>Ga0256833_1003860_pt1 | contig 10156 bp, 9 predicted proteins | sample 356284metaG_FD_190535 | JGI IMG/M metagenome (GOLD analysis project Ga0256833, IMG submission 190535) | Hydrothermal vent microbial communities from Mid Atlantic Ridge, Atlantic Ocean - 356-284 | ecosystem: Environmental > Aquatic > Marine > Hydrothermal vents | place: Atlantic Ocean: Mid...
ATGACCTTCTTTTTTGCCCATACTCTTTATGGCAATTTCATCCCGTACATAGATAACAAATATCTCCAAAATGGCGCCTATTCCGCTGGGAATTTTTTTCTTTAATTTATATCCGAATTTAAAAAGCAAAACAATAAACAAGGCGGCAAACCAAATCATCAGCACATGTTTTGTAATGGATAAATCAACCGAGATCCCCAAAAGATTAATCGGTTCAAAATGCGGCAAATGCAGATGGTATCCAAATACATTCCATTCAGGCTGATTTGTAATATGGTGTTGTATCCAATCGCCAATATTTTCCTGATGAGCAAGCGTATCCGCTACAGCTTCAGCAGAGGCCATCAATTATTTCCTTTTTTATAACTATGGACATAATAGATTTCTAACGTTTGAAAAATAAAATATAATACAAATAAGGATAAAATGAAAACAAAAATATCAATTTGCATAAATTTTAATACTATAAAAATAATCAATAAAAGGAATAAAAGCCGTATTCCCATTCCTCCGAAATAAAATACCATAAAGCTTTTAATATCCTTATTGTACGAACTCGTTAATATCATAAAAGAAATAACAATATTAACGGCGCTTAATATTCCCGCTATTAAAAGAGCCTTATTTTGCGTAGCGCTAAAGGCATATGCACCGGAAACCAGCCAGACGATCCCTGCGTAAAGCGCCATAATAACCGTTACCGACAAAAAAAATCTTTTTTTACCGAAATCATTCACTTTTTATCCAAACCCTGTATTACTTTAATCATATTGTAATAGCCCAAAACAAGGCCGATAAAAATCCCACTCAGCAATAAATAGGGTCCCGAGCCCAGTTGTTTATCCAACCAATGCCCGAAGTAGCCGAATAAGCCCATCGCCCCAATCAGCGTATAGCTGATATTCATAAACGGAGCCGCCTTTTTAAAAGCATTTTGTATCGTGTATCTGGGCTTTTTATCCATGATTATGGTTTGGCTGTAATTGTCGGCGCGCTCTTTGATTCTGCGGACATGGTTGACGTGCCGTCAAATATTGCGCCTTCATCGATAATCAGTTTTTTCGCTTTCAACTCGCCGATCAAACTCGATTTGGCTTCCAATTCCAATTTTTCATTAACAACAATTTTACCGTTGATTTTACCGCCGATTATGGCGTTATTGGCTTGAATATCGCCTTCGATAATTCCGCTCTCTCCAATGGTTAGCGTATTTTTACAAACAACTTTTCCCTTAACCTTTCCATCAACCCTAAGATTGCTGCTTGTTTGGATATCACCTGTTATTATCGTTCCTTTTCCGATAAAGTTTAGCTCGGTAGAGACATTTTCTTTAATATTTTCTTTAAAAGCCACGATTTTACCTCATTGATTTATTTATAGGTTTTCAGTTCCATCATTTATATATAAAATAGGATCAACGGGAAGTCCGTTTTTCCAAATTTCAAAATGTAAATGCGCGCCGGATGTAATCTTACCCGTATTGCCGAGGTGCGCTATAATTTGCCCTTTTGTAACATGTTCGTACGCCGTAACAAGATTCATCTCGTTATGTTTATACAATGAAAAGAATCCGTAGCCATGCTGAATGATTAAAGTATAGCCGCCCATCTCCGTCCAACCGGAAAACATTACTACTCCGTCCGCCGTGGCATGCACCGGCGTTCCGCTCGGCGCGGCAATATCAATCCCCAAATGCGCATCGGTCAAAACCGAAGTTAATTCAAAACGCCTTGTTAAAAAGCCGTTTACGGGCATATAACTGGGAATCGAATTAAAAATAGTACGTTGTTGATTGGCGCTCATCTCATTAAAATTTATTTGCAACAGATTCAAGGAATCTTGTTTTGAATCAGGCGAAATGGTTAAATAACCGCTTAACGATTTTTTTACTTTTTTACCAAACTGACGCACCGTTCGTAAGTCTTCTTTTATTTTATCCATTTGAGCCAGCCCTTTGCGCAACTCAAAGTTTTCTTCTTTTAAACGCGTATATTCTATCAGATTACGCCCCGCAACCCAATAGACGGAACTCGCAATAATAAATAAAACCAATATCGCCAAAGCAATGAATGCCCCAATCTTTAAAAAAGAAACTTTTAACCTAAAACTTCGTGATTTCCCTTCGTTATCGGGAACAACGATAAAACTTATATATTCTGCTTTTCTTTTTTTCTTTTGCATAATTTTAATCCAATGCGTACAAAAATCCTATCAAAAGGTCGCTTAAATTCAATTGGGAGCAAAATCCCTTAAACAATTTTTTTTATCCGTTAACCGTCTCAATAATCTCCAACAAGCGATTCAAATCCTCCGGCGAATAAAATTCTATTTCTATGGCTCCGCCTTCGTTTTTCATACGAATATTAACTTTTGTGCCAAACACTTCGCGCAAATTATCTTCCGCTTTTTGAACAAAAACGGAGCGTTTTGGTTTTTCTTTTCCTTTTGGCGGTTTTTTTTCGGCAAGAGATTTAACCAAAGATTCAACCTTACGCACCGATAGATTGTTTTTAACAATTTTTTTCCATATATCTTTTTGTACGGCAGTATCCTCAACCGCAAGCAGCGTCCTCGCATGCCCCATATTTATCGAGCCGTTTTTTAAACTTTCTTTTATCTCATTCGGCAATTTTAATAATCGTATTGTATTGGTTATGGTTGAACGATCTTTACCGATTTTTTTTGCGACGTCATCTTGCGTCAGCTTGCACTCGTCGATTAATCGCTGATAAGCCATAGCCTCTTCAATGGGATTAAGCTTTTCACGCTGAACATTTTCAATAATGGCCAGCTCAAGCATCTCTTCTTTTGTGTTCACTTCGATTACAAAAGCGGGAATGGTTTCATAACCGAGATCCAAAACGGCGCGCAGACGGCGTTCACCCGAAATCAGCTCATAATAATTTTTCACCTGTCTTACGGCTATAGGTTGTATGATCCCTTTCTCTTTAATCGATTTTTTAAGATCATTCAAAGCGTCTTCATCAAACTCCTGACGCGGCTGAAAAGGATTAGCCTTTATTTTTGCAACGCTGATCTCGTTTAAAGATTTTGCCTTTTCCTGTTCATCGTTATTTTTCGGCTGTTCGGTAATTAATGCGCCCAGACCGCGTCCTAATCTATTTGTTTTCTTCACCGATTACTTCCTTTGCAAGATTCATATAGTTCTGGCTTCCGATACATACGGCATCATACATTATTATCGGCTTGCCGAAACTCGGCGCCTCGCCGAGCCGTACGTTTCTGTTTACGACGGTCTTATAGACTTTATCTTTAAAATATTCCCGCACTTCCGCAACCACCTGATTGCAAAGATTTAATCGATTGTCATACATGGTTAGCAGCACGCCTTCCAATTTTAAATCTTTATTTAAACCTTTTTGCACAAGATGAATCGTATTAAGCAGTTGAGACAAACCCTCCAAGGCATAGTACTCGCACTGAATCGGAATCAATACCGAATCGGAAGCGCTTAATGCATTTAATGTTAATAAACCGAGTGAAGGGGGACAATCGATAAAAATATAATCATAATCATCCTTAACCTGTCGAATGGCCTTTTTCAGCTTTTTTTCACGTTCGGATTCATCCACCAATTCGACTTCCGCTCCTACGAGACGGATATTGGAAGGCAGTATATCGAGATGGGGGACACTTGTTTTAACTATTGTATTTCGAACGTCCGCTCCGCTGAGAATCACTTCATAAATCGAATCTTGATCTTCTTCCAGCCTTACATCCAATCCGCTTGACGCATTGGCCTGCGGATCTATATCAATCAGCAGCACTCGCTTCTCTGCGACGGCAATACAGCTCGATAAATTTATTGCGGTTGTCGTTTTGCCAACCCCGCCTTTTTGATTAACAATTGATATTACTTTTCCCATAATCGGTACTTTCCCAATAATTTAATATCAGTTTTCCATAGCAAAAAGAATTCAATAACCAATTAATTATTAATTATTTGTTCTGCAACTTATAAAGTTAATTTTTTTACAGCTTTAAATCAAGTAACTTTTTCAAAATCCGTTTCTCATTACTTTCTGAATTCCATAATACCGCCATCATATTTTAATGAAAGATACAGTTTATCATCTTTCAATATATAACTTACAACGTCTTGTAGTTCGGAAATATATTTCTTCGAAAAAGATTGAAGTTCACACATAGCGCGGGTAGTCCCCAATATACTGATTGTTAATGCGGAGCCTTCAATATTAAAACTGCCGAAACCGCGGTTACAATCTGCGCGAATACTCACTTTTTTATCTTCGCTCAGGTAAAGCCTGTATTTCTCCGGTTGTTTTATCACTTTTTCGGTATCATTTGCATAGGCAACCCGCTCTAATTTCCAATCGACATCAGTGAGACTATTGTCCGACTTTTTCTCTTTTTTCATTTCCCGTAATTCATTTCCCTGAATAACTATAAACTTACGTAACTCCCGATTGGAATGTTTCGCCATCGACTCGCCTTTCGCCTGTGTATTCATATCAACGATAATGGAATCTCCCGAGAAAACAATCGAATTGACTTTTATGCGGTCCCCGAGGTTTACCACTGGAATAACGTCGCTGTTATTCATATTTTCCGTTACTACGGCAAGATCATAAAAAACACCGCTGCCGGGAGAATCGGTAACAAGAATAACGGCTGCCGCTCTTTCCCCCTTAATCGTTCCATAAACCGGTTTCTGCCGTAACACAACGCGCGTTTTACTGACTGATCCGGGTGCGGCGCTTTCGATGAATTCACCATCTTTAAGCGGAGCTTTGCCGAAATTAACCGATTCGTTTTGATACGTCAGATTTTTTAATGATTTTTTCGAGAGTATATCTTTTTGAGCGCAACTCTTAAATAAAAATACGCCGATAATAATAAAACTTACGGAAATTTTAGATATCTTCATTTTTCCTCCCTATGTTTAATAATGCAACACAGCTCATTGCTTTAGAGATCAAAAATTTGAACTTGTCGCAGACAAAAGAAACAATAAAATGCTGATGCGAAATCAAACGTACTTATTTATTGCCTTTTTTCCGCTGTTCAAATATATATAAAAAATCTTATCTCTCCCAATTATTGTAAAAAGTTTATTATATACAATAAGTTAATTGAAAATAAAAACGGCAAAATGACGATGGTCACCACAAATCACAAGACTGTTCATATATTTCGAATAACTCCTTAACGGAACAATTTGGCGCTAATGATCGTTCTATAAAGTGGCGGATGGATGTGAAGTCGATTTGCTTGACAGATTGACCGTTATAAACTAAATTACTATTGAAGGAAAATGAAAATAGTATAAGGACGACAATGAAAAATAATTTTACAAATAGAGTTCAAAAAGTAATTCGTTATTCAAAAGAAGAGGCTATGCGCCTTGGTCACGATTATATCGGGACGGAGCATTTGCTCCTTGGAATTATAAAGGAGGGCGAGGGAGTCGCCGTAAAAATTTTACAAAATCTCGGTTGTAATTTTAACAACCTTAAAAAATCTATAGAAGATTCCACCATCGCTTCAGGCGGAATTATGACAATAGGCAATTTACCGTTATCGAAAAGAGCCGAAAAAGCACTTAAATTAACTTATATTGAGGCAAAAAACTTTAAAAACGACGTAATCGGCACCGAACATTTATTGCTCTCCATTTTAAAAGAAAAAGATAGCCTCGCCGCTCAGATATTACTTACTTTCGATATCGATTATGCGGCATGTTATACTGAGCTTGAAAACATTTTAGCCGGCAAACCGGGAGAAGCGCAAAAAAACCAGCAAGGGCAAAAAAGCGAAAAAACCAAAACACCGGCGCTCGATCATTTCGGGCATGATTTGACTCAGGCGGCAATCGACGGCAAATTAGATCCGATTATCGGCAGAGATAAAGAGATACAACGCGTTGCCCAGATATTAAGCAGACGCAAAAAAAACAATCCCGTTTTAATCGGCGAACCGGGCGTGGGGAAAACAGCCATTGCCGAAGGCCTGGCGTTAAGAATAGCGCAAAAAAAAGTATCGCGCGTTTTGCATAATAAACGCGTTGTGGCCATGGACATGGGCTCTATCGTGGCCGGCACCAAATATCGGGGACAGTTTGAAGAACGCATGAAAGCGATCATGGCCGAATTGGAGAAAAATAAAAACATTATTTTATTTATCGATGAGCTTCATACCATCGTCGGCGCCGGCGGCGCTTCGGGCTCTCTTGACGCTTCCAATATGTTTAAACCCGCTTTGGCGCGCGGAGAGCTGCAATGTATCGGGGCCACAACGCTTGACGAGTACCGCATGCATATCGAAAAAGACGGAGCCTTGGAACGGCGTTTTCAAAAAGTGATGGTGCATCCGACCAGTCCGGAAGAGACTTTGGAAATTTTGAATACCGTTAAGCCCTATTATGAAGAGCATCATCACGTCAAATATTCCGATGAAGCCATTAAGGCCGTAATAACGCTTTCCGACCGTTATATTACCGATAAAAATTTTCCGGATAAAGCGATTGACGTGCTGGATGAAGCCGGATCGCGAGTACATATTGCCAATATTGTCGTACCTGAAAACATCGTTGAGCTGGAAACGGAAATTGAACGAATTCGTACGGAAAAGGAATCCCTCGCTAAAAATCAAGATTTTGAAAAAGCGGCAAAACTGAGGGATATCGAAAGAAAACTTTCCGACGAGCTTGAAGCGGCAAGAACCCAATGGGAAGCGGAAGAAGAAATTAAAATATCTACGGTAAAGCAAGAAGATATTTCGGCAGTTGTTTCTATGATAACGGGGATACCCACTCACCGCATCGGGGTTAACGAATCGGCCAAATTACTGAAAATGGCTGAGCAGCTGCAAAAGGAAATAATAGGACAAAACGACGCCGTAACGACGATCACCAAGGCTATCAGACGGGCGCGGGCAGGATTAAAAGATCCCAACAAACCGATCGGATCGTTTATTTTTCTCGGCCCGACCGGGGTAGGCAAGACCTATCTTGCCAAAAAATTAGCCGAGTATCTGTTTGACGATGAAAACGCTCTTATCCGCATTGATATGAGCGAATATATGGAAAAATTTACCGTTTCACGCTTGGTAGGCTCTCCTCCCGGTTACGTGGGATATGAAGAAGGCGGTATTTTAACCGAAAAGGTGCGCCGCAATCCATATTCCGTTATTTTATTGGATGAGATCGAAAAAGCCCATCCGGATTTGTTTAATCTACTGTTACAAGTTTTGGACGAAGGCCACTTAACCGATTCATTGGGACATAAAATCGATTTTAAAAATACTATTTTAATAATGACTTCCAATATCGGCATTAAAGATATTAAAAATATGAGCAGCTACGGTTTTACCCATTCAAAGGATGAGAACAAATTTGAAAATATGAAAAGTAAACTTTCGGATGAACTAAAACGCACTTTTAATCCGGAATTTTTAAATCGCGTAGATGATATAATCTTCTTCAAACAGCTTTCTATCAACGAGGCAGTTAAAATTGTGGATTTGGCTATCAAAGAAGTATTAAAAAAATTAAGAGAGAGACATATTGAATTTCATTTGACAGAAGGTGCAAAAAAATTTATTGCCGAAAAAGGCTTTGATCCTGTTTACGGCGCGCGTCAGCTCAAACGTTCAATTCAGAAAAACATAGAAGACCCCATTGCCGACGAACTTTTAAAAGGCACATTTTCCGACGGCAGTATAATTCAGGTGAAATTAAAGAATAAAAACGAGTTAAGTTTTATCGAAATCGACCGCAAAGAACCCACTGCGGTAAATTAACGCTAAAAACTTATCAGAGAAATTTAAGCCCGGGTGAATTTTTCACTTGGGCTTTTTTATTTTATAGCGTATATTTGCCCAACGCAAATATTATTGAGCCGAAGAGGAAGGAGAAAAGAATGACATTGAAATTGGACTATTCAAATGTAATGGATATAAATATCGGGCACAATCATGGCCTTAGGCAAGAAGATATCAGCGAATTGATTGCAGATGGAAATAATATATTAAAGAACCTGATTAAAAGCACGGAGGAGGGAAAACTCGGTTTTCTCGCTTTACCCGAAAATCATGATATTATCGATGAAATTATCACTTATGCCAATGCCATAAAAAATCGTTATGAAGCTTACGTGCACATTGGTATAGGCGGATCGGCTTTAGGGCCGATTGCTTTGCAGAATTCATTGCTGGATTCCTATTATAATTTAGATACTAAACCGAAAATGTTTTTCCCCGATAATGTAGACCCGGACTGGCTGCATGACCTGATGCAGCATATCGATGTTTCAAAAACGCTGTTTCATGTTGTTTCAAAGTCCGGCGGTACGGCCGAAACGGCAGCGACCATGCTTTATTTCGTTAAATATTTGCAAGAAAGCTTAGGCGACCATTTCTATAAAAATATCCTTTTTACAACCGATCCGGTTGAGGGGCTGTTAAATCAAATCGCCAGAGAATATCCCATAAAATGCTTTCGTATCCCGCCGAATGTAGGCGGACGTTTTTCCGTTTTGACCCCCGTTGGTCTTATTTCGGCCGCCGTTTCGGGAATTAATATTCAAGAACTTATGCAGGGCGCGCGCGAAATGGCGCAAATCTGCCGCAGTCAAAAGCTAGAAGAAAACCCCGCTTTTATTTATGCGGCAATACATTCTCTTTATATGAAAAAAGGTAAAAACATCAGCGTGATGATGCCCTACAGCAATAAAATAAGAGACCTTGCCGACTGGTACCGTCAGCTTTGGGCGGAAAGTCTCGGCAAACGCACCGACAACGACGGCAACACTGTTGAAACGGGGCAGACGCCGGTGAAGGCACTCGGCACTACCGACCAGCATTCGCAAGTTCAACTTTACGTAGAAGGGCCTAATGATAAAGTTATTACTTTCCTCGAAGTTGAAAAATTCAAAATAAACGACCCCTTGGAAAACCATTTTAAATATATTCCCGAATTTGACTATTTAAGCGGCAAAACTTTGGGAGAATTGATCAACAGCGAAAAAAAAGCCACTGAAATCGCCTTGAGCAACAACGAAAGACCGAATCTGACAATCAAATTTCCGGAGGTTAACGCCGCCACAATCGGACAATTTTTTATGCTTTTGGAAACGGCGACGGCTTTCGCCGGAGGATTGTTGAACATTAACGCGTTTAATCAACCCGGAGTGGAAGAAGGGAAAATTGCCACTTATGCTTTAATGGGACGAAAAGGCTTTGAAAAGAAGAAAAAAGAGATTTTAGAACAACTTGACAAAAAACAACTTTTTATTATATAAGGCGGCTTTGGGGGGCAATGACAAACTGGCCGCAATCGGAATATAAGGCGAAAAATTCGCAGCGCGTTATACGAAATATCACTGTTCTGTGGGCATTGAGCGAATCGGCTCTGGGCGGTTTCCTACATGCCGCCCGCCTTCCTTTTACCGGTTTATTTATCAGCTCTGCTGCGGTTATTTTTATTTCTTTAATCGGGTATTACGCGCCTAAACGCGGCGCTATATTAAATGCCACGTTAACGGTGATCATCATAAAAGGCTTAATCAGCCCGCATACGCCTCCTAACGCTTATTTCGCCGTCCTTTTTCAAGGGATAAGCGGAGAACTTCTTTTTTCTTCTCCTCTGTTTTACAGAGCGGCGGCGCTTACTCTCGGAGTGCTTTGTTTACTGCAATCGGCTTTACAAAAATTAATTATTATTACTATTGTATTCGGATTCGCCTTTTGGGATTCTATTGACATCTTTACATCTTATATATTAAAACAATTGCCATTTTTACATTTAACATCACCGAACGTTCACCTAAGCGCCTATTTAATTGCTTTTTACCTGACCTTACATCTTTTTTCGGGAATCGCCACAGGTTGGTTTGCCGGAATTCTTCCGCAACGGATAAAAGAGCATAAAAAATATTTTCCTGAATTGGCCGCAGCTATCAATGACAAAGAACCGCAAAAAACATTTAGGAAAAATCAAAGAAAACCTTGGTGGAGACGTCCGAAAAAAATTGCTCTCTTTCTCTTTTTAACGCTGTTAATTACTATCTCCTACTTTGACGCTACGCTGCATCAATCACAATTTACAAAAACACTTATTATGCTCATTCGCTCGCTACTAATTATGAATTTATGGCTCTTCTTCATCTCTCCGATC
>Ga0256833_1003861_pt1 | contig 10155 bp, 5 predicted proteins | sample 356284metaG_FD_190535 | JGI IMG/M metagenome (GOLD analysis project Ga0256833, IMG submission 190535) | Hydrothermal vent microbial communities from Mid Atlantic Ridge, Atlantic Ocean - 356-284 | ecosystem: Environmental > Aquatic > Marine > Hydrothermal vents | place: Atlantic Ocean: Mid...
GACAGGGAAAAATGTAGCTGCTACAAGACTCCAGAAAAATAATATAAAATATTGGTATATCATATAAGTTATATCCACTTAACTTTTGGAAAATCCATCCTGTGTGGCAATAACTTATTTTTCGGATATACTCTAAATGTAAAATCATAAACTCCTGACATGGTTGCCGGAATTTCCCTGTGATAAACGGCAATATTGCCTTCGAGCTTATTCAATTTCAAGTTAAAAACATATAGAAGCTCTTCTGTTTGGTCAGGTTTTTTTCTTCCGAGAAGTATTTCCACTCCGATATCATCACTATCCAAACCATCCAAATCCAATTTTAATTTGACATTAAGTTTTTCTCCCAGTACCAAAGGTCGTATGTTGGAGTCGGGATATTCCGCTCCCAGAATAGTAATATTATCCCATTTTTCAAGAATTTTATTTTTCCAATCTACAATTTCTTTTGCGATTTTATATCCTTCCGCGGATAATTTTTTTGTTCGTTGTATTTGAGGTTTATAAAACTTATTATCATATTCCTCTATCATTCTTTTCATAGTGAATCCGGGGACTATTTCCGCGATATTTTTTTTGATCATATCAACCCATGCATCGGGAATATTATCTTTGTCCCTGTCATAAAAAACAGGTTGTATTTCATCTTCCAAAAGGTTATATATAGTCAGTGCATCAAGAGCATCCTGAAACTCTTGATTTTCATAAGTTCTTTCTTTTTTAAGTGCCCACCCGGCACCTTCTATATAACCTTCTGCCCACCATCCGTCAAGAACACTAAGATTTAAGACTCCGTTCATGATTGCTTTTTCACCACTAGTGCCTGATGCTTCAAGGGGTCTTGTAGGGTTATTCAACCAGATATCAACACCTTGAACAAGGTATTTTGCCAATGTTATATCATAATTTTCAATAAAAAACACTTTTCCGGTAAATTCCGGAGATTTTGAAATTTCAATTACCCTTTTTATAAGATCCTGGCCTGCTTTATCATTGGGGTGAGCCTTTCCTGCAAAAATAATCTGAACAGGATACTTTTTGTTGTTTACTATTTCTTTTAATCTATCTATGTTTTTAAATATCAAAAGTGCTCTTTTATAAGTAGCAAATCTTCTTGCAAAGCCAATAGTCAAAACATTATCTTTCAATCCCTCCAACATTTTAAAAATAATACGGGGAGACTCATTTCTGGAAATCATCTCTTCTTTCAACCTTTCTTTGAGGTAATTTATCAGTTTTTTTCGATAAAAAGTTCTTATATCCCAAATGTCTTTGTTTTTGACTTCATAAATCTTGGTCCACATATTTTTGTCAAGCTGTTTTTCATAATATTTATCATCCAAAAATTGTTTATACAGCTTACTCCATTTGGTACCTACCCAAAATGGCAGATGAACACCATTGGTAACATAACTGATATGTGATTCCTGTGCAAAATATCCGGGATACAATTTATCAAACATTTTCTTACTAACTTCTCCGTGTATTTTACTTACTCCATTCATCTCTTGTGATAAATTGGCAGCTAGAATGCTCATTGAAAACTTGGAGGATTTGTCCATTGGATTAATTCTACCAAGACTCATGAATTGATTCCAAGTCAATTGAAGTTTTTCATTGTAGTTAGGAAGAAAAGCCCTGACCATTTCTTCAGGAAATTCATCATGTCCTGCAGGAACAGGCGTATGGGTAGTAAATAAACTTGAACTCTTTACTATTTCTTTGGCCACACAGTATGAGAGATTTTCTTTTTCAATATAAGTTCTTATTCTTTCTATTCCCGTAAACGCAGCATGTCCCTCATTGATATGTACCAAGTCAGGTTTGATTTCCAACTGATTTAATAATCTTACTCCACAAATTCCCAATAAAATCTCCTGCAATAATCTCATTTCCAATCCGCCACCATACAATTGAGATGTGATTTTTCTATCTTGAATAGTATTTTCTTCAATATCGGTATCCAGCAGATAAAGGATATTTCTACCTATATGTACCTTCCATGCTTGTGCATATAAGATTCTTCCTGGTAGAGATATTTTTATTTTTAAACGCTCTCCGTTTTGTGTCTTTACGGGTAAAATGGGCAAATGAGTAAATCTCTGTGGTGTCAGCGTAGAAATTTGATCTCCGAGCAATGTGATTTTTTGCTTAAAATATCCAAACCTGTATAGCAAACCAATTCCGATCATATTGTAATTGCTGTCACTGGCTTCTTTCATATAATCACCGGCAAGAATTCCAAGACCTCCTGAAAATATTTTCAAAGTATCATGTAAACCGAATTCCATACTAAAATATGCAATGATATCTTTAGGTTTTTCCACAGACATATATGCTCTGAATTCTTTTTCAACCTCTTGCAAGTTATTTACAAACAACTCATCTTTTGATAGCTTTTTGAGCATCCTAATATCCAGTTTCTCCAATAAAGTAACAGGATTGTATTCTACTTCTTCCCATAGATCAATATTGATATATTTAAAAAGCGCCTCGGCTTTTTTATTCCATGTCCACCATAGATTTTTGGATAATTCTTCTAAAAATGATATTTTCTCCGGGAGATTAGGTTTAATGAAAATCTTTTTCCAATTGGGTTGTCTGGAATCAAGCTCTTCAAATTTGATTCCTTCAAAATCATAATCTATATATTTGTCAATATTTTCTTTTCTTGTATCTGCTTTTTTTATGGCAAAACCATAAGCATCAATATAGTGCTCTATAAGATTATTCCATAATGCCAATTTTGATAAATCAAAAGCTTTTATACAACTCATCATAAATTTCTCTTGGGGCAAAATTGAAAATTCAGCAAATATTTTAGTTAAATCCCGTATTACTTCTTCATCATTGTTGTCTGTCCTGTTAATTACAAATGCCCCTTTATTGTCCGTATCTAATTTGTCTTTAATCCAAGCTCCGAATCCGGCAAGAGAAGTAGTTACAGTTGGAACATGAAATGCAAGACTTTCCATCGGAGTATAACCCCATGGTTCGTAATATGACGGAAAAACAGAGAAATGAAATCCCAGTAAAAAGTCATAATATTTTAAGTCGAAAATTCCGTCATTACCATTGAGATATACAGGGGTAAAAATTATTTTCACCTTATCTTCTTTAGAATTTGACATTCCAAGATGCTTCAACAAATTCAAAATAGGATCTCCTTCAGGATGAAACAATTCATGAGTACAAAAAAATGAACTTGTATTATCCGTTTTTTGTCCGTTCAATCTCTGTTTTACTATATTATTAACTCCTTTTGTACCGGCTGGAACGGCAATAATTGCTATTATTTCCCTATCGGGATTTTTTTTATTCAATTCTGATAAGGATTTGATAAAGACATCAATACCCTTATTTTTAAATTCATATCTTCCACTATTCAAGACATAAAATGCATTTTTGCTAACTTCATAGCCCAACACTGCTTCGCTTACTGCTTTAAGTTTATTGCGTGATAATTGCTTTTTGATGTTAAATTCATTTTGAATAGGCACCATAGATTCTTCAAAACCGTTTGGGGTTACGAAATCCGGTTCTTTGTTAAGCAGATACTTACATTCATTTGCTGTTATAGTAGATACTGTAGTAAATGAATCAGCATGTTCAGCGGAAAGTTTTTCCAAAGAGTATTTGGCTGTAATATTATATTTATTAGCTAAAATCTGAGGATTGTATTCTTCCAATTTACTGTAAAGAGGTAAATGATTTCCGGCAATAGTTCGTCCTAATATTGTGGCATGGGTTGTAAAAACCGTACCTATCTCAGGCTGATTTTCTTTTAAATATAATATACCGGATCCTGTCATCCATTCGTGGAAATGAGCAATTACGGATTCATATTGTAATAAGTTATATTTAAAAAAAGATTCAATAACCTGAGCAGCTGCATAACCAAACATAACCGGTTCGATATAATCCCATTCTCCCCTTAAAGAATCCAATTTGTATTCTTCCCAGAAATGTGCAAATATTTTGTCTTTATCCTTAAATAGAGAAGTGAAGTCCACTAATATAACTATCGGTCGCGGATGAATATTCCAGTATCCAACCCGTATTTTAAGTCCGTTTTTAGCAGCTTGCATTCTCCAGGCTTCAAACAAAGTCTTATCTTCAATAAATTCTTTATTATCCTCATCTTCTTTAGCCAGATCAGGCCCTATCATAATCACATTGTCGTATTTTTCCATAAGGCTTTTCGCCTTGGAAGAAATCACGGTATAGATTCCTCCAACTTTATTGCATACTTCCCAGCTAACTTCAAATATTGTTGATATTTTATTATTCATTATTTTTTTATTTTATTAATTTGTCAAATTTACGTTTTATTGTAAGTTTATAGATTTTTTATATGGATTTTGTATTTGTTATCTAAAGGCATTTTTATAAACGAAAATTCGATTTATTTGTTTAAGTATATTTTAAAAATTCATATTGTAATATTGATAATTTTTTTATTCCTATACTTGATAAAAGCTCAAATTACCTCGCTGGTAATTCCATTTGATAAATAACCCCTGTTTTGCTAAAAACTTTTTTTTAAAATTCAAACACTTTATAGAAAAACATTATTTAGTGTCTGTCAACAAAATCATTGAAAATTCAAGCACTTTATATACAAACACTATTTAAGTTTTTTCAAAAGTCATGTACTATTATTATTTATGTGAAAATAATATTATCAAGAAAATAATATTACTTTCTAAAGAATCTTTTTTATATGATACCTCATCCTTTTTTTAGAATTCTCTATAACTTTTTTTGAAAGTTTGGATTTTTTCGGATTAAATTTGTCCAATCTTATTGCTAACTGCTTGTTTACTACTTTTTTTATCTTGGATTTTAATTCATCACTTGCATTGTAAAGACTACATAGAATTGTTTCTTTATCAAATTTTTTCAAAAATGCTTTAAGTTCCTTTTCGTCCAAATCTTTTAATCTTTCGATTAAAGCGGAATGAGTAGTTTTTGAATTTTTAGAATTAGTTTTATCCTTAAATTTTTCCTTTGTGGATTTTTTATTTCCTTTTATATTTTTGGCGGGTAGATATTCCTTGAACTCTTCAGGTAGATATTCCTTATATTCTTCCGGTAAAATTTTACCTGAAAGTTCAATACAATCTTTTACCCGGATTTCAAAATCAGACAACACATTCATAAAATTAATAAATGCATCATAGGGCGAGCCATAAGGATTAAAATATTTGTGGACATCTCCATCCGAGAACCATTTGGTACACATATAATAAAAATGATCACTGGTTTGCAAATATTCCCAATCTTTCAAAATGCTATATTCACCGCAAGTTTTGACATTCTTTTCCAAAGCATATAATTTATCAAAAGCTTCATCTTGCAATTCATTTCCAAGCCATGCAGTTAGATCTCTTTCTTCATCTGCCCAAGAAATAGGGTAGGGGACATGTAATTTGGCAACAGGCTGAAATTTATCACTGACTTCAGAGGGAGTATTAAACTCAAAATCACTATGCTTGAATACTTCAGCCGGTAATGCTTTCATAAAATCAAAAATACCTGTTTCCGCCCACTGATGTTCTCCAAATGTCTCATAATCCATGAAAAGATTTATTACCTGCTCTTCCGGGGCAATTTGATTCAGCCAACCAACATATTTATCTGCTGTTAACGGCCATTCTTTCCAGGATCTTTCCGAAAATCTAAATGCGATATCATCACTTAACTGAAAATTCTTTAAAAGAAGTTTTAGTTTTGGATTTATAGCATTTGTGTAAATATAATTTGGTGACTTCCATCCCAATATATGTTTTGCTCCTTCAGTAAGCATGGTGTTAAATCCCATGTCTGCAATCATAGCTCCTATTTCATCGGAATATATCAACTCCGTGTTTCTAAATGTAACAGGATCTTGGCCAAATAATTTTTTTATTTTGGCTTTTTGTTCATTCACTTGTTTTGAAAATTCATCTTTGCTTTTTAATGAAGACAAAGCATGCGGATATGTTTCGGCTAAAAATTCTACCGATCCCGTTTGTGCGAGTCTTTTAAAACTATCCAATACTTCAGGGTAATATGATTCAAACTGATCCAAGGCTGTTCCTGAAATTGAAAAGCTGACTTTAAATTTACTACCGTATTCTTTGATAAGGTCCAATAGCAAATGATTCATTGGTAGATAGCATTTATCTCCCACTCTTCGCATTATATAATCATTTTGAAAATCATCATAATAATGGTGGTCTTTCCCTATGTCAAAGAATCTATACTTTCTTAATCTATAGGGTTGATGTACCTGAAAATAAAAACAAATTGATTTCATAACTATTATTTTAATATCTTACTAAACTAGTGCCAGCTCAAAAAAATTCTGTTTTGGACAAAAATATCATAAAAAGAATCGATGTTAAATTTAAGTTGCTTTCATACTTGTATTAACGACCTCTTCATAAAAACCAAGAAGTATTTTTGCTGCATTTTCCCATTTTAAATTATCCACTTCCGTTTTACCGTATTTTTTAAACATTTCAGACAATCCTTTATAATGCAATAATCCATAAATATAATCGGACATAGCATCAATATCCCAAAAGTCAACTTTTAAAGCATGCTTTAATATTTCGGAAACTCCCGATTGTTTTGAAATAATTACCGGTACATTCGATCTCATAGCTTCAAGTGGAGAGATACCGAATGGTTCCGATACACTCGGCATTACATAAACATCACTTAAAGCAAACATTCTATCGACTTCTTCTCCTTTCAAAAATCCTGTAAAGTGGAATTTATTGGCAATTTTTAATTGAGCGACTCTTTTTATTATTTTATTCAACATATCACCCGATCCTGCCATTACAAATCTTACATTTTCATCTTTTTGTAATACTTTATAAGCTGCCTCTACAAAATAATCAGGTCCTTTTTGAAAAGTAACCCTTCCTAAAAAAGTTACAATTTTTTCCTTAACGCTTTTCTTTTCATTTGCAAATGCTTTTTTATAAATAGGCTCGACAGCATTATGGATTACCCTTACCTTATCCGGCGAAATACCATATTTATTAATTACAATATTCCTTGTTAAATTACTAACGGCAATAACCAAATCAGCTGCTTCCATCCCCCTTTTTTCTATTTCATAAACTACATTATTTATATTTTCTCCAGACCGGTCAAATTCCGTAGCATGCATGTGGACTACCAAAGGTGCTCCACTTATATTTTTTGCTGCAATACCGGCTTCATACGCTAACCAATCATGTGCATGAATGATATCAAATTTATCGTTGTTTACTATTTCGGTGGCAATGAGTGCATATCTCTGAACTTCTTCCAAAATATTATCTCCGTATTTACCGGAAAATTCATATCTTTCCGAAAATATGGAAGAACCTATATTCTCAACATAATTTTCTTTTACATTCAATAGTCTAAAATACTCTTCCGGTGTCTGATAGGGGACTAATCTTGAATTGATTTCTATATAATGGAGATTTTTTTGATGTTCTTTAAAATGCCGGTCAAAAATATTTAATGTAACATCACTTGCATTGATAAGTTTAATATTACTGTCTTCATCTCCATAAGCTTTTGGTACTACAAATGTAACATCTGCTCCTTGCGTAAGTAAGCCTTTTACCAAACCGTAACTTGCAGTTCCCAATCCTCCCGTAATATGTGGAGGAAACTCCCAGCCAAACATTAATATTTTCATAAGTTAAAAATTTTTTGTTTGTGAGTAGTAGTCTTTCTTCATGTCCTCAATAATATCTATAACCCTTAAAATTTCCGATACACTCCATGCTTGTGATATAGCTCCCCTTGGAGTATGCGGTGGATTCCCGTCAAAAATTTCGGATATTGTACCGATTCCATGCTCTAAAAGTGTTTTTTCAAATTCTTCCAAATACCATTCTATTTTATTAATCCCCGCCTTACCACGAATCTTTAAGTAAGCTTCGGCATAATGACCGAACAGCCAGGGCCAGGCAGTTCCTTGATGATATGCTTTATCTCTTGTCGCCTGGTCTCCTTCATATTTGCCTTCATAAGCCGGATTTTTGGGAGATAAAGTTCTCAATCCCCTTGTTGTCAGCAATTCTCTTTTGACAACCCTGACAATACTTGCTTTTATCTTGTCTTTCACCGGTGAATATGGCAAAGATGCAGCAAATATCATATTGGGTCTGATATCCCAATTTTTGTATTCACCATCAACATAATCCGCCAAATATCCTTTCTTTTCATCCCAAAATGTATTTGTAAAGGACTCCGGTACTAAAGCGGCAATTTTTTTCCATTTTGTCAAATCGATTTTTACTTTTGATTTCTCCATCAGTTCTATAAAAAACATAATTGCATTGTACCACAAAGCATTTATTTCTACAGGCATTCCCTTTCTTTGTGTTACCGGTTTCCCTTCTGCAATTGCATCCATCCAGGTCAATGCTTTGCCTTGTACTCCCCCATAAATCAATCCATTCTCCTGCATTTTAATATTGTATTCCGTACCGTTTTTGTATCCTTCCAGTATTACTTTCATTTTTTGTCCGTATTTTTTCCGGGCATAATTGTAATTTCCCGTTTTATACACATATTGTTGAATTGCCCAAAAATACCACAATGGAGCATCAATAGAATTGTAAGCTGCATTATCATCAGAGCCAATATTGGGAAATAATGGTCCTTTTAGGCTTTTGCTCATAGTGTCTAATACTGCTTTCGCAATTTCCGGTTTTCCTATGGAGGTACTTAAACCGGGTAGTGATATAAATGTATCCCTGCCCCATACTCCAAACCATGGGAAACCCGCAATTATTTCTGTTTTTCCGGATCTTTTTTGAATGAATTGTTCAGCGGCATTTATCAGGTGATTTTTAAAACTATCTCTGTATATACGGTTCTTTTTCTCAGTACTGAACATCCTTTTAAGATTTTTAGGATTTATCTCCAAAGTTCCGGCAGACATAACAATACTTTCCCCTTTTTTTAATTGAAATTCAAAAAATCCCGGTACATAAAGATCTTCGAGGTAATCATAACCTCTGTTTTTTTCCTCCGTATATTCAATATTGTAATACCAATCCGGAACATGAACATATTCAACTTGTTTTGAAAATTGAAAATGTACAGGTGTATATCCTTGATACATTCTGAAATTTATTCCGTTTTGAGACTTTTTATATGATTTATCAACAAAATTATTTGCTTTACTCAATTTATGTCGTTGTCTGAAAGCGAGAAAAGGTTGTAGCCTTATGGTTGTCGGGGAATTGCAATCTTCAACTGTGTATTTTATTAAAACCCTGTCTGAATTTTTAGAAAAAACAGACTCCCTGGAAAAAACAACCCCTCCAACCCTGAAAATGGTTTTCGGGATAGTGTCGAATGACATCTCCCTCATATATTTATGACCTTTTGGAGAATAAATCCCTCCGGGATATCTATGGATTCCCAAATGAAATTCCGTGTCATGTTGAATAATCGTAGGATCAACGGATGAAACCAAAACATGCATTTCATCATCTATTAATGGTTGCGGAGTTATCAACAATCCATGATATTTTCTGGTGTTACAAAATACCATTGTTGTAGTGGCAAATGATCCGCTTCTATTTGCTCGTAAAATCTCGTGAGTCAGAGAAAAAGCAAGATTTACCAGCTTGTTTTTATCGAATTTCAAATAATTCATATATACAAATTGTTATAAAAAATATGTATTTTTAACCTCTAAGGACACTAACGAAGTAGTTGCCATAAATATTCTTAACAAAGTTAGCTGATTTTTTTAATAACATATTGTTTTTGATTATTAAAATTCAATTTATTTATCATCTTTAATGTGCTCTACACGAACAGTTGCTAATTTCAGACCAAATGACCCGTTGGTAATTAAGGTGACTCCAAAATTAATAAAATCATGGCAGATTAATGCTACCTGTATTTGCTTGGCTTTATGATTAATCATCTTTTCAAATTTAATCTCTTTGGAAGGATATTAAAATAGCCCGCTGTAAATCATTTTTCGATAATTGAAGATAGGACTTGAAAAAATGCGATAGCATGACTTCAAATCATATATTTTTAGTTAATAATATCAAATATGAAAATTGATTTCAGCTATTTTATGCCAGATATATCCGAACCAATCTGTTAAACCAAATACTCCATCAGGGGTAT
>Ga0256833_1003862_pt1 | contig 10154 bp, 8 predicted proteins | sample 356284metaG_FD_190535 | JGI IMG/M metagenome (GOLD analysis project Ga0256833, IMG submission 190535) | Hydrothermal vent microbial communities from Mid Atlantic Ridge, Atlantic Ocean - 356-284 | ecosystem: Environmental > Aquatic > Marine > Hydrothermal vents | place: Atlantic Ocean: Mid...
TTCGATGCGGGAAGGGATGATCAGGTTTTCACCTCATTTTTACAATACAAAAGAAGAAATAGAAACCGTTGTTTCGGAATTGAAAAATTTAATTTAAAAGTAAAAAATAAAATCTATTGACCATCTGAGAATAGCAATAAGAATTAAAATTATGCCTTCGGTTCTCGATATTTTCCAACCGGTTCTCATCATTATTAAAAGTATTACGTACGAAACGGCTAACAAAATCAATCCGATATACTCATTTGTATGAATGTGGAGAGGGTGTATTATGGCTGCGGTTCCAAGTACACCGAGCAAATTAAACAAATCGCTTCCAATTAAATTGCCTGCTGAAATTCCGTGCCGCCCCTTGCTGATAGCCACAACGGAAGTGGCAAATTCCGGCATGGATGTTCCGGCGGCAACTATTGTAATTCCTATCATCCATTCCGATACACCGAAAACACGCGCTAACTGTGATGCCGCTTCAACAAGGTAATCGGCACTGATGATTATAATGCCAACCCCGACAATTAATTTCGGAATATCCAGCCATTTAAATTCCCCGGTAGGAATTTCTTCAACTATTTCACCTTTTTCTTTATGTTGAATTAAATAGATAACGTAAATTACCAACGTTCCGGCTAGCAGAACTCCTTCGAAAAATGAGAGTGTGTGATCGTAAAAAAAGATTAGTAAAATTATTCCGGTAGCGATTAATAAAGAACCGTCGCGGTATAATAATTTTTTACTTGTTTTCATATTGCTGAAAATAGCAACAAGACCTAAAATAAATCCAAGATTAAAGATATTCGAACCTACAACGTTTCCGACTGAAATAGCCGATTGTCCTTTGATGGCAGCGGAAACGGTAACTGCAAATTCCGGAGCAGAAGTGGAAATTGCAACAACGGTAAGACCGATAACAAGTTCGGAAAGTCCCAGTTTCTTTGCCAGCCGCGAAGCCGATTCAACCACCCAAACGGCACCGCCCCAAAGTCCGAATATGGAACCGGCAATTATCAGAATGTTTACGAATATATTCATTTACAATAAGTAATTTCCGGATGAAGATATTAATCTTCGGGGTTATAAGTTAATTCAATTTTAACATGAAAATCGGCGCCGCTGAATAAAGTGTATTTCACTTCACTGATGGTGCACTTATAATCTTCGCCAACCATTTCCGTAACCACTTTGGCAATTGCATCTTCCAAATCGCCTATGCTTACGGATTTCAGTTTGTTCTTCAACAATTTTTCAACGTCAATTGCTTTTTCTTTTTGGTTGCTCATTTTTACTCCTCCGTTATTAATCCTTTTTTCATTTGACGGATTAACAACGTAATTGTTTTAAAATTTGATTATCAACTTCTTATAAATTCCAATAATTCTTTGGTTTTATGCTCGAGTAATTCTTTGTCGCCTTTGGTTTCCACATTCAAACGCAATAACGGTTCGGTGTTGCTCATCCTGACGTTGAAACGCCATGTGTCGTATTCCACACTTACACCGTCGAGCAAATCTATTTTTCCATCGGAGTACTTTTGTTTTATTTGTTCAAGTTTTTCACGAGGATTTTCAATTTTGGAATTTATTTCACCGGAGCAAGGATAATTTTCTATCATCTCACCAACCAAAGCACTCAATGGTTTTTCTTCAACCGACATTAATTCCATTACCAATAAAAACGGAATCATTCCGCTGTCGGAGTAATTATTATCCCGGAAATAATGATGGGCTGACATTTCCCCGCCGTAAATTGCATCCACTTCGCGCATTTTTTGTTTGATAAAGGCGTGACCGCTTTTTGAAACCACCGCTTTACCGCCTGCTTTTTCCACAATATCGATGGTATTCCAAATCAAACGGGGATCGTGAACAATTGATTCTCCGGGGAATTTTTTCAATATTGATTTTGCGAGTAAACCCACAATGTAATATCCTTCGATAAATTCACCTTTCTCGTCAAAGAAGAAACAACGGTCGTAATCTCCGTCCCACGCTACACCCAAATCGGCATTGTGCTCTTTAATTGCATCAATTGTCGATTGTCTGTTCTCGGGTAGGAGTGGATTAGGCACACCGTTCGGAAATGACGGATCGGGTTCGTGGTGTACTTTTATCATCTCTACCGGCAACTCAGGTTCAATTGCGTCCAAAGCCGGACCAACACAACCGTTGCCGGCATTTACTACAACCTTAAAAGGTTTAATTTTTTCTTTATTGTAAACTTTTGCCAAACTTGCAATAAAGTCCTTCATTACATTTACTTTTTCAACTTTTCCTTTATTGGCGGATTCGTCACCCAAGTTGTTTTCAACAATCATCTCCTCAATAAATTTCAAATCGGAATCGTAACCCATCGGTTTTGAACCTTCGCGTACAAATTTCAAACCGTTGTATTCCGGAGGATTATGGCTTGCTGTTATCATTATGCCGCCGTCTGCATTGAATTTGGGAGTGGAAAAATAAATCATTTCGGTTCCGCACATGCCTATATCAATTACATCGCAGCCCATATCGGTTATGCCGTTCGCCAGCGCTTCTGCCAATTGGGGCGACGATTCTCTAACGTCTCTACCGATAACAATTTTTTTTGCATTTAAATATTTGACCGTTGCACGCCCGATTTTGTATGCCAAACCGGTATTTAGTTCCGTAGGAACTTTTCCTCTGATATCATAAGCTTTGAATCCCGGGATTTTAGCCATCAATTTTCTCCTGAAATTTTGTTTTCCGAATTTTATTTGTGTAAAATAACAAAATAATTTGTTTTATATCGAATTGAATAAGTAGTAAAAGAATTTCCCACAATTACAAAATCGTTCGTTATATTTGAATTTGTAAAATTTTTTATGTCGAACTTTGATAAAACCCGGAGACAAAATGGAAATAAGCTCTATTAAAAAAGTTAAGTTACTAACATTATTAATTTTAACAATATCCTTCTCGTTAATGTCCGCACAGGATTTTGACGAACCTCTTAATCCTCAATCGGATAAATTCGATATCGGTAAAATGTGGACGTTCGATTTCCCACCCGTCCAATATCTTAAAGATAAATACGGAATTGAATTTTCCGGCGATTGGTTCGAAGACGTTAGGCTTTCGGCACTGCGTATTCCCGGTTGTACTGCAAGTTTTATTTCACCTAACGGGTTGATTTTAACAAATAACCATTGCGCTGTTTGGCATAGAAGAACGGTTGAAAAGGAAGGCGAGGATTTGGCAAAGACCGGTTTTTACGCCGAAACACTCGAAGATGAAAGACAAGCACCTTTCATGTATGTGGAGCAATTGGTATTGATTGAAGATGTTACCGATTCCGTTGAATCGGCATTTAATTCCGGTGCCACAGAGGAAGAAAAAATCAAGTTGCGTAATGAAAAAATTGAAGCTCTTGTGGATTCTTTTAATGCAAGGACAGGATTGAAGTGTCAAATAGTAAAATTTTATAATGGCGGGAAATGGGCAATTTACGGGTATAAAAGATATAACGACGTAAGATTGGTTTTCGAACCGGAACAAAGAATTGCCGCTTTCGGGGGCGACTTCGATAATTTTACTTATCCTAGATACGATCTGGATTTTACACTTTTCCGCGTTTACGATGACGATGGTAAACCGTTGAATACGAAAAATTATTTTAAGTGGAGTAAAGACGGTGCAAAAGAAGGTGAGCCGATTTTTACCGTTGGTAATCCCGGCAGAACGAACCGCTTGAAAACCGTTGCACAACTCGAATATTTCAGAGATGTATCTTACCGCAACAGAGCGTTTTTATTGGACAATTATTACAACAAACTTGAAGAACTGAAAACAAAATACCCCGAACGCGCCGAAGAATTCGAAAAAATAAGAACACGAATCGGTAACGCGCAAAAGGTTTTTCATTATGCCTACAAGGGTTTAAAAAATCCTCAGATTATGGCGCGTAAAAAAGATTTCGAAAATAAATTGAAACAAGCTGTATTTGCGGACTCGAACTTAAAGAAAAATTACGGACATATTTGGGAAGCTATTGAACGTACACGTAACGAATTAAGAGAATACGATACAAAAATTGCCGCTTACAGGGGAAGCAGATTAATCAGAGACGATTATTTTTCACTCGCTAAAAAAATAATTGCGTTTGCCGAAAATTTGCAACTTCCCGACAGTGAAAAAGCGGACATATACAAAGGTGCAAAGCTCGATTCGGTAATTTCAAATTTTTATCCCAGTTATATCGATACGGTGCTGAGCAAAGTTAAATTGGCAATTTATCTCGATTTTATGAGAATGAATTTGGGGGATAATGATACCCTCGTTCAAAAACTGATTGGTAATAAAAAGGGTGAAGAAGCGGCTGAATTCATGCTGGGCAAGTCGGTTCTAACAAGCAAAGAAAAAACGGAAGAGCTTTTAAGAAAACCACCAGCCGAAATTCTGGCTTCCTCCGATCCCTTTATCTATTTTATTATGAGCACACGTGACGAGTTGAAAGAATTATTGAAACTTTCCAAAGAAGTAAACGATACTGAAGACGCTTATGAAAATCTTTTGGGAAGAGTAATTTATGAAATCTACGGAACCTCAATTCCACCCGATGCAACATTTACATTGAGAATAAGCGACGGGGTGGTTAAAACATTTCCATATAACGGAACCAAAGCAATTGTGAAAACCACGTTTTACGGGATGTACGACCGCTACTACGGAAATGATAAACAATATCCGTGGGATTTACCCGAACGCTGGCAAAGTCCGCCGGAAGATTTGGATTTATCCACACCGTACAATTTCATCGGTACAAATGATATTGTGGGCGGAAATTCCGGTAGTCCTGTAATTAATAAAAATAAAGAGATTGTCGGTGTTGCGTTCGACGGGAATGTACAAAGTATCGTAGGCGATTTTATTTACATTCCGGCAAATAACCGGATGGTAGCCGTGGCATCTCAAGCTATAATGGAAGTGTTGGATAAAGTTTACGGTGCAGAAAGAATTGTGAACGAATTAAAAACCGGTGAATTGGATGATTAACAACACATTTCTAAAAATATAAAATTGAAGAATAATTACTTAAAATACTTAACAAGTAGATTAATTAATTTTTGTTTGTTTTTCGTATAAGGCGGGTAAAAAAGTTTAAGTGGACTGAATTTATGGTGTTTCAGAATTGCCCGCCTGTTCGAAAAAGTTTCGAATCCGTAAAAACCGTGTGCTGTGCCCACTCCGCTTTCTTTTATCCCTCCGAACGGTAAATTGTAATGTGAAAATTGTAAAACCAAATCGTTTATTACCACTCCGCCCGAAACGGTGTTCAACTTTATTTTATCAATTGTTTCTTTGTTCATGCTGAAAATATAAATTGCAAGAGGGGGAGTTTTAGAATTAATAATTTCAAGTACTTCGCTGGTATTGACGAAAGTAAGCACCGGTAAAATAGGTCCGAAAATTTCTTCTTCCATTAATCTTGTTTTTGTAAAATCGCCGGTCAAAATTGTGGGGGAAAAATAATTTGTGCTTTTGTCGTAAATTCCGCCGAATTCTATGTTGGCTCCCAATTTTTTCGCCTCTTCGAAATAATTTATTAACCGGTCGATGTGATTGTAATTAACAATTCTGGCAAAATCGCTTGAACTTTTTATTTCATCCGGGGAATTGCCGAAGTATTTTTTTATGTAAGAGATAAGTAAACCGATGAATTCATCCTTAATCTTTTCTTCAAGCAGGAGATAATCGGGACTTTGGCAAGTTTGCCCGCTGTTAAGAAATTTTCCCCAAGCGAGTTTTTGGGCGGCATCTTTCAAATCCGCTGAAGAATCTATAATAACGGGAGACTTCCCGCCGAGCTCCAAAGTTACCGATGTGAAATGTTCAGCTGCGGCTTTCAAGACGATTTTACCTACTGCCGTACTGCCTGTAAAGAAAATATGATCGAACGGCTTGGTTAATAAATACGAAGCAATTTCTTTATCACCTTCGAAAACTTTCACCTCGTTTCCGGGAAACAGTTCGCTCAACATTTCATTTATTAAAGCTGAAGTATTAAACGATATTTCGGAAGGTTTTACTATTACGGCATTACCCGCTGCTATTGCCGAAATCAAAGGTTCTATTGCCAGTAGAAACGGATAATTCCAAGGAGAAATTATTAACACTACACCTTTGGAAACATATTGAACGTAACCGCCCGTTGTCAGCATTGTTAATGTGCGCGCAACTTTAACCGGTTTCATCCATTTACTTAATTTCGATTTGGTTAATCTGATTTCCGCAAGTGTGTTGAAAATTTCGGTTAGGTCTATTTCGGGGTAGGGTTTGCCGAAATCTTTATGAATTGCGGCGCGGATTTTTTCCTGATTGCTCTCAATCCACTGTTCAATTTTCTCAAGGCGTTTGATCCGGTCTTCAACACCCGTATTTCTTAAATAATTTACATTATTAACTTGTGAAATAAAAACTTTATCAATTTCACTTAAAATGTTGTTTGCGGGTTGATGCAATATTTCACCGGCTTTATTCGAAATTGTGAACTTCCAGAATATTTTTCTTTTCTTTTAAATATTGATTTTTTAAATAAAAATCGATTTGTTCCGAAACATAATTATCGTTCAAACCGTTTGCCTTTGCAACCTTTTGCAGCCATTCGATTTCAAACGGATGCATGTCTTTATCGGAAATAGCCACACGGATTCCGTCTTTAATGAAAATTTTGGCAATTTCTTTTCCCGAAAAAACCGGCGGTTCGTCAATTATGTATTTATTTTCCAGTAAATTATCAATCGAGGAACCGATAAATTTTTGCTCAAATCCTAAAGTTTTTCCAATATCCTGCAGCAAATGTCTTTCTTCTTCGGAAATAACAAAATCTTTCCCGATTAACAGTAACAAACCTTTGAAATAATAACTTTTGTCTTTCCAGCTTAAATTCATGTTTTCCCCGCTTTGGTTTAATCCGGTTAAAAAATAATAAATATTTTAGTATTATTGAATGGAGCTTATGCATTCGTTTTATGCATCCAAATCTAATTAAATTTTGAATAAAAGTGAGGTGGTTGATGAAAAGAAACCGGTGGAGTGTGCCGTTGCTTTTTACCGTTTTGATTTTTTCCTTTCTTAATGTTCCATCATATTCCCAGCAAGATTTTTACGAACCGTTGAATATTGATACCGTAACATATTCACTGAAAGAATTCGGTTCGATGTGGACGTTCGACGCTTTGCCGCTAGAAAAATGGCAGGCAAAATATAATTTTACTGCGGATGAAAAATGGTTGCAGCATGTTATGAAATCCGCACTTCAATTCGGTAGCGGTTGCTCGGCAGCGTTTGTTTCGGAAGACGGTTTGATAATGACAAACCACCACTGCGGTAGAAGTCTGCTAAAACTGATTGAAAAAGAAGGTGAAAATTTATTGCGTGATGGTTTTTATGCAAAAACGCTTGAAGAGGAGCGGAAGATTCCCGGCTTGTTTGTCGATCAACTTATGTTTATTGAAGATGTTACGGAACGGATTAAAAACGCGGTATCCGTGGAAAAAGACAAGAGCGGTTTTGTAAGTTTGAGAGACAGTGCTCTTATTGCAATTGAGAGTGAATATGAAGAAAAAACCGGACTCTTATGCAAAGTTGTTTCGCTTTACCACGGTGGCAAATATTCTGTTTACGGTTATAAAAGATATAACGATATTCGCTTGGTAATGTCTCCCGATTTCCAAATTGCCGCTACCGGTTGGGATTGGGATAATTTTACATATCCGCGATATGAACTGGATTTTGCATTCTACCGCGCTTACGATGAAGATGGGAAACCTGTTAAAAGCGAAAATTATTTTAAATGGAGTGAAGACGGGGCTGAGGAGAACGAATTGATTTTTGTCGTTGGCAGACCCGGAAGAACCAGCCGGTTGCTTTCGGTTGAGGAATTACAATACTTAAAAAATAAAGTTTATAAATTTTTACTTAAAGGTTTTAACGAAATCTATTACGTTTATTTTAATATGTTTCAAAACCATCCGGAAAAGGAAAGTGAATATTTAATGCAAATTATGAGATGGGGAAATGCAAGAAAATCTTATGCGGGTAGACTTGCGGCATTGAGAAATCCTTACATTATGAAAAAGAAAATTTCGTTTGAAAACGATTTGAAAAATAAAATCGGGCAAAACCAACAGTTGAATGAAAAATACGGATTTGTTTGGGATTCAATCCGGACGGTAATTCAAGGGTTGAGTGCCACGGCAAAAGAATATTATGCTTTCAATGTTCGCGAAGCAATTAAACCGGTTTATCTCGATATTGCAGGAAAGTTACTCGATTATGCCGGACAAATGAAACTGTCACCGGAAGAAAGGGATGAAATTTATTTACCGGACAAAGTGGATTCGACAATTCAAAACATCTTTCCCGGTACACTGGATGTTGAGCTGAACAAGCTGCTTACTCAAGCACTTATAAATTATGTGGCATCTGTACTTGGTGGAAATAATAAACTTTTCGTTTCAATCTTTGGCGGGAAGATGAATAAAGATATTGTACGAACGGTTTTAGAAAAATCAAGGATTGCAACAAAAGAAAAGTTTGAAGAGTTTATTAAGTTACCTCCCGATTCCATTTTGAACTCGGATGATCCGTTTATTAAATATACTGTGATATCGGAGAAAATACTCGATTCGTTACGCGTGGAAAGAAACGGATTAAATAATTCCCTTTCAGTTTACAATGAGTTACTCGGCGAAGCGGTTTATGAAGTTTACGGAAATTCAATTCCTCCCGATGCAACTTTAACGCTTAGAATTTCAGACGGAACGATTAAAGGCTATGAATACAACGGAACGTTAGCTCCGGGCAAAACAACGTTTTACGGGTTATGGGACAGATATTATTCATTCGGAGGAAAAACTTATCCTTGGGGATTGCACGAAAGATGGAAAATTCCGCCAAAGGAGCTTGATTTATCAACCAACGTAGGATTCGCCTCTACAAATGATATTGTCGGTGGAAATTCGGGCAGTGCTATCATAAACAAAAATGCAGAAATTGTTGGACTGGTTCACGACGGTAATATTGAAAGTTTAGCCGGCTATATAATTTATCTTCCGGAAAATAACAGAACCGTTGCAACCGATTCAAAAGGATTAATTGAAGCTCTGAAATATGTATACAAAACCGGAAGATTGGTTGAAGAACTTCAACACGGTAAGATGGTTGACTAAATAAAAACCTTTGTGAGACTTAGTGAAATGGTTTTAATGGTTTAAAAATAATCCGTATAAATCTTCTTTTTCCGAGTGCATCTGCGTTCCATCTTTTCAGCCACCGCTGTTTCACAAAGAAAAAACTATGTATTCCTTAAAAAAAGTTCAAAGTGTACTAATTTATCTATTGATATTTAGAAATAAATTCACGTTATTTGAAATAGCAAAATTATGATGTCTTAATGTTAAAACAAAATACTTTGGCACTCCGCCCCGGCGGATTTACTCTCTCCTGTCGCGGCGAAGTCTTTTTACGAAGCCGGACGTTTACTCCGGTTTCACATCTATCACTATATCAATCAATTTCAGCCATTCCGGCGTCAACAAAAGTTGTCAATTATACAATTAAATTTTTTATCGATGCTTCAAATTATACTTTTAACAAAAAAAACCTTCAAAGTGGTAAAACATTATTACGCTTACATAAATTTAAATTACAATTATATTAATTGAGGTGAGTATGAAAATTCTAATAATTATTTTATTCCCAATTATGCTTTTAGCACAGCAATATGGTAATTGGAAAGAAATTGATTTGCTCACCCAAATAAAGGGAGAGCAATGAAATTAAAATTATATTCAACTAATTTTTAGAATTAAAATAGAAATACGGAGCTAAGATGAAAAACCCGGAATTAAAAAAATATTTTTATGGATATGTTTTTATTCTATTAAGCATTGTATTTCAAATATTATTAAGCAGTTGCAATGATAGTAATCCGGTTGGGGGCGGAGCAAGGATTAATCCACCACCTGCGCCGATATCATATTACAGTCCGGTATGGCATCCTAACGGAAAAATTATAGGGTTCAACCACACGCCGTTAAAAAGCATACACTATAACGCTGGAGCCGATTATCCTGATAAATATGAATTTGAACACGATTCCACAGGATTTTGGTTAATAAATACAGACGGGACAAA
>Ga0256833_1003863_pt1 | contig 10154 bp, 6 predicted proteins | sample 356284metaG_FD_190535 | JGI IMG/M metagenome (GOLD analysis project Ga0256833, IMG submission 190535) | Hydrothermal vent microbial communities from Mid Atlantic Ridge, Atlantic Ocean - 356-284 | ecosystem: Environmental > Aquatic > Marine > Hydrothermal vents | place: Atlantic Ocean: Mid...
ACGTTCGATTTGCTTGTCACCTCGCTGGCAATGATCCCCGCGCTGCCGCTGATGGCAACCGTCGCCCTGGCGATCCGCTTGGATAGCGCAGGGCCGGCGCTCTTCAAACAAAAGCGCGTCGGGGAAGGCGGGCGGCTCTTCACGATGTACAAGTTCCGCACCATGATCGTTGGGGCGGAAGCGCTCCAGGCCGAGGTGAGCGCTTTGGACGCGGACGGCAATTTGATCCACAAACGCGCCGACGACCCCCGCGTGACGCGCGTTGGGCGCTTTTTGCGCCGCACCAGCCTAGACGAGCTGCCCCAGCTTTTCAACGTTCTACGCGGCGAGATGTCCCTTGTCGGCCCCAGGCCGGAGCTGCCCTGGCTGGTTGAGCGCTACGAAGATTGGCAGCGCAAGCGCTTTGAAGTGCCCCAAGGCATCACCGGCTGGTGGCAAGTCAACGGGCGCGCCGACCGCCCTATGCACCTCCACACCGAGGACGACCTGTACTACATTCGCAACTACTCGGTCTGGCTCGATCTCAAAATCCTTTGGCTGACCGTGCAATCCGTCTTGTTACGCAAAGGGGCGTTCTGACCGATGAGCACGCCGAACACCCCCCGCGCACTGCTCGCCGAAGTGCTCCGTTGTCGCCTGTTGGGCGTTCGGGTGGACGCGCTCACGGTGGAGCGCTTCTACGCCCTGATCCGCGCTTCCGTCACCTCCCGCCAGCGCTGCCTGATCGGCCACCACAATTTGCACAGCGTGGCGCTTTACCATCGTCACGCGGAGATGCGCGTCTTTTACGCCCTGGCGGACGCTGTTTTCATAGACGGAATGCCGCTGGTGGCTTGGGGGCGGTTGATGGGGCTGCCGTTGCGCCACGCCAACCGCTTTACTTCGGTGGACTGGCTGCCGCCTTTGTTGGGGGTGGCCGCCGAGGAAGGTTGGCGCGTCTACTACCTGGGCGGCACGGCGGAAGTGGCCGAGCGTGGCGCGCAAATCGTGCGTGCGCGTTTCCCCTCGCTGGTCTTCACCGCACGTCACGGCTATTTCCCCGCCGCCGATCCCGCCGTCAATCGCGCCATCGTGGAGGCGATCAACGCCTGGGGAGCGGATGTGTTGCTGGTCGGGATGGGGATGCCGCGCCAAGAACGCTGGCTGGCCGCACACGCCGCCGCGCTTCGCGTTCCCTGTATGTTGACGGTCGGCGCTGCGCTGGACTACGTCGCCGGAGCAATTCCCACTCCGCCGCGCGCCATGAGCCGCTTGGGGCTGGAGTGGCTGGGGCGTCTGCTGGCCGAACCGGGTCGCCTCGGCTACCGCTACCTGGTTGAACCCTGGGCCTTGCTGCCGCGCCTGGCCGCCGACGTGCGCGCACGCGCCCGAGGCGAGTTGCGCTGCACAGCGCCGCGCGCGTCCAAATCGGAGACCGAGCATGAGTGAACCGCTGCCGCTGCGAGAGGCGCTGCGCCGTGCCTGGCGCGCGCCGATGGTCGCCGCGCTGGTGCGCGGCACGGGGATCGCGTTCGTGTTGCAAGCGGGCGGCGCGGTGCTGGTTTACGCTTCTCAAGTGTTGCTGGCGCGTTGGTTGGGCGCGGCGAGCTTTGGCGATTATGCGTATGCTTCCAGTTGGGCGCAACTGCTGGCGGTCTTTGGCGCGCTGGGGATGCCGCTGTGCACGCTCAAATTTCTGCCCGAGTACGCCGCCACGCAAGACTGGCCGCACGCCAAAGGCGCGTTGCGTGCATTCCGCTTGATCGCTTTGGGGACGGGAGCGTTGTTGGGGGCGGTCGTTGCACTGCTCTTCGCAGGGTTTGCGCCCGCACAAGTCAACCTGGCCGTGCTGACGCTGGGGTTGGTCGGCGTGCCCTTTTTCGCGCTGAAAAACGTCCAGGTAGACGCCATCCGCAGCCTGGGCGATGTGGCGACCGCTTACGGCTTGCCCTACGTGGTGCAACCCATCTTGCTTATGCTGGGGGTAGGCGCGCTCTACACGGCGCGCGGCGGCGATCTGAGCGCGCTACACGGCGTGATCGGCATGTTGGCTGCCGTGCTGATCGTGGCGGCGTTGCAAGCGTGGGCACTGCGGCAACGGCTGGGCGCGCGCTTGCGCGATGTGTCACCCGCCTACGAAATGCGTGCCTGGCTGCGGATCGCGCTCCCCATGACCATCGTGGACGGCGCTTCGGTCGCCTTGAGCCGCGTGGATATCCTGATTGTCGGCCTGACGCTCTCCTCGACCCAAACCGGCATTTACGCCGCCGCCGCGCGCGCCGCCAGCCTGGTGAGTTTTGTCCTCTATGCGGTTAACGCTGTGGTCGCCCCGCGTATCGCCCCACTTTATCATCAGGGGGATCGGGCGAACCTGCAGCGCCTGGTGACGCTGGCAACCGCGCTTTCGCTGACCTTGGCGCTGGGCATGGTCTTGGGATTGCTGGTTTTCGCCTCCCCGCTGTTGCACATCTTCGGCGCGGAGTTCGTCGCGGGGCGCAACGCGCTGATCATCTTGGCGTTCGGCCATCTGGTCAACGCCGCTTCCGGCCCGCTGGCAGACTTGTTGCATCTGACCGTGCACCAGCGCGCCAGCGGCGCGATCGCGCTGGGCGGCGTGGCGCTGACCTTCACACTGAGCGTAACCCTGATCCCGCGCTGGGGCATTGAAGGGGCGGCGCTCGCAACCACGCTCGCTATGCTGGCGCAAAACGCCACCATGTACGTTTTCGTGCGCCGCAAATTGAAAATTGATACGTTAGCTTTTGGCCGTTTGAGCAGAGGGACACAATGAGCCGAACGCCGCCGACGCTAGACGTGGTGATCCTTTCCTGGAATCGGCGCGACTTGATCCTCGAAACCATCGCCAACGTGCAACAACAACGCGACGTGCACGCCACGATCTGGGTGATAGACCAGGGCAGCGACGAGGAAACGCTCCAGGCGCTGCGCCCGTTACATGAAGCCGACGCGATCCACTTGCTGGAAATGGGGCACAACCTGGGCGTAGCCGCCGGTCGCAACGTGGGCAACACACAGGGCGACGCGCCGATCATCGTCAGTCTGGACAACGACGCCGTCTTTGAAAGCGACCACGCGCTCCAAAGGATTGTCTCGCTCTTCCATGAAAACAAGCGCCTAGGAGCGGTCGGCTTTCGGCTGAAAAACTACTTTACCAACGAGGACGATTGGCTAAACTGGGCCTATCCCCGTCGCCTTTTTGAAAAGCGCGCCGAACGCTTTTTGACGACGCGCTTTGCCGGCGGCGCACACGCGCTGCGCCGTGCCGCCTGGGAACAAACGCGCGGCTACGACCCACGCCTCTTTTTCAACTGGGAGGAGCTGGACCTGGGTTACCAATTGATCGCAGCGGGCTGGCAAGTGGCCTACGATCCACGCGTGGTGGTGCGGCACAAAATCGCGCCCGACGCGCGGCTGAACTGGCACGACGGACGCTACTACTACTTGGTGCGCAACGCGCTTTACCTCAACTACAAATATTTTCGCTCACGGCGGGCGGTGGTGAGACTGGCCGTAGGATATATGCTTAAGGGGGCGTATAACGGACTGTTGGGGGAAGCGTTGCGCGCGCTGCGCGACGCCTCACCCATGATGAACGCCGTGCGCGTCGAAGACTTTCCACCGCTGAACGAGGTGGCGCGGCGCTACATTGCCGAAAACGACGGCACAGCGCAACGTGGCGGGTTGCTCCAGCGGCTGCGCCATGAGGTGTTTGCACGCCTGCCGTAGCGTTTCCCCGCGTACATAGGCGGCGATTGCCTGCCCCCCCTCAATCTGCGCGCAGCTCAAAACGAAGCGTGATTCGGCCCACGCGGATACGGTCGCCCGCCCGTAACATGCGCTTTTCTCCGTGCGCCAACTCCTCCTCGTTGAGGAACGTCGGGTTGCGTTTTGCCAGCCCTTCCAAAAAGTAGCGCCCCTTCTGTTCTGTGATCTGCGCATGTTGGCGCGAAACGGTTTTCGCGTTCGGCAACGTGCCCAAATTCACCGCCAATATCTCTGCGCTGGTCGGATTGTTTGCGCTGGGGCGCCCGACGATCGCCGGTTGCCAACGAATAGGGAACGCTTGGCCGCTTTGCTCTTCGACCAAGACGGCCACTTTCGCCCCTGGGATGCGCTGGAAAAAACGCCCGCCGCGCCGCACGATCTGCTGGCTGAGCCGCCTTTGTTCGCGCTCAAAAAGCAATATATCGCCCATCTTCACGCCGAGTTGTGCCAACGTTTTGTTGGGGTCTAGTGGCGTTTCTTCCCCTTGTCGTTTGAGCACATATTCGCCCTGAAGCAAGTCAAATTCGCGGCATATCTCCTCGATGAGCGCGCGCGCCGTCAAATTGGTGCGGATCGAGGCTTCTTGTTCCGGCTCGTCGAAAAGCTCCGAAGTGATGGTCACATTCACGCGCTCGGCCATTTTCTAACGCCCCCCTCGTTCGCGTAAGCTGCGTGGCTCGTCGGTTTTTTCGGTGGCCTCCTGTTTCGGTTCGGGCGGCGGATTGATCTCCATATACCAGCGTGCCGTTTGCTCGTAGGCGGCGCGGATTTCCTCAACCCAACGGTCGAGCGAGCCTTCCAGATCGTTTTTGTCGTGCGGCAAAGCGGTTTGGATGAGCGCCACGCGCCCGGCTTTGACCACATAGCCACGCCCGGGAGGCAGCTCCGCCCCGCCACCGCGCACCCTGCCGCCCAGCGCGCCCGCCGCGTCTGCGTCCAACCCCAACCCGTAGCGTGGCGCGACAACTTGCTTCATCCAGTCGTCCATCGAGCGCAAAATGCCCATCGAGCCACCGATCACGCAATGCAGCCCTTCCGGCCCGAACTTGCGCGCCATATCTGCCATATCTCGATACGCTTGGGCGCGAGTGGGCGTGCCGACCACGTTGGGGAAGTCGTCGTAATTGTCCGCGATGACGAAAATTTCCGGTCGAGGGTCGTCTTCAGGCCGCGCGGTGTACTCATAGCGTAACTTGGCGATCACGTCGTCCAACTGGTCTTTTTCCGAGACGGTCGCCAACACATGCGGCAGATCGCCGAGCGTGTGTTGCCCGCCGTACTTGAAGAAGCGCTGCTGAAAGTCGATCAACACCATCTGCACGCGCTCCGGTGGGTAGCTGTGCGCCAACGCCAAGACCCAGGCGCGCAAAGCGGTGGTCTTGCCGCTGAGCGGCGGGCCGGTCACCACGAAGTGCGGCCCGCGTTGGCGCAAGTCCAGCGTGGCTGGCTCAAGATTGAGGTCTTCCACGCCCAAGATCACCTGCACGCGCTCCGGCCCCTGGCCCAGCGGTGGCAACACCTCGCGCAGCGCGATCACCGGTCGCAGAATCTCGATCCCCTCCGGGCGCGGCTTGTCTTCCCAGGCGCGCGCCATCACGCGCGTGAGCATCTCCAACTTGGAGGTGTCGTCCAAGCCTTCGGCCTCGTCTTCCGCCGTCACGCTGACGGGCAAGGCGGCTTGGAACTCCAGCGGGGTGCGTTCTATCGCCACGTAACCGCGCCCTGGCACGTCGTCTATCCCGGGCACGCCGCGTCCGACGATGTTGGCGTATTCGGTGCTGTCCGCCAACTTGAGCACCAGCCGCTCGGTGATCAAGCTAAAGAGCTTGCCCGGGATGGCGCTCCCTTGTTCTGCCGTCACGACCAGATGCACGCCGTAGGCGCGCCCGTCGCGCGCAATGCCCAACAGTTGGGGGATCAGCCGCTCGTAGTTTTCCTTGAACTCCGCGAAGTTGTCGATCACCAGCAAGATCGCCGGTTGGATATTTTCCGGATGATTGGCGTTGTAGGTGTTGAGCGTGTCGGCACGCGCCTGGCTGAAAAGCGCGCTACGCTCCTCCAACACGCGCTCCAGTTTGCGCAAAAGCCGCTCCACGCGCTCCTCTTCTGAGGGCATGATCGAGGCGCCTCGATGCGGCAGCGCTTCCAACACGTCCAGCCCGCGCCCGCCGAAGTCCAGCATGTAGAGATGCAGCTCTTGCGGTGAGTGGGTCGCGGTTAGGCTGGTGATTAGTGTGCGCAGGAAGAACGTTTTGCCCCAACCGGATGCGCCGAAAATGGCCGCGTGCCCGCGCGTGAGGTCGAGCGTCAGGCGCAATTGCTCGGCGCGGATGGGGTTGTCGATCAAGCCGACGGTTGCGCGCATGGCCTCGGTTTCCCAGTCCACGCCGCGCCAAGCGCCCTGGCCGCGCTGCCAATCTCGCACCGCCGGATTGAGCGGGAGCAGCGGGTTTGGCTCGGCCTCGTCGCCGATGTATTCTGCGTCCAGTGGCAAACGCTTGGGGAGCGGGTCCGGCCAGGGTTTCTTTTGCCGCAGCACGTCCTCGTTTTCCTCGGCCTGGCGGTGCATCATCTCCACCAGCACATCGGAGAGCGCGGGCGCTTTTTCTAGTGGGCCGCGCTTTCGAGCCGCGGTGTGTTGCCGACGTTTGAGCCAGATCACGGGCGGTTCGGTGTCAATCTCCGGCCCGACGTAGGGGCCACCGGCGCGCGCCACTTGCATCAGCTCTACGTTTTCATTGCCCACCTGCAAATACGCGCGCCCGGGGATGTTGGGCGGTAAAAAGGCCGCGTCCGAACGACGCAACAGCTCGCGGCTGTCTTCCATCGTTTCCACACGTAAGCAGATGCGGAACTTCATGTTCGCGCGCATCTGGTCGGTGACCGCGCCCGCTGGCCTTTGCGTGGCCGTGATCAACGTCACGCCCAACGCGCGCCCCAAGCGTGTGATGCTATCCAGTTGGGCCTTAAAATCCGGGTTGTCCTTGACCATCTCGGCGAACTCGTCCACGATGATAAAAAGGAAGGGGAACGGTTCGTGCGTGAGATGTAGCCCTTGTCTGCGATAGTCCACGATGTGCTTAACATTGGTGCTGGCGATGAGCTTGCTACGGCGGTTTAGCTCCGAACGCAGCGCGGTAAAGGTGCGCACGCCGGCGCTTCCTTGCAAGTTGGTGACAATATCCACCACGTGCGGCAGCTTTTTGAACGGGTCGAAGGCTGCGCCGCCCTTATAGTCCACCAGCACAAAGTTAATCACGCTGGGGTCGTATTTCAGCGCCAGCCCCACGATCAACGTCAACAGCAACTCGGACTTGCCGGAGCCGGTCGTGCCCGCGATCATGCCGTGTACGCCGTCGCCCTGAGCCGAAAAGCGCAGCTCGCGCACTTTGTTCCCGGGCATAAGGCCGATGGGCACGCCGAGCCACTCGGCGTTTTCCGGTTGGCGGCTTTTGCGCCAATTTTCCAGGATCGGGATCGCTTCGACGGTTTCGGCGCTGAGCATTTCCAGCAAGGTGACCGAACGCGGCAAATCGGCGCCGAACGTGGTTGGCACGGCCAGCGGGGCCAACTTGCGCGCGAAGTCTTGTTCGGCGCGCACCGCGTCCAATTGATCCGCCGTGCCGACAAAGCGCGGCGTGTTGACGCCCACTTCGGCATAGCGGAAAAGCGGGCCGTGTTCGCCTTCTTCGACTTCGATCACGGCGGTACACTCGCTGGGGATGAGCGCGCGCTGCGGCACGATGAAGAGGATCGAGGCGCCCAGCAGCGGCCCACGTTGCAAAAGCAGCGTGACGGCGGCTTCGGCTTGGACGGCGTTCAGCGGGGAATCCTCGCCTTGCGCGCCCAGCCCGTCTACCACCACCAGCAGATGCGGCAAAGTCGGGTCGTCGGTGGCGTCTTTGTCCTCCAAGCGCAACTGTCGCCGCTCCAGCTCGGTTTGCAACTCGTCCCAAAATCGCCGCACTCTTTCCGGCTGGAAGCAAAGTTGGTCGCCCGTGCCCTGGGCGTCGCGGGAGGAGTTGCAATGCGGCAGCCAGCGCGCCCATTCCCATTGATCGCGCGATGTCGGTGACCCAACCACATACAGCCGCGCGTCGGTGGGCGCGTGAAAAGCCGTGTAATGCGCCATGATCGCGCGCACAAAGTCGTAGGTCAGTTGGGGGTTAGCGCCCGCGATGCCGACGGCAAAGCGCGCGTCTACGGCTTTTTGCTCGGGTGTTTCTTCTTCTTCATCGCGTTTTTCGGTCTCTGTGCTTTGGGGTTGGATATAGCGCCGCAAGGGGATCGTGATCGGTGCGTCGGCCACAAAACGCGAGTCTTCTTGCAATTTGCGCGCCTCACGCAGGAATGGGTTTTCGTCTTCGGAGGCCGATTGCAGCGTGTAGAGCACGGTGGAAGGGCGTGTGCCGATCCCTAGGCGGATTGCGCCGAAGTCGCTGTCGTTGGTGCGCCGTTCCCAAAGCCGCAATCCGTAGAGCGTGCTTTTGCGGTCACGGGCAATTTGGAGCGTGATTTGGGGAGCGGGATAGTTGTAGTTGTAAAAGCGGCGCTGGATGTCGTGCGAATTGGTCATTTCGTGGCGCAGCTCGGCCAGCCGCTGGCGGTAGGCACGGTTACGCTTTTCCTCTTCGCGCATGTCGTTAAAAAACGCGATCAGCGCTACGGCGGTGGAAGCGACCACCGAAAGCCCCATCGGGATCAACAACATCATGCTACGGCCCTGGCCGCTGGCGCTAACAATGACATAGCCGATGATGGTGATCATCGGCAAGGCTACTTGGATCAGTTGTTGGCGACCGCCGTTGTCTTCGGCTGGAGGATTGGGAATGGCGACCTCGCCGAGAGGCAGCTCCGGTTGGATGCGCGGAGGACGATTAATAAATTCGGGCATGGAGCGGTCTCCTTGGGCGAGAGCACAAGCAAGGTATGCGGGGCAATGACGCTCGTCGCCTTAGAACGCTGAGCAATTTATTTTCGATGTGCGAGCACCCAGCGTTTGACATCCGCACAGGAAGGCTGTAACTTAACCTTAAGGTATGAAAGAACTCTGCCGTGATTGTGGCACAAGTGAACGGCGCGTGTCAAGCAAGGGGTCACCGTGAAACGAGTATGTACGGTCTGCCACCGCCTTTCGGCGGACGGCAATTTGTGGTGTCAAGAGCCAGACTGCCCCGCCGGTCATCTGCCGATCGTCTTTGATTACGGCGAGTGGCTGGGGGATATTCAGGTGCTGCGCTTGTTGCGCATTTTGCGCAACGCCGCGATCTATGAAGCGGAACGCGACGGCCAAAAAGTGCTGCTGAAGGTGGCCCACGACGGCTATCAGGACCAGCTCCGCCTGGAAGCGCGTACTTTGGCCGAACTGGCCGCCGACCGTCAACACCCCAGTTTGCCCGTGCTGCTTCCTGCGTATCGCCAGGCGGAAATTGTCCATCGTCCGTATGGCAAGACGGTTTTCCAGGGCGAAACCAAATACTATCTCGTGTTCGAGCATATCGAGGGTGAATTTATGCGCGATATGCTGCTGAAAAACCCGCAGCCCTGGTATCTGCACGCGGCGTGGCTGGCCATTATGTTGGCGGATGTGGTGGCCTTTTTGCATATCAAGGCCCGTCGGTTGCATCTGAATCTCCACCCGGAGGCGATCTACATCCGCTATGACAAAGCGGGCGTGCCGCGCCCTGTGTTGTTGGATTTGGGCTTGCTGAGCGCTGTGAACGAAGAGGTGCGCGAAACCTGGATGGAAAAATACGCCGTGCCCGCCTATACACCGCCGGAGTTGATCGCGCGGGATGCTTCGCCGAGCCAGGCTTCGGACGTTTACAGTTTGGGGCTGCTCCTTTATGAGATGCTGGCGGGGCGTCCGGCGTTTGAATTTGCGCAGCGGCGCGACGCCGACGTGCGCGCGGCGGTGGTGAAGGGGGTGCCGCAGCCGTTAGAACGCACCGACTTGGCAAAGGACATTCACGAGATCGTGCAGCAAGCGATCCATCGTCAGCCAGCCTATCGCCAGCAGGATGTGCGGGTTTTTGCCAAGATGTTGCGCACCAAGTTTGGAGAAGTGCCGCCGGAAAAGACGCGCAACCTCAATCGGCATTTGGCGGCGCTTGTTGTTGGCGGCGCTTTTATGGTCACGTTGTGGATCATGTTGGCGGCTTTGTTGGGGTAGGGCGCAAGACGTTAAACACCCACCGAAGCGTTTGGGCGCTGGTGGGTGTTTGCGGGCGGTGTAGTGGGTTTTGCCCGAAAAGTTGGCTCAGATAAAACGGCTGCTGGCCGTTTGGTCGCCGTCGCGCAAATAGCGGATCGCGCCGACGAGGTCTTGGTTGAGTTCGTCGCAAGTGTTCGCCAGGCGATCCACGTTGGGCTTGATGCCCTCCAGATAG
>Ga0256833_1003864_pt1 | contig 10152 bp, 10 predicted proteins | sample 356284metaG_FD_190535 | JGI IMG/M metagenome (GOLD analysis project Ga0256833, IMG submission 190535) | Hydrothermal vent microbial communities from Mid Atlantic Ridge, Atlantic Ocean - 356-284 | ecosystem: Environmental > Aquatic > Marine > Hydrothermal vents | place: Atlantic Ocean: Mid...
ACTGCAAGGTATTGCTAACCACAGATAGAGCTTCCCTGGCTAATAGATTAAGACACGCGAAGATCGAGTTGAAAATAAAGGTTGTATTATAGATAATCCCGCTAGTTTTCATGAGCCTATATATAAAGGAGGTCTGGGAGCGCAGGGACCAGAAGGAAAGAGCCTGGCTCAAGATCCAATTCTCCAAATGCTTCCCGGATTTCGTGTAGTAGCGTAAATTAAAGGAAAAGCTAGAGAAAATAGAGGAACGAACGACAAAAATTTTGAGAAAGGTAAACGGTGGCACGGGCGGATTTACTCATAGATCTCGTAAAAGCAGGAGCTAAAGGAGATCGAGTTCTTTTTAGAAAAGCACTTGAGGCTTTGATTGCAGATGAAAGAGCTAAACAACACCATGTATTAGCTCGACGTCTTGCTGGATATCTTCAAGAAATTTCTAAATCGTCTTCAAGTACGAGTTTACAAAACGGCTTTAATAGTGAGATGTTTTTTGAATTAACACCACAGCGGAGCTTAGAGGAGCTAGTTTTACCTAATGTTGTACGTCAGGCTTGCAAAGAACTTATAGAGGAACAAAATAGAGCGGACCTTCTTAGGGCTCATAATCTTGAGCCTCGCCATAGGATCTTGTTGGTTGGTCCACCGGGCAATGGAAAAACATCTCTTGCAGAAGCTATTGCAACAGAATTAGCAGTTCCTTTTCTGGTTGTAAGATATGAGTCAATTATAACTAGTTTTCTTGGGGAAACTGCTGTACGTCTTTCTCGTCTTTTCGAACAAGTTCGAACAAGAAGATGTGTTTTATTTTTTGACGAATTTGATGTTTTAGGAAAAGAACGTGGAGATATTTATGATACTGGAGAAATAAAGAGAGTAGTTAGTTCACTTTTATTGCAGATAGATGTACTGCAAAGTTATGTAGTTGTCATAACAGCTACCAATCATCCTGAGTTGCTTGATAGAGCAGTATGGCGCCGTTTTCAATTAAGATTATATTTGCCTCCCCCTTCTTTAAAAGATATTGAAGAATGGTTTTATATGTTCGAAAAAAGAAGTGGAATTTCGTTAGGTACAAAATTAATAAAAAATATTGCTTCTAAACTTAAGGGTTTAAGTTTTTCAGAAATTGAACAATTTGCTATGGATATTCAACGACGATATATACTTTCTTTACCGGATGCTGATATTAAACGCATTGTTCGAGAAAGACTTAAGCAATGGGAACGAAGATTTCCAATAAATCTTCCTTCTACAGAAATGGAAAGTGGCAGAGAAACAGAATAGGCCTCTCTTAATTTTACCAACTAGGCTAAAAGAAAAGCGGCAAAAGAAAGGGAAAAAGTGGAGAGAGTTATTGCATTTACCTTCTGCAAAAAGACAAATTGAACGCCTAGAGCCAAGATTTCATATATTGAAGGAAGCTTTAGAAAAGCGGAGAATAACACTTCAAACAGATATTACAGGTATCATCCCAGAAGAAGTGTTAGTGTTTGAAATAGCTGGAAGTTTAAGCGAATTTGTAAACGCAGTCCAGAAGATAGAAGGAATGGAGTGGCTTACAGAGATAGAGGAGGAAGACGTACCACCGGATGAGGATTTCTATTTCGAAAAGAAGAAGGAAAAGCCTTTAATTACGAGATTATTTTTAGTCTTTTCTAATCAAAAGGCTCTTAATGAGATGCTTTCTCTATGGGAAAAATGGAAAAAAGGAGAAGAATTGCCTTATAGTTTTAAGAGCTGGAAAGAAATATTTAAACATTTGAAAGATATAAGGATTTGGGGAGTAAAAGATAGACTTATAGAGACTGGGATACTGCAATATTGGGAAGAAGAAATAAAAATAGGATCAGAAACTGTTACCTGTGAGATTAACCTATGGTTTAGGAAAAATAGTGAAATAAGAGAAAAATCTTCAAAAAGAGTAGAACAACTAGTAAAAAATTTCGGTGGAGAGATTATTCATATTTCATTAATACCTGAAATTCACTATCATGCAATGCTTGTTAAATTTCCAAGGGAGCAGGTTGTTGAGCTTATAAAAGAAAAGGCTATGTTAGAAGAATCAGAAAAGTTTGCATTATTCCAATGCGAACAAATACAGTTCTTTCTGCCGACTGGTCAAATGGCTGTTACGGTAGAAAGTGGTGATGTTTGTGAAGATGAAAAAGATGTTGAACCGGTTAAAGAATTAGGAGAACCTATAGCGGCTTTATTGGATGGTCTGCCTTTACAAAACCATAAGCGTCTTGCGGGTAGATTAATAATTGACGATCCTGATAATTTTGAAGAAGGATATATAGCCCGAGCTAGGAAACATGGTACAGCTATGGCTTCTCTTATAATACACGGAGATCTCAACAGTAATGAGCCCCCAATTCAGCGGAAATTATACGTAAGACCTATTTTAAAACCAGATCCAAATTCCGTTGAAATTGGAAGTACACATATACAGGAATTGATACCTAAAGAAATACTTCCGGTTGACCTGATTTATAGAGCTGTAAGACGAATGTTTGAAGGTGAAGGAAAAACTCCAGCAGTAGCTCCAAAAGTTTGCATAATAAACTTTTCTGTAGGATTCAAAGACCAATTATTTATAAATACATTAAGTCCTTTAGCTCGCCTTATTGATTGGCTTTCATGGAAGTACCGGGTTTTATTCATTATAAGTGCAGGCAACAACACGGAAGATTTAACTCTCGAAGTGGATTGGGATACATTTAAAACTCTTTCAAAAACCGACCAACAAAAATATGTGCTTCATGCTTTGATACAAGATGCCCGAAATAGAAAGATACTGCAACCTGCTGAAAGTATAAACGCTATAACAGTAGGAGCAGCTCACGACGATGCTTCTACTCAATTACCACCAAGAAGTATAGATCCTTATGCTTCAAACACTTTACCTAATGTTGTGAGTAGGATTGGTCTAGGGTTTAGACGCTCTATCAAACCTGATATTTTGGCTCCCGGGGGGGAAGGTAATATTACAAGAAGGGTTTGGAAACAAAAATCATTTTAGAGTTTTTTATGGAACATTGTTTTCTGGGCAACTAGTAGCTTCTCCAGGACTGGAAGGAGAAATAGATAAAACCGTATATTCTAGAGGTACCAGTAATGCTACTGCATTGGTTACTAGAAATGCTATCAGACTTTATGATACTTTAGAAAGGCTCTTAAAGGAAATGCCAGAAGGACAACTTATAAAAGATGTTCCTCCTGCAGTTCTACTGAAAACATTAATTGTTCACTCTGCAAGCTGGGGTGATGCTGGTGATATATTGAAAAGTGTTTTTAAAGAATGGGGGGTATATAGTAAAAAAATTAGAGAGTATATAGCTCGCTTTCTAGGTTACGGAAAAGTAAATTTTGACAGAATTTATTCTTGTACTGATTCACGAGTAACAGCAATTGGAGGTGGTTTTATAGGAAAAGATGAAAGGCATATTTATGAGTTCCCACTGCCACCTTCACTAAGTGGAAAGGCAGAATGGCGTAAGTTAATTGTTACTCTGGGATGGTTCACTCCTATAAATCCTGCTCATAGGAAATGGCGATGTGCTGCTCTCTATTTTGAGCTAGAAAAACAAGAAAAAAAATATCCTCTATATACTAGCCGGTGGGAAGCAGATTATAATGCAGTACGACGGGGAACTATACAACATGAGATATTTTTTGAGGAAAAAAGACCTGTAACTATTGAAGATGATAGCAATATTATTATCCACGTAATTTGCAGAGAAGAAACAGGAGAATTGATGGAGGAAGTACCATATGCTTTAGCAGTAACCCTGGAAGTTGCTCCTAAGATTAATATATATGATGAAGTAGCTATAAAATTGCGACAAACAATTCGGATAACACTCGCAAATCAATAAGAATACTATAAAGACCGTTCCAGTATTATGGCGTTGCTTCCGAAAAGGTCAAATTCTTTTGTTATGATCTTCAACCCCTCTTATAGTGTCCATCCCAATTTCGACCACCTCCATCTGTGCCAGCTCCAGCGGCTATGAAACGGATACCCCGCTGGTTTCTATTAAACCCTCACCGTCTTCATCCCCCTGATTCTCACGTTGGCCGAGGGGATTCGTTTGATCCGGCCGGTAAGTATCCGGATCTTGCCTTTTGGATCCGGGGTGAAGGCTAAGAATTGTCCTCCGAGATTTCTTTCCTGATCCGGAGGTTCCAGATCGCTTATCGCTCCCGGACGCACCACGTACACTTCTTTCTCTCGTACAATACCGTCAGCACCGAGACCGCCGGATCCTTTCACCACCTCTGGAAGCACTACAGTACCGCCTTTTTCGGTCACGTACCTTCCGGTGCATTCGTCGTCACCGCAATAAAGAAATATCTGTGTTCCAAAATTCGCAAGGAGTTCGTTTCTCTTAGCCGCAGATCCCAGCTCCACGTCGAAGTTGGCTATACTCTGGGCCGCAAAATGAAGATACACACCGGCACCGCGGGCCTTGTCAACCAGGTTGATCATCTCGGGAAACACCGCCCTTGCGGCCTCGTCCACCACCACAAGAAGCCTCCGCCTGAGCCTTCCCTCGTCCCGGCGGTAGATCTTGCCCGCGGTCGTAAGCAACCAGGTGAGGACGAGCTTCGAAAACATCCTGGAGGTTTCCGGTAGCGTCATCGAGGCCGTGAAAAGATAGAGCAGTATTCCCTTTCCCTTCCAGGGGCGGGCAAAGACTGGATTCTCTCTTACATCGATTATTTCCCTGATAGAGCCGACCGAGATCTGGCTCATCAGATTGGAAAGGGAGGATATCGTTTCCTCGAACTTTTTCGGATCCAGCTCCGCCACAGAGCTTCCCAGGATGGCTATCATCTTTCCCCGGGGATCGAGCATCGCTTCGCGGGTGCAGATCTCCACCTGGCTTTTTATCCACTCGTAGGTGGTAATCTCCTGGAGGACGGAAATGGTGAAGACGGGCTCCTTCCCCTCCCGCCGCTTGAGGTAGTCGTAGGCGTAAACCGCAAATTTACATACCTTGAAGGCCTGCTGCCTGAAGAAGGGTTCCTTTCCTTTTTCGATCATGGAAACCAGTAAATTGGCCACTTCGTCGAGACCGGCATCTCCGGGAAAGGGAAACGAAAATGGATTGAACCTGAAGGATACTTCCGGGTCGGCGAGATCAGTATAAGCCAGGTCTTCTAACCTTCCGGTCTTTCGAGCGGTATCGAACATCACCGGAAACAGCGCCGAACGGTCCATCTCGCCTTTCGGATCTATGACTATGAGATCCCAGCCGATCTCCACAGCCCGCCTTATATCGTCCATGAGGAGCCTGGATTTTCCGGAACCGGATCCGCCGATGGTGAGTATGTGGACCCGTCTTGAATCCGGGATGGCGAATTTATCGGGCTTTGCAAGCGCTCTGGATTTTCTGAGATCCACGGCACGGTCGGTGATCACCCACTCGGCCCGACCGTCTTTCCTCCATCTTTTGAGAAAGAGAGGCATGCTAAAAGAATAGCACCATCCAGGTATGGAAGAGGGGTAAAATTCCGGAAACTCAGGCCGAAATTCCCTCGATTTTCCGGAAAAACGGATGGGTTTAGATTCTTGAGGTCGTTAACATGATCGGAAATGACCGGTAAGAGTCATGTCCTTTTAGCCGGAACGTTCGCCTTTGCCCTGGGTTTTTCGCCGCCGGAGGTAGCCTGTATTGCGGCGCTTGCTACCCTTCCGGACAGAATTGAACAGATCGGGTCTCTTAGGATACTCCGCCACCGAGGGATCTCGCATGATCTGGCCCTCTGGCTCTTTCCCTATCTCTTCCTGGTCCTCCTTGAGAGGAAGGGAATCGTTCCGGTTTTCTCCGCGGATGCATGGGGAATACCGATACTCGGCGACTATTTGAGGGCCTTCGGTTTTGATTCTCTTTCGCTGTCGCCACACGTGCTGTTTCTGGGCCCTATATTTCACCTTTTCGCGGACGTTCTGACTCCTATGGGAATCGGATTTGCCGGAGAGAGGATCCGTTTTCCCCTCTGTCGGACCGGATACCCCTCGGAATTCGCTCTGGCTGGATTTCTTTCTTTCTGGTGGGGAACCACGGGATGGTATGCCCCGCGGCTTGATCCCGTGGTCGTCGTGGCCGCCGGGAAAACTCTGGTCCTCTATCCCGCTTCTTTCGTCGTCCGGCTTACGGCAGCAATCGTACCCTTTATACCTTTCGTCCTGTTAAGATTCCTTACATCAAGATCGACATCAAGATCGGCAAAGCGGGAAACCGAGGTCCCTGCCATTGAACGTGAGAGAACATCGGAAAGGGAACCTGTGATCCTCAAAACCAGGGGCATCTGCGGAAGAGAAGTCGAGATTCGCCTGGAACCGGAGGGGAACACGCTGGTTGCAGATCTTCGAGAACTGAGAAAACTCTGGATACCGGGCCCTGCTCCCTTATCCGAAACCACTTCGTCCGAAACAACTCCAGAAAACGAAACAGAAATAAACATAGAACCCGACGTCGAAGGGACTGCGCTGCAGGAGAAACCCGCAAAGATTCCCAAACCAGAAGCCCCGGGTTACGAAAACCCTCTGGTGGAAGACCGGAAGGAGAGCGTAGATTCGACTCCCGAAGGGAGATTGAAAGGGCTTCTCAAAGAATACCGGAAGGACTTCGAGAGGTGCGGTCTTTTACAGGCGGTGGATCGGGTTGCGGAGCTTCTCATTTCAGAAGGGAGCCGTTTACCTTCCGTAGCCGGAAAGGATCCCACGGACGCCTTACGTCCAAAGAACCATTTCGATCTTCTGGCAAAGGTGTCTCTTCTCGAACATTCCCTGAATACCGCTGAAAAAGTCCTTGCGGTGGCCCGGAAGAAGATGCCCGACGGATGGCGGGCTTCTGCACCACGACTGATCCTGTGTGCCCTGGCCCACGACCTGGGGAAACTTCCCTCTATTTCTGGAGAGGACTACTCCACGGCAAGCCATCCCCTTCACTCGGCCGCCTTCTTGGGAAAGCTCCTGAGGGACCATCCCTGGCGGGAAGCCCTTACGGATATCGTAAAGAGGCACCACGAAAGGATAGACGAAAAGACACCGGTAGAGCTTGAGGTCCTCATCCTGGCGGACAAAGAGGCCCGGGAAGAGGAAGCCGAAAGGCTCTCCGGGGGAAAATTTACGCCTGCCGTGGTGCGGCCGGAAACCACCTCCGGCAAACCGGAAACCAGATCCATACCTGAGAGATTTCCCCTCGATCGGATCTTCGCAAAAATTCCGGTAAATCAGGTACTCCCGAACGGCTCTTTCGTGGCTTTTTCTCAGCCGGACGGTCTGGTCTACGTTCAGGCGGAAAGCCTTCACCTGGCTATAAGTGAAACCGCCAGGGAGATCGGTCTCAACGACCCCTTCTTCCACTCAACCGAAAGGCAGGTCAAAAAGAGCTGTCTTCAGAGTTTTTACGACGAAATCCGGCGTAGGGGATGGGCGGCTGAAAAACGGGTTTCAGAAAGTTTTTATGGCAACTTCTTCTGGGTATGGAATCCCAAGAAGAACGGCTACACCCGGACCTTTTATGTACCGGTTAAGGCGGAGGCTTTCGGAGTATCTCTGGATGAACTAGAAAAAAAGAGGAAATCACACCCCGTTCTCGCGGGCTTAAAGATTAAGGGCGTGGCACCCCCCGGAAGCAACCCTCCCGCGGGTTAAGCAACTTTCGGGCCGTCGATGAATAGTGAAATCCGGAAAATAAAACTCTTTTTGCCCCGTTTTTCCGAAATTTCTCTCTTCCTCTATCGAAAGAAAAAGGTAAAGCGGAAACTAAGCTAGTGTGGTTTTCGGTTCTTTGAAAACTCGGTTTCGTACATGAGGCTCTGCCGCCACCGGCGGTGGAGAGCAGGTCTCCGTAGATGTTTAAGGAGACCAGATTCACCCCCACGGGGGAGGAGACGTGTATTCGCGAATCCCCCGTTTGGGGGGATAAATTCTGCCTCCTTCCCCGTTTCGCATATAGGCTCCGGGCCGGATCATAGCGCCCCCGATTCGGTTTTGGGGCCTTCACCGGATCTATCCCCTAAAGGGGTTTCCGGGGGCTAAAAAAAAACGGGGAAGGAGGTGAAAGTGGTGAAGATTACGGTTGTTCGTAATGCCATGGGACACGTACATGTTTTCAAAGAAAAAATTTCCGTGTCCGATCTGGACTTTTCTCAGCCTTACAACATACGCAGAATTTCAGGAGGAGAAAGCGATTTGTATCTGCAAACGGATTACGACATAGACCGCGAACTTGGTGGAATAGAGTCCTGTATGAGTCTAGAACAGCTGAACGAATTCAGGGCCGGGTTTCCCGTAGTAATCGAGGATCCCGGCTACTTCGGTTTTGAATAGTAGACCGACGTCATCCCCCCGCGGCGGGGGAGCCGTGAGGAGGCCCCCTGCCGGGGGATCGTCTGTGCACCTCCCGCGGCTTTCTCCGCCGCAAATTAAAAAAACAAGGGAGGTGCTACCATGGAAAAGGAAAAGAACATCAACCGTACAGAAGAAAAAGTCTCCGAGGAAACACAGGAACCCCGGGAAAAGGCTGTGAGGATCGGGGCCCTGTGGAACCGAACTTCCGAAACGGGCAAGCACTACAAATCCGGGGTGGTGGACTTCGGCCCCCTGGGTGAGCTTCACGTGGCCCTTTTCCCGGAAGAGAAGAAAAACGACAACGAAAACGAGGATGAAAACGAGAACAAGAAGCCGGATTATGTGCTGGTTTGCGAGAAAAACCGGATAGGCGCCTTCTGGCTCAGGATCTCGAAAGCCGGCAAGAAGTTCCTTTCCGGAAGCATTCTGGGGGTGCCGGTGAACATCTTCAGGAACGAGAGGAAACATAACGATAAGGCACCTGATTACCGGATAGTGAAGTTTGATCCGGAGCCTGAAGACGAACCTTCAGAGGAATCATTCTAGGAAATTTCCACCCCGCCGGGGGAGGAACGATGAAAAGATTTCTGGATTTTCTCAACGGAATGGCCATAGTTTTCACGGCCACCCCCGTACTGGAGGTGTTTTTAAAGGAACATTATTCGAAGGCCATTCCCGTAATATTCTTTCTTGGATGGTTTCTAGAACTAATGGTGATTTTAATTGATCGGAAAACAAAAAGAAGCTAAATTTAAAATTATGGAGAACGTTATGGAAATTTTAAAACATCCGGTAGTACTCATGGAACTATTCACCATCGGCGTAGCCCTGGGTGTTTACGTGGTAATTTCTTTAAAGTCCCGCAAAAAAACTTAGTAACAGGTCAATACCTTTCTAATCCGGAATACCGGTCCTCTTGCGAGAGGACTGGTATTCCAGTCCCGACTGGGACCTAGAGTCCGGTACGAAGAACGGTTTGAGCTTTACGAGTAGACCAATTCTCCCCGGCCGGGGGAGGCGAGAGCTTCCCCCGCTGGGGGATTCCTGCTCTTCCCTCCCTCGGCCTGAAATTCAGCCGAAGGAGGGACCCATGAAAAGGAGAAACATATACCGTGAAGTTACGGAGGAAATTATCAGGGCCCTTCGAAGGGGAAAGACCTTCATCATCAGGGACGGCCTGATTTTCGAAGCTGATGGAAACGGAGGAGTGCCGATCGGTCGTTACGATCGGGAAACGGGTATCGGCCTTATCGAGAGCTTGCCCGTGAGACTCCGACGTAATGGCTGCGGCTGGCTGCTGGTCGTTTAAATTCGAAAAAGGGCCCTTCAGGGCCCTTTTTCTTTTTTGCGAGGTGGTCAAATTTCGGAAAAACGAGGCAAAAAGGGTTTAATTTTCCGGAATTTGAGGGCTCCCTTCCGAAATCTCCCGGCTATCCTTCAAGGAAAACTTGATTTGAGGAGGAAGAATGCTTTCCTTCATAGGACGGGTGGCAAATCCCTTTGCAACGGTTACCCGGGCAGAGATCCGGGAGGCCACGCAAAGGTATCCCTTTTCGCGATGGCTCCCGTATCTCGCCTACGATCCCGAAAGGGGCCTCTATGTAAACCGGGACGGCACGGCGGGATTTATCCTGGAAACATCGCCGCTTCCCGGAGCGGATGAACAGATCGTACAAAACCTTACAGGAATTCTCGACCTTCTTCCCCCGGGCGGAGTACTGTCCGTAACCCTTCTTTCCTATCCCTATGTGGACCCACTGGTAGAGAAATACCGGGCCATTAAG
>Ga0256833_1003865_pt1 | contig 10152 bp, 9 predicted proteins | sample 356284metaG_FD_190535 | JGI IMG/M metagenome (GOLD analysis project Ga0256833, IMG submission 190535) | Hydrothermal vent microbial communities from Mid Atlantic Ridge, Atlantic Ocean - 356-284 | ecosystem: Environmental > Aquatic > Marine > Hydrothermal vents | place: Atlantic Ocean: Mid...
CTAACTCTCTCCTCAGTTCTTTTTTGAGCTTCAGCGAGTTCTTTGACTCTCTCTTCGGTTTTCTTCTGGGCCTCAGCAAGTTCGTTAATAGCCTTCCATACCTTCTCAAAATTTTCGTTTGTAGCTTTTACAAATTCCTGAAATTCCTTTCTTGTAACCGTTTCTCCAATTATCCGCTCTGCCTCCTCGAGAAAACTGATGAGTACATCCCTCAATTTTGGATCATCTATACTTTCAAGTTTTCTGATCAACGAAGCTCTGACCATGATAATCCAAATTTAATCTTAAAAGTTTTAAAAATCAAGTTCAGGATGAGGTAAAGGAGTTTTTTGACGAATAAATACCCATTTATCTCCCTGCGGTGCGTTCTCCGTCTGGTGAGTCTTTATCCTCCAAGATAAGCCTTTTTCACATCTTCGTTGTGGAGGAGTTCTTCTCCCGTACCTTCGAGTACAATCCTCCCGGTTTCAAGGACATACCCGTAGTCTGCGATCTGGAGAGCGGCCATAGCATTTTGCTCGATAAGGAGGATAGTCGTTCCATTCTGATGGATTTCCTGGATAGATTTAAAGACATCCTCAACAAGTTTTGGGGCGAGACCGAGTGAAGGTTCGTCGAGCATCATAAGTTTTGGTCTTGACATAAGGGCTCTGCCAAGTGCCAGCATCTGCTGTTCTCCACCTGAAAGTGTACCTGCAAGCTGGTTCTTCCTTTCTGCAAGTCTCGGAAACAGTGAAAATACATACTCCAGATCTTTTCTGAACTCATCATCTTCAGGTCTGTTGTATCCACCCATCAGCAGATTCTCGTAAACTGTCAGGTTTACGAAAACTTTCCGGCCTTCAGGTACAAGGGCGATTCCTTTCCGAACTATATAGTGTGAGGGCTTTCCCGTGATGTCTTCACCTCTATAAATAATTTTACCTTCTCTGGGCTTGACAAGTCCGACGATGGTTCTGAGTGTTGTGCTTTTCCCTGCCCCGTTTGCTCCAATCAGGGTTACGATTTTGCCCTCGGGAACTTCCATGGAAATCCCTTTGAGGGCGTGAATCCCTCCATAAAAGACATGAAGATTCTCTATTTTAAGCAACTTTCCTCGCCTCCCCCAGGTAAGCTTCTATTACCCGTGGATTATTCCTTATTTCTTCAGGTGTTCCTTCAGCAATTTCCTCACCGTGATCGAGCACTTTTATCCTTTCGCAAATACCCATAACAACTTTCATATCATGTTCAATAAGTAAGATCGTTAGATTCCTTTCGTCCCGGAGTTTTCTGATCAGATCCATGAGCTCAGAAGATTCCTGTGGATTCATACCGGCGGCTGGCTCGTCCAGAAGAAGCATTACGGGATCAGTGGCAAGTGCCCTTGCAATTTCAAGTTTTCTCTGATGTCCATAGGGAAGGTTTCCTGCCTGCTCGTGCGCAAATTCAGTTAACCCCACAAGCTCGAGTAGCTCCATTCCCTGATGGTACATCTTGCTTTCATCTTTGAAAAATCTCGGTAGCCTGAACATCGCTTCAAAAAAGCTAAACTTCCTGTGTATGTGAAAGCCTGTCATTACATTTTCTATGACGCTCATCTCAGGGAACAGCTTGATATTCTGGAATGTTCTTGCAATTCCTCTTTTTGTGATGTGATTGGGCTTCAAACCGGTAATATCCTCACCTCTGAAGTAAACCTTCCCTTCTGTTGGAACTAAAAAACCTGTGATAACATTGAAGGCTGTGGTTTTTCCCGCCCCGTTGGGTCCTATAAGTCCAAATATCTGATGTTCCTGTACCTCAAGGTTGAGGTTGTTAATGGCCGTAAGACCCTCAAATTTCATAACAATTTTCTCAGTTTTCAGTATTGCACCCATTTTATGCCCTCCTCAGGATTCTCCTGCTAAAGAAACCAAGGAATCCATCCCAGGAAAATTCCTTTCTGCCCATAATTCCGTTTCTTGCAAAAATCATGAGTAGAATGAGCAGGATAGAAAAGGTAACCATTCTCATGCCCGGGATTCCAGGTGTGTGAATTCCAAGGATAACATGAGGTTCTTCCATCCACCTTAGAAGTTCCGAGCCCCATGCGAAGAGGATTGCTCCAATTATTGCGCCTGTTGTACTTCCCAGTCCACCTGCAACGATCATGATAAGCAGGTTGAATGTCAGGAAAAATGTGAAGAGTCTTGGATCGATGGTGGTGAGAAGGTGAGCGAGCAGTCCACCTCCGACTCCTTCAAAGAATGCGGCAACGACAAAGGCGAGCATTTTGTGCCAGAATGTATTGATCCCCATTGCCTGTGCGGCTGCCTCGTCCTCTCTGATGGCCTTCATAGCACGACCGTAGCTTGAATTCACAAGCCCTACAATGAAGAACACCACGACAACCGCAGTTCCCCATGTCCACCAGATGTTCGTGTACTGCTTCAATCCCTTAAGTCCCAGGGCTCCGTTGGTTATGGGTATAGCGTTTGTGGCAAAAACTCTGACAATTTCACCGAATCCAAGGGTAACAATTGCAAGATAGTCTCCCCTGACACGGAACACAGGAATTCCCATCAAAAAAGCAAGGATAGCTGTTACGACTCCACCTATCAGTATTGCCGGCAGAAACGGGATGGAGATGTGGTTCAGGGGCGATATACATGGCTGAATAATAAATGTCATGGCCTTTTCCTGAGGCGTCATGGTTAACAGGGCAGCAGTGTAAGCCCCGATGGCGACAAAGGCGTTGGGCTCGAGAGAGAACTGCCCGGTAATACCGTTGATCAGGTTGTACGAGGTGGTTAGAATGATGTAAATGGCCGTAACATTTAAAATCTGTATGACATAACTTGAAGCGTGTTTATTGAGATATCCCAGAAGAAGGAAGAGAAGTACCAGACTGATGGCTGTTAGAATCCAGTTTCTAATCCTTTTTTTGTCGATCATTCTGGCAATACCTCCCCCATAATTCCAGTGGGTTTAAATATCAAAACACCTATCAAGAGGAAAAAAGCAACAGCGTCTCTGTAACCTGCCAGCTGAGGGAAGAAAGCGACGAACATGATCTCTATAATTCCGAGGAGGATGCCGCCGATAGCTGCACCGACAACATTTCCGATTCCACCGAAAACTGCGGCGACGAATGCCTTCAATCCGGGAATTATACCCATAAGAGGGTTGATCTGGGGATATTTCATGGCCCACATTATTCCGCCAGCAGCTGCGAGGAAAGAGCCGAGGGCGAAAGTAAAAGAAATAATACCATCCACATCAACTCCCATAATGCGGGTTGTATCCATGTCTCTGGATATAGCCCTCATGGCCATGCCTCTGCGGGTTCTGTACACGATGTAGAAGGTGAGAACGAGAAAGATAGCGGTGAAGAACGGGATCCAGAGGCTCAGGGCTGGTACAGTGACACCTTTTACTTCGAAAATGTGACCAAAAAGTTTGGGAATCCTGAAGCCCTTGGGTCTTCCGCCGAAAACGACGATACCGAAATTTTCGAGGAAGAAGGAGACACCGATGGCTGTGATAAGTGCGGAGATTCGCGGGGCGTTTCTAACTGGTTTATAAGCACCTCTGTCGATCAGTATGCCGAGGACCGCAGTGAGGATCATGGCAATGGGGAAGCTGATGTACCAGGGGATGCGGAAAATGATGTAGCCAAAGAAGGCGAAGTAGGTGCTCATCATCATGACATCGCCATGGGCGAAGTTGATGAGCCTGATGATGCCATAAACCATTGTATATCCAATGGCTATAAGTGCGTACAGACTTCCAAGAGAAAACCCATTTATGAGCTGCTGAATAAATGTTGACAGGGTCATTTTAAAGCACCTCTAAGAGAATTTTTATTTTTCCCCGAATAAAGCCGAGAGGAAAAGATCAAAAATTTTTTGGGGGGCGCCGCCCGAAGGGCGGCGCCCCCCACTCTTACACTATGGATTAATCGTCGTTACATACACAAATTCACCATTTTTCACAACCCTGATAACACCACTCTTAACTGCGTTACCGTTGACAAGTGTGATGATTCCCGTAACACCCTCAAAGTTCTTGGTGTTATCGAGGGCATCCCTGATCTTAGCAGGGTCAGCGCTCCCCGCCCTCTTGATTGCATCAAGAAGGAGCATGTATGCGTCAAATCCGAGAGCACCGAGAGCATCGGGTGCCTTGTGATACTTTTTCCTGAAGATCTTCACATACTTCTTTCCAAGATCAGTCTGAACAGCCTTCTCGTCGAAGTGCGTGGAGTAGTAGAGACCTTCAACTGCTTTTCCACCGATCTTTACAAGTTCCGGTGCCTCTGCACCGTCACCGGCAAGGAGTGTTGCCTTGATTCCAAGTTCCCTTGCCTGACGGGCAATGAGAGCGATTTCCGTGTAGTAACCTGGAATAACGATCACATCAGGATTGAGTTTCTTGATAGCTGTAAGCTGTGCGGTGAAATCCTGGTCTCCTGTCTGATAGAATGCATGGGAGATCACCTTTCCTCCAAGTTTGGTAAATTTCTTGATGAAGAAATTGGAAAGACCTACAGAGTAGTCCTGAGCTATGTCGGTAAGAACTGCTGCCGTTTTGGCGTGGAGGTGATTGTATGCAAACTTGGCCAGCATTTCACCCTGGAATGGATCGATAAAGCATGCCCTGAAAACCCACTTTCTGTTCTGTGTAACGAGAGGATTTGTGGAAGAAGGAGAAATCTGGGGGATATGGTTTTCCTCTGCTATGGGTGCAATGGCGAGGGAATGTGAAGAAGCAACAGCCCCGATGATGGCCACCACCTTGTCCTTCTTAATAAGCCTCTGAGCCACATTGGCTGCTTCAATCTTGTCCGATTTATTATCACCGAGTACGAGTTTGACCTTCTTACCAAGCACCTTGGGCTGCATCTCGTGGGCAATCTGGATACCTGTCCAGGTCATCTGACCGAATGCTGCCACTGCACCGGTCATCTCCAGATCCACACCAATCTTTATTACATCCTGGGCTTTCACCGAGCTACCGAACCCCAGAAGCCCGATGAGTACATATACCAGTGCGATGTACTTCCTCATACGACACACCTCCTTTTATTTGGTGATGAAATATAGTGTTTTATAACTCGATTTGTCAACCGACTTTCCTATCCTGGAACGGATTACGACACTTATATTTATTAATTCTCACGATTTTTTATGCATTCTTTACTTTAAATATGTAAATTGTGAAAAATATAAGGTGAAGCTCGATGGCGATTTCCGCCTCGTAAATTTTTTCGCTTGACTTTATATTTATCTTTCCATGCGAAAAGGATTTTTAAAACTCCTGGTCCCAATAGTACCTTCAGTTATCCTCTTTTTTCTCATAAGGGATATTTATCGCAACTGGAGTGAGATCAGGGCCTATGCAGTCAATATTAATTACCTGTGGATCTTTCTCTCTTATCTCGGTTTCTTGATTGCTACTTTAATTATGACAGTAAACTGGCATCTACTCCTTAAAAAATTGAAGACACACATAGACCTTAAAGCTTCTATTGCCATCTGGTCGGTATCAACCCTCGGTAAATATATTCCGGGTAAAGGATGGCAGTTTGTCAGTATCGTGTACATTTCGAAGAAGTTCGGAGTCAGTTACTCAAAGTCATTAAGTGCATCTCTTATGGGGCAGATCTTTTCAATAATATCCGGTTTGATCGTTGGATTTTCAGTTCTGCGGCCGTACATTCCATCTCCTCTGATGGCCGTTATACTTGCGGCATCCCTGATATTTATCTATCCTGATTTTCTCAATCGGCTTACGGGATTTCTCAGCCGGCTTACGGGTAAACAGGTAGCAAAAATTGATCTCTCCTTAAAGGATACTCTCGAGGTAACTTCTATCTATCTAACGGGGTGGCTCTTTTTTGGATTATCTCTTAATTTCCTTTTATTTTCGATTTATCCTAACTGGGGATTCCAGATTTTTTACTCTGCAAAGATATTTGTCTCTTCTTACCTTATAGGTCTTTTTGCCATATTTGTTCCGGGAGGAATTGGGGTCAGGGAGGGTATTATGGCGGTTCTACTTGCTAAAAGTCTGCCATCCCACCTTGCTCCTTTTATCGCCCTCTTTACAAGGTTGGTTGTGACTCTTTCAGAGATTACCCTCACTTTTTACGGATTATATTTTCTGAATAAATCAGGTTTTTCGATTATTAAAAAGAACGAATAACTGCAACGGGTATGTTTGACAATTCCACTACATGCTCTGTCACGCTTCCAACAAGGAGTTTTTCAGAAAGAGACCTTCCTTTGATTCCCATAGAAATGAGGTCAAACTTTTCCCTCGATAGTTCAAGGATAATATCAGGAGGCTGGCCTTCGAGTACCTCACTCGTTATGTTCTTGATATTGCATTCATCTATACACTCATTTACAAGGTTTTCAAGTTTATTTTTTACCTCCCGTTCGAGGACTGATACGAATTCCTGATAGTTGAGTTCAATGTCTTCGAGTAATTCCGGGGAGACTCTGGGTGGATGTATAACGGATAAGGTGTGGATGTGGGCCCCGTTTTTCTTCGCAATTGCAGATGCAAATCTCAGGGCTGATTTTGAATATTCGGAAAAGTCAACGGGAACGAGGATTTTCGAAATTGAGATCCTGTCAATTCTTGGGAGAAACTCTCCGTTCACGAAAACCATGTTCGTATTCAGTTTTCTCAGGGCTTTGTGGGTTATTCTGGGAGATGTGAATTTCAGACGGGCGTTTTTGTGATGATTCGGCAGGATTGCAATACCCTTTTTCATGTTTGTGTAGTTGATGAATTCGTCAAGGGGATGACCCATGGCAAGTTTTTTGCGGAATTTCACATCGTAGGTTTCGGAAACTTCCCTGATATACTCATCCATCAAATGTCTTGCCCTGTTCAGAGCCCTTTCGTACGCTATTTCAATTGATTTTCCATAACCTCCCACTTCAAGGTAGTCATAGCCTGTATGAAGGACATGCATGAGGGTGACTTCAGCTCCGAAGACCTTTGCCAGAGCGGCAGAAAAAGCGATAATTTTAAGCTCATACTCCTCGAATTCTACGAATACTACGATGTCTTTTACCTCCATGGAACACCTCCTATGTTTCAAGAATAAATGTTACCGGCCCATCGTTTATGAGTGCAACTTTCATGTGGGCGCCGAACTGTCCTGAAGACACATTAATCCCCATTTCCCAGATAGTTTTCACGAATTGGGTAAACATGTGCATGGCTCTGGAGGGCTCCATGGCTTTATCAAAAGACGGTCTTCTTCCCTTTCTGGTGTCTGATGCAACTGTAAAATTGGGGACAACAAGTACTTCAAGGTTGAGGTCCAGTACGGACAGGTTCATTTTCCCTTCTTCATCCTCAAATATACGGAGATTGAGGCACTTATCCACCATTTTGACAAGTTCTTTTGGAGTATCATCCTTCTCAATTCCAAGAAGGATAACGATCCCTTTGCCAATGGAGGCGACCTTTCTACCCTCCACCTGGACACTTGCTTCGCTGACTCTCTGGACAACAGCCTTCATGTTTTACTCCATAAGTTTTCTAAGTCTATGTTCAAGTTCTTCTGGTCCCACAAGAACTTCCCGCGGTTTTGAGCCTTCGGGAGGACCGACAATGCCGATTTCTTCAAGCTGGTCAATTATCCTTGCTGCCCTTGCAAATCCAATCTTGAGTCTTCTTTGAAGAAAGGTAGCAGATGCGTTCTTTCTCTGCACAACGAGTCTTGCAGCGTCCATCAGTAACGGATCGTAACCCTCGTCCAGTCCTGCTATTTCTGTCGCCTCTTCATCCTCAAGGAGATCAAAGTCTTCAAGTTCCTTTATTTCCGGATAGTAGGTGCTTTTCAGGTAGCTGAGTTTTTGCTTCACCAATTCTTCATCCAGTTTCAGTATCCTTGCCGCTCTACCCACCAGGATTTCAAATCTTTCCTTCAGGCCTGGCTCGTCACTTCTCGTTAATGATGGCAGGAATCCCTTTTCTACTATGAGTTCAACGAGATCACCGGGATGACTTTCCGGGAAGAGTTCTTCCAGTCTAAGGGATAGATACTCCTTTGCAATTTTACTTGAGATTAGCTTTGTTTCCTCTTCCGAGATGAAAGGTCCATGTAGTCTGACAGGTTCCGATGTACCTGGTGGAATGAAAAGCATGTCTCCCATGCCGAGGAGTTTTTCTGCCCCGATCTCGTCAAGTATGGTCTTTGAATCAATCCTTGAAGGTACCTTAAAGGCTATTCTGACGGGAAAGTTGGCCTTTATCATCCCTGTGATCACATCAACTGAGGGTCTCTGAGTGGCTACTACGAGGTGAATGCCAACTGCGCGTGCCATTTGAGCAAGCTTTGCAAGAGGCTCTTCGATTTCTTTGCCAATAGTGAGGATAAGATCGGCAAACTCGTCGATAATCACCACTATGTAGGGCAGGGGCTCGTCCCCGGGTCTTTCGTTCACGGTATTATTATGACTTTCAATATCCCTTACACCGTCACGGGCAAAGTGCTTATACCTGAGATCCATTAATGCAACCATCTTTTTGAGATTTCTGGCAGCTTCTTTCCTTTCTTTTATTACCGGCATAACGAGGTGGGGTATTCCCTCATAAAAAGAAAGCTCGATCCTCTTGGGATCTATCATGAGAAATCTCACATCTTTGTAGGTAGCACGGAATAATATACTCGTTATAAGTGTGTTAATGCATACTGACTTACCCGAACCAGTGGCACCGGCAATAAGAAGATGGGGCATTTTGGCGAGATCAGCGTATCGAGGAAAACCGGCGGTATCAACGCCAAGGGCAAAACCTAATTTTGACTTTAAGTTTTTAAACTCAGGTTGGTCCACAAGCTCCTTGAAGTACACGATCCTCCTCTTTTTGTTGGGAACCTCTATACCGATAAGACCTTTGTCGGGAAGTGGGGCAATGATTCTGATTTTGTTGGATTTCATCCTTAAGGCAAGATCATCTGAAAGACCAACAATTTTGGAAAGCTTGATGCCTGGAGCAGGTTCGTACTCGTACCTTGTAACCACGGGTCCCGGATAATAGTTTACGACTTTCCCTTTAACGCCAAATTCCTGCAACTTTTCCTCAATGAGCCGGGCATTCCTTTCGCATTCTTCCCTGTCAGCCTCAGTCGTGGCAACTGGCCTGTCTTTCAAAAGGGGTATGAGTGCATCCGTTTGAGGTATAGGAGGAGATTCTATCAGACGAGGCGGAGGGGTCTCAACCTCCTCTTCAGAGACTGTTTCCTCTTCTGTGAGAGACTTGAGGTCTTCAAATATCGACTTCTTCTTTTCAGTTTCCTGCACTCCAGTAGGTTTTAAGTCTGGTAAAAGATCTTCTTCCTTATCTGCTTTCTCTTCAAATTCCCGGGGCTTTCTCCTGATTTCTGGAAGTTTTATGGAAGGGAAACGGAACCTTAAGGAAGGTAGCCTGAATTTAGGATACACCGGGTAAAGCGAAGCGAGTGAAAGGAGAAGAAGAAAGAGAAAAGAAGGGGTTTTGCCAATGTATTTCACGAGCCAGGAGGAGATCGCCATTACAGTATCCCCACTCTGAAAGAATCCAAAAAAGATGGAAAGTGAAAGAGTGAGGAAAACCGAAAACATGTAAACGCCCAGAACGAGCCCGAAAACCCGGGATAAGAGTTTTTTTAACAGGCCAAGGATAGATAAAGAAAAGAAAAGAAGTGCCGTGGCATAGGATAAAGTATATCCAAGATGAGTGAGCATGAACCTGGCGACCTCATATCCAACTATGCCCCCTGCATTGGAAAGAGCTCTATCAGGATTAAAAGTGATGAGACTGAGAATGAAGGTGAGACTCAGAATTCCAACCACCACGAAGAAAAAAAATTTGAGAATTGGTTTAATTTTAACAGTGGTCAGGTAATAAACCGCTCCCAGCAATCCTATAAGAATCAAAAAGGTAAAAACCTGTGTCATCCTGTTAAGTATAAGAAACTCACTTCTTGTGTGTCAAACCGGGGTGGGAGGGTGTTCAAAAAGTCTCTCTCTTTTTTAACTTAATTTGCAGATAGAGATGATTTTTCGGTTATCATCCCCCTTGAGTCACCTTGCTGAGGGAGAGGAATTCTCAAAAATCCCCCTTGGAGAAGGGGGATTTAGGGCTGACATTACCCATGTTTTTGAATAAATTGTAATTCTATAA
>Ga0256833_1003866_pt1 | contig 10151 bp, 5 predicted proteins | sample 356284metaG_FD_190535 | JGI IMG/M metagenome (GOLD analysis project Ga0256833, IMG submission 190535) | Hydrothermal vent microbial communities from Mid Atlantic Ridge, Atlantic Ocean - 356-284 | ecosystem: Environmental > Aquatic > Marine > Hydrothermal vents | place: Atlantic Ocean: Mid...
CACCATTGCCATCAGGCCTTTTAGCCCTGGCGATATTCGCACCATCGAAAAGGCGATTCTCAATTCCGACCTGGGCATCAACCCTTCCAACGACGGTAAAATCATCAGGCTGAATATTCCTCGGCTCACCGAGGAGCGTCGCCGCGATCTGGCCAGGCAGGTGAAGCGACGGGTGGAGGAAGCCCGGGTCGCCATCCGCAACGTGCGTCGGGATGCTATCTCCGATCTGCGGGAGTTCGAGAAGGAGAGCATGATCACGGAAGATGATCTGCACGATGGCATGAATGAGATTCAGAAGCTGACCGACAAGTATATCGAACGCATCGACAAGATCGGTGATGAGAAAATCACCGAGATCATGGAAGTGTAGGAACGCTCAATGCCAGGAATCTTCAGCCGCACGCCCAAAGAAACCGAAGCTGACGCCATCTATGATCCCGAAGGGATGATCCCTGTTCATGTGGGCATCATCATGGATGGCAACGGGCGCTGGGCCCGTGCCCGGGGCATGCCCCGGGCCGCCGGACACCGAGCGGGCACCAAGAATATCCGCCGCGTGCTCATCGAGGCGGTTGAGATCGGGATCAAGGCGCTGACGGTGTACGCTTTCAGCACCGAGAATTGGGCCCGCCCCAAGGATGAGGTGAATCATCTCATGCGGCTCATCAGCCAGGGCATCCGCGATGAACTGGATGAGCTGGATGCCCGCGGCGTGCGCATTCTGCATAGCGGTCGCACGGCGGGCGTCTCCGACTCCTTGCAAGCGGAGATTATGGAAGCGGTGGCGCGCACCAGGCGTAACGACGTCATCACGCTGAATGTCGCCTTCAATTATGGCGGTCGGGCGGAGATCGTGGACGCGGTCAAGGCGATCATCCGGGAGGGCGTTCCGGCGGAGGCTGTCACAGAGGAGATGATCGCCCAGCATCTTTACACGCCCGATCTACCCGATCCCGATCTCATCATCCGCACGGGCGGTGAATTCCGTCTTTCCAATTTTCTCATCTGGCAGGCGGCCTACGCCGAATTCTATTCCACCCCAGTCTATTGGCCTGATTTCGATGAGGCAGAGCTGCGCAAGGCTGTCGCCGTCTTTCAGCATCGGGAACGCCGGTTCGGAAAAATCAAAGATACGGAGAGATGAGCCATGCTCAAGCAACGCGTGATTTCCGCCGTCGTTCTCATTCCCGTCGTCGCAGCGCTGGCCTGGCTGGGGGGATGGTGGTTTTCTGTTTTCGTCGCCCTGTATGCAGGCGTCACCGCCTGGGAGCTTTTGCGTCTGGTGGGGATGAACGACTTTGCTCAGCCCATGATGTGGCTGGGCGTCCCTGTTTCAGCGTTGCTGGTGCTGGAGGGAGGTCTACCGCTGGACCCTGTTCGTTTACAGGCGTTGTTGGCGACGATCGTCCTCGTTGGTCTGACCGCAGCCCTTTTTGTCGACCGCAAGAATGCTCCCACTGATTTGCTTATCACTTTGGGAGGGGCGTTTTATCTGGGGTTGACATTGCGTTTTCTGGCATTGCTGCGCAACAGAGAGGAAGGATTGCTGTGGCTGTTGGTCATGGCTGTCACCGTATGGGTGATGGATTCGGGCGCTTATTTTGTGGGTCGGGCCCTGGGCAGGCATAAATTTGGGCCGCGCATCAGTCCCAAAAAGACATGGGAGGGTTTCTTTGGCGGGTTGGTTTCGGGCGCCATTGCCGCAGCGTTGATGGCGCAATTCCTTTTGCCGGGCGTTGCCTGGCGGCAAGGGGCATTGCTGGGCGTCGCCATCGGCATTGTGGGCCCGCTGGGCGATCTCAGCGAATCATTATTCAAACGCCAGGCGGGCGCCAAGGATTCATCTCATCTTATCCCCGGGCATGGCGGTTTTTTCGATCGCATCGATTCCTTTATCTTTGTCGCTCCGGTGGTTTTTCTGATCGTCCAATTTGGGTTCCACTGAAAGAGGTTTCTCCGTTTGCCTGCTATTTTACGATGACGTAAGGGCGGATTTTCTCCAACTTGGCGTCACCGATGCCCTTGACATTGAGCAAGTCGTCCACCGTGCTATAAGGCCTGCCTTCGATGATGCGCTGGGCCATAGCCGGGCCGATGCCGGGCAGGCTCTCCAGTTCTTTCTGCGTCGCCTCGTTCAGGTCAACAGGCCCGCCCGGAGCGTTGTCAGCAGCAGGGCTGTCGACAATGGTCGCACCGCCGCGGCTGATGGGCGCGGGCGGGGAACTGGCTTCCTCCAGCGTAGGCACATAGATTTGTTCGCCATCACTCAGGGGATGGGCGAGATTGATGGCCACCAGATCGGCGTCATCCGCGGCGCCGCCCGCCTGTTCGATGGCGTCCACCACCAGACTTTCGGGCGGCAGACGATAAACGCCGGTTGACTTCACAGCCCCGCTCACATACACGCGTAGCGGCGCTGGCGTGGGCGTTTCGACGCTGACGGTTTCAGGGCAAACCAGCTCGGCCGCGGGCGTTGCTGGCGGCGCGATCTCGATGGGCTGGGCCTGGGGATGACGTTGGCCGAAAAGCGCATAAGCCACAAAGAGAATAATCCAAAAAAGGGAAGTGGCGATAACGGCGGGCGTCTGTTCTCGTATATTGGACATGCTCCCCTCTCACTGAGACTGATCTTTGGATGAAAGTCGGGCCAATGACAACATCTCAGACAAAGTCTGGCTGAATTCATCGATAGAATCCAGCGTTGTTGCAATATCCTGGATGAGAATCGATTCAGTTTGGATGGCGTAGGAGCGTCCCTCTTTTTGAATCATCTTTCCACGAGGTTTCGCCGCCAGGCTTGTTCGGCGCAGATAAATCCGCCCGTCTTTGTCCGCTATCAGCCGATACTTTCCCGTCGCATCCTGAAAATCGGCTTTCAGCGTTTCATCCAGCGAAACATCCCACCCATTTGATTCCAGCAGTGGACGCAGAGCCTCCAGAGAAATATGCGCCCGACGTCGAACAGTCATCATCACCTCGGCAAAAAGCGTAGCGGGAAATCAATGAGATATGAGCTGATTATAAGACAAAAGGGCAATCACAGGCAATCCGATTTGAGAGGAGGGGGCGTACCGCTCCCTGTTTTTGAATTGCGTTTTTTGTAGCTGTGACTGCGAACTTGACAAGAGCGGAAAATCTTTTTATCCTGTAGGTGATTCGGCAATGTAGCCTGATCGATAGAGACCACCCTACCTGGTCTGCCCCAAAACTCACGGGATCACAGGGAGTCGCCATATTGATAGTCGGTCCAATCTTTTTTTCGCCCTATGGCATTCACGTCACATTCACTATTGCTCCACCGCATTCGAAATTCCTTTTGCTGACATGAGCTCTCGCCAGACAAACAGCATATCTTCCTCGTATCCCACGCTGGATAGCCATGGCCAGCAGCGATGGCATGGCAGTTTTTCGCGCGGAAGGCGATTTTTCTTTTGGTTCAAAAAGGCATGATGCGGTTATTCATGTCTTTTTCTTTATTTGACGCTTGGAACAGTTTAAGTTGTTATTTCACAGTCACTGATCATCGCGAAAGGAGGCGCCTATTGAAAAATTTGTTTGTAAAGCACTCAGTTGTAGATCGCAGTTGGTTTTGTCATCTCATGATTTCTCCTCAATCACCTCTCCCCCTTATAGGAATGGTGTAACAATGCGTAACAAAAGACTTATCAAATGGCTTGTCCCCATCCTGGCCATTGCATTGATGCTCTCGATACTGCCGTTGGGCAGCGTCGCAGCGCAACCGGGCTCCTCCGGCCCGACTGTTTCCACCAGCGTCGATGCGGCGATGGCCAAGATTCATCCGTTTCTCCTGAATAAGCTGGGCCTGGAGAACGGCGTCCTCTCGGGGCTGGCTGCATCTGACGAAGTGAAAATTGGCGTTTTCGTTAAGGCGGGGACCGACATCAGCCAATACATGACCTGGTCCCTCACCCGTCCTTTTGTCGACCCCATGGGAAATCAGCTTGTGGTGGGCGCAGCAAAAGCTGGCGCAATCCTCAAGATTGCATCGCTGGATGATGTCGTGCGCGTGTTGCCGGAAGAAAATACCGTGCAGCCGCCCGATCCTATTCGCATTGATCCCGACATTGCAGCCGCCAACAATGCTTCTGCCCAGGACGCCCTGCACGCCACAGGCATTGAGGGCTGGTGGGATGTCGGCGCAGGTCACAACTCCCGCGCAGCCTGGGATATGGGCTACACCGGCAACGGCGTCAACGTCATGGTCAACGATTCGGGCATCGACTTCGCCCATCCTGATCTGCAAGGCACCTGGGCTACCATTACCGATGCTGATTCTCCTTACTTTGGCTGGCCCGAGATGTTCGACAGCCGCTCCACTTATCTCTACATCCTGGACTCTGTCTTTGGCACCCCCTACGTTGCCAGCGGCATGACCCATTACTCCGACACCAGCGCCACCTGCATGGTGGATGACTGCGTGTATCAGCCCCTGAACGCCACTGAGGCCCACGCCTACACCCTGCCCGCCACCAGCGTCAGCGGAACCTACCACATTGGCTTTCATCCTGACAAAACCCTGGCCGACGCCGTGATGGGTAACTGGAACGGGCGTTATGAGGGCGAGGAGCACGTGGCGGTGCTGGTGGTGGATGAACATGAGGCGGGCGTTTATGACACTGTTTATGTGGACATGAACGGCAACTTCGACTTCACCGACGACAAACCCGTCACCAAAGACGATCCCATCACCTATCTTGATGTGTGGGATTCGGCGGCCAACGCCCCGGGCCAGGATGGCTATCCGGACATCTCCGGCGGTTTGCTCTACTTCATCGCCGACGGCGCCAACGTTCTGCCCGCGTCTGACTGGATGTGGGGCAAATACTCTATTCCGCCCGACAATGGCAGTCTGTTGGCCTGGGAATTCAATGACTTTACCGAAGGCGGCGGCGATCACGGTCAGCTTTGCGCCTCCAACGTAGCGGGCCAGGGCGTCATCGATGGCGGCGCTCCTCCCTATAAACCTGCCGGTGATGGCGCCCCCTTTACCGGCATGGTGCAGGCCGCAGGGCGCGACGCCAAGCTTTCCGTCAACGGCAACACTTATATCAATCTGGATTTCCTCTGGAACGATAGCTTCTACTATGCTGCTCTGGGCTACGATGGCCAACCCGGCACCGATGACGACATGCAGATCATCAGCAACAGTTGGGGCTTCTCAAGTGTTGATAACGATGTCTGGGATTTTGACAGTCGTCTGATCGACCAGATTGTTCGTCATCTCAATCCCACCCTCTCTGTGCTCATCTCCACCGGCAATGGCGCCTCCGCTTATGGCACCATCACCGGCCCCTCGCCCGTCTCCAGCATCGGCGTCGGCGCTTCCACCGAATTCGGCAGCACCGGCATCTTCGAGACCATCATGGGCGTGGATCAAATCAACTGGGGTGACGTCATTCCCTTCTCCAATCGCGGCCCCGCCGCCAACGGCGGCAACGGCGTTAGCGTCACAGCCGACGGCGCTTTCGGCTCAGGCGCCCTTTCTCTGAATGAATGGGGCGATGGTTGGACCGCATGGGAAGCCTGGGGCGGCACCAGCCGTTCGGCTCCTGTAGCCGCTGGCAACATGGCGCTGGTTTACGACGCCTACAAGCAGGCCAACGGCGCATGGCCCACCTGGGACGTGGCTCGCGCCATTCTCATGTCCGGCGCCAACAATCAGCGCTACGACACCTTCGTCCAGGGCGCTGGCGCTGTCAACGGCGGCCAGTCCGCCGCTATCGCCGGCGGCAATAGCGGCTTCTATGTCATGCCCGATAACTGGACCGGCGGCGATTACCGGGGCGTGGAATATCATTCCTTCGCCAACATCATGCACCCCGGCGATGTCAGCACCCAGACCTTCACCGTCCATAATCCCACCAACGCTGACGCCGAAGTCAGCATCAAGAGCAAGCACCTGGTCAAAATCGGCCAATACAGCTTCCCCTTCACCACCAAAGATCAATCCCTGGAAGATGGCGCTTTCACCAAGCCCGATTATCTCTTCCCGCTCACCGATCTGATTCCCGCCGGCACCGACATGATGGAAGTCAAGATCAGCTTCCCTGCTGATGAATTCGACGTCGACGGCGATTATAACTACGACAGCCGCTGGCGGGTTCACATCCAGGATTGGAAAGACCTCAATGGCGACGGCAAATTGTGGGAAGACAAGAACGGCGATGGCGTGGTCAACGCCGATGAGATTGACGTCGGCGAGTATATTCGCTTTGCCTATGGCTACAACTCCGGGCCTGCTTCGCAGGTGCGGGTGAAGACGCCATTGGAGCGCATGCACGACGGCATCTTCCTTTCACTGCGACACAAGACCAAGAGCGAGGCTGTTCCGGTCACGCATCTCAACATCGAGATCACCTTCTACGCCAACCAGACCTTCGATTGGGTGACTGTAGATCCCATGACGCTGACCGTGCCCGCCGGCGGCGACGCCACCTTCGACGCCACCATGACCATTCCTGATGGCGCGCCTGTGGGTCTGTACAACAGCGCCATCATGGTTGATAGTCCCGACATGCGGGCTGTCGTGCCTGTGGTCGCCAACGTGGCCGCTTCCGGCGCCAACTTCGAATTCGGCGGCGGACGTCGCTCCAACACGCCTTACGACAATGGCCGCATGTTCGGCTATAACGATTGGGGCTGGCGCGCCGAGTCGGGCGATTGGCGCTTCTACTTCACCGACATCATGGATGACGTCGCCGACAACTCTCTGCTCTTCGTCGACACCCAGTGGGATAACCCCAATGTAGACATCGACACGCTGGTCATGGGGCCCACGGCTGATCAGTTCAGCAACGATCCTGACAAGGGCGAACCCGACGTCTATGGCCCGTACACCCTGGCTACATTGCCCGGAAGCAGCGTCAACACCTACATGGGCAGCGGCAAATGGTTCTGGTACACCAACACCGGCGGCCCGCGCGAGATCGTTGCTGTTCCCGCCCAGGAAGGCCTGCATGTCGTGGCATTGCACCAGACTTACACCAGCGGCGAAAACACCGACGTCAGCGTCAGCGGCAAGGTCGGCATGTTGACAGTGAATCCTTCACAACTGGATGTGGGCGCCCCCACCGACACCGTGGAGGCCACCATCACTGTCTCCGCCTCTGTCAACCTGGACGATCTGGTGGCCGAAGGCTTCGGTCTGGGATTGCCCGAAGAATATACCGATCTTCCCATCCAACAGGACGATCCCAACGATCCCTCCACCGCCAGCTACACCCAGACTGTCACCATCAATCACGCAGCTTCTCTGACCGTGGACATCGTTGGTCAGAGCAGCGATGATCTGGATCTGTTCCTGGTCAATCCAAACGGACAGTTGGTGGCCTCTTCCACCACCTCCACCGCCACCGAGCACGTCTCCGTCAAATTCCCCATGGACGGCGTCTGGACCATCCTGGTGCATGGTTGGAGCGTTCCCGAAGGCAACAGCACCTTCGACATGACCATCAACGCGGTTCAGGGCTATGACATCACTGTCAAGAGCATTCCCGACGGCCCCTTCGCCGCCGGCGACATGATCCCCATCACCCTGGAGATCAGCCACGACATGAACCTGGGCGATGTTCTCTACGGTTCTGTCCTGCTTGGCCCCTCCCTGGCCCCCGGTCTGGTGGAAGTGCCTGTCGTCGTCACCGCAGTCAATCCTGATCCTGTCACCGTCGAGCTGCCCCTGGTGGACGACACCTGGATCAACGGCGGCGTGACCAACCAGAACAACATGTGGACCAACGTCCTCATCGTGCGCCCGACCGGCCTGGATAACGCCATGCTCAGCTTCGATCGCAGTATGTTGCCCGTCGGGGCCGACATCACCGATGCGAAGCTGATGATGAACGCCATTTTGGAGAGCGGCGCTCACGGCAAGAAGCTGATGGTCATGAATGTGGATCCCTACGACGCCTCGACTGTCACCTTCGATACTGCGCCCGCTTTCTACAACCCCGGTCCGGGCATGGATGTCGCTATGGGTGAACTGGCCCTGGACGCCACCGAGCAAGTCAAGGCCTGGGACGCCGCTGGCAGTCCTGGCAACGCCCAGCTTGCGGTTGCCGCCGATGGCCCGTTGGGACGCGTTTCCTTCTACAGCATGGAAGGCGCTAATGCGCAGAACGATCTTGCGCTTGCTCCCAAGCTGATGGTGACCTACGTTCCTCAGCGCGACTGATCTTTCGCTTGATGCGAGGGGCGTCTCATCCCCTGCATCTCCCACCGATTCATCACAGGCCCCGGGCAGACGTCCGGGGCCTGTTTTGTCTGTGCAGAATAGCGCTGGATATGATACGATCTCGATAGAATTTTTTTCGTTGAATTGATCATGACTTCTGTTCGTCGCAATTTTCTCATCCTGCTGCTGTTTGGCGTGCTGGCCCTGGCCCTGACATGGCCGCTGGCCGCGCATATCCTCAGCCATGTTCCTGGCGACGGCATCGATGATCCATCGCTGGCCTGGAATCTGTGGTGGGCCAAAACCAGTTTCGTGGATCGGGCGGGGCAGGGCGGGCTGGTGCACAATCCCTTCGTCGGGGATAGCATGTTCCATCCCATCGGCATCAATCTGGCGTTTTACACGCTGACGCTGTGGAACGGCGCCCTCAGCATCCCCCTGCAAAGCGCGTTCAACCTCATCCTCACCAATAATCTGCTGCTTCTCAGCAGTTTCATCCTCTCCGGCTTCGGCGCATATCTGTTGGCAATGGAATTGTTGCTTATCCTGCTTCCAACCTCCCATTCCCAATCCTACTCCTACTCCTATTCCCAATCCTCACTCCTCCACCTGGCTGCACTGCTGGCGGGCCTGCTTTACGCCTTCGCCTCCGCCAAACTCTTCTACGCCGCCCTGGGCCAATTCAACATCGCCTCCTCGCAATGGCTGCCCTTTGTGGCCCTTTACCTGCTGCGGGGGCTGCGCGGCCCCTGGCGCTGGCGAGACGGCCTGTTGCTGGGCCTGTTTCTCCTTTTCCAAACCTGGGCCGAGCTCACCTTCGGCTCATTTGGCGTCCTGCTCATCGCCCTGGTCACCCTGGGGGCGCTGCTGGCGGGACTGCGCGGATGGTCGGGCCTGGGCGATTATTGGAGGCGGATCAAATCGCCATTTCTCAACGCCGTCATCGCCGCAGCCATGTTCACCATGGGCCTGCTGCCCTATCTGGCCAACATGCTGCCCGATATGCGGGCCAACGGCGATTTCCTGGTGGAAGGCGGCGGCTTCTCCGACATCTTCTCCGCCGATCTGCTGGGATTCTTTTTTCCCACGCAGCTCCATCCCCTTTTGGGTCATCTCATCCGCGCCATCAGCGACAATTCGGCGCTGCGGCCCGATGGCTCCCAATTCATGGTCAACAAGGGCCAGCACATCTACCCCGGCTACGCCGTTCTCCTCCTGGCCATCATTGGTCTCTGGCATTTTCGACGCCGCTGGGCCGCCTGGGGCGTGGCCGCACTGACTGGCTTCTTCCTGTGGGCCTCCCTGGGCCCGCAAATCCGCGTCGACGGCCACAACACCGGCATCCCCGGCATCTTCGCCCTGCTGGTCAAAATTCCTTTCTTCCAGGCCAACCGCTACCCCAGCCGCTACAGCGTCATGATCTTCCTGGGCCTGGGGCTGCTGGCGGCGCTGGGCGCTTACGCCCTGCTGGCCCGGGTGCAGCGGCCCGCCTGGCGCAACCTGCTGGCCGCGGGCCTGGCCGCGCTCATCCTCTTCGAGCATCTCAGCATTCCCCTGCCTCTCTCCGACTTGCGGCTGCCCCGGGCCTACGCCGCGGTGGTGGATGACCAACGCCAGGACGCGCTGCTGGACCTGCCCGTGGGTTGGCGCAACGGCTTCAACGTCTTCGGCAAATCCGACGTCATCATCATGTACGAGCAATGGTGGCAGACCTACCACGGCAAACCGATTCTCGGCGGCAACACCAGCCGCAACCCCCAGCAGAAATTCGGATACTTCATGGAAAATCCGGTCATCGGCGCGCTGGCCGCCCTGCAGGATGAGCGCCCTATCCCCGACGCCGACTTCACCCGCGCCCAAACCCTGGCCCCCGATCTGCTGGCCTTCCTCAACATCCACACCGTGCTCGTTCACCGCAACCGCGTCCCGCCCGACTTCGAGGCCCGTCTCACTGAGCTTT
>Ga0256833_1003867_pt1 | contig 10150 bp, 9 predicted proteins | sample 356284metaG_FD_190535 | JGI IMG/M metagenome (GOLD analysis project Ga0256833, IMG submission 190535) | Hydrothermal vent microbial communities from Mid Atlantic Ridge, Atlantic Ocean - 356-284 | ecosystem: Environmental > Aquatic > Marine > Hydrothermal vents | place: Atlantic Ocean: Mid...
AAGGCGAGGGTTAAATACCGCAAAGGGGAACTCTCGGAGGAGGAATACAAAAAATTTATCCAAGGAAAGATTAAGGAAGCTATAGAACTCCAAGAGGAGCTCGGTCTCGATGTGTTTGTTCACGGGGAGTTTGAGCGTTCCGATATGGTCGAATACTTTGCCGAGCTCCTCGATGGTATAGCTACCACCTCCCACGGTTGGGTAATCTCCTACGGTTCGAGGGTTTACAGACCGCCCATTATTTACGGGGACGTTTCCAGACCCAAACCTATGACCGTCGAGTGGATTACCTACGCCCAAAGCCTTACCGACAAACCGGTTAAGGGTATGCTCACCGGTCCCGTAACCATCCTAAACTGGAGCTACGCGAGGGAGGATATTCCGAGAAGCGAGATAGCTTACCAGATAGCTTTGGCAATTCTCGACGAGGTTCTCGACCTCGAAAGGAACGGTATTAAGATTATCCAAATAGACGAGCCGGCCTTTAGGGAAGCTGTTCCCATAAAGAAAGAGGAGTGGGATAGCTATTTCGATTGGGCTATTAAAGCCTTTAGGCTCTCAAATTCCAAAGTAAAACCGGAAACCCAAATCCACACCCACATGTGCTACTCGGACTTTAACGACATTATTGAGCAGATTTATGAAATGGACTTTGACGTTATCTCCATCGAAGCTTCCCGTTCGAAGGGTGAGATTATCAAGGCTTTCGAACAGTTCGGTAAATGGGACAGGCGAATTGGAGTGGGTGTTTACGATATCCACTCTCCGGCTATACCTTCCAAAGAGGAGATGAAGGCGGTTATGCTCCGCGTTATGAAAGTTCTGCCCAAGGAGCTCCTTTGGGTGAACCCCGACTGCGGTCTTAAAACCCGTAAATGGGAAGAGGTTGTTCCAGCCCTCAAAAATATGGTCGAAATGGCCAAAGAACTCCGTAAGGAATATAACGCTTAAGATTTTTTATTTTCTTCTGTTTAACTTTAAGTTTTAATGGTTGCAAACACTGAATTTTTTAATCGTGCCAAGAAATTTTTACCGGGCGGAGTGAATTCCCCAGTAAGGGCATTTAAGGCGGTAAAGACTCCCCCAATAGTAATAAAAAAAGGAGAAGGTCCCTATTTGGAAGATGTTGAAGGCAACAGATATGTGGATTTTTTAATGTCTTGGGGCCCTTTGATACTAGGTCATAAACATCCCGTAGTTGTTGAGGAAGTTAACAGAGCCGTAGAAGGTGGTCTCTCATTTGGCTTAACCAATCCTTATGAAATTGAACTTGCCGAGGAAGTTGTTGAAAGTGTCCCTTCTATAGGGAAGGTAAGGTTTGTTAACAGTGGAACTGAAGCTGTTATGTCGGCCATTAGGTTGGCCCGAGGCATAAGCGGCAGAAAATATATAGTGAAATTTGAAGGTTGCTATCATGGTCATTACGACAGTGTTTTGGTAAATGCTGGTTCGGGAGTTGCCACTTTTGCCATTCCGGGAACTCCTGGAATACCGGATGAAATAGCGAAACTCACTTTTGTTCTACCTTACAACGATAGCGAAGCTGTAAGGGAATTGTTTTCCAAAGAAGGTGAAAAGATTGCAGCCGTTATAGTGGAACCTGTTGCAGGAAATATGGGTGTAGTTCTTCCAAAAGAGGATTTTCTAAAAACCTTAAGGGAAGAGACTTCCAAATACGGAGCTTTGTTAATTTTTGATGAAGTTATCACTGGTTTTAGATTATCCCTCGGCGGCGCTCAAGAGTATTTCAAAATTGAACCCGATTTAACCACATTAGGAAAGATTGTTGGAGGTGGTATGCCGGTAGGAGCTTACGGAGGTCAAAAAGCTTTTATGGAAAGGGTAGCTCCCGAAGGAGAGATTTATCAAGCGGGAACCCTGTCGGGTAATCCGATTGCTATGGCGGCCGGATTGGCAACCATAAGGGTCTTAAAAAATACCAAACCCTATAAACTTCTAGAGGAAAGAACAGCTTCCTTCGTAGAGAGGATTTCAAAACTATTAACCGAAAAAGGTATCGCACATTCGTACAACCAAATAGGTTCGATGTTTACCATATTCTTTACCGATAAAAAGGTTGAAAACTATAAAGATGCTACTTCCAGCAATCTGGAACTCTTTGCCAAATTTTTCAAAAACCTTTTAAAAAACGGGATTTTAATACCTCCTTCCCAATTTGAGGCGTGGTTTTTAAGTATTGCACATGAAGATAAGGTATTGGAAGAATCCCTAGAAAGGATAGAAAAGGCAATTAAAGAACTCTAAAGGTTAAGTTTTATGCTTTTTCCTCATTAGGTTCTTTTACTTCCTCTTCTTCCTCTTCGGACGCTCCTGTGATGTAGGCTTCCAACTCTACTACTGTGGCCTCTTGCAATTTTTCTTCTATAATACCTTTTATTAACCGATTTAATTTTCTATCATCTCCCATAGCTATCCCATTCAGAACACTGTAAAGCCTTTTAGGTAAAGATAAGCTAATCCTTTTATATCTCGGTCCTCCTCTTCTTCTACCTCTTCTAGCCATTTTTAACCTCCTTTTAAAGGAAAATTATGAAAAAATTCAAATGAAAAGCAACCTATTAAAGGAGAGAAATTAGGAATTTAATAAATGGATGAAACAGATATGTAATTAATCCTGACAAAAACAGGATTAAAATAACAAAAACGCCGTAAAAGGAATATCTGTTGATCTCCTCCATATCCTTTTTAAGGAGGATTAAAAGAGCTATCCCCAAATCTAAGGGAGGAATTGGAATCAAGTTTAAAAAACCAAAAAATGCGGAAATAAAAAATATTGATTTGAAAAGAAATATTAAAACCTCGAAGTTTGAAGGCAATGGAAGAAGTAATATAAGTTTATAGAGCATATATCCTATAAACGCTATAAAAAAGTAGGAAAAGATGCTTACTAGCGAAATTATTAGAGAACTTTTTTTAATATCTTTTAAACGGTGATAGTCTATAGGCACCGGGCGCGGCCAACCAAAAATTATAGGGGTCCTTAGAAAAATTAAGAAAAGAGGTAAAATCACAGTTCCTATTAAGTCAGCATGAATTATAGGATTTAGACTTAGCAAACCTGCTCTTTTTGGAGTATCATCTCCCAACTTTACAACAGTTAAAGCCTTTAAGTAATTATGAAACGTAAATATAAAAACCAAAGAAAGCCATTGTAGAAACGCACTAAATAATTCCGCTATCATCAAACCCTTTATGTTAACAACCTGTTAAGTAGGTTTTGAAAAACTTTCACGAAATTAACTTGCAGGTGGAAATTGGAAAATACTTATTCTTCGTCGGTTTTAAGGAATTTACCTTGGTAGTTAGCCATATTACGAACTTCTGGAGCTTGCAAGTATTTTTTCCTTCGGTAGTTTTCATCCCCCTATCTGTGATAGGTATTTCTACAAACCGTTTTCTGTAAAAATGCCCGGAGCTGCACATCGCTGATACACTGCGATTGGTAAAAGTTAATATTTTTCCTCCTCAACTCTTATAAGAGTTGGTTTTTCCTTTATAAAGGAAAGATTTTCTAACTTTTCTAGTGCCCTTTTTAATTTGCTCTCATACGCTTTATGTGTAAGGATAATTAAGGGAATAACCTTAGAAGGCTTAGGTAAAAACTTTAGGATCCACTCTTGCTGGAGAACTCCTGCTATACTTATACCTTCTTCAGCAAGTATTTTGGCTATTTGATACAAAACACCGGGTTTATCTTCAACATCAAACCTCAAATAGTAGCGACTATAAAAATCTTTTGCTACTTTCAAAGATTTATCGTTCCATCCCAAGGCGGTTATATCAAAAATCTTTCCACAACAGGTTAACTGTTTGGCCGCTTGAATAATATCTTGAACAACAGCTGTAGCTGTGGGATAAGCTCCAGCTCCCGCCCCCTGAAGCTTTAACTCTCCTAGATAGTTGCTTTTAAATAAAATTCCGTTAAAAACTCCATCTACATTGGATAACGGATTTTCAAAGGGAATAAATGTAGGATGCACCCTTACTTCTACCTCTCCACCGTTCCTCTTTTTAGCTATTGCCAATAACTTTAACCTGTATCCTAGTTCTTTACCAAGTTTTATATCGAGTAAATCGACATTGGTAATACCTTCAACAAAAATCTCTGAAAATTTTACAAAACCTCCAAAAGCAAGATTTGCCAAAATTGCTATTTTGTGAGCTGCATCTACACCTTCTACATCAAAGGTAGGATTTGCTTCGGCATAGCCTTTTTTTTGAGCCTCCTCAAGGGCAACGTTGAAAGGTATATTTTCTTCCTCCATTTTGGTAAGGATGTAGTTAGTTGTCCCATTGAGGATACCTAAAATTTCACTAATCTGGTTGGATACCAAAGTTTCTTTTAAAACCTTTACAATAGGAATTCCCCCACCAACTGCACCTTCAAAGAATAGGAAGGTTTTAAATTTTTTCATAAGGCTGGCAATCTCTCTACCATACTCTGCAAGAAGATGCTTATTGGCAGTAATAACCGGTTTAGCCCTTTTTAAACTTTCAACTACTACATCTTTAGCTATATCTACACCACCTATCAATTCCACAACTATATCGGAACTTTCTACCACTTCCTTCCAATCGGTAGTTCTAAGATTTTCAGGAACTTCAAAAAATCGCTTTTTAGACCAATTGCGGGCTGCTACCTTAGAAATTTCTATTTCCACTTCGGCTTTCTCTCTAATTCTTTCCTTTTGGGTAAGTAATATTTCAACAACAGCTGTTCCTACAGTTCCGCAACCAACGATTCCTACCCTTATAGGTCTGGCCATTTGACCAAAACATTTTAAGGGTTAAATCTTTAAAAAAAACCCTTTAATGTTCCAAAAATTGGAGATTATAACGGTAGATTTTTAAGGTAAAATATCCTTTATAAAGTGAAAAAAGTACTTCAAACAATAAGAAAACTTAAGTTAATAGAGTTAAAGGTAGCCAAATTTTATTTTAAATTGTTAGAGGATAGTTCTTCTGCAATTTTTTACATTTATAATATTTTCTCCTTTACCGTTATAGTTTTATCCAGCGTATTAATTATCTTAGAACTTATAAATGAGGTTCCCACTCCTATCCGTCCTTTAGCAGACCGAATTATAGATTTTGCCAGTTTTGTCATTATTTTTGAATGGATCGGTAGGTTTATTTTAGTTTCTGATTTCTTTGACGATTTAGAGCTTAATTATTTTAGATATGGAAATTTAAAAAAAGCTTTGAAAAAAGCTTTTGTTCCCAAATTGGGATACATTAAATCCTTCTACTCCATAGTAGATCTCATTTCGATTCTTTATATTTTTCCACCTTTAAGGTTATTGAGAGTTTTTGCTCTTTTAAGATTATTTCGATTGGGCTTTTACCGTTTTCTATTGGAAGGTTTCATTACAGTTTTTAAAGAAAACCTTACACAATTAGCCTTTTTAGTAATAATATTTTCAATTTTTCTCCTTTTTATGGCATTTTGGATTTTTAACGTAGAACATAGACATAATGAGCATATAAAGACTTTTTTTGATGCTTTATATTTCACCTTTATTACCTTAACCACTGTAGGTTATGGAGATATAACTCCCGTAACAAATAAAGGTCGTCTGGTAGTAATGTTAACTGTAGCCGGTGGAGTTGGTTTATTCTCCCTATTTACCGCTATTCTTAGTTCCGGATTTATAGAATATTTAGAAAGAATTCGTAGAGGAATGATAGAATTTAAAACGTTAAAAAACCATATAGTTATTTGCGGTTGGAATGAAACGGGAAAGTATATTATTAAAGAAATCCGCGAAAATCCTAAGCTGTTTAGGAAACACATAGTGGTTATTACGGAAGAAAATGAAAATGGTATTCCCAAAGAGTGTTTTATTAAAAAAGGAGATCCCACCAAGGAGGATGTTTTATTAAGTGTAAATACTTCCGAAGCGAGCTTAGTTATAATTTTAGCAGAAAAAAAAGAACTTTTAAATGAAGATACTATAGACGCCCGTAGTTCACTTATAGCCCTACTTGTTAAATCTCTATCTCCAAGAATTTACATAATTGCCGAATACCTTAAAGAAGAAAATGCAATTGCAGCCCGAAAAAGAAACTTGGCCAACAAAATAATAATAGCCGGTGAATATCTAGGTAAAATTATCGGTAAGTCGGTTATTCAGCCAAAAAGTTTGGAAGTATTTGAAGAGCTCCTTGAGGATGTGACTATGAGAATTTTTCCTCTAAAAGAGTTTACTGATAAACCAATAACCCTTAAAGAGTTGTTGGAAAAAATAGGATACCTTAAGGTGGTTGCAATATATAAGGGTAAGAGATTGGTAATTGCACCTCCTTTAAATATTCTTTTAAAACCGGAAGATGAACTTGTTTTTCTTGACGAAAGGAATTTATTTTGATAAAATAATCCCGCTAGTGTTTACAAAAGTGGTGCCTTCGAAACTCTTTTCTTTAAAAAATCTAAACCAAGGGGGAAGTTATGGCCAACGAATTTGAGAAGCTGTTAGAAGAGTATCTTGCAAAAGAGGAGGAGCTTCAGCTCCAAAGGGGACAAATAGTTAAAGGGACGGTAGTTGCCGCCGACGATAAAAACTACTACATAGATATCGGCTACAAAATAGAAGCTATCCTTCCTAAGGAAGAAGTTCAAGCTGAGGGTAAGACATTAAATATTGGAGACGAAATTGAAGCGGTATTGGTAAAAATAACTAACCGTTTACAAAATCCTAGACTTTCTTTAAAACCGCTCAAGATTAAAAAATTAACCGAAGAAATTAAGAATGCTGTTGGACAATTCAAACCTTTTGAAGCGGTTGTCGAAAAAGTCCTCGAAAAGAATGGTAAAAAATGGGGATATTTAATCTCCATAGATGGAATAAAGGCCCTTTTACCGCTTGGAGAGGCAACCCAACAACTTAAGGTTGGTGATAAAGTCAAAGTATTAATTGTTGATTTCAAACAGCGTGGTAAGCAACTTAGAATTACAGCTTCTCAAAGAAAATTGGAAGAGGAAGAACGTAAACGTCTTATAGAAAAATATAAACAGCAAATCAAAGAAGGAGATATCGTAGAAGGAAAAGTTATAAAAATAGATCCCAATAAAGGAATAACACTTCAAATTAAGAAAGCTTTAAGAGGTTTCATACCTATAAATGAACTCTCTTGGGGAAGGAACAAAAATCCTTACGATTATGCGGAAGTTGGAGAACGCTTAAAGGCAAAAGTTTTGGGTTGGAGTAAAGATGATACTTTCTTAAGATTAAGCTTGAAACAACTCAAACCCAATCCTTGGGAAAATATTGAAGAAAAGTATCAAGTTGGTGGTAAATACAAAGCCCGTGTAGTTGGTTTAATAGATAAAGGCGCTTTTGTAGAACTTGAGGAAGGTGTTGAAGCTTATGTTCCCAAAACAGAAATAGCTTGGAATATTATTCCCGAACATCCCAAGGAACTTCTTGAAAAAGGCCAAAAAGTGGAAGTTGTTATTACCCGATTAGATAAGGAGAAAAAACGTATAGGAGCTTCCATTAAAAAGGCTCAACCCAAACCTTGGGAAGCCTTTTACGATAAACACCCTGCCGGTTCTGTTGTAAAAGGAACCGTAAAAGAAATTGAAGGTAATAGAGTTATTGTTGAGCTGGCACCGGGAGTTTTTGGTTTTGTAACTAAAGGAAACCTCAGCTGGCTGCCGGTTAAAAATATCGAAGATATCGTTAAAGTTGGAGAGGAAAGGGAGTTTATGGTTCTCGGACTTGGTAGGGATCAAATTAGGCTAGGTTTAAAACAACTGCAACCCAATCCTTACGAAGAGATAAAAGAAAAATATGGTGAAGGGAAAACTGTAAAACTGCCTATTATCGCGGTTGTTAAAGGTGGATATTTACTACAGTTTCCCAACGGTGTTGAAGCCTTCATGCCTAAGCGTGAAGCTACTAAGCGTTTAAAACCGGGTGAAGAAGCTGAAGTAAGAATAGTTACTATAGATCCTGAAAAGCAAAGGGTTGTGGTTTCTATGAGAGAGCAAGAGGCTGTTGAAGAACGCAAGGTATTTGAAGAATTTGTTTCCAAACAACCTGCTGCAGCCGAAGGTGCAGGTTTTACCTTGGCCGATATTTTAAAGGCAAAGTTAGGAGGTCAAAAATAAACTTCCCCCTTGGTTTATTTTTTTTCTAAAAATAGAAGTTGAATTTAAGAGTTTGAAAAATTTTTAGCCAAATCGAGGAAATTTTTAAGAATTTGTAGTCCCCACCTGCGGTAATTTTCATTAAAACCTATACTTTCTGGGTGGAATTGAACACCATAAATAGGAAACTTTTTATGTTGAATACCCATTATTTCATTGTCATCCAAAGAGCGAGCGGTTATTTCTAAATCCTCTGGCAAATTTTTATCGTCAATCACTAGCGAATGGTATCTGATCGCTTCAAATGGTAGATCGAGATTTTTAAAAATACCTTTATTTGTATGGGTTATCTTTGAGCTTTTTCCATGTTTTAAAGTTCTTGCTTTCCTTATTTTGCCTCCGAAAGCAACTCCTATTGATTGATGTCCCAAGCAAACTCCTAAAATTGGTAATTTACCTGCATAGTATTTAATAGCTTTCACTGAAATTCCCGCTTCGTTAGGAGTACAAGGGCCTGGAGAAATAACTAAAGCATTGGGATAAAATTTTTCTATCTCTTCAACTGTAATTTCATCATTTCTCTTTACTATAACATTGGCTCCCAACTCTCCTAGGTAATGAACAATGTTGTATGTAAAGCTGTCATAGTTGTCTATCAAAAAGACTTTCATTAATCTTTATAAGTTAATAAATAAAAAAATGAAAAGCTTTTACTTTTCTTGTGAACCTTCTAATTGAGCTTTCAGTACTAAGTAAGCAGGTTTTAATTTAAGCTTACCGATATAGTATGGGTGGCATTGGTTGCAGGTCTCAAGATAAACAGTTCCTCCTTTAGTACTTAGTAGAGTAAAGGTATTTCCACAACCGCAAACAAAGGTAGTTGGTTTCAATTCCGGATGTATTCCTTTCTTCATCGGTTCTCCTCCTTAGGAATTTTAAAAGCTAAAAAATTTTACTTTAGGATGTATAAAATCCTACCGCAATTAGGGCAGTGAACTAGACCTTCCCCTTTCAACAATTTGGAATATTGAGCGGAAGGTATTTGCATTAAACAGCCGCTGCAGATTTTATTTTGGGCGGTAACAAAAACATTACCGCCAAATTCATATTTTTTCTCTTCGTAGAATTCTACAACCTCTGGAGATATTTCGGATATCAATTGTTTTCTGTAATCACCAAGTTCTTCCAATTTTCTTTTAAGAGCCTGTTCCGTTTTAGATATTTCTCTTTTCTTTTTTTCTATCTTTTTCTCAAACTCTCTAATGCTTTCTTCCATTCTTTCTCTTTCTTTAAATAGAGCATTTAATGCCTTTATTAAATTTTCAATTTCCTTTGTAGCGTTGATAATTTTCTTTTCAGCTTCGGCTTTCAACTTTATAGCTTCTTTGTAATCTTCTAAGCTTTTAGCTTTTACTTTTTTCTTTTTTGCTTCCTCTATTTGCTTATATCCTTCGTTGATAATTTCCTCAAGTTGTTTTCTTCTCTGGGCTAATTCCTCTATTTGAAAATCTATATGCTCGATTTTTCTTCGTCGAGTTCGAGATACCTCTTCTAACCTTTGAATTTCCTGAGGGATTTCTTCCAACTTCCTTTCAAGTTTAATAATCTGAGAATCAATCTTTTGGAGTTCTATAAGTTTTTCCAAATCCTCCTTGGACAGTTCCAACATCAACATCAGTATAACCCCATTTTTAGATTTTTCTAGATATTTAGATAGATTTCACCATGATTAAATAGATCTTGATGGGCCCGGGAGGACTCGAACCTCCGACCGGGCGGTTATGAGCCGCCCGCTCTGCCAACTGAGCTACGGGCCCTTGAATCGTTGTTAGGATTACAAATTATAATAATTTTTTTCGAGTAAGTCAACTCTAAAGGACCTGTTTAAGTTTCTCCTTTTAAGGAAAAAACTGAAATATGTTATTATAAAACATTTTGCGGGAGGAAAACCATGATTCAAAGATATACCTACCTCAACGTTGCCGATAACTCCGGGGCTAAAAAGGTTCAATGTATAGGTATCCCCGGAGGGGCAAG
>Ga0256833_1003868_pt1 | contig 10149 bp, 10 predicted proteins | sample 356284metaG_FD_190535 | JGI IMG/M metagenome (GOLD analysis project Ga0256833, IMG submission 190535) | Hydrothermal vent microbial communities from Mid Atlantic Ridge, Atlantic Ocean - 356-284 | ecosystem: Environmental > Aquatic > Marine > Hydrothermal vents | place: Atlantic Ocean: Mid...
ATAGCGATGGTGCCATCCAGACTTCTTTGGGGCAGGTTCTCGATGCTGGCTTTGAGCAGATTCGAGAGGCGAAACATTACTCTTCACCCCACCATTTGATATAGGCAATGATGCTCTGTAGCTCCCTTAGTGAGAGCTTGAAAGCCGGCATGGCGTTGCGTTTGTAGCCAAGGAGTTTGTAGGTATGCTCTGGATCAAGGATTTGTACGATCATCTCGTCCTCTCGCCGCTTTTTGGCGATCTGGCTAAATGGAGGTCCGAATGCCATCGCCGTTTGGTGGTGGCAGCCCCAACATTTTTCCTTGAAGATCGTCTCACCAAAAAGCATCGGGTAGAACTTTCGGTTTTTGTTGATGAAGTTGTATTTGCCCACCGGAACGTTGGCTTTGTAATCTTTAAACTCCTTGAAGGTATCGGTCTGCCAGACCAAAAGATCCCCATCTCTTTCGTAGATACTCAGATAGGCAAATTTCCCGTCACCGCTAAATTCGGTATGGATATAGCGCTTGTCCTTTCTTGGGATGAGCTTCTTGATAGAGTAATCCTTCTTGTTCACCAGCACCAGCTGATCGCTTCCATTGTCGATCCAAAGATACTCGCTCGCTGGGTGGGTCTTGACGAAAAAGCCGCTTCCTCCCACATCAATCCTTTTGACAAGCTTCCAGTCATACATCTGCCAGATCGTGATGAAATTCGATCGTAGATGAGGAGTGGCGAAATAGAATTTCCCATCTTTGTACCAGTAAGTAGCGCTAAAAAGATGTGGCATCCCAGGAATCTTGGCATGAAAAATATCTTTTAATGAATCGATCTCATAGACATCGAGGCTCTTTCCACGCCTGGAAGTCCCTACCAGATACTCTTCAAATGGATCGATGAAGAAGTCCTCGATAGGGCGCTTGAGATGGTATGTGGTAAATTTCAAGCTCTTCGTATCGACCTTGTAGAGTAGAGGACGGTTTCTAAGTGTAAAGATCGCCTCATCTTTGCTATAAAGCTCGTACAAAGCACTGATCTTCCCATCGACCGGGACGATCTTGACTGGTTTGAGACTGGATCGATCCAACACCACCACACCCTCTGGCAGCAGACATGTAGCGAAAATATACTTTCCATCTCGGCTCAAAGAGATGTTGCGAAGGTTCACGCAGGCTCTTACCTTCTCTTCTAGCCTCCCGCGTTCCAAAGAATGGTGGCCGATCCACCCATCCCTTGTGGGGACGTAGAAGTTCTTGCCGTCCAGGGTGTATTTGAGCCCGCCGTGGACATTTTTGAACGAAAAGCGATCCAAGACCTTCTCATTCTCCATCACCCAGACCCGGTTCGCTCCTCGCTCTACCACAAGCGTCACATTGGCGATGTTTTTGATGCCAAGATCTTTTTTGGGATTGTCGATCTTTTTCAAGGAAGCTTCGATCTGCTTTTTACCCCACTCAATTTTTTTTGCAGGAGTTCGAAGATAGCCGACGATTGCTGCGATCTGCTCATCACTCAAAAAGTCGAACTTTGGCATAAGCGTCTGAGGAAGGGAGTGTTTGATGATGGCAGCAAGCCGCTTGTCGCTCTTTCTTTTCAAAAATGTCGGCAATAGTGGCGGCGCACTGACTCCTTCACGATTCTTTCCATGGCAAGATGAGCAGTATTTGAAGTAAAGATCGTATCCTCTATCAACTTTTTTCGCTTCGATTCTCTGTGGTAAGGCAAAGAGTATAAGTCCAAGAAGTAGCAAATAAAAGGCTTTCATCTTCCCTCCTCTTGTGAGGAGCAAGGAGTAGCAAGATCCTTACCACTCCTTGCACCTCTTGTTATCCTATCACAGTTTCGATGAAAAGGCCCTAAAAGAGGGCCTTTCATCTTAATAGATATCGTACATCGTATTGTAGACGTTGAACTTACCGGTTGGAGTTCTTACCCAGTCTCCGGTAATCGCCTTTTTGAGCTTCAACGTCTTGCTATCATATACCAAAATCGCGGATGGAACATATTTGTTGCCCCATACACTGACCCAAAATTCTGTGCCGCCTTTGTTAAATTCGATATGCACAGGTCCTCTTGGTTTGATTTTGACCTCTTTGCCGTTGACTTTGACGGTTCGCTCTTTCACATATTTTTCCGGCACTTTGAGCGTCTTGACGACTTTGAGTGATTTTTTGTCGATCACGTAGAGCTGTGTTTGGAGCTTGCGATCAGGATTGACAGGACGATCGGCGATGATGTAGTTACATTTTGGATGGGTTTTGACAAAAAGGTTTCCACCACCATCTCCTGGAAGATTGATATCTTTAACCACCTTCCATGCGTATTTTTTATGCTTTTTCGGATCGGTACCGATACAGACGATATCGTTGGATCCGATATGCCCCGTACACCAGATTGGACCATATTTTGGATGGTTCACGTTGGCACCACGTCCTGGGTGTGGTTTGATACCGCCTGTTGGGATGATCGCTTCCACTTTGCCTTTGAGCGTATCGACAGCGACCACTTTGTTTCTTGCGTTCGCGGCGACGAGGAAGTATCGTTTGCTTAGATCCCAACCACCATCATGCAGATACCTTTCAGCCATAAGCATCTTGATCTCCGGGTTTCTTGGATCGGCGTAATTGTAGAGCCAGACCTGTCCGGTCTCTTTGACATTGATCACCCACTCTGGTTTGTGGTGGTTGGCCACGATGGAAGCCACACGTGCCTCTCTCGTAAACTCACCAGTGTCGTAGGTGTAGCTAGCAGTCGAGACGATCTGGATAGGCTCGAGCGTATCGCCTTTGAGTGTGACGATGGATGGTGGCCAGTAGCATCCTACCACAGCATACTCGTCTTCATAGCCTTGCGCCTTGGACGTGTCGATGCTCCTTGCATCGTTACAGACCCTGATCTCGGCTACATTTTGGGGCTTTTTCATCCATAGATCGATGACGCTCGCTTTACCATCCCGGCCTATCGCATACATGTAGCGCCCTGACTTGCTGGTTCTTAAGATGTGGGTCGCAAAACCGCTTGGCACAATGCTCACAAGCTCTTTCGTATCACCATCGATGATGGCTACTTTACCAACATCACGAAGGACCACACCGAAGTAGTTGCGCCAGTTGCGCTTGGTTTCCGGTTTTTTGGGCCGTTTTTCAGGTGGGACGAGCACTTTCCAACTCTTTTTCATATCGGCCATCGATTTTTCCGGTGGGGCAACAGGTGGAAGCTGGATAAATTTTGCCATAAGCTCGGTTTCGGCTTTCGTGAGCTCACCACTCGCACCCCAGTCAGGCATACCACCGGGAGTTCCGTTATAGATGATGTACTCAAGCGTTTCGGTTCCCATCGCTCGCGTTTTTTTAGGAAGAAGATTCGGCCCCAAGGCCCCTTTTCGTAGCATCCCGTGACATCCGGCGCAGCGGTCGAAATAGATCTGCGTCGCTTTTTTCATCTCTTCAGGGGAGAGCTTGATATCGGTAGCGGCATAAGCCGCACCCACAAGTCCCATAGCCACTACGGCACTAAGTCCAACTTTTAGCATCATTCGCTCCTTTTGTTTGATCTTCCCCTCTCCCGCTCTTTTACTCTTGAGGCAGATCACCCTGTTCCATCTTCTTCTTCTCGTCGAAGTAGATCCAGATCATCGGCAGGATCAGAAGCGTATGCAGGGTGATCGTCAAAGTCATCGGCCCTTCGTTGAGTATGGACCAGAAAGTACAGACCACGTCATGGCATGGTTCGATCATTTTTGACTCCTTTGGTTCAATTTTACTTATTTTTTCATTAATATTTACTTATGACAGCGGGCTTAAGCCGCCGCTGCCGCTGGCTCCGCTTCCGTCACCTCAATGGGCTGCTTTTTGGTACAGGTAAGGAGGTCGTAGACCAAAAATCCATATCCGACTACGACCATGACACCGGTTGCCAGCCTCCATCCCATACCTTGGACGAACCATAGATCGGCTTGAGCGATGAAGTATCCTTCCCATGTACCGCCATACATACCTCGCTCGACCATCGTCTGTGTATACGCAGAGACCGTTAGAGCCACTGTCATCAAAAGAACGCCCACTGTAATGAGTGAGATTGCCCACCAGCCAGCTTTTGTCATCTTGAGCTCTTTGAGCCCTGCTTTTCCTTGCACAGCCAAGTAAACGGCCGATAGGATCACCGCTACATAGGCTCCAAAGAACGCTAAGTGTCCGTGAGCTGCCGGCCACTGAGTTCCGTGAGTGTAGAGGTTAATCTGAGGCAATGTATGCATGAAGCCCCATACACCAGCACCCAAGAAGTTTCCGAAAGTCTCTACCGTAAGCCATGCGAATGCCGGAACGTTTTTGATGGTGTTTCCTTTTCCTCTCTCTTTCCCCCAATCATAAAGCACGTGGACAAAGAGACCTACGAGTGGAACTGGTTCTAGTGCACTAAAGAGCGCACCGATCTCCCACCAATACTCAGGCGTTCCGATCCAGAAGTAGTGGTGTCCAAGACCGAGGATTCCTGATCCAAACATCATGGCCACTTCGATCCAGAGCCACATCTCTACTACTTTTCTGTTGGCGTTGAGGGTTTTGATAAGGATATAACCGCCCACAGCCGCTACGTAGACCTCCCAGGTCGCCTCCACCCAAAGGTGTACGACCCACCACCACCAGTACTGATCCACTGCGATGTTGTCGGTGTAGAACATACCTGCCAAGTAGAGACCGGCAAGTGCGATCAGGTCGGCCATGAGCACCACGAGGATACCGGTATGCTTTCCTTTCATGACTGTAGCATAGACGTTGTAAAGAAAGACGAGTACCACAGCTACGATACCGATATCGGCCCAGCGCGGCGCTTCGATATATTCACGACCTTCGGTGATGAACCAGATGGTGCTCTCTTTTCCTGGACCAACTTGGATGAAGAGATAGACGAGCACCACCACCGCTACCGCCGCAGTGAGGATGTAAAAGGCAAGATTTGCCAGCTTCACGCCGACCACTTCGATACCCGCTTCATCAGGAAGCAGCCAATAGACCGCTCCTATCATCCCATAGAGCAGCCAGACCACAAGTGCGTTGATATGGAGCATCCTATTGATGGAAAAATCGATCACTCCAAAGAGAAAATCAGGGTAGAGAAACTGGATAGCCGCTAAAAGCCCAAAAAGGAGTTGGGCACCAAAAAGCACGATCGCCACCGTGAAATATTTCAGCGCTAACTTCTGTCCTTCGTAGAGTCTATTTCCTTGCATCGACCGCTCCTTTTATCTTGCCAAAGTTTCTTGGAAAGCCATTAGTATCGATAGCGGACATGAATTTCAAATAAGCCACAACCGCTTTGGCTTCATCTTTGGTGATGCCAAGATTTGGCATTTTTCGCTCATGCATCGCCATCTTTGGCGGATTTTGCAAAAAGGCCGCCATCGCGTACTCTTTGCCTCCAAATGCAGCTGCCAGAGTCTCCCATGTAGGATCGAGCCACGCTTTGGTGAGATCGGGTGCATAGTAGGCACCGTTTCCAAGAAGCGTATGGCAGTCCATACAGTTTTTGGCCTGGATGGTGAGCTTTCCTTTGTGGATCAAGGCACTCGCTTCTTGCTCGGTATAGTCATCCCGTCCAAAGAACTTCTCTTTTTTCTCAAAGGCACTCTTGATCCCGCCCTGCGGTCGTGGCATCTCGCCACCGATGATGGGGATCTCGTGCCCGCGGTAAGGATCGAGTTTGTAGTCTATGGTATAATTGATCACCAGTGGAGATGGGATCCGCTTCTCGACTTTCTTCGCTATGTCCTCCTTGGTTCCCATCTTCATCTGGGCCATAGAATCAAACGTCAGCAGTATCAGCAATACGCTGGCAACCCCTGTCACCCAGGTCGCCGATCTGCGCCAGAACCTATTGGAACTCCAGACAGAGACTTTCTCGCTCATATCTCCTCCTTTACGAATTTGCTTCGTTTTCATACCGGTTGTGCACCCTCTCTAGCAAAAAGTAGACCACATGCGGGAATATCAGATATCCCACCATGGCTCCGATGAGGACTTTTTGCGTATAGGGTTCCACCTTCAACAGATGTCCGAGCCAGTACATCAAACCTACCAGCACCAACCACGATCCATAGGCCGCTATCATAAAAGCGGGCCTCAGAAGTTTCAGCTTGACAAGCGTGAAAAATCCGGCAAATGCCATGCCGAACAAAATCACCATCGCCGAAACCACAAATATGGAAAGGAAGTCGGTATATGGGATGTCCTGTATGTAGTACTCCATACACCCTCCTTCTAAAGTCATCAAAATTAGTTTATTACTAAATGAGAAAAATAGCTTTGATATTTGTCAAAAAACTTTTATACGGTTTTAAAATGGTGGCTTGTATAATAAGACATCTCATAAAAAGGCATCCTATGGAAAATCTCAAATCCTTCTATATGTTCAAGAACCTTAGCGATGCACAGTTTCAACGACTCACTGAGATCTCCAAATCCCAAGAATTCAGAAAAGGAAATATACTCTTTTACGAAGGTGATAGGCCCCAGCATCTCATCGTCTTGACCGAAGGGCTCTTGCAGATCTACAAAAGCGATCCAAAAGGCAACAAAATCATCCTCCACTCTTTTTTTCAGCCAAGCCTGATAGCTGAGATCGCCAATTTTGAAAACATGCCCTATCCTGCTACGGCGGAATTCATGACCGACGGGAAAGTGGTACTTATCGATTACGATATCTTCGAGCAGGAATTTTTGAAAAATCCCGAAATCGCTTTCACGATTATCAAATCACTCTCCGATAAAGTCCGTCTGCTCGAAAACGTGATCACCTACGATATCGTCCTCTCGTCGAGTGCGAGAGTAGCGAAGTTCATCTACGAACATGAAAAGGAGTTTCTAAGCCTCAAAAAAAGCGAGATCGCTTCTTTGATGAACATCACACCAGAGACGCTCTCTCGCATCATCTCAAAGTTCAAGAAGCTTGGAATGTTGAGAAAAGGGCCAAATGGTTACGAAGTAGTCAATCGGGAGGCGTTGAAGTCATTTTATGAGTAGCGGCGCAAAATGAGACTGGCAAAAGGGTGCGCCGCTACTGCTTTTTACATACTTGCAGAAAATTTATAATCGAGCATTACCCAGTACTTGGTCACATCATGCGTCCAGAGCGCTGCACCTGGAGTATTCGCATCGGTACTGTAGTTTGCGTATTTGAGAAGTAGTCCAAGACCTTTGTTGATTTTATATTTGTAGGCCACGTCCACCTCTTTCCCATAATCCGTACTGCCTCTGTCGCTTTCGAATTTGTGATAGAAACCGATCAGTTTACCGTATGCACCGAAGTTGTATCCAAGCTTCACGCTAAAATCGCAAAGACCGTCATTCGGTGTACCTTTGAGGAAAACATCTGCCCAACCGTTCATGGCATGAAGTGTGGCAAGAGGGGTGTAGAATGCTGTACTGCCTGGTGTATTGGAATCGTTCTTACCGAGCACTTCGTATCCGAGTCCGGCGATAAAGCCTTGGTAGTTGATGCCGGCGTTGAGATTGTAGTATTTGGCATCTTGCTTGAGTCCGCTCGTTTTGTCTTCGAGGCTCGGATCGTCCTGCATGGCGTATTCAGCGGTGTAGTTTACTTTCACATCATTGAACGCGGTCTTACCGGTAAGCCTGATACCGATATGGTTCGCGAAATCTTCGATGAGGTAGCCATAGACGGTCGCTGTGAGAGCCGGCATGAACTTATACGATCCATGGAGCAGGACAGATCCTGTGCTGAAGGATGATTTGACGACCTTATGCACTCTTGTCACGTACGCACCCAAGAGGCTCAGATTCGGTACGCCGTTGTAGAGTACCGCATAGAGGTCGTAGGTCTGTGGCATCTGTCTCCAGCCCACATTACCGATGAAACGTGCATTATCGAGAACCACCATCTTTCTACCGGCAATCGCGGTAAATCCGTTGGCGGAGTAGCTCACGTTTGCCTGAGTGACGCGTGTTTGAGAGGGATCGGCGATCACATCGTATCCAGCTCTTTCAGGAGCATATTTGTCGATCCAACTGAAATTGGCAACATTCATCATCTGCAATTGCGCTCCTAGTCCATCGACACCGAAGAGCTTCGCATTGAGTCCAAGAGCGGTACGGACTGTGAGCCCTTTTGCCGTTTTTCCAGCATTATCCTTTACGTTCGCATACTCATATCTCGGTCTGATCTCGAGGCTCACTTTAGGATTGGAGATGATGTTTTCAAGCGCGCTCGCATTCGCACCTACACTGGCAGTAGCTAAAAGCATCGCAGCCGATACTACGCTAAGTCCGATTCGCTTCATTCTTGCTCCTTTTCTTAAGATCCGTTGATATTCAACGCTTATAAAAATGATACTTTAAATTTATAATATTTTTTTTGATTTAAATCAATTTCCTTTATGTCTATTTTTTAGACAACAAATTGCTTAGAATATCTTCTGGTGGCATATTTTGCTCTTTGCTAAGCTCCACCCATCGCTCATAAAGATCTGCCGGGATGTAACAGAGCGCTCGAACCTTTTCACCATCTTCGAGTCTCATTTGATCGTAAATACGCTGCATTTCGATCCGTTTTTCCTTCGGCACCCAGCTTCGCATCGACTTGTACTCCACCAACTTACCATCTTTGTACACACCGCTCACCTCGGCAAAGACCCAGTAGTACCCACGATCTTTTCGCAGGTTCTTCACATATCCGCTCCAACTTTTTCCCGCTTTGATCGTATCCCAGAGCTCTTTGAAGACCCGCTTTGGCATATCAGGATGGCGAAGGATGTTGTGGGGTTTGCCGATCAGCTCATCCACCTCATACCCGCTGATATGGGCGAAGGTTTCGTTGGCGTAGGTGATGATTCCCTTTAGATCGGTACGGGAGATGATCAGCTCGTCCTTTGGCACCTCCGTCTCAACGAACATATCCCAGGTGATATCCATATTAGAACCTTTTTTTCAAATCGCCGTGATAGACGATCTGGCTTGCGTCCACATCTTTTTCCAAGATCTCTGGCACAGGATCTTGCATATCGAGATCCTCTCTCAAGGCTTCCAGTTCCTCTTCACTATAGGAGTAGATCATATCGGCACTGAGGACTCCTGGAAGTTTTTCAAGGACCGCGAATTTGCTCACTTCGTCCTCGATATTCTCTCCCTCAATCGTGACAATGATATAACCGCTCTCATCCACCATGTGAATATCGCACACTTTTGCTTCTTCCACTCTTTTTTTCACATCTTCTATCTCTTGTGGTTTGCATCGTATCACGCAACTACTCAGTGTCATGGCAACCTCCATTTTATGATTTCTCCAAGTTCGCTGCCGCTAAGCAACTCTTTTGGCGTAAGGAAACGGATCGTATTGACGATCGCTTTGTGGCCGGTGAGTCTGTATCGAAGCTCCAGGCCATTGGTATCTACCACCTTGAGGATATACTTGTCGTTGTCTCCGTAGACCGCAAGCCGGTTATCGGGACTGAGCCCCACCACATAGATGAAAAAGTCGGGATTTTTCTTCGTTTTGTAGCTCCCGCTTTTCCAGTCGTATATGGCGAAGGTCTTGTCGGCTCTGCTACCGGCTGCTACGAGATTTTGGTTCATACAGATCGAGAGAATCTTGTCTTTGTTGACATCCTTGAAGAGCTTCACTTTTTGTAATGTGTGGGTATCGATGATCACCACCTCCCCACCTTCATCTCCGATCGCCACATATTTTCGTCCGGGATCTATGGAAAGTACGGAGTAAAAATACTCTCCTGCTTTGGCTCTTTTGAGGATCTTTTGGTTTTTCATATCGTACAGCACCACCTCGTCACTCATCAAAGCCAAGAGGGCATGATCTTTATCCACGAATTTAGCGGCTTTAGCGTAGAGCATTGCCGACTTGTCCAGTACCTTCGTGGCATTCCCCTCTTTATAGAGATAGAGCTCGGCGTACCCTTCCTCGGCCTGAGCCAGGTAGAGCACCCAGTCACCCAGTACATCGACGCTGTAGATATCCGCATCGTTGAGGGTTCCCATAAAATCCTTGATCTTACGCACCTTGATCTGCTGCACGAGGCTTAAATTTTGCTCATCGAGTACCACGACCTTTCCTGCATCCGTAGCCACATAGATTTTGCCTTTAGATACGACCATATCGAGTACGGCCCCTTTGATATGAGCTTGCTGCAAAGGCTTGATA
>Ga0256833_1003869_pt1 | contig 10147 bp, 11 predicted proteins | sample 356284metaG_FD_190535 | JGI IMG/M metagenome (GOLD analysis project Ga0256833, IMG submission 190535) | Hydrothermal vent microbial communities from Mid Atlantic Ridge, Atlantic Ocean - 356-284 | ecosystem: Environmental > Aquatic > Marine > Hydrothermal vents | place: Atlantic Ocean: Mid...
ATATGCTACACCTTTGGATCTATCTCAGGACAGGAATCATATTCAGGCGTGATTTCCATTACCGATGCTCGAATCCTTCTTTTCCCGGTCTATTCAATGGTGGGGCCTGTGTGGGTGAGTACTAAGGAAATTTTGGAAGAAGTGGGGTTTGAAATTAAAAATACTAACAAAGATAATGATGAAGAGAAAAAAAGCCAGGACTCTTCCGAACAGAAAGGTAAAGAAAATAAAGAAAAAGAAGTTTTTCTATCAACAATTGATCTAAAAAAACCTCTCAATCTTGGCTGGTTGATGATAAATGCTCCTAAAAAAATTGAAATTTCTCCTCCCAAAAATTCGTGTTTATCAAAAAATCCTTCATGGAACCAAATCAAAAAACGCATCGTCTTGGTCTCGGACAAACTCTTCTCTCAAATTGTCAACAGCAACCTTGAGGTGCGAACATCTGTGGCAATCGACCCTGAAACCGGAGCGGCGGAAGAAGGCGCTCTTTACTCTTACGAGGCCATCCCGAGAGCAACATTTCTCTGGTTTGATGTGATTGTGGATGATTTCAGAAAAGAGTTTCCTGACAAAAATAGCTGGACACCAACTTATGAAAAGCTAAAAAACTACACATTTCCGGAAGTGATGCCAGAAGAGGATTCTGATGAGGAGAAATTGTTAAGAGATTTGGGTTATATTCAAATGCGTCCACAAAAGCCAGAAAATGAAGATGAAAAATCTCTCTCGAGATATGAGAAAGAAAAGAAAAAATACTTGAGGAAAGTAAAAGATTCATTAATTAGTTTTAAACAGGCAATGGAAAAACTAAGCTGGTCAAATCCAATTGACATAGTGAATCTGGGTATTGAGTGGCTCCATCATTTAGGTCTCGGTGGTATGGGCACAAGGGGATTCGGGAGAGTGAAAGAGATAGCCTGCTTGAAGCTGAATCAGGATGGTACCCATGATGGGAAGTGTAGCGAAAATGAATCACACGGAGACACGGAGAGCGCGGAGGAGAGGGATGAATGAAAATGAGATTGGGACAATTATTGTGGATACAGCAGTTAAGTTGCATCAGGAACTTGGTCCCGGACTTCTTGAAAGTGTTTATGAAGTTTTGATGGCACATAGATTGAAAGAGAGAGGGCTCTTTGTTGAGAGACAGGTTCCCATTAGTATCGAATTTGACGGAAAGAAGTTTGAGGAGGGTTTTCGGGCGGATTTAATCGTTGAAAGGAAGGTTATCATTGAACTTAAATCAGTGGAGACAGTCCATCCAGCTCATAAAAAACAGCTTTTGACATATTTAAGGTTGACAGGACTTAAGTTGGGTTACCTCCTCAACTTCGGTGCAGCAACAATGAAAGATGGTATTTTCAGGATTATAAATGGTAAGATAGAATGAAAAACTCAAGAGGGCGCAGAGGTATAATAAACTTTGTGTTCTCCGTGTCTTTGTGTGAGATATTCTCACAGAGGCACAGAGGGCACGGAGGTATAATAAACTTTGTGTTCTCCGAGTCTTCGTGTGAGATTTTCTCACAGAGACACGGAGGGCACAGAGGGAGGTAAAAATGGATAAGGTTAATCTTGATAAAATTGCACAGGATAAAGCAAGAGAAATGCTGGGAAACAAAGATGAAAAACCCGACATTGAAACCCTTGAGCGTCTCATAACCAAAGCGTTAGGAGTTCTCCAATCTCAGGGAGTTTATGCGCTTATGCTTTTTCTCTTCTCAAGGACCAGCAAGGAAGATAAAACTGCTCCTTTTATCAGAAAGGCACTTTATAAAGCCTTACTGAGAATTCCGAATTTCAAAGATAACCAAGAACTGAGCTCATTTAAAGATAACGACAGCGATCACAAAAAGGTTACGGAATGGTATTCAAAAAACATAACAGAGAATCTCGACACCCTCCTCCTCGTCCGGGATCTCTACGAGAAAATCCTCGTCTATGCCCGTTTTCACGCAAAGGCTGCAAAGGAGGGCTCCTGATGGGTTTTGTCCATTATCGTGTGGTCTTAAAACTTCTATCTCCCCTTCACATAGGCAAACGCAAATATCGTAACCTCATGGAGACCCGTGATTATGTGCCCGGCAGAACCCTCTGGGGCGCACTAACTGCAAGGATCGTGAGGGATTATTTTGACGGCCGCAAAGATATGTACGAAAAAATTGGCAATTTCCTCAATGAGAACTTTCGCTTTGGCTACCTATGGCCATCTCTTGACGGAGAAAATCCTTACTTTCCATGGGAGCATGAAGATTTTGACTACCTTCTTAAATCCGGTTACATGGGGCAGCCGGTTGACTATACCCGTGGTGCCACCGACGAGGGCCAGCTCCACGAGGCGGAATTTATTGCACCCAAAACCCGTGACGGAAGGCAGGTCTATCTCATCGGGGATCTGTGGGTTAATGACAAAAACGGCTTTATTGCAAGCAAGGAGACTCTAAAGGTCCAGATAGAAGGTAAGACAGTCGTTTTAAAAGATATTTTCAACTCTCTCCAGCTCGGCGGTGAAAGGAGCTATGGTTGGGGTAGAGTAGGTGAAGCTCGTCTCTTAAAACAGGAAAACGCGAGAACCATCGGAAATGTGAAAGTAACCAACGATGTTACCCTGAATTTCCCGGCTGGAGGGAGATTGACTTCTCACCTGATTGCAAATAAGGTTAAATCCGTCATGGGTGAGGTTGAGCCGTTAACGGGTTACAGGTACGATAGTACAAAGGGATGGTACATGCAAGATCCTCCTGTGTGTTTTGTGCCGGGAAGTAAAATAACATCACCTATAAAGACAAAATTTTCAGAGGAATTCCCCGGGGTTCTGGAAATATCTGAATAATCCGGGATCAAATACTCGCATCACAGCCTGAAATTCAACTTTTCCAGCATACCGAGAAGTTCACTGAGGACATCCTCCATTCTTACCTTAAGTACTTTTTTTGCGGGATCGTACTCTCCAATAAAGACATGTGAAAGTGGGTAGAGGGGGCCCCACCTTGAGGGTCTTACGGCACCAGTTCCCTTGAAAAATGAAAATGTTGGAGTTTGAAGTGCATTTGCTATGTGCATTGGCCCTGTTGAAGGACTAACGAGGAGATCAATTTCGCTCAGCAATGCCATTAGCATTCTGAGGTCAGTTTGCCCTCCAAGGTCCTTTGTTACCGGTAGCTCTGGCATCTTTCTATTTCCCACATGGATGACGGTTGCCCCTTTTTGCGTCAGAAATTTTGAGATTTCCACATAAACATGAGGTTCGACATCAGGCCCTGTTCCACCCTCAAGGGGGTGCAGTGCAATTACAGGTTTTTTAAAGCCGTTCAGGAGCTTTCTTGCCTTTTCTAACTCTTCATCTGTAACAAAGAGCCGGGGTTTTACCACTTCAAATTCACCGAGTGGCTCAAGTAATTTGAAATTGTAAATGTATTCGTGCAACAGCGAGGGTTTCCTGTGAACTTTCACCCTTCTGTTGTAAAGAAAGCTCCAGTAACGGTAAAGAGTTCCTATTCGTACCGGGATGCGGGCTTTGAAGGCATGGAGGGCGATTTTAAACTGAGGAAAGACATCGATAAAAACATCGTAATCCCGGAATTTGTGCCAGGGGTTCTCTTCCAGAATCAGAATATCGTCCACATCCGGGTGGTGCATCAGCAGGGGAGCCTGGTACTCTCGAACGAGAAAAGCCACTTTTGCTTTTTTTATTTGTTTTTTAAGTGAGGTGGCAAGGGGAACAGCCAGCACGAGGTCTCCGAGTCTATCCGGTCTGGAAAGTAAAATTTTCATCTTTTTAAGGCCACGGAGCTACTTTAACCCTTATAGGTTTTGAGGAACTCAATCGTCAGTCTTACACCAAAGCCTGTGGCCCCTTTTGGTAGATAGGGGGCATCTTCATCCCTCCATGTGGGGCCGGCAATGTCGATGTGGGCCCACTTATTCTCTCCCACAAACTCTTTCAGGAACAGAGCTGCCGTAATTGCGCCTGCCCAGGCACCTCCGCTATTTTTTATATCTGCAAAATCGCTTTTTATAAGTTTTTTGTACCTTGGATAAAGAGGTAGTTTCCAGAGATTCTCGTTTGTGTATTTTGAGGCCTCAAGAAGTTTCTTTTCCAGGTCTTCAAATTCAGTGAACAGTCCTGCAATCTCTGTGCCAAGAGCGACGATACATGCGCCTGTGAGAGTCGCAAAGTCCACTATCAGTTCGGGATTGAGTTTTTCTGTTGCATAGGAAAGCAGATCTGCAAGAACGAGTCTTCCTTCAGCGTCAGTACTTATGATCTCTATGGTTTTACCGTTCATAGCTTTAACAACATCACCGGGCCTGTAAGCATTTCCGTCGGGCATGTTGTATGTTGCGCCTATAAGTCCGACGATTCTAACGGGTGGCTGAATCTCTGCGGCAGCTTTAATTATGCCGAGAACAGCTGCGGCTCCCGCCATGTCAAACTTCATCTTCCACATATCCTTTGACGGTTTAATGGATATTCCTCCCGAATCGAATGTTATCCCTTTTCCGGCAATTACGATGGGCTTTTCACTCTCGTCTCCTCTGTACTCTAACACAATAAATCTGGGGGGTATGGCTGAACCCCGGGCGACTGCGAGGAACGCTCCCATACCGAATCTTTCCATATCTTTCCTGTCGTAAATTCTGGCGCGGACATTTTTGTACTCTCTTTCCAGGTTCTTTGCCATATCTGCAAGGCATTCCGGAGTTGAAACATTTGCTGGCATGTTGACAAGATCCCTGGTGAGATATACTCCCTTTGCAATTCCGGTTGCGTCGCTTATGGCCTGTTTGAGTGTTTCTATATTCCCTTGATTGAATTCCACGATAGTGGCTTCTTCGACTTCCTTTGTCTCTGCCCTGTATCTGTAAAGACCCAGAAAGATACCTTCAGAGGTGGAAAATGCGGCATCGAAGTAGGAAAGGCCACCTGATCCACCACCGTGAACGATAGTTGCAAATTTTTTAACTCCGAGGTCTCTTGCCCTTTGTGCAGCGATGGCTGATACCTCTCTTACCACTTCAAGGTTGAACTCGTCTTTTTTACCGAGGCCAACGACCAGTACCCTATCTGCAGGTATTCTCCCAAAGGTGTAAAGAAGGAGTGTTTTGCCCTTTTCTCCCCTGAAATCCCCGGTTTTAATAACATTTGAGATCATCCCACCGAGGGCATCATCAACTGCCCTGGTTGCCCCACCGGGTTTATCAACACCTTCAAAAAGGTTTACAACTATGAGATCGGTTTTTACTTCCTGTATTGCTCCTTGAAGTGGCAAGAGTTTAATCATCTTTTTTACCTCCCTCTGTCCAGATTTTTAAAAGCTCTTCGTTTATTTTCCTCTTTTCAGACTCAGGAAGGCCCTCTTTAAAAGGTGACGATCTGCTTCTATGTTTTGGGCCTCCCATGAATTCTTCTGGTGACATGACATGAGCTCCCAGGTACCTCACATAGCCAATGATACTTTTATCTTTTGTAACAACGAAGACCCGTGATCTGTCCTTTTCTCTTTCAACCATCCTTTTGATGTAGTCGTCTGCGCTCTCACCCCTCGTGTACCTCACATAATTCGTGGGAGATATACCGGATGGAATTCCCTCTCTACCGTCAAAGACAACTATTACAGTGTCGGGGGTGTACACCTTTGAAAATTGAATGAGGTATTCACGGGCCTTCTCAAGCTCGAATTCCCGCAGGAATGTTGAAAATATTACATTGTACCCGTCAATGTAAAACTTTCTGGGCATTTTTGAGGACCTCGAAGTAATAATCTTCGACGAGATTGGTGACGATTTCCCATGAAAAGTGTTCCACCACCTTTTTTCTACCCTGAAGTGCCAGTCTGGCTGAAATTTCAGGGTTTTTTAGTAGGTTAATCAGGGCCTCTGCGAGTGCTTTTTCATTACCCGGGGGAACGAGTATGCCGTCGTTACCCAGAATTTCTCTGTATCCTTCAATATCAGAGGCAACAACAGGTACCATGGAAGCCATGGCCTCGATAAGCACGATTCCGAAACTCTCTTTGCCCGTGGCAGGGGCGACGAAAACATCTGCCGTTCTGTAGATTGCCGGAATGTCAGTTGCCCTTACCTTGCCGAGAAAGTTTATGTTCAGCCCCCTTGCTCTCACCTCAAAGTATTTCCTCAATGGGGCATCACCGACGATAACGAGTTTAACATTTTTAATCTTTCTTGAAACTATGGAAAATGCCTTTATCAGGGTGCCGACCCCTTTCCTTGGTTCCAGTCGACCGACGAAGAGGACGATTTTTTCACCCGGTCTCTTTAAACCTTTGAATGGTGCTACATGTGGGCCAAACCTCACTGTGTCAACACCATTGGGTATGATCCTGAACTCTCCGTCAAAATGTCTCTTTATGGACTTCATGGCAGACCGGGAGACCGCTATCTTCCCCTCAATTTTGTCAAAGGCTCTCTTGAGTAATGGCTTAAAGATTTCAAAGCCTAAAGAATGGCCATGGGTTGGATGGAATGTCATGAAGTTTACATAGGGGGATTGGAGCAGTGTAAAAAGTGGAAGTGTTGGAGAGAGTGTGCCATGGACATGAACTATGTCCCAGCTTTCGCGGAAGAGCACCTCTTTAATTTTTGATGTGATGTTAAAAGAGACGGGAAGGGAGTAAAAGGATCTATTTACCGGGACGAGGATGCCTCTCCCAACCCTTATGACTTTAACGCTGTTGAGACCAATGTTTTTGCCATTCTTGTGGTTACCAGTGAGGATGACGACATTATGTCCCCTTTTCTGGAGAAAGAAAGAAAGGTGATGCACATGTTCAGTTATGCCACCGGGGAAGGGGTAATATACATCTGAAACCATCAAGATTTTCAATGATTTTCTCACATGTTAATTATATTTCAGGGGATGTTTCGTATTCAAGCAGATTTTTAAGCGGCAGGCATCCTCCTGAAAAAGGAGGGATCCTGATTTTTTCTGGTCAGAATAGGGAGTTTATCACATCTTCGTCCAGTCCGGAGAATATGTTTATGCCCAGTCTCTCGTAAGCCGGTATGTCCCTGTCCTCTATTTTCAGTTCCACAACCTCTGAGTTCACCTTCTCCGGTTTTGGTGGAGTTACGACTTTGGATTTTTCGACTCTGCTTATGCCGGTTGCGATAAGAGTGACTTCAATTTTGTCTCCAAGTTCGTTTTCGTAGGTCAATCCGAAGAAGTAGTTGGGTTCGTGATCACCATCTTTTGCCTGTGACTGGATGAACCTGTTGATGTCGTTAACTTCACTTGTGAGGATGCCTTCACTTGCCTTGATGTTGACGAGAACGGCCTTTGCCCCCTTGATGGAGTATTCATCGAGTAATGGGCTGAATATGGCATTTTTGGCAGCCTCGAGAGCCCTGTTATCACCCTCGCCGACTCCAATACCCATTATGGCGTATCCTCTCTCGGACATCACGGTTTTGATATCTGCAAAGTCAAGGTTGATTCTCCCCGCCTTCCATTTGAGATCGAGGATGCCTTTAACGGCCTTATAAAGCACTTCGTCTGCGAGGCTGAAGGCCTGTTCCATGGGGACATCCACCATCTCGAGTATTTTGTCGTTGGGTATAACGATCAGGGTATCAACCTTCTCTTTGAGTTCTTTGATGCCCTGCTCAGCCTTTTCCATCCTGTACTTTCCTTCAAAGCTGAAGGGTTTTGTAACGATAGCCACGGTCACGAGGCCCATTGATTTTGCAATTTCCGCTGCGACGGGTATTCCACCTGTGCCCGTTCCACCACCCATTCCGGCGGTGAGATAGACCATTTGAGCGCCCTCGAGCACTTTTCTGAACTCGTCTGCGGACTCCTCCATGGCCTTTCTCCCGATCTCAGGGTCACCACCTGCTCCGAGTCCCTTTGTCAATTGAGGTCCGAGTTGAATAACCGTAGGTGCAAGAGAGTTATCCAGGACCTGTCTGTCTGTGTTCGCAGCCACAAGCTCTGCACCTGTCAATCCCATCTTCACCATGTAGTTGATGGCATTGTTACCACCACCGCCTATTCCTATGACCTTTATAATGGAGCTCCTGTTTAACTCCTTTTCTGAAATGGTAATTTTTACATCTGCCATTTTCTCACCCCTTTAGACTTCGTCAAGAAACTGTTTCACACTGTCCTTTACCTTTGAAAAAAAGGATTTCACTTTGTTGGTTTTTTCTTCCTTCTTTTCGACGGAAATGCCGCCAAACAACATTCTGTTTCTTATCACGAGTTTTACCGTCCCGAGAGTGGAGGCAAAGGAGGTCCACTTTAGCTCCTGAGGTAGGTTGGCAAACCCCGTAACCTCTCCTATGGATACAGGGGAATTGAGAACCTCGTGTGCCACCTTTTCAATGCCCTCTATGTTTGCCGATCCACCCACGAGAACCACATTCATGGGCGTGGATTCTTTGTCTCTGTACCCGTTAATTTCGTTTTTCACATGGTAAAATATTTCGTAAAGTCTTGCGTATATTATCCTTGCCAAGACTTTTCTTGGAATTTCTGCAGTTTTTCCGCTCTTGAGTTCAGATATTTTAATGAGGTCGTTTTCTTCAACGAGGTCCTCGTGTGCAATGCCATGTGTGAGTTTGAGTCTTTCGGCTGCCCTGAAATTTTTTATGTTGAGTCCCACCATGATGTCCTTGGTTATGTGCATACCGGCGATAGGTATGGAGCCAGCTCTAACAAGGGAGCCTGACTTCCAGATTGCAAAATCAGTGGTTGAATGTCCAACATCGATCAGGACGGATATCCCGAAGTTCAGGTCAGAAGGGGACATAACTGCATACCCGGCCGCCACAGGCTGATAGAAGAATCCCCGTGGAGTTATTCCGAGTTCGACAAGTGCGCTTCTTAAGTTTTCGAGTCTGCTTGATTCACTGTACATGACATAGGATTTCATCTCGAGCTTTCTTGCCTTCATACCCAGGGGGTTGTACGCTTCTGTATGGTCGTCTATCTGGAACTCGTTGGGATGTATGCTGATTATTATGTAATCAGGCGAGATGGAGATGGAGCGTGAGGACTCCATGACCTTTTCAATGTCCTCTGGAGATATGACATGCATTTCGCTTGACCATGCCCTCTGAACTGCCTGTTCCTTGCCCTTTATGTGGGTTCCCGTAATAGATATGTAAAAATCGTTAACACTTTCTGACTGGTCTCCTGCCAATTTTTTGAGTGCTTCCAGGACGGAGTGTTTAAACTTTTCCCTTGCGGTCATGTATCCTTCGGTAACGCCCTCGCTATTAGAGATTCCGTAACTTGTTATCCTGATGCTCGAAGGTTCACCCCTTTCGTCCGGCTGAATGTCAGCCGAAACACACGATATGAAGTTTGAACCTATGTTCATTACATTTAGTTTCATCTGCTCCCCCCGTTTTTTATCAGTGCGTATCCCGGCACTGTCAGGTCAATTTCCCTTGCTTTTATCCCGCTTTTTATGATACTACCTGCCACCTTCGCCTTCTCCTGATACCTGCCTTTTCCAAAGATCAAAATCAGGTTGTTTTTCAGCAAAACTGTATCGCCTCTTATCTGTTTGATCATTTTAGAAAGCTCAGGGGCATTTTCGTTTATGGCATCTCTCAGGGTGGGCTTCTCTTTCAGAAGCCTTTTATAAGTTGCCCTCCTTATCAGAGGGAGTTCAAGAAGGATTGCCAAGGTAATGATAGGTACGATAACCATTAAACCTTTCATCTTATGATGACCACCTCCTCTTTTAGTTCTATTCCAAACTTTTCAAAAACTGCCCTTTTACCGGTTTCAATGAGTTCGAATACATGGGCTGACCTTGCGTTGCCAAGATTCACGATGAAGTTTGCGTGTACGGTGGAGTACATGGCGTCTCCGACTCTGTAGCCTTTCATGCCGGCCCGGTCAAGGAGATAACCGGAGGAAAGACCGGGCTTCGGGTTTTTAAAAATACAGCCTGCTGTTTTTCCCTTTGGCTGTGATTCGTTTCTTCTCTTCAAAAATTCTCTCATCATCCTGTGTATGGTTTCAGGTGGTCTATCTGTGAGTTTAAGTCCAGCTTCAAGGAGGATACCATCAAAACTGGATTCTCTGTATTTCAGGCCAAGGTTTTCCACGGGTATTTTTTCTATCCGGCCATCTTCTGTCAGGATTTTTGCCCACAGGAGGACATCC
>Ga0256833_1003870_pt1 | contig 10147 bp, 10 predicted proteins | sample 356284metaG_FD_190535 | JGI IMG/M metagenome (GOLD analysis project Ga0256833, IMG submission 190535) | Hydrothermal vent microbial communities from Mid Atlantic Ridge, Atlantic Ocean - 356-284 | ecosystem: Environmental > Aquatic > Marine > Hydrothermal vents | place: Atlantic Ocean: Mid...
CCCTGATACAGCCGTTGTCGGGCACCCTGAATATCATTTTCAGCCAGCATTTCCAGCACATCACAATATTGCCGGCGGATAAAGAAATCCTGAACAATGCAGGAAAAGCGGGTTTTATGTAATTTAAACGACTGTTCCAGCGCGTTCAGGCTGGACTCAAAACAGCCTGCATTCCAATCCTGTATGGCTTTTTTCAGATACTGCCGGGCTGAGTGCTGTACTTTAATGATATTTTCCAGATTAGCCCGGCAGCGCGGGCATTGCATTGCGCCTTTAAGGCTGGCCCGGCAGCATGGACAGCGAACAATCATGATTCCAGGTAATAAAGAATATCAGCCAATCTACTGACATGCTCATCCAATGCGACAATATCCTGCTGACTGATACATTGCCTGATTTTGGCGATTAATTCCTGAATATCGGCTTCATCTTCTGCTGAAACTGATGCCAAGCGGTTTTGTGCCTTGCCCAGCAATTGTTCAGCCTGTTCAATTTCAGGGACAGGCACAGCTTCCGGCGGCTCTTCAAACTGAGCACCGTTTTCAAGATGCGCAAACAGGCCGGTGATTCGTTGCCTGGCAGTTTCAATTGCATCATTATCCAGCTGAGCCAGTGCGTTTTTGATGCGAATATGCTTTTCCAGGCCGCTGGCCTTTTCCCGTGCAGTCACTTGCAGTATGCCGTTTAAATCAAGCGACAGCGTGACCGTCACCACATTGCCGGCCGGAACATCCTGCAACCCTTCCACGCGGAACTCGCCGATTTTGATATTGTTCATGGCATCCGGGTCTTCCCCCTGGTAGATGCTGATATCAATAAATGGCTGACCGTCATAATGGGTTTCAAAGGCTTCTGTTTTACTCACCGGCAAGGCCATGTTTTTCTGAATAATCGGCACATAGACGAAGGGATAAAAACTGCCATTCAAATTGCCTATAGCTGACGTTCCGTAGCTGTACGGCGTAACATCCACCAGAATAGTCTGTTGTTGCTGGCCGCTGATAATCCCGGCCTGAATTGCCGCGCCCATCGCCACACATAAATCCGGATCTATTTCGCTGTGCGGCTGGATTCCCAGCTCGTTCAGCAGGCGCTGTTGAATACAAGGAATACGGGTTGAGCCACCAACCAGCAGTATCTCATCCAATGTAGCCGCTTTAAGTTTTGCATCTTTCAACGCAATCTGTACTGCATCCAGTGTGGCTTCTATATCTTCTTCAATCATCGCTTCAAATTGCATTCGCGATAATTCAACGGATAAATTCAGTGGACTGCCATCCGGCAGAGCGATTAAAAACTCTTCTTCAATTTGTGCATAAGGCTGGTCTGACAGGGTGCATTTTGCCTGCTCTGCCGCCCGGTTTAATCGCGCCATGGCCTTGCGGTTCTGGCGGATATCCAGGTCATGGTGTTGCTGGATAAATGTGACCAGATAATCCATGATTTTGCGGTCAAAATCATCCCCTCCTAAGTGATTGTTACCATGGCTGGCTAACACTTCTACTACTCCCGATTCGATACTGACAACCGAGACATCAAAAGTACCGCCGCCCAAATCATAAACCAGTATTTTTTTGGATTCTTCAAGGTTGGCGCCATAGCTTAAAGCCGCCGCAGTCGGCTCATTAATAATACGCACCACATCAAGCCCTGCAATTTCACCGGCTTCCCGGGTTGCCTGGCGTTGAGCATCGGAGAAATAGGCCGGAACGGTAATCACCGCTTTGTTAAGCGGCTGCTGAAGATGTAGCTCAGCAATTTCTTTCAGCTTTCTGAGAATAATCGCTGAAATTTCCTGCGGCGTATAATGCTGATTGGCCAGTTCGACAGTCACATCCTGCCCCATCAATCGCTTGACTGAACGTATCGTTCGCTCCGGAAACAGTAACGCCTGGTTTTTAGCAATTTCCCCGACCAGAATCTTGCCCTGTTCATCCACCGCAACCACCGAAGGTAGCAGTTTTTGTCCGGCATCCGCCAGTACCCGGACATTGCCCTCTTCAATAATGGCAACTTCCGAATGGGTGGTACCTAAATCAATTCCGATTATGATGTCATTCATTATAAGTCTTCCAGTTTGTTGACCTTAACTTCTGCCAGTCTGAACACCTGCCCCTGGTATAAAAAACCCTTACGCAGCTCTGCCAGCACAACACCATTTGGACAATGCCGGTCCGCGCCAGTTTCAACAACTGTCATTGTTTCAGCATTAAATACCTTTCCCTGGCAATCCATCGCAACAATCTGATGACGCTGCAGTAATTGCTCCAGTCGTTTTAATGTCATCTGCTGGCCTTGCCTGAACTGCTTAATAAAATGAATATCCTGTTTGCAGGAATGGCTGAATAATCTATTCACCGGTCGGTAATGATTAAGAATTTCCAGCCCTTCGTACAGACTGTCATATATTTCCAGAAAATCCTGCAGTAACAGTCGCTGTTGATATTCATCCTGTTTTCTGTCCTGTTCCAACTGTTTGAAAGCGGCTTGCAGTTCATCAAGAGTATTTTTAAACTGCCGGGATTCGGCCTTTACTTCAGTTTTCAGACAGCTGATTTCGGTCAGCAGGGTATTCAAATCAGGTGGAGGGGAAGATAACGCCTCATCATCCAATTGAGCCTGAAGATAATCCTTAAATTGCGCTAACAGGTCGTTTTTTTTGTCGTCCGCAGTCATTTCGGGCAAGCCGTTATTTTATCGAGAAAAGCCGGATTATCGACAGCAACCCATAGCAACTGTTCAAACTGCTCGAAGCTGAACTGCTCAGCGGGTTTGATATTCACAGCCTGATTCAACCAGTCTTCAAAAGCAATGCCTGGCTCATTGAACAAATGATAATTTAACCGGCTGTACTCATCCTTAATCATGTCATAGGCTTCTTTAATGCATTTGAACTGTTCCGGTTCCCGCTCGGGCGGGTACTGTTTAACCTGTTGCAAATAAGCCTGTTTGATGATTCTGTCGTCGGCATCTAAGGGGATTTTTAAAATTTCATAAGGATTCATTTGACTGCCTGCAACAGTATTTTCAGGGTGACGCCGCTATCCATGCCCAACTCCTCTGCGGCTTTTAACATCGCTAAAGCACCTAATATTTCCGGGTGTGCTTCAATGGTTTTAAGCAAATCGATATCGCCGGCCTGCTGCTGAAAACAAGCCGCCCATTGTTCGATGGTGTTTTCCTGCATCAGTTCATCGGCTTTATCTGAAAGCTGCTGCCACTGTTCATCCGGTAAATCATTAAATAAGGATTCCAGTGAAATATCCTCAGCGGCTGCTATTTCATCAGGTAAATAATCATGATGTGACAGTTTGTTTATTGTCTCAGTGTCATCAGGATCATATTTCAGGCTTTCCTCCAGCCATTGCAACTGTTCATGCTCAGGAAAAAATCCGGCAATATGGCGCAGTATCAGTGCAATTTTTAAGGATTCGGCCGGCTGTTTTTTTAAAGCTTCAACACATTTCTGCCAGTACAACACTGCATCTTTATGCCAGCCATCACGTTCACAAGCCAGCGCTTTAAGGCGGTTTTCTTCAAAGGCGGTCAATTCGGGAAAATGCCTGGATAAAATCAGCCCCATGCTTAACCCCGCCGGCAGCATAGCCTTTAAGAAACGTTTGGCCAGGTTGGTTTCGGTCAGTGATTGAAATTTCAAAACCACATCAAACAGAACCTTGTCATCCAGTTGATGTTGTTTATCAACCAGTTGTTCAATCAATTGCCGCTGTTCACTGCTTAACGCCAAAATATCGTAAACAACCTGCCGCTGGTCAAAATGACAAGACATCAGGGAATTTACCAGTTCGGAACCGTTTAACCGGCAGACGGACAACAGCCTGGCCAGGCTTGCATAGGCTGAATCCTCTGCTATGTCCGCCAGGTTTTTATCCACACCGGCAGCAGCCAGCAGTATGCTGGATAAATCGGCAAAGGCGGAATCGGGGGGAATATTGTTTAAAAGAGGCGGGAGTTTTTCTGTTTGCCCACTGTTCAATGCAGCAAACGCCTGTGTAATGATTTGATAATGCTGTAGAAAACGCGACTGCTGGGGCAGATGATGCCGATATTCAGGGTGGCGGGTTAAAATCTCAAGACCCAGATATTCTGCCAGAAGCGGAAATTCATTATCCAGTTGTACGGCAGTCAGTTGAGATAAGATGCGCTCGGTATCGCTGTCTTCAGACACTATATGCCAGATGAGCCATTGCGGGTATCCTGCAAACGGCGGGTCAGCCAATTGCTGATATTGCTTCCAGAAATCAATCGCCTCACTGTAACGGGCCCGATGCGCAAATTGAAAGGCTCTTTGCAATAAACATTCCGCCAACGCCCGTTTCCATTCAGGTTTTTCTTCAATATTTAGCAACTTTTGATAACAGGCCGCAGCTTCCCGGTAATAGCCCTTATCAAAATCACCCTGCGCCTGATGCTCCAGTGCGGAAATTTCAGAGTCCATTATTACACCAGGCAAGCGAGAATAGATTCATAATTTTATTTTGGTAGTATCTTTTCGCGGGACTCTCTAATAATCTCAACAATTTCTGCGGCATCCATATCCAAATCGACACCTTTAATATCAAGGGGAGATTTTGTTGGCAAATCGGGTTCATCATTAATCATCGGCATTCTTTTTGACATACCTATCCGCTTAAAAAAACAATTCCCGCATTTTCTGGCCGGGATGTTGCGCCCGCATAAAGGCTTCTCCCACCAGAAAGGTATAAATACCCTGTTCATTCATTAACTGGATATCTTCTTTGCTGTGGATACCACTTTCGGTGACCAACAAACGTTCATCCGGCACTTGTTTCATCAGTTCCAGCGTTGTTTCCAGGCGTGTTTCAAAAGTACGCAGATTACGGTTGTTGACGCCAATCAGCGGCGTATCCAGTTTCAAGGCCCGCTCCATTTCAGCACTGTCATGTACTTCGACCAGAACATCCATGCCCAAAGTGTTGGCGGTATCGGCCAGTTCCTGCATAAGCCCGTCTTCCAGCGCCGCAACTATCAGCAAAATACAATCTGCACCCAAGGCTCTGGCTTCATAGACCTGATAAGTATCTATCATAAAATCTTTTCTAAGAGCCGGCAGCGGGCAGCGCTCTCTGACCATTTGCAGATAAACTTCCGAGCCCTGAAAATAATCCTTGTCAGTCAGCACTGATAAACAGGTTGCGCCGTTCATGGCGTAATCCTGGGCAATTTCCACCGGCTTGAAATTTTCCCGAATAACGCCTTTGCTGGGCGATGCTTTTTTAATTTCCGCAATAATCGCCGGTTTTCTGGCGTCGGCATTCGCTTTCAAAGCGCGGTAAAAACCTCTCGGCGCTTCAATACCGGCAGCAATTTCTTTCAGCATGTCCAGCGACACATTTTGTTTGCGCTTTTCGACTTCCTGCGCTTTAGTGGACAGGATTTTTTTCAGAATATCGGGTGTATCAGTCATTGTTTTTAGAAGATTTTCTCTTGGGTTTGATGTTTTGGGAGCAGTTGACCAGCTCATCCAGCTTTTGCAGGGCCGCGCCAGTTTCAATCTGTTTACGGGCAATTTCAACACCTTCGGCCAGTGTTTTGGCCAAGTCAGCCGCATAAATGGCGGCTCCCGCATTCAGGATAACAATATCCCGGGCCGGACCTTTTTCGTTGTTCAGCACACTTTTTAACATTTCCAGACTGGCTTCGGCGCTGTCAACCGCCAACGTATCCAGCGAACTTCTTGTCAATCCGAATTGTTCCGGCGTGACCCTGTAATCCCGTATCCTGCCATCTTTTAACTCGGCCACATGACTGTAGGTCGCAATACTCAATTCATCCAGTCCATCCGCCGCATTAACGACCAGCACATGCTGACTGCCCAGTCTTTTAAGCACTTCCGCCAATGGTTTTAACCATTGTTTGGAAAACACACCAATCAACTGGTTAGGGGCTGCGGCAGGATTTGATAACGGACCCAGCAAGTTAAACAGGGTGCGCACGCCCATTTCCTGACGCGCTTTGATGGCGTGTTTCATGGCGCTGTGATGTTTGGGGGCAAACAAGAAGCCGACACCGGTTTGTTCGACACACTGGGCAACCTGTTTGGCGGTCAAATCCAGATTCACACCCGCCGCTTCCAGGACGTCGGCACTGCCGGAGCTGCTGGAAACAGAGCGGTTGCCATGCTTGGCTACCTTGCCACCGGCCGCCGCCACAACAAATGCACAGGTGGTTGATATATTGAAAGTGTTGGCCCCATCGCCTCCGGTGCCACAGGTATCAATAACATGGTCACCGCTCACCGGCACCGGGGTTACCAGATCCCGCATGACCGAGGCAGCAGCGGTGATTTCATCAACACTTTCGCCTTTACAGCGTAATGCGATTAAAAAGCCTGCAATCTGGGCATCACTTGCCTTACCGGTCATGATAGTGCGCATGACCTGCTGCATGTCAGCAAAGCTTAGATTTTGTTGATCCAGTGCGGCCTGAATGGCCTGCTGCAGAGTCATGTCATCGCTCCAGAAAGTTTTTTAGTAAATCATGGCCGTGGTCAGTTAAAATTGATTCAGGATGAAACTGAACCCCTTCCACATCCAGCGTTTTATGGCGAACGCCCATGATTTCATCCAGATTGCCTTCGCTATCCTGAGTCCAGGCGGTAATTTCCAGACAATCCGGCAAGGTTTTTTGGTCAATAACCAGTGAATGGTAACGGGTTGCGGTAAAGGGATTGCTCAAACCGGTAAACACGCCCTTATCCTGGTGGTAAACCGCCGATGTTTTACCGTGCATAATCTGCTTGGCATGAACAATCTGCCCACCATAGGCATGACCGATACTCTGGTGTCCCAGGCAGACGCCCAGAATCGGTAAGATGCCGGCAAAGCTTAAAATGGCATCGACCGAAATACCGGCTTCTTTCGGGGTACAGGGCCCGGGCGATATAACCAGCTTGTCCGGCTGCATGGCCTTTATCTCATCCACAGTGACTTCGTCATTTCTGACCACGGTCACATCGGCTCCCAGTTCGCCAAAATATTGCACCAGATTGTAGGTGAATGAATCATAATTATCGATCATTACCAGCTTAACCGTCTTCATGACTGCTCTCCTTCCAGTCCGGCTTCAACCATGCTGACTGCACGAAAAATAGCCCGACCCTTATTCATCGTTTCATCCCACTCATTGCGTGGCACCGAATCATAAACAATCCCGGCTCCAGCCTGTATATGCAGGGTTTCATCTTTTATGACCGCCGTTCTGATGGCGATGGCCGTATCCAGGTTACCCGACCAGGAAATATACCCGATGGCGCCGGAATATACGCCCCGTTTGACGGGCTCCAGTTCATCAATAATTTCCATCGCTCTGATTTTAGGCGCGCCGCTGACAGTACCCGCCGGAAAAGTTGCCGCCAGCACATCAAAGGCGTCTTTCCCCGACTGCAGTTCGCCGGTAACATTGGAAACAATATGCATGACATGGGAATAACGCTCGACAATCATTTTATCCGTCAATTTGACGGTGCCGATTTTGGCCACCCGCCCGGTATCATTACGCCCCAGGTCTATCAGCATTAAATGTTCCGCCAGCTCTTTCGGGTCTGCCAGTAAATCCTCTTCCAGCGACTTGTCCTGTTCCTGTGTTTCCCCACGAGGCCGGGTTCCGGCAATTGGTCTGACGGTAACCTGATTATCCTCCAGCCGCACCAGAATTTCCGGTGAGGAACCGACAATATGAAAATCATCCAGATTCAGATAATACATATAGGGTGAAGGATTCAGGCAGCGCAGGGCGCGATACAGATTCAGCGGTGAGGCGGAATAGGGAATCGACAGCCGTTGAGACAAGACCACCTGCATAATATCGCCGGCAACGATATATTCCTTGGCCTTCAAGATGGCCTGTTCAAATCCTTCCTGAGTGAATCCCGAGATAAAATCAGACTCGGCAATGCTTTTAGGCGATGCGTGATTGTCCGGTCTAGGGGTGTTACCTTTCAGCCTGGTCACCAGTTCATCCAGCCGCTGCTGTGCCTGCTCGTAGGCATTATCAATTGCCGGATCTGCATGCACCAGCAGCAAGGCCTTGCCCGACAGATTATCAAACACCAGCATTTCTTCAGAAACCATCAACAGAATATCCGGTGTGCCGATAGGGTCGGGTTTTTCACGGGGTTGCAGGCGTTTTTCGATATAAGCAATGGTTTCATAACCAAAATATCCCACCAGACCGCCGTTAAAACGCGGCAAATCATCCAGATCAGGTACTTTATATTGCTGTCTGAATGATTCAATCCATTGCAAAGGTTGTGGATGTTCCAGGCTCTCTTGCAGCTGATTGTTCAGATAAAGAGCAATGGTTTGCCCAGTGATTTTAATCACTGTTTTACAGGGCAGGCCGATAATGGAATAGCGTCCCCACTGCTCGCCCCCGTGTACTGATTCAAACAGATAGGAATAGGGTCCATCTGCAAGCTTCAGGTAAGCGCTTAAAGGGGTGTCGAGATCGGCCAGCACTTCCCGGCTGACGGGGATGCGGTTATAACCCTGGCGGGCATATTGGTTAAATTGTTCGGGTGTCATGGTTTTTGTATTGTAAAGCCTGAGCCTGTTTAGCAGCCATTATAACTTTTAAGGCGTTTTAACCAAACTGTAATATCCCAAGACTGAAGGTGCTGTTATCCGGCATTACCTTTGGCAATACTGTGATAAATCGCCGAACAAAGCTTTTTTACCTGCTCAACTGTCATAATATAAGGTGGCATCGTATAAATCAGCCGGCCAAACGGCCGCAACCAGACACCCTGAGCCGCCAGCCGCTGCTGAATGCTGTCCACATCCACGGGTTCTGTCATTTCCACCACCCCAATCGCGCCCAGCACCCTGACATCCGCCACGCCCGGCAATGCCCGGCAGATATCAAGATGCTCACGCAAGGTTTTTTCAATCCTCATAACTCTATCTTGCCAGTCTGATTGCAGCAACAAATCGACACTGGCGGCGGCAATCCGACAGGCCAGCGGGTTGCCCATAAAGGTGGGCCCATGCATAAAACAATGCGCCTCACTGGTGGCAATAGTCTGACTGATTTGCGAAGTGGTGATTGTTGCCGCCAGGGTCAGATAACCACCGGTTAATGCCTTGCCCAGACATATAATATCCGGTGTTATGGCAGCATGTTCACAGGCCAGCAGTTTTCCGGTGCGGCCAAATCCGGTGGCAATTTCATCGGCAATCAGTAATACATCATATTCATCACACAATTTTCTGACCGCTTTCAGGTATTGCGGATGATAAAACCACATGCCACCTGCTCCCTGCACCACCGGCTCCAGAATCACTGCGGCAATGTGTTCATGCTGCTCCTGTAATATTTCAGCGAAACCGGCTATGTCATTGGCATCCCACTCATCATCAAAGCACACGGAGGGACGCGGGGCAAAATAATGCTGTGGCAGAATCCCGCTGAATAAATGATGCATACCGTTAACCGGATCGCAGACCGACATGGCTGCAAAGGTATCGCCATGATAGCCACCTTTTAACGCCAGAAAACGGTTTTTCCCGGATTTATTCTGTGCCTGCCAGTATTGTATAGCCATTTTCAGGGCCACCTCGACACTGACCGAGCCGGAGTCTGACAGAAACACCTGATTTAATGCCTCAGGCGTTATTGCCAGCAATCTTTTTACCAGTTCGGCTGCGGCATCATGCGTCAAGCCGCCAAACATGACATGCGCCATCTTATCAATCTGCTGATGCGCTGCCTGATTCAACACCGGATGATTGTAACCATGAATCGCCGACCACCACGACGACATGCCATCCAGCAATTGCCGGCCGTCTTTTAATGTCAGATAAACACCTGCCGCTGACTCGACTGGATACGGCTCAGGGTTTGCCGGAATAGCGGTATAAGGATGCCAGATATGCTGTGTGTCCAGGCGGCGCAGTTCCTGTAAATCCATTATCCGCCTCGCGCTGTCGCTTTAGCGAGCCGGTCATTAACCGCCAGCCAGTCTTTGGTTTCGGGGACCGTCTCAACCAGAATCCGGTCCAGTTTCATGTCGTCCAGATAACGTAACGAGGCATAAAGCTCATGGGCATATTGAACAGGCTTATCCGGCATGGAAAGCTGTTTGACCTGTCTGTTTTCAATCGGA
>Ga0256833_1003871_pt1 | contig 10146 bp, 15 predicted proteins | sample 356284metaG_FD_190535 | JGI IMG/M metagenome (GOLD analysis project Ga0256833, IMG submission 190535) | Hydrothermal vent microbial communities from Mid Atlantic Ridge, Atlantic Ocean - 356-284 | ecosystem: Environmental > Aquatic > Marine > Hydrothermal vents | place: Atlantic Ocean: Mid...
GTTAGGCGCGTGATACTGCGTGAGAAGAGGATCAGGGCTCAGGATATAGTTTCGTTTATGGACGAGGTAGGGTTAACACCTGACGAGGGTGCGTGGGATGCAGCCCCAGTACCGAGGCTGCGAAGCGGCGAAGATGCTGGTGATGGCGGCTAGGAGTGGCGAGGGCGGCCTTAAGGGGTTCAACGAGTACCACCTTCTGCAGGCGCTGCGGCTGATGGCCTCGAAGCCCGTTGGTAGGCCGCGCCTCGTCAGGGCTTTGGGGGTCGGAGAGGCGTCTGTGAAGACCATGTTGCGGGTGCTAAGGGAGTCGGGTGCCGCCGCGCGGTGCGGCGCGGCGCACTGTATAACGGAAGTGGGCCTCAGGGTAGTTGAGGCCTTCAGCGGACTCTGCGTGGCGGGGCCAAGCAGCGTTGGGTTTGGCGGGGGGCTGGAGAGGGTTGTCGTCGTCCTAGCTCCCCAGCTAGAACCCCCGAAGAACGTGGTGGAGGTGTACTACATTAGGGACTACCTGGTCGCGCGGGAGTGCAGGCCCGTCATCGTGGGGGGCTACTGGCCGCCCAAGACGCTGAGGTTCCCCGGCATCCCCGAGGCTATGGAGGAGGTTCTTGCTGGAGCCGTTATCGGCGAGTTAGAGGCTGGAAGGTGCGACCTAGACGTTGAGAGGGCGGCAGTGGTGGTGGCACCGGAGCACTGCGCTACGAGGGCGGCCGCAGCCGTGATCGAAGCCCTCGCCGACTCGTGCAAAGTCGGCGGGCGGCCCTCCCGATAAATCCCCCGCCAGCCCCGGCATCGGCGGGTATGGGTGGATGGGCCGGTTCCACGGTCTAAGGGGTAGGAGTCTCCTCTGCCTGGCCGACTGGGATAAGGGTCAGGTGGAGGCCGTACTAGAGGTTACCGGGGAGTTAAAGAGGAGGTTCTACGCTGGCGAGCGGGTGGTGCCTGTACTCCGCGGGAGAAGCATAGGCCTCCTCTTCGAGAAGCATAGCACGAGGACCAGGGTCAGCCTGGAGGTCGCGGCCTACCAGCTCGGGGCACAGCCGATCTACATGCACTGGGAGCAGCTGCAATTGGGGCGCGGGGAGACGATAGCTGACACGGCGCGAGTGCTGTCTCGCTACCTCGACGCTCTAGCGGCCAGGGTTAGGAGGCACTCGTCCCTGGAGGAGCTAGCCCGCCACGCCAGTATCCCGGTGCTGAATGCCCTCAGCGACCTCTCCCACCCCATGCAGGCCCTAGCCGACATTTACACGATACTAGAGCATAAGGGGCGTCTCCAAGGTGTTAAACTAGCGTTCGTAGGCGATGGCTCGGATAACGTGTTGCACAGCCTACTGGTGGCTGGCGCGATGTTCGGGATGCACATATCCGTCGCGAGCCCCCGGGAGCTCAGGCCCGACAAGAGGATACTGGAGAAGGCGTCTAGCCTAGCAGAGTATAGCGGAGCCCTGATAGAGTTCACCGAGGACCCCCAGGCGGCGGTCTCTGGGGCGGACGTGGTCTACACGGACGTATGGGTTAGCATGGGCCAGGAGGCGGAGAGGGAGTGGAGGTTGAAGCTGCTCAGGCCATACCAGGTCAACGCCTCACTCATGGAGAAGGCTGGCAATAAGGCGATTTTCATGCACTGCCTGCCAGCGCATAGGGGGGAGGAGGTGACAGACGAGGTGATAGATGGGCCGTGGAGCGTGGTGTGGGATCAGGCGGAGAACAGGCTACACACTGAGAAGGCCCTCCTCAGCCTCGTCGTCCCCTAGAGCTATGGGCACCACGCTACCATACTCCGCCTCCATCAAGCCGAAGACCGCGTCGACAAGCTCGTCTATACCGGGAGGCCTGCCAGCAGCGACTATCCTCCTCTGGCCGCCGTATTCAACAACTACCTCTGGGAGCCCAGTGGCGTGAGCCTCATCGTCTGCCAGAGGTATAGGTATGTCATAGACGGAGACCTCCAGGGAGTACTCGCCGGAGAGTAGTAGGGCCGCGTCGCGGGCCCTCCTGGCCGTCATCAAGCCCGCCCAGTCGAAGCCCCTGTAGACTATTATCACCACGCCACCCGCCATAGGAGCCCCTCTCGCGGGTGTCGGGCTCGCGGTTATGGGGTGTATAGGTGCTCTCCCAGGGCCTCCTCTATTTTACTCCCTGGTATAGCCCCCTCCCTAATCAGCGACACGCGCCCGTCGGGGAGTAGCCTGACCACCGTAGAGGGCTTACCGAGGGGTGTGAGGCCAGCATCTATGTAGGCCTCCACAGTTGAGCCGAGCATGAACATGGCCTCCTGGGCAGTCCTCGGGGGCTCCATTCCCGACTTATTCGCGCTTGTGCCTACAATTGCTCCTCCGACGAGCCTGGCTAGCCCCCTAGCTATGGGGGAATCCGGGAGACGTACGCCAATACCTTCCGGCCCCGCGAGCCACTCCGGCGCATCTGGAGCTGGCGGTGCGACTATTGTGAGGGGGCCGGGCCAGAACAATCTAGCGAGTGCCCAGAACTTCTTACCAGCGTCTACGAGCATCGTGGCGTGGTGCGACTCCGCGAGCAGAATGGGCAGGGGCTTACGCGGGCTCCTGCCTTTGATGTTGTAGACGCGGCTAACGGCGTCCCGGCTGAAGGGGTTGGCGCCGAGCCCGTAGAGTGTGTCGGTGGGGAAGACAACCAGGCCGCCGCGCCTCACTATACTGGCCGCCTTAGCCAGCACCTCGTGGGAGGGGCACTCGTAGCTGGTCTCGAAATACAGGGGCCCCGCCACTCCAGCCGCCCCCGCTAGCTGGGGGTAAGAGTGAATATAATGTGTGGCCGCGGGTAGGCTCTGGGGGTCCTGGATGGGTGGGGCCAAGCTAGAGGAGAAGCTGACGATAACCAAGAGGCAGCTGGCCGAGGTCTTGCGTGAGGTTAAGAAGTGGAAGGCGCCAGCCACCGTGCTCCTATCGCTCTACATACCGCCGGGTAGGCCGATAAGTGACGTGATGAGCCTACTACGCCAGGAGTACTCGATATCGGACAACATTAAGCTGAAGAAGACGAGGCAGGCGGTGCAGAGGGCCCTGAGCGCCGCGATGGACCGCCTCTCCATGATTCAGAAGGTGCCCCCGAACGGCCTAGTGTTCTTCTGTGGTGAAGACATGGAGAGCGGCGACTTCATATGTTATGTGTTCTCACCCCCCGAGCCCGTGCCAGTGTTCTATTATAGGACCGACAAGCAGTTCCACACCGAGTGGCTAGATGAGATGGTGGAGGAGAGGGATGTTGTTGGGATAATAATCGTTGAGAGGGATCAGGGTACTATCGGAGTGCTCCGCGGGACGAAGCTAGAGGTGCTGGAGGAGATAAGCGATTACATACCCGGGAAGCACAAGATGGGAGGCCAGAGCCAGAGGAGGTTCGACAGGATAATAGAGCAGATGGTGGAGAGCTTCTTTAAGAGGCTAGGCGAGCACGCCTCTAGGCAGCTACTGCCATACCTCGAGAAGGGTAGGCTGAAGGGTATAATAGTGGCTGGGCCGGGTTATGCAAAGAAGGAGTTCGTGGAGGGCGGCTACCTGGACTATAGGCTGCAGAGGCTGGTGGCAAAGCAGCTTGTCGACGTGGCGTACCAGGGCGAGCAGGGACTCCGCGAGGCCGTGATGAAGGCTGAGGGTGTTGTCCAGGCTCAACTCTACAGGGACGCGGTGAACGCCCTGGAGGAGTTCAAGAGACACCTAGCTAAGGGTACAGGCATGGTCGTATATGGGGACAACGACGTCAGGAGAGCGGTTGAGATGGGGATGGTGAAGACCCTCCTAATACACGACTCGAGGAGGGACGTGGACGAGTGGAAGGAGCTGGGCGAGTCTATGGGAGCCAAGGTCGTAGTCATACCATCCAGCCTCCCGGAGGCCGAGTGGTTCAAGAACACGTTCAACGGCATAGCGGGCATACTGAGGTTCAAAATAAGGTAGCCCTCCTCACATGTTACCGCCGGGCGCGTCGCTGGCCGCCAGCAGCGACAGCCTCCCGGGCCCCCCGATGGATTCTATGAACTCCGCCGTAGACGGCGTCAGGGAATCCCTCCACGCAGGGTCACCCCTAGCCATGAGGAGGCGTATGCGGGTGCCATTCCACTCGCTACGCCTAAAACTGGGCGGCCTAACCACGCGGGCGCCAGAGTCCTCGAATATCTTGGCCACCGAGGGGTTGCCGATAACAACGTAGTCGACCCTAGGAACGAAGCTAAGCACGTACTGTGCACAGCCTATGCTGGTCTCGAGGGTGTGTAATGTGGCTGTTATAAGCCGGTCCAGCGGGATCGAGGCGTCCACGAATGAGAGGCGTATCATCTCTATCCTCTCCCCGGCCGTGAACGGGTTGCGGAATGTGTAGCTCTCAGACGCCATCCCCACGAGTACTACTATCTCGTCAACGCCTAGCTCCGAGAGTATCCACTCAACCACGGCCAAGTGGCCCTTGTGGAACGGCTGGAAGCGGCCAAAGTACAGGGCACGCCTGGCTGGCACCTCCAGCGGTCACCAGGCTCACCTGGGAGTGTGGCTCCTTAAACCTTGGCGCGCCACCTCACCGAGGCCCCACTTAGAGGTGAGGCAGGAGTGCTGGAGGGAGGGCGCTGGCGGGGGGAGATAAGGGAGCCGTGGAGCTGGCTCGTGGCGTCTGCAGCGTTGGCTATAGCTGTCTGGGGTGTCGGCGGGCGAGCCACGCTGGCGTCGCTCTCGCCGCCCCTAGCGGTTGTCATCGGCTTCATAGTTCATGAGATGGCACATAAGCTCGTGGCCCGGCGGGGCGGCATGCGGGCGGAGTTCGTTGCTACCAGGGAGGGGTTGGTTATAACAATCCTATCGGCGCTGCTACCGCTCAAGATACTGGCGCCAGGGTATGTGAGAGTATATACCCACTACAGGATATCACCCAGATGGGCCTTCTACAGTGTGGCGGCTGGGCCAGCGTCAAACATCGCCATAGCCCTGGTTTCCCTGGGCATCAGCATGGCAGCGGGCAGTCAGCTAGTCGCTTATGTAGCCCGGGTGTTCGCCGAGATCAACGCTTGGCTGGCCTTGTTTAACTTGATACCCGTAAGCCCCCTCGACGGGTATAAGATACTAAGTCAGGACTGGAGGCTCTGGCTGGCGCTGTCGCTCGCCGCGGGCGCCCTGTACTATCTAGCCTAGGGTTAGGGCGGCAGGTAGAACGCGTAGTTGACTACGTCCTGGAAGTCGTTCGGTAGAACCTTGCCCTTAGCCTTATAGTAGTTATAGACCTTCTCGAGGAACTTGATGAACACGGGGCAGTTCTCGAACTTCCCCTCACGGTCGCAGCGGTCCTGGCGGCCTTCCACGGTGACCATCAGGAGGCACTGCTTCGTCTTCTTATCATAGTATGGGCAGAGCTTATGGTACTGCTTGGCACTCCGGATCATCCGCTGGATCCACTTCCTCTCGGGGCTCAGCTCCTTGGATGGGACCTCCATTTCATCAAACTCATCCACTACATCATCGACGCGCCGCATAGCATGACACCCCGACTCATACGGGCACTACCCTCCAGGCGGATCGCCTGAGGGCGATATTAACATCTAGTCCCTACCCCGCCTGAGCCAGTGCCCTCCCTCTTCACTCCGCAAAATATTCCTCTTCCTCATCAAACAGATAGTAGTCACCATCTTCCTCTATGTATTCGGCAGGGTAGTAATACCCCTGGCGGTCGACGACAACCTTATTCTCCTTCATAAGCTCGTTAAGAGCGTATCTAATCTTATCCTCGCTCGCGAGGCCCGACAGGAATGAGTGGAGGTCGCGTATGTTCATGCGCTCATACTTCCGTAGCAGGTCGAGCAGTATCTCCTTCAGCTCCTCCTCGTTGGGGGCCGTGTACACTATAACGTCGGGATCCTCGTAAACAACAGTAAGGTTCTCCATTATGTTCTCCTCTCCCCGCTCATTCCCACTGGTCATTCGAGGCCACCTCATTCTAGCCGCTATACACTGCCCCCCGCATCAGCGCTTAAATATATTCTTAGGAAAGTGGATAAAAACTGGAGGTAACCGCTCTACCCCATTTTAAGGGGAGCAACCCAAGCCGTATGAGGGGTCGCCGCTGGGATACCAGGCTGAATATAGCGATACAATAATATACCTGAAGGCCCTGCGGGACATAATGATACGCGAGGGCGAGAGCCTCTCTAGGCTTAAGTCGAAGCTCCCGGAGGAGTGGGGGCCAGCTAGGCTTAGGGTCGAATCGTGGATCAACACGGTGAGAGTAATAGTCGGTATGCTGGACGAGGTTATACGAAGACTAGAGCAGGGCCTGGAGCCGCTTGCGATGCACAGCGCTTGTGAGGCGTACGAGTACGTCTACAAGGTTCTCTCGCGGGAGCCCGACTCAATATACTCCAACCTGCAGCGTCCCATAGCCTCAATAGCAGCCGTGCTCCAGAGCCTCTGCCGGGGGGATGAGCGGCAGAGGCCTCTACCGAGGCCGAGCCGGTGACGACGCTTTAGGCCAGCGACCTCCCCGGTGATATAGCCCCAGCGTAGCTAGGGGAAACCTAGATTAAGGTTGTCTATAACTCTGGATGGATGGGGTGCAGGATATGAGCGCTGGAGAAGTGGTTACCATCGAGGTCGACTTCTCCCACGTGCCGGTAAAGCCGACAACACCAAGGGAGGTGAGAGAGCTGGAGATAGCCCTCATCATAGGCACGCTCTTCCGGCCGGATGTTATGAAGAGCCTGCTAGACCCCCAGGAGTTCACCACGTGGGTAGACAGCCTCGCCGTGGCAGCGGGGGCGCTGGCGAGGGAGAAGGCCGGTTACACCATAAGTAGAATAGCTGAGGAGCTGGGTAGAACGGAGGCCACCATCCGGAACCACCTGCAGGGCAAGACCAAGGCTGGGGCGCTGGTCCTGGAAACCTACAGGATGCTCGCTAGGGGCAAGCTCAGGATAGCCGTGCCCGCGTCGACAGGCCTGGCGAGCAAAGAGGAGGTTGAGCAGCTGAAAAAGAAGGTGGACGAGTTCTCCAAGGCTCTGGATAGTATGAAGAAGAAGATGGAAGCCATAGCGTCATACGCTAGGGAGGCCGAGGGTGCGATCAGGAAAATAATAGAGGAGGCTAGCTCGGGCTAGCGGGTTAAACCGCGGCTGTAAGAGACAGCACGCCATGCCCGGTCCACGGTGGCGGGGTGACTCCGCCTATGGCCTCGAGGAAGGCGCGCCAGTACACGATGTACCCCAAAATATTTTCCCTCACGCGCAGGCCCTCCTCGGGCTGCGAATTCCTAGAAGTTGAGAAGAGCGGTGACGGGGCCTACGTGGCTAGATGCAAAGTGCTAGACCGCTACCTAACCGTGTTCCAGGTCGAAAAGTGTGAGAAGTACTGGAGGAGCTGCCCCTTCAGGAGGTTCGGCGCCCTGGTCTAAGGATGCGCTCGGACACGCCTAATTTTCACGTTGAGGCCCCTGGCCTTCTCGATTAGACCCTCATCGGCCCTGGGGCCAGCCCCATAGAGCACCAGAACAGGCCGGTGCGAGCCGCCAGCTGTTGAGGCGAGCTCCTCGACGACCTCGGGTGGCACCTTGCCAGGCTTCCAGTAGACTCGGACCGCGAGGTGGTCACGCCTCTTGCTGGCCTTGAAGTGTACGGGCGCGTCTGGCTCCGAGGAGATCATATCAACCCTGTAGCCAGCCATCCTGTACAGCGCTGCGACCTTGCCTGGCACGCCGTATTTCGATGCGAGCTTCTTGGCCTCGAAGGCCTCCCTTGCCGTAACCATACCCGATCCCCGCGGCGGCCTGGAGGGGAGAGGCTTTTTATAGGTGGCCTAGCCGGGCTCGACTATAGTACCCTCGCGTAGTTCTATTACATCAAGCGCGTCCTGGAGGTGGCCTATCGCCGCGTAGCGCCCGGTTGCCTCGACGAACTCGATGGCAGCCTCAACCTTGGGCCCCATGCTCCCTGGGGGGAAGTGGCCCTCCGCATGGTACCTCTTCAGTTGGCTTACCCTAACCCTCCCTAGCCACGTCTCCCCCGGCTTCCCATAGTTGAGCGCCACCCCCTTCACATCGGTTAGTATGACTAGCCTGTCGGCCTCGATGAGTCGTGCCAGCAGGGAGCTGGCTAGATCCTTGTCGACAACCGCCTCCACCGGTTCAAGCTCGTCTAGGGTCACCGGGATGCCCCCTCCCCCGGCTGCAACGACTATCACGCCAGCCCTAGCTAGCTTGGCTACGGTTTCGTGCTCGACTACATCCAAGGGGCGCGGGCTGGCTACGACGCGCCTATAGCCTCCCCTGGGGTCGGGCCGCATGGTCCACCCCCTCTCACGCTCGAGGCGCCTAGCCTCTTGCTCGCTATAGTAGAACCCGACGGGTTTGGTGGGGTTTGAGAACGCTGGATCCGAGGGGTCGACTAAAACCCTGGTTAGCATGGCAACACTCCTGACGTCTACGCCCAGCCGCCTGGCTTCCACCGTGATAGAGTGTGTGAGTAGGTAGCCTATCCAACCCTGAGTCATAGCTACAATGATGTCGAGGGTCTGGCGGGGCCTCTCCGGAGGCAGCGACTCTATAGCTTCGAGGAGATAGCCGGCCTGGGGTCCGTTTCCGTGGGTCAGCACTATGTTATAGCCCCTGCGCTTGGCCTCGACGACAGCCCTAGCGACGTTACGGACGTTACTCCACACCGCGTCGACGCTGTCAACGCCCTTGGGTGATATAGCGTTGCCCCCGAGTGCAACTACTATGAGGGGTGCTGCCACAAAACGCACCCCCTAGCCCAGCTTTGATTTAACACGATCTAAGAACTCGTCAACAATCTCGCTAATGGATGGACCCTCAACTATCTTTACCTCGAAGCTGACACGGGCTACTGGCTTGTTTATCTTGATAAGCCTAGTGATGTCGGCTGGGGTGCCCAGTATGACGGCGTCGGCTGGGATCCTGTTGATAGTCTCTTCCAGGTCCTTCAGCTGCCTCTCGTTGTAGCCCGTGCTGGGTATGACATTCGACATGTGCTTGTACTTCTCGTACATCTCCTTAATTATCCCGACAGCGTAAGGTCTAGGGTCAACGATCTCTGCCGCACCATACTTCAGCGCGGCAACGTACCCAGCAGCATAAGGGGCGCCGCCATGTGTTACTGTCGGTGAGTCCTCGAGCACAACAACCCGGCGGTTCCTGACTAGCTCCGGCTTATCGAGCGTTACAACACTCTCAGCAACCGCTATCTTAGCCCTCGGGTTTACTCGCGAGACATTCCTCTTTATTAGGTCAACATCCTCGGGTCTGGCTTGATCGGCCTTGTTAATTATTACGACGTCTGCCATCCTAACATTAACCTCGCCGGGGAAGCTCGCCACCTCCTGACCGGGCCGCATTGCGTCTGCCACAGTTATCATATAGTCGGGCCTTATGAAGGGCCAATCGTTGTTGCCGCCATCCCAAAGTATTATGTCTGCATCCCTCTCAGCTACCTGTAGAATCCGGCCATAGTCTACGCCAGCGTATACCTTGAAGCCCAGCCGGATGTAGTGCTCGTACTCCTCGCGTTCCTCTACGGTAACACCATATCTATCGAGATCGTCGAGCTCTTCGAATACCTGGACAGCCATTCTCGCGAGGTCCTTATAAGCCATGGGGTGGCGGATGGGTGCAACCCGAAGCTGGCGCTTCGAAAACTCGCGGACGAGAGCCCTGGAGACCGTGCTCTTCCCGGCCCCAGTGCGGACGGCGGTGACTGCTATCACGGGTTTGGAACTCTCTAGCATAGTGTCTCGAGGGCCTAGTATCATGAATGAGGCGCCCGCCGCTAGCGCCCGGCTCAGCTTCTCGCCTACGTCGCTGTATGTGAGGTCGCTGTAGGCTAGTACCACAATGTCGACCCCCAGCCTGCTAACGATTTTCTCCATATCATCCTCGGGGAGGATCGGGACACCGTTGGGGTACAGGTTGCCCGCCAGCTCCGGGGGATACCGGCGGCCAACTATGCCGGGGATCTGGGATGCCGTGAAGCCCACCACTTCGAAGTTCGGGTTATCCCGGAATACGACATTAAAGTTGTGGAAGTCTCTGCCACCCGCGCCTAGTATGAGAACCCTCTTGCGCCTCAAGCGTAACTCACCTAGTTACATTTGTATTGAGCCTCCAAAAAAGGCTTTCCCCCGG
>Ga0256833_1003873_pt1 | contig 10146 bp, 9 predicted proteins | sample 356284metaG_FD_190535 | JGI IMG/M metagenome (GOLD analysis project Ga0256833, IMG submission 190535) | Hydrothermal vent microbial communities from Mid Atlantic Ridge, Atlantic Ocean - 356-284 | ecosystem: Environmental > Aquatic > Marine > Hydrothermal vents | place: Atlantic Ocean: Mid...
TCTATCAGGGGAACGGTAAGGATGACCTGGGGGTCCTGGCCGAAGTGTTTCTGGATGTCTCTCGCTATCACGAAGTTGAACTTCTGGTCCGTTCCACCGACCTCGATGTCAGACGAGATGGCATAGGAATCGTAGCCCTGAAAGAGTGGATAAAGGAGTTCGTGGATAAAAATTGGGATCTCCTTCTCAAACCTCATCTTGAAGTCGTCTCTCTCAAGCATCCTTGCGACCGTGTATGTTGCGGCAAGCTCGATAACATCCCTGGATGTGAGAGGGCCAAGCCATCTTGAGTTGTAGGTGACCTCGGTTTTTTCAGGATCGAGGACCATGTAAACCTGTTCAAAGTAAGTTTTGGCGTTTTCGCGCACCTCTTCCTCTGAAAGGCGGGGTCGGGTTTTGGACTTCCCGGACGGATCTCCTATCATGGCCGTGAAATCGCCTACAATAAAGATGATTTTGTGGCCAAGATCCTGAAGGTCTTTCAGTTTTTTGAGGCAAACATAGTGGCCAAGGTGAAGATCCGGTCTTGAAGGATCGGCGCCGTACTTAATCCTCAGGGGAATACCCGTATCTCTTGACCTCCTGAGTTTCTGGACAAGCTCTTCCAGGGGGAGAAGATCTACAGTATTCCTCCTGATGATCTGTATTTCTTCTTCGATAGAGAGTCTTTTCATGCCCAGTAAATGAATATGCCGCAGTTCGGACAGGTCTCCACCTTTTCGTTATCGTGGGGTTGAGACACGATAGAAATTGGCAGTCTTACAAAGCAATTCATACACACACCCCCGATAATGGGGGAAACTCCACGGTGGTACCTCTTTTTCAGGATATCGTACTTTCTTAAAATGTTTTCAGGGATCTTGCTCCTGATCTCATCCCTCGCCTTCTCAAGGGCTTCCAGCTTCTGCTGTACATCGATCTCAAATCCCAGGTCTCTGTAATTGGGATTTTTTATCTCCTCGATCATCAGGTCGAGGTCGTTGAGTGTAATCAGGGCTTCAAGGATCTTATTCACTCTTCTTCCTCCTCAAGTTTCAGGAGATACCTGACAAACTCTTCGGGTGTCTTGATATCCATATAATCGTTCCTTCTCGCCAGTTTTCTTGCTATCTGGGCGATTTTACCGAGGGTAAGAAGGTAAGTGGTGCCGGGGTCCTGAGGTGGGGCACAGAGGAGGAAAAACAGGTGTACAGGTTTTCCATCAAGGGAATCAAAGTCCACACCTTCTCTTGAGAGACCTACCACGAGGTAAACATCGTCGAGAACGACACTTCTGACATGAGGAATGGCAATTCCCTTTCCTATTCCTGTGGAGCCTATGGACTCCCTCTTTTTCAGTGCATCGAGCACTATTTTCTCCCTCTCTTCAGGGAGCTTCAGAACGCTTAAAAGTTCTTTCAGCACCTCGTCCTTGGTCTTCGACTTCAGATCAAGTATAACTCGATCTTCTGAAATCAAATTTTCGAGCATAATAACGCCTCCGTTTTAAATTTCTTCCACTCCCATATCAAGGAGCACGAAAATCTTATTAATTTTATCCCCTACGCAGAAAAATTTCCACATGCATAAAGAATTCATAGGGAAATTGTGAGGTTTGCTTTAAAATATTTCACGCAGATTCCTGCGAGGAGAAAAATACCATGTTCAGAAAGTTTAGAAAACACCGAAAGAAAGGGAAGTTTCAGCCGCCAAAGAGAGAAGAGCCTGCGAACACCGTTGAAGTCTCAATAATTGGTGGAGAGTACGATAAATTCAGATACGACGGTCCCATCCCGCCCGTGGGTACTTTTATCTTTATCAGACCAAAGGGCGAAGAGCACGAAATTCTCGTCAAAGTGAGAGGGATTTCCAGTAAACCCGTTGATCGAGAGATCGAATCTCTGAGACTGGCGCCGGACAGGGATGTCGTTAGAATCATGAAAAACATTACAAAGGCCCTCCTTTGGGAGCATGAGGAATACCGGGATATAAAACTTACCAAAACAGAGTTCGATGCCAGGACAGGGTACATAAAGTTTGATTACATCGGTGAAAGGAAACACAAACTTTCTAAATTCTCCATAAAACTTGCCAAAATACTTCATGTTCGAGTTGAATTCACGCAGGTGGGAGCAAGGGATTACGCAAAGGAGATCGGAGGGATAGGTCCCTGCGGCAGGGAACTGTGTTGTAAGCTCTTTTTAAGAGAGATCCCCTCTGTTACACTGGATATGGCTCGCCAGCAGTATCTCTTTGCGGCTCCTGAGAAACTCTCCGGTGTGTGTGGAAGACTTATGTGCTGCCTGAGATTCGAGCTTCCGGTGTATGAAGAACTTTCCAGAATATATCCACATGTGGGGGCCAGAATTAAAACTCCCAGAGGAATCGGCAGGGTGGTGGAGGTAAACATCCTGACCGGAAGAGTGAGAGTCCGTTACGAGGAAGATAACTCCGAAGAGGTTCTCGATCTCTCTGAAAACGCCGAAGAAAAGGTGGAGTGGCAGCCTGTTAAATGAAGTTTGAAGAGGCTGTAAATTACCTCTACTCCCTTATAAACTACGAATACAAACCCGGGTATGTGAACTTTCTCGAGCCTTTCTTGAAATTTCTTGATCTGATGGGTAACCCGCATAAAAAGGTACAAAATCCCATTCTCGTGGTGGGAACAAAGGGGAAGGGGTCCACATCAGCCCTGATCACCGCCGCTCTGTCGGATTACAAAACCGGTCTTTACACATCCCCTCACCTCGTGGATGTCAGGGAAAGAATCACCGTAAACTTCAAAAAAATCCCGAAAACCCGGTTTTCCAGATATGTGGAAATCCTGAAACCCAATGTGAGAAAAAGGGGGATAAGAACATACTTTGAACTTTTGACTACCATGGCATTTATGTATTTTTCAGAGGAAAAAACTCAGTTCAATGTCTTTGAAGCTGGTCTCGGGGGCAGACTCGACGCAACGAATGTTCTGGATCAAAAAATAACCGTAATAACTCCCATCGACCTCGACCACACCAGCATTCTCGGAGATACTGTTGAAAAAATCGCCAGGGAGAAGGCAGCGGTTATTAAAAATTCAAATCCCGTGGTCACACTACAGTACAACGAAAGTGCACTTAAGGTGATTGAGAGTAGATGCAAGCAGACTGACGCACCACTTATAGTTGTTGAAAAACCCCGCATTTTCAAAACAGGTGAAGAGGGGACCGAGGTTATAATCGATGGAAAAAGAATATACTCTCCCCTTGCCGGTAAATTTCAGGCCTCAAATATGGCGCTTGCCTACCACACATTGAAGGTCCTCGGATTCGATAATGTCGATTTTTCTGAAGTTAAGTTAAGAGGAAGATTCGACATAAAACACATTGAAGGCAGTAAGGTTATTGTAGATGTTGCCCATAATGAAATTTCTTTGAGGACATTCTTTGATTCGTATTTTGCTATTTTCAAAGACAAACCTTACACGATCTTTGGAGTATCGCGTGACAAAAACATTGGTTCGATGATTGAAATAATCAGGGAAAATAGTCGATCAGTTGTATTGACAGGATCATCGGTACCGAGAACTATAGATCCAGAAACGCTCCTTGAAATTGCAAGGAGACATAAACTAAATGTGTCAGGAGTGTTCAATTCACCCTGTCAGGCCTTGCAATATCTTCTTGATAACCATATAAATATCACCATTGTGGTTATAGGTTCATTTTATGTAGCCGGGGATCTGTATAAATGCATCTAACTGTAGGAATTGACATCACACCTATACTTAACAGGGTTCCGCGCGGAATCGGGAACTACATTTACGAGTTAATTTTTCACATGGAGAATGTGAATTACCTGCATTTTTTTAAAATTTCACGGCTTAAATACCCCCGGAGACTTAAGAGGTTGTGGGGAACTCCCATACCTTTCTTCGAAGTTTCAGGAAGATCGATTTTCCTTAAAAAATTTCAAATCTTTCATGGAACTGACAACTACATACCTCCAGAATCCGGTTTTCCCCGTGTTCTCACAGTACACGATGTCTATCCCCTCATAGACTCGCCAGAAGGAAAGATTGCCCGGAAAATCAGGAGGGCCATGGAGAGGAAGCCCGAGAGAATCATCCTTATATCAGGCTTTTCCAGAAAGGAATTCCTGAGGTATTTCCCGGAATACGCTGAGAGGAGTCATGTCGTGTACCATGGAGTCTCCGACTTCTGGCGTCCCGTGGACAGGGAAACTCTCGGTAAAGATCTCGGGAAATTTGGCATAAAGGGACCCTATATCTTTTATGCAGGGGACACTGACAAAAGAAAGAATGTGGAAAACCTTCTCAAGGCCCTTTCCCGGATGAAGAATCTTACTCTGGTCATGGCAGGTGGCTTTCTGAAGGAACATCAGATTGAACTTTTGAAAAAACTGGGGGCTGAAAGCAGTGTTATCCAGACCGGTTATGTGACGAGGGAGGAGCTGAGGAGTTTGTACAGCGGTGCACTTCTTTTTGTTTTTCCCAGTAAATACGAAGGTTTTGGCCTTCCTCTCCTTGAGGCCATGAAGTGCGGGACACCTGTAGTTGCGTCGGATATTGAAATATTCAGGGAAATTGCAGATGGAGCTTTCTACCCTGTTGATCCTGAATCTCCGGAAAGTATAAAAGAGGGTATTGAAAATGTACTCAATGATCCCGATCTGAGGGAAAGACTTATCGCAAAGGGAAACGAAGTATCAGGAAAGTTTACATGGAGTGAAACGGCGAAAAACACTCTACAAGTTTATAATTTAGCTTTATCAGATGGCAAAGCAGAATAAGATCGTGATAATTGGTAAACATCCTGCATTCCTTGAAGCCCTTGAGGTCGCCGAGACTGCGGCCCGAAAGGGGGTAAAAAATATACTTTTGATCGGAGAAACGGGGACCGGGAAAGAGATATTTGCCAGGTTTATACACGAGAAGAGTGACAGGGCATCGGGTCCATTTATCCCCGTTGATTGCTCTACTATTCCAGAGTCCCTCCTCGAGGCAGAACTCTTCGGATATGTAAAAGGGGCATTCACCGGAGCGATTAAAAGCAGGAAAGGACTTGTGGGACTGGCGGACGGCGGCACCCTCATGATAGACGAGATAGCCAACATGCCGATAAATGTACAGAATAAACTCCTCAGGTTTCTTGAAACCCGAAGATACAGGGCGATCGGGGCGAGTTATGAAACGGAAGTGGATGTACGGATAATTGCAGCGAGCAACATTGATCTCACGAAACTGACGGAAAGAGGGGATTTCAGAACTGATTTATACTACCGCCTCAGTACCATCACCATCGTGATTCCGCCTTTGAGGGAGAGGGGTGATGACATCATACTGCTTGCAGAGTACTTCGTTAAAAAATTTACCAGGGAATACAACATAGGAAAGAAAAAACTTTCCGCCGATGCAATAGACAAACTTTTAAATTACAAGTGGCCCGGCAATGTCAGGGAACTGAGAAATACCATAGAGAGCGCCGTCCTCATGTCAGAGGGTGAAGAAATAACATCTGAAGACATAATTTTGAGACCGGTCGGGATTAAAGAACCCATTGAGACCACCTCTTTCGTCAGAGGGGACAAGATCGTTTTGAAGTTCAACATAAAGGATTTTAACATGGAAAATGTGGAGCGAGCTGTCATTATAGAGGCACTTAAATACACGAAGTGGAACAAAAAGCAGGCCGCAAGGATCCTCGGTATCTCCAGGATGAACCTCATCCGAAAGATAAAAAAGTACGGAATAGAATAGATTTTTCCCCCCATACTCTCTAAAATTAAGACAAGGAGGTTAAACGATGATTCACAGAACTGCAAAAGTCGGTAAAAATGTACATATCGGGTATAATGTCATCATCGGTGCCAATGTAGAAATCGGGGACGATACAACTATTGGGAACAATGTGGTGATTCACGAAGGCACAAAGATTGGCACCAGTGTCAGGGTTGACGATAACACTGTACTCGGAAAACTTCCAATGAAAGCTGCCATGTCCGCTGTTACTAAAGAAAAGGAGCTTCCACCTCTTGAAATAGGGAACAATGTACTGATCGGTGCAAATGTTGTCATATACAGGGGTGCAAGAATCGGGAACAAAGTTCTTATAGCTGACCTTGCATCAGTGAGGGAAGATGTGGAAATCGGAGATTTCACCATCATAGGTAGAGGGGTGACAGTAGAAAACAGGGTAAAGATAGGAAAAAAATGTAAAATTGAGACAGAGGCCTACATCACTGCCCTTTCTGTGATCGAGGATTACTGTTTTATTGCACCGGAAGTCACATTTACGAATGACAACTTCCTCGGCAGGACAAAAGAAAGGTTTAAGTACCACAAAGGAGTTACCCTGAAGAAAGGGGCACGCGTGGGAGCGAACACCACATTCCTGCCCGGTATAACCGTGGGTGAAGATGCTCTCGTGGCGGCAGGAGCAGTGGTGACAAAGGATGTGCCACCCCGGAAGATCGTGGTTGGCGTTCCCGCGAGGGTATGGAAGGATGTCCCACCAGAGCAACTCCTTGAAAACCAGGACTATTACGAGGGTTAGAAAATGGGAAAGAAAACGCCACTCTTTGAAGCTCATAAAAAACTCGGGGCAAAAATCGTTGACTTTGCAGGTTTCGATATGCCCCTCCAGTATTCCGGGATTACAAAGGAACACACCTGGGTCAGGACACATGCGGGCCTGTTTGATGTGTCTCACATGGGAGAAATTGAGATCCGTGGACCTGAGGCACTGGAATTCGTATCCTATGTAACATCCAACGACCCTGCCACCCTTGATGTGTTTCAGGTTCAGTACTCCGCCTTTCCCACCCCCAGGGGTACCATAGTGGACGACCTCCTCGTTTACAGACTCGAAGATTACTTCCTCCTCGTTGTTAACGCATCCAACATAGAGAAAGATTACTCATGGCTGCTTGAGAACAGGTTTAAAGGTGTGGATATCGTTAATGTATCAGACGAAGTGGCGGAACTCGCCCTGCAGGGTCCCCTGAGTGAACAGGTACTTCAACCCCTCGTTGATGTGGATCTCTCAAAACTCAAGTACTACCGTGCAGTTAGAGGTAAGGTCACAGGAAAAGATGCCCTGATCTCCAGAACAGGTTACACAGGTGAAGACGGTTTTGAGATATATTTATCACCACGGGATGTGGAAGATGTTTTTTATAAACTCCTTGAGGATGAAAGGGTCAAACCTGCAGGACTTGGGGCAAGGGATACACTGAGACTCGAGATGGGTTACTGCCTCTACGGTAACGACATAGATGAAACGACGAATCTCCTGGAGGCGGGCCTGGGATGGATCACAAAGTTGAACAAGGAAAAATTTATCGGCAAAGAGGCACTGATCAGGATAAAAACTGAGGGAATAAAGCGGAGGAGAGTGGGTTTTGAAGCAAAGGAACCTCGCGATATCCCGAGACACGGTTACAAAATTAATTTCGACGGAAAAGAGGTGGGAACCGTCACAAGTGGAACCTTTTCTCCGTCGCTCAAAAGAGGCATCGGTATGGGCTATGTTCCACCGGATGCGGCAAAACCTGGAATGACCATTCAGGTTGACATCAGGGGTAAGCTCGCTGATATGGAGATCGTGAAACTCCCTTTCTACAGATCCGGCAGCCTGAAAAGGTCGTAAATCAGCGCAGATCAGGATGAAAGAGATTCTAAAGAAATTCCAGCGTGCGGAAATACAGGGATACGAGATTTACAGATATCTCGCCCGTCGAGCGGACGAGAAGAACCGGAAAATACTCGAAAGAATCGCCAGTGAGGAACTCAACCATTACAGAATCCTCAAAAAGTACACAGGTGAGGATGTGTCACCTCCTCTGATATCCACCCTGCTTATGAAGCTTATCTCTGTGTTTCTTGGCTACACCTTTGTTGTGAAAATGATGGAGTTGAGTGAGAAAAGGGCTGAGGACAGTTACGAGCAGGTTCTGGAAGAGATACCAGAGGCCAAAAGGATGCTCGAAGAGGAGCAGCACCACGAAAATCAGCTCATCAGGATGCTGGATGAAGAAAAGATTGGCTACATAGGCTCCATGGTGCTCGGACTCAACGACGCACTCGTAGAACTAACCGGGACACTTGCCGGACTTACCTTTGCATTGAGGGTAACGAGGATCGTAGGTCTCGCAGGCCTTATAACCGGAATTGCGGCTTCCCTTTCCATGGCTGCATCTGAGTACCTCTCACAAAAATCAGAAAAGACAGGGAAAAGTCCCCTGAAGGCCTCGATATACACAGGTGTTGCTTACATACTGACGGTGACTCTTCTAATTTTCCCCTTCTTCTTATTCCACAATCCCTATGCCGCCCTTGCCCTGTCTCTCATAGATGCTTTCCTGGTCATACTGTTTTTCACATTCTTCGTCTCCGTTGTAAAGGAAGAACCCTTCATCAGACTTTTCGTCGAGATGCTCTTCATAAGCTTCGGTGTAGCCGTTGTTTCATTCATTATCGGTGTCGTCGCCCGCAGAATTTTGAACATAGAAATATGATCCATTAAAATTGAACGCCTGTCATGAAAAAAATCTTTTTATTTTTGATACTCCTGAGCTTTCTCCACCCTGCCAGGATACTGTTTGATCTCACAAAAGAGGAGGATGCCGGGAACGCTGACTGGATGATAGACGACGACTTCCCGTATCCACAACCTCCCAATCCTGCCAGCGGTGACCAGTGGATGGGCGGCATATCCGACTGGGGATTTGACCTTTATTCCATGGGACACGAGGTGGTCACTCTTCCACCATGGGGAAGGATTACATACAACGATCCTTCCAACGACCTGGACCTATCAAACTTTGATGTCTTTGTCGTTTGTGAACCGCAGGTACCATTCACACAGAGTGAGATAAACGCGATCCTGAACTTCGTGAGTAACGGCGGTGGACTTTTCATGGTCGCCGATCATAACGCCTCAGACAGGAACAATAACGGTTGGGACTCTCCTCACATCTGGAACCTGTTTGAGAATTACTTCGGTATCCACTTCCATGTGACAGGAGATCCTTCAAATTCCATAAGTGATAGAACATACAATGTCTCCAGCTCCACGGATGACCCTGTTACGCATGGACCTGCGGGTGTCGTTCACGGTATGTCCTTCTACGCCTCAACGGTGATGACCCTTGATACGACGGTAAATCCTTCCCTCCGTGGTCATGTGTGGAAAAGTGGTGAACCGCAGGGTACGACCCTCGTTTTTCTTGCCACAGGTACTTACGGGGATGGTAAAATCGCAGGTCTTACCGACAGTTCTCCCGCCGATGACGGAACAGGGAACCCGGGAAATGTTCTTTACAACGGATGGACAGAGGAAGGTGTCCAGAATAACTACGCCATCCTGAATACCACCCTCTGGCTTGCAGATGTGTCAGGTGATGTGATAACCATCTCGTACTACCCTGAAAGTCCAACACCCCGGGATACCGTGAGGGTAACGGCGGAGTACAATTTTTCGAGGTCAGCAGACACACTCTTCTACTCCGTTGACGGATCTTCCTGGAATACTGCTCTTCCGGAAACGGCCACAACGGTGAGGTCCGTCTTTGCCATCCCACCCACGGAGGTGGAAACCACCGTTACTTTCTTCGTAAAGGCATACAAAAGAGGTGATGCAACTGTTACAAGTGATACATCCTTCTACCAGACCAGGAGTCCGGGAGATTACCTGATACTTGACGGCTGGCAGCTAATTCAGGAAAACTCCCACAGGGTTTACAACTTTCACGGAGTAAGGCTACCACTGAACTCCACTTTAATAATCGCAAGGGGGGCCACACGGAGTCAGTTTGAAAATTTCTGGGGAGTTACACTCGGAAGTAATGTCGTTTACATCAACGGAGGCGGTAGCTTTCCCGTCATCAACGGCGGAGAGACTTTTACACTTGTTAATGCGTCAGGTGATACCGTTGACGGCCCCACATACACCTTCCAGCGGGGTTACACCTACCAGAGGATAAATTTCACGGGAGACCCTGCCAGCCCTTCAAGCTGGGATGTAAGGGACTGGCACGATGCTACCCCCGGAGAGGTTATTTTCCAGGGAGGTGGTAACTTTACGGGGATAACCGAGGTAGCTGATGTCGACACAACGGGAGGTTTCATCTACGAGTTCGTGGAGTTGTTTTACGGAAATCAGACAT
>Ga0256833_1003874_pt1 | contig 10144 bp, 9 predicted proteins | sample 356284metaG_FD_190535 | JGI IMG/M metagenome (GOLD analysis project Ga0256833, IMG submission 190535) | Hydrothermal vent microbial communities from Mid Atlantic Ridge, Atlantic Ocean - 356-284 | ecosystem: Environmental > Aquatic > Marine > Hydrothermal vents | place: Atlantic Ocean: Mid...
ATGGACATGACGACTCGGATGTTTAAAGAGGAGGGCTGGGTTAGAAAGAAGTGCCCCAAGTGCGGAAAGTTCTTCTGGACGCTCGACCCTGAGAGAGAAACCTGCGGTGACCCACCGTGCGACGAGTATCAGTTCATCGGAAAGCCCGGCATACCCAAGAAGTACACCCTAGACGAGATGCGCGAGAAATTCCTGAGCTTCTTTGAAAAGCACGGTCACGGAAGGGTGAAGCGCTACCCCGTTCTTCCGAGATGGCGCGATGATGTACTCCTCGTTGGTGCCTCAATCATGGACTTCCAGCCCTGGGTCATCAGCGGTGAGGCGGATCCACCAGCTAATCCCCTCACGATAAGCCAGCCCTCGATTCGCTTTACGGACATCGACAACGTTGGAATCACGGGCAGGCACTTCACTATCTTTGAGATGATGGCCCACCATGCCTTCAACTATCCTGGAAAGCCGATTTACTGGATGGACGAGACGGTTGAGCTGGCCTTCGAGTTCTTCACCAAAGAACTCAAGATGAAACCGGAGGACATAACCTTCAAGGAGAACCCCTGGGCCGGTGGAGGAAACGCCGGACCGGCCTTTGAAGTCCTTTACCGCGGTCTTGAGGTGGCAACGCTCGTCTTCATGCAGTACAAGAAGGCCCCCGAGAACGCTCCAGCTGACCAGGTGGTGGAGATAAAGGGCGACTACTACGTCCCGATGGAGACGAGGGTTGTCGATACCGGCTACGGCCTCGAGAGGCTCGTTTGGATGAGCCATGGCACTCCGACAGCCTACGACGCCGTCCTCGGCTACGTCATCGAACCGCTCAAGAAGCTCGCTGGAATAGAGAAGATAGACGAGAGAATCCTCATGGAGAACTCTCGCTTAGCGGGAATGTTCGACATAGAGGACATGGGCGACCTGAGGTATCTCCGCGAGCAGGTTGCTAGGCGCGTTGGAATCAGCGTCGAGGAGCTTGAAAAAGCGGTCAGGCCCTACGAGCTGATATATGCCATAGCGGACCACACCAAGGCCTTAACCTTCATGCTTGCCGATGGAGTTATCCCGTCCAACGTCAAGGCCGGCTATCTGGCGAGGCTCCTCATAAGGAAGAGCATAAGGCATTTGAGGGAGCTGGGCCTTGAGACACCGCTGGCTGAGATAGTTGCCATGCACATAAAGGAGCTTCACAAAACCTTCCCGGAGTTCAAGGAGATGGAGGATGTAATCCTTGACATCATAAACGTTGAGGAGAAGCGCTACCAGGAAACTCTGAGGAGGGGAAGCGACCTGGTGAAAAGGGAAATTGCCAAGCTCAAGAAGAAGGGCATTAACGAGCTCCCTCTTGAGAAGCTTATCCTGTTCTACGAGAGCCACGGCCTCACTCCTGAGATAGTGGCAGAGGTGGCGCAGAAGGAGGGCATAAAGGTCGAGATTCCGGATAACTTCTACACGCTGGTTGCCAAGCAGGCTGAGAAGACCGAGAAGAAAACGGCCGGAGAATACGTCGTTGATTTCGAGCTGGTCAAAGACCTGCCTGAGACAAGAACACTCTACTACGAGGACCCCTTCATGAAGGAGTTCGATGCAGAGGTTATTAAGGTCATAGACGACTGGGTCGTTCTGAATCAGACAGCATTCTATCCCGAAGGTGGCGGCCAGCCCTACGACACCGGTGTTTTAACGGTTAACGATGAGGAAGTGAAGGTAACCAACGTCCAGAAGGTCGGGAAGGTCATACTCCACCGCGTTGATAAGCCGGAGCTCTTCAAACCCGGCGCGAAGGTTCACGGAAGGCTTGACTGGGAGAGAAGAATCCAGCACATGCGCCACCACACAGGGACGCACGTCCTCATGGGGGCTCTGGTGAGAGTTTTAGGAAAGCACGTCTGGCAGGCCGGAAGCCAGCTCCACACCGACTGGGCTAGGTTAGACATCTCCCACTACAAACGCATAACCGAGGAGGAGCTCAGGGAGATTGAGAGGCTCGCCAACAGAGTCGTCATGGAGAACAGGAAGGTAACCTGGGAGTGGTTGCCAAGAACCGAGGCCGAGATGAAGTACGGCTTCAGGCTCTACCAGGGCGGTGTCGTTCCGGGAAGGGTCATCAGGGTGCTCAAGATAGAGGACTGGGACGTCCAGGCCTGCGGTGGGACGCATCTACCTAACACCGGTTTAATCGGTCCGATTAAGATTCTGAGAACCGAGCGCATACAGGACGGCGTTGAGAGGATAATCTTCGCGGCAGGTGAAGCCGCAATCAACTGGATGCAGGAAACGGAAAGGTTACTCAAGAAGACGGCAGAAGTCTTCCGCGTTCCGGTTGAGAAGGTGCCTGAAACAGCCGAGAGGTTCTTCAATGAGTGGAAGGAAGCTAAAAAAGAAGTTGAGAAGCTGAGGAAAGAACTCGCGAAACTCCTCGTCTACGAGCTTGAGGGCAAAGCTGAGAAAATCGGCGACGTCGAGTTCATTGGCGCGGTCGTTGACGGCAAGATGGACGACCTTAGAGAAGCGGCCAACAGGCTCAGGAAGGGGAACAGGGTTATAGCTCTCATCAGCAGGGAGGGCCACTTCGTCGTTGCCGTCGGTGATGACCTTGACCTTAAAGCGGGAGAGCTGGCCAAAGTAATAACCTCCGTTGCAGGCGGTGGCGGCGGCGGAAGGAAGGAATTCGCCCAGGGCAGGATAAAGAACCCGCTGAAGGCGGAGGAAGCTATAGGAGAGGTTAAGAAGAGGCTCGGTTGATGCTTTCTTTTTCTCTTTGTAATATCTTCGGGGTGTCCCAAATCAAGGTCAAAACCCTCACGAGAGAAATAGTGGCTTTGGCCAGTGAGTTCGGTCTTAGCGCGGTTCAGGAATACCGGACGCCCGACGGCACGAGGATAGACATCGCGATCCTGCGGGATGGGCAGAGACTCCTTGCGATAGAGCTTGAGGCTTCCTTCAAGTGGTTCCCCCAGAGGGTTCTCTACAACGTTGTTAAGGCCCACCGCGCCGGCTTTTCCGAGCTGTGGATAATCACGCCCTTCAATCCCAATCCGGGCTGGGTTCTCGGCTATGCCAACGAGCTCGGCATCTCTTTGAGAACAATGGGGGAAGAAAAGGTTCTCCCGGAGCTTAAGACTTTTCTACATTCCTGTACCTGATGTAAATGACGTCCTCGGCGTGCCAGAACGGTTTCTTTTTGCCGATGACCTTTATCTCCGGGCTGTAGTTTTCATATATTATCTTCCTTGTAACATTCTTTGGAAGCTGGAACTGGACGTAAACCTCGCCGGGAACTGTGTTTCTGTCAACGGTAATCTCGAACGTGTCCTTTCCCCTGTAGTCCCTGTCTCCATAGCGGACGAGATAGCTTGTACCCTTTGGGAATTCAATCATCAGTTCGAAGGAGCTTATCTTGGGTTTTATGTGCATGGTAAAGAGTCCGTAGCCGTCTTTTGTAATGAAAGTTACGCTCTGATTGTCCACGTAGAACACCTCCTTGTACTCTATGGTCGCCGGTGGCAACTGTGCAGTTTCGAAGGCGTACGCGACGAGTGCAACCGTTATGATGGCCATAACAGCGAGTGCCTTGTTCATCACTGTCACCCAATACACTTTGTTTCAGCCCGTTATTAACGCTTTTGTGTAGGTGTTTACGCTAAAAAAACGAAATCAAAGTCCCGTTGGCTCGTCTATAAAGAAGACGCTCACCCCCAACTTTTCTTTTATGAGTTCCATCAGGGCTTTAACGCCCAGTGTCTCGGTCTTGTAGTGACCCGCTACCAAAACGCTCTGGGGCAGGTCTATTGCCGTTAGGTAATCCGCGTGGGTGAACTCTCCGGTGATAAGAAGGTCGATTCCCTTTCTGTGCGCCTCTTCCAGAGCGAAGGCCCCTGCCCCACTTATTGCCCCAACGGTCTTAATCTCCTTCTTCCCGAACTCGTAGGTCTTGACTGTTGTATCGAGCCTCTCGGCAATTACCTGCGCCACCTTCCCAATCGGCTGTTCTCTCTCAAACTCGCCGTAGAAGCCTATGCTCAGTCCTTTATACTCTCCAAAGGGCCCCTTGGGTTCGAGGTCTAAAAGCCGGAGTAGGCCGACGTTGTTGCCGACCTCTGGATGCGCATCCAACGGCAGATGAGCGACATAGAGGTTCAGGCCGTTTTCTATGAGGGCCTTCAGGCGTTTGTAGTGTATCCCTGTGATGTAGTTTAAACCACCCCAAATCATACCGTGGTGGACTATCAGCATGTCTGCTTTTCCTCTAACGGCCCGCCCTATGGTTCTAAGCGTTGTATCAACAGCAAAGGCTATTCTCTCAACTTCCTCCTTCCCCTCCACCTGCAGGCCGTTGCTCGATTTATCTGGAAAAGCCGAGATGTTGAGATACTCGTCGAGGAAGGCAACGAGCTCGTCGCGGTTCATGGTCATCACCCATTCGTTTAGCGAATTATCCAGTAACTGAATATGTCCAGCAAACCCTTTTAAAACCGAGCCTTAGATTGGCCAAGAGGTGTTGAGATGGGGGAGTTTAAGAAAGCCGTTGAGGAGCTCGCGAGTTTGGTAATGAAAGGCGAGATTAAAAACAGAGAAGAGCTCAACCGCTGGAAGATTAAGGTTTCGCGGAAGTATCATCTCTCCAAGATTCCCGGCAACTCGGACATCCTCAAGGCCATTCCTGAGGAAAGGCGCGAGAAGTTCAGGGAACTGCTCAAAAGGAAGCCCACAAGAACGATAAGCGGCGTGGCAGTTGTGGCTATGATGACCAAGCCCTTCCCTTGCCCACATGGCAGGTGCATCTACTGCCCCGGCGGGCCGAGCGTTGGCTCCCCGCAGAGCTACACGGGTAAAGAACCTTCAGCTCTGCGGGCCGTTCAGAGCGCTTATCATCCCTACATAATCATGATGCGTCGCCTTAAACAGCTCACCGACATAGGGCACGACGTTGACAAGGTCGAGGTCATCATCCAGGGGGGAACTTTTCCTGCCGTTGACCTCGACTACCAGGAGTGGTTCGTCAAGTGTGCCTTCAAGGCGATGAACGACTTCCCCCACTTCAGGGATATAGAAGACCTCGAAGAAAAGCTAATCAGGCTGATAGTGAGGAAAGACGAGTCAGTCTTTGACGAGGACCCGAAGTTCAAGGAAGCATGGTTGAAAACCCACTCAAAGCCCTACTACTACCTTGAGGACGAGCAGAGGAAGAACGAAAAAGCTAAGGCTAGGATGGTTGGTTTAACGATAGAAACCCGCCCGGACTGGGCCTTTGAGAGGCAAATAGACAGGATGCTCCGCCTCGGAGCCACGAGGGTCGAGCTCGGCGTCCAGACGGTATTCAACTTCATCCACGAGCGGACAAAGCGTGGCCACGGCGTTGAGGAAATCGTTAAGGCCACGCAACTCCTCCGCGATGCAGGTCTTAAAATCAACTACCACATAATGCCAGGTTTACCTGGCAGTAACTTCGAGCGCGACCTTTACACATTCAGGACGATCTTCGAGGATTCCCGCTTCAGACCCGACATGCTGAAAATCTACCCGACGCTAGTCACTAAAGATGCCCCCCTCTACCGCTGGTGGAAGGAAGGAAAGTACCGCCCCTACCGCACCGAGGAAGCGGTGGAGCTTCTGGTTGAGGCCTACAAGCTCTTCCCCAGGTGGGTTCGCGTGATGAGAATCCAGCGCGACATTCCAGTTCAGCTCATCGTTGACGGCGTAAAGCACTCCAATTTGGGTCAGTTGGTCTTCAACGAACTGGTTAGGAAGGGCATAAGGCCGAGGGAGATTAGGTTTAGAGAAGTCGGTCACATGATGGAGAAGTTTGGAATCCAGCCCGAGATCGAGCACATCAAACTGCTCCGCGAGGATTATGAAGCGTCTGGTGGAAAGGAAATCTTCCTCAGCTTTGAGGATACAAAGAATGACATCCTCATCGGCTTCCTCCGCCTTAGAATTCCGAGCGATAAAGCCCATCGTAAGGAGATAAACTGCTGTCCGTCAGCGATAGTGAGGGAGCTCCACGTTTACGGCCCGCTCGTGCCGATTGGGGGGAAGCCGAGGTACGAGTGGCAGCACCGTGGTTATGGAAGGGAACTCTTGAGCGAGGCGGAGAGGATTGCTCGCGAGGAGTTCGACGTCAGGAAAATGCTCGTGATAAGTGGCGTCGGTGTCAGGGAGTACTACAGAAAGTTTGGTTACAGAAAGAACGGGCCCTACGTAGCGAAGAGGCTCGACAAAGGGTATGCAAGCTACAAAAAGAGTAAAAGCTTTGACGCGCATTTAAACACCTGAATTAAACATCTTCTCCTGTAGCATTCTTATTTCTGCCTCTTTGACGGCCTGTTCGTGTTCCAAGTCGCCCTTCGTGCCTTTTACCCTTCGCACTAGGTTCATGAGGACTTTTTCTGGACCGTAGCATATGAGAATGTCTCCAGCTTTAATTATCGTGTCCCCCCGTGGTACTCCAATGTAAACCTCATTGTTCCCGACTTTCCTGTAAATTCCCAGAACTAAGATACCTTCTTTATCCAGTTCCAGTTCTTTTAGTGTCTTGTTTGCAAGCCAGCTATTTTTCCTAACCCTTATCTGGGATATAGAGTATCCCCTTGTTATCCCAAGGAGCTGGGTATAGTCGTAGACCTTGAGTTGTGGGAACGCCCGTGCCAAAAACTTTCTAATCCACCTTCTCATCCACCGTTCTATTCTTTTCGATGTAAAAATCACGTAAAGTGCCGCCAGACTTCCAGCGAGTATAATCAAGTAACTCTTTGTTTCTCCCCTGCTTTTCCCCACGAATGTAAGCACTAGGGTCGCGATTGTAGAAGTTATACCAGCACTTCCCAAGAAAATCAGGATCCTTATTATCCTCCTTCTGACGGGATGGGAAACAACGTACTCGCTCTCGCTTGTTGTAAAGCCCGTACCAGAAAACGCTGACTGTGCCTGAAACGATGCAACCTCCTTGGACAGCCCAGTCATCTCCAGTGCTGTTGACCCTATTCTCACTATTATGAGGGAAAGCGTTATGACCAAGATAAGAGAAAGAAGGGCTATCAGATATCTTCACCCCCTAAGTAGAGCTAGATGAAGCGTTAATCGAGCTTTCAGACTTGGCGGCAAGCGCTATCGCTATGAAGTTGGCCCCGCTCATCATGAGGTCAACTGATACGAAGAGTCCAATCGCCCACAGGCTCGACCACGGCCACTGGAGGACTATTAACACGCCCAGCAGCATGCTTAGCATTCCCGAAAGCGTCATCAGTGCCCACTGGTTGACGTCCTTGTTCTGAAGCGCCACAGCGATTCTGAGTGCTCCGATTGCTATCAGCGAGAATCCCAAGATTAGTGTTAGTATTGTCGTGGCCAGAACGGGATTTTCAAGCGTTGCTATACCGCCGATGACGTAAATCAGCCCCATGAGGATGTGCAGGCCTCTGCTTTTCCAGTCCTTAGTTTTGGAAATTCCCTGTGCAATCTGGAGCGCTCCTCCCACGAGCATGAAGGCACCGAATATGGCAACGCTGGTTATGGTCACCAGTGGCAGGAGCAGCAGTCCAGCGAAACCGAGGGTCATGAAGATTAGCCCGAGGCCCAACAGCCAGACCCAGTTTTTTCTCAGCTCCCCGTATTCCATCCAATCACCTCCAAATTTTTTCACAAAAAGTAACTTTAAGTGTTTAAAAAGTTTTCTGTAGAAGTGTTACTAAAACATTCCGGGACTTTTATAAGGGTTCCCCCTCAAGCTCAAGTCATGCGCTTCAGACCGAAGCCCTTTACAAAACCCGTTGGCTTTCGGTGTCTATACTGTCTCGACTGCTGCAGGGGGAGACACGTCTATCTAACGCTGAAGGACATTGAAAGGGTAGCGAAGAAGGGCCATGACCCACAGGACTTTGTGACGTTCTCGGTGGAGGGGAGTAAAGTCCGCTTCGTTCTCAGCGTTAGGGAGTGGGATTTGGGTTGTATCTTCCACGACCCTGAAACCGGGAGGTGCATGATTCACGACGTCCGGCCGTTGATATGCAGGATTTATCCGTTCATGGTTTCACAAAAGCCCCTCGGGATCGAGGGAGAGAGGCCATTCCAGTACAAGGGCCGGGAGCTGTGGCTCTACTACGACGAGAGCTGTCCCGGTATAAACGCGGAAGAGCCAGAAACAACGATAACTCCTGAGGAAGTAGCGAGACTCGGCCTTGAATTCGAGAAAGAGTTTGAAAAAACAGATATGGACGGCTTTCTGAAGTTGCTTGATGGACTCGATGGCTAACCTTTTAAGCCCTCCACCGATGCCCCGAACATGGAGGGCTTAAGATACCGGCGAGCCTCGGCCTGGGAGTACGATTTAATCCTCCGCGAGGCCGAGAAGTACGGCGAGTTGAAACATCACTTCTTCGCCGTGGTTGAGGGAAAATTCAGGGACGTTTATGCTGTAAACGAGCGTGTCTGGGAGAAGGTAGAAAACCTCAAGCTTAAGCCCTACGCCTACGGCACCTTCGTTGGAACCATAAAGGTGGACAATCTCGTCGAGAAGTTCTACCCCAACGTCGAGTTCTTTTACTTTGTCAACGTTGAGAAGAACTATGCCGTTTTGAGCCCAAAGGCGGGTTTCCTCTTCACAACTGGAAAGGACGTGCCGAGGAGCGGGGTGAGGAGATACAACTGGCAGGGGACAAAGAAGCTGGTGATTTACGACGATAACGGCGTTATCCTGGGTATCGGCAGGATAAACCCGGAAAGCAGGAGGAAGTTCATCCTGAACGTGACTGATGTGGGGGCGTTTATAAGGAGAAAGCGCTAGATTTTCTAACCAAACGTAATCTTTTTAAGACCTTTTGCGTAGAGCATAATGGTAACAAAAGGTTATTAAAGGGGGTGACGCTCATGATTAGGAAGGTAAAGACCGGCATTCCTGGAATGGACGAGATACTCCACGGGGGAATTCCCGAGAGAAACGTTGTTCTTCTCAGCGGTGGACCTGGGACAGGGAAGACTATCTTCAGCCAGCAGTTCATCTGGAACGGCCTTCAGATGGGCGAACCTGGCATTTATGTTGCCCTTGAGGAGCATCCGGTTCAGGTCAGGCAGAACATGGCTCAGTTTGGCTGGGACGTCAGAAAGTATGAGGAAGAGGGTTTATTCGCGATGGTCGATGCCTTCACCGCTGGAATAGGGAAGAGCAAGGAGTACGAGAAGTACATCGTTCACGATTTAACCGACATAAGGGAGTTTATAGACGTTCTTAGAACGGCAGTCAAGGACTTAGGAGCAAAGAGGGTCGTTATCGACTCGGTTACGACGCTCTACATCAACAAGCCAGCCATAGCCAGGAGCGTAGTGATGCAGCTGAAAAGAGTTTTGGCTGGTTTGGGAGTTACCAGCATACTGGTAAGCCAGATAAGCGTTGGAGAGAGGGGTTTCGGCGGGCCGGGAGTTGAGCACGGTGTTGATGGCATAATAAGGCTTGATTTGGATGAGATTGACGGCGAGCTTAAGCGCTCATTGATAGTCTGGAAGATGAGAGGAACGAGCCACAGCATGAGGAGGCATCCCTTTGAGATAACCGATAGGGGGATAATCGTTTACCCCGACAAAGTCCTGAGGAGGAAGGCCATAGTTGAGCTTGAGTAAAAATGGGGGGTGATGGAGATGGAGGTTCCACTGAACCCGATGGGAAGGGAGGAGATACACAGGCTTGAGAGCGTTCTCCTCTTCGCGACCCTCTTCAGGCCAGAGGTCATAGAGCTTATCAAAGACCCGGCAGAGAGGCTCACCTGGGTGGACAGTCTTGCAGTGGCGGCTGGAGCGATAGCGAGGGAGAAGGCAGGCATGACGGTTCGGGAAATAGCGGAGGAGCTTGGAAGGACAGAGCAGACGATAAGGAAGCACCTCAAGGGTGAGACGAAAGCTGGACAGCTCGTTAGGGAAACCTACGAGCTCATAAAGAAGGGCAAGTTGGATGAACTCGTCAGAAACGTTGAAGTCCTCGCCAAGGGAGGTCAGCTCGTCGCGATGGAGGAGTACGAGAAGCTTAAGAGGGAGAAGGAGGAGCTTGAAACAAAACTCAAGGAGCTTGAAGAGAAAGTTAAAACCCTTGAGGAGGAGAACAGGGAGCTCAAAGCGAAGCTTGAAAACGTGAGAAAGGTCCTCAGTGATACCCTAGAACGGATAA
>Ga0256833_1003875_pt1 | contig 10142 bp, 11 predicted proteins | sample 356284metaG_FD_190535 | JGI IMG/M metagenome (GOLD analysis project Ga0256833, IMG submission 190535) | Hydrothermal vent microbial communities from Mid Atlantic Ridge, Atlantic Ocean - 356-284 | ecosystem: Environmental > Aquatic > Marine > Hydrothermal vents | place: Atlantic Ocean: Mid...
GTTGAAAAAGTACTCCTGATTATAGGCAACGATCTCATCCACGTGGATAGTGGGGCCGAATCGACCACTACTGCAGGCACGCGCCAGGATGTTGATGGTCGCTGGCAAAAGGCGTTCAGGGCTGCGCTGATGGCAACTATTGAATCAATAGACAAAATTGCTGCAGTGGTACCAGTTGATGTTATTATACAGCCTGGGAACCACGATAGTGAAAAGGCGCAGGTGCTTGGAATTGCCCTTGAGATGAGATATTCTGAGTCCGATCGCGTTAAGATTATCAACACGAATAAATTTAGAAAATATTATGCATATGGTGAAACGCTGTTGGGCATAACCCATGGCGATAGGATAAAGCTATCCGTATTACCTGGTATAATGGCAAAAGAGGCTCGCGAGCTTTGGGGCAGGGCCAAGTACGCAGAGTGGCTTATAGGGCATTTTCATGCAAAACGTGAAATATCATATTTGCCGCTCACTGAGTTTGAGGGCGTGCGCGTCCGCGTGCTACCGTCACTCAGTGCCCCAGATGCCTGGCATGCGCAGTCTGGTTTTAATATGTCAATACGAGCGTCTGAGGCTTTGTTATATCTGAAGAGCGGTGGCTATATGGCAACGTTTAGTTTTAGTGTATAGGGGGATATTATGTTGACGTTTTTGTTACATCCATATGTTAGTCTTCCCGCACTGTTCTTGCTGATGTTGTATTTTTTGGACAGCGCTGGTGGGTTGGGCGCTTGGTTCGTTCTAGTTTTGGGGATGGGGTTGTTGGTTGCTGCTTTTGAGTTATATTATGTGTTGCGATTTCAAACAACACTATCTGACATTTTCGTGCAAAGGTACAAGAGCAATAGGCCGCGTGCCGTTGGGGCGTTGCTGGCATTTTCCCTTCTGGCAATTTACCTGCTGTTTCACCTCACTGGGAGGGTTTGATGGGCAATCGACTTTCGCGGCGCTTTCTTAAGCAATATAGCGGCAAGACGCCTAATTGGGGACCGGTTGGCGAGGTTGTTTATCTAAGGACATATTCGAGGTGGCTTGAGGACAAAGGGCGGCGCGAAACATGGGATGAGACGGTAGCCCGTGCTGTTAATTATTCGGCGTCACTAGGTCCTACAACTCGGCGGGAGCGCGAACGGCTATTTGACTTGATATGGAATCTCAAGATGTTCCCTGCAGGGCGCACTCTTTGGATAGGCGATACCCCCCTATCCCGTGAGCATCCAGAAGCTAATATGAATTGTAGTTTTGAGGACCTTGATGATGCCAAAGCATTCCATGACATGGTGCTGTTGCTCATGTCTGGTTCCGGCGTAGGGTTTCGCATTACTGATGATGTTATTGGTGCTCTTAACAAAAATATTGGCCTACCAGCTGTGGCACCCATGGTTTCTATCAAGCCATATGCGTTTGCCGGATATAATAGCAGCCTGTATACTGAGCACACTGCGGTTTCTACCACCGATGGTGCGAGGCACATAATTGTTGGGGACTCTCGTGAGGGGTGGGCCGAAGCCGTTATGGAGTTTCTAGCCGGCGTCGCGTCTGGTGAGGACATCGTTATTGATGTAAACTCTGTTAGGCCTCATGGTGAACGGTTAAAGCGCTTTGGCGGCTATGCCAGTGGACCGAAACCGCTAATGGAATTTTTTGAGCGAGCTGCGCTTGTGCTATTTGACAAAAACAGGCGGCGTGGCTGGGTTGATACTAAAGCCCTTGATCTTGCCAACTTAATTGCCAGGATGGTTGTTAGCGGTGGTACAAGGCGTTCTGCCCTAATAGCACTAGGCAACAGTGACGAGTTTGCCTCAGCCAAGATCGGCACATGGGGAAGCGACGATGATGTGGCCGATTGGATAGCTGCTGGCGCTATCCCTGAGGGCATAATACCACCGTGGAGAAGCCAGTCAAACAACTCGGTTTTGTTTTTTGATACTCCTAGTTTTGATGGGATTAGGGAATTACTTATTAGAACGCTTGACTACGGTGAGCCAGGTATAATGAACGGGGCAGCCGCATCTAGGCGCCGTGAACACTTTAGGGGTGGCAACCCGTGCCTGGAAATACTACTTGACAATCACGGGTTCTGCAACCTGTCGACTGTTAACCTGTCTGCGTTTGTTGACAGCAGTGGAAAGTTCTTGTTCAATGCCGCAGCTGAAGCCCTCCGCCTTCTTACGCGACACACCATGCGCATTACAAACGTTAACATTGGTGGTAGCTTGTCAGAGTGGGATGAGGTGCAGAAGCGTGATAGGCTAATAGGCGTCTCTCTAACCGGCATAATGGATGCTGTTGAGAAAAGTGGTATGCCATTTAGCGATTGGGTAAGATCTGGTATATTTGACGGCTTGCGTAGGGTGGTTCATAATGAATCTGCTAAGTACGCTGCCGAAATGGGGATTGATGAACCACTACTTAAAACGACCATAAAGCCAGAAGGAACCCTGTCTTTGCTCCCTGGCGTGTCTTCCGGCATACACAATGCCTATGCCCCATACTATATACGCCGTATCCGCATTAGTAATAGTGACGCTGTTGGTAGAGCGCTTATTGAGTCGGGCGTGCCAAATGAACCTGATAACTTCGCTCCGGATACAACAGTCTTCTCGTTTGCCGTCAAGTCGCCGGCTAGCACATCTGCATCTGATGTCAGCGCTATTGAGATGTTAGACAGATATTTGGCAACCATGAAGCACTGGACTGATCACAACACGTCGATTACCGTCCAACTTGGCTACGATGAGGTCGATGAGGTTGCTAAATGGTTATTGGACAATTGGGATTCTGTTGTTGGTGTGTCGTTTATTAGGCGCGGCGATGGCTCATATCAGCAGCAGCCCTATGAGAAGATAACAGAAAGTGAATACAAAGCCATGGCACCAAACCCCACTATTAATATTGATAAGTTAACAGCTATCGAAAGAGGTGTTGGTGTGATGCTGGCTGTTGATGATATTGAGGCCGATTGCGATTCAGGGCACTGCCCAGTTCGCTGATTATAGATTGCCCCCCTGGTTTTCAGGGGGGCAATTTTTTTGTTGTATTAAAATCCTGCTGCAAACATTTTGTACGCTAGTCGCAAACTAACTTCAGCATCGTTCCTGTTGTGTGTGGCTACCCTTTCCATATCACCATCCTTCCACGCTTGAAGCGCATCGGCGCCAGTGTCGTCGTCCTCATCGCCGCGCAGGAGCCCCATTTGTCCCGCCAGTTCTTTAAGGCGGGGGAAGGGCTTGCCCCATTTAAGCATGGTATCATATACCCTTTCGGCGACGTGCCATGGCTTGGTTGATGGTGAGATTAGCCCATCGGTGGGAACATCGAGAAGGGCGGCGCGTTTAAATATGAATGGCAAGTCAAACTCTATTACGTTGTGCCCTGTTAGCATGTGCCCCTCATTGAATGACGTACTTGACATGAAGCTGGTCATTTCTTTTACTGCCCATGACACTATATCGTACTCGCTTGTTTCGCCGTCTGCATACTTGACGTCAGTACTAGCGTTGGTGGCGATAGCTATACTAATTATCGACCCCCACAATGGGTTAAGGGCGGTTTTGTCGACGGTCTCCATAAGCTTGTCCGTCATATATTCTTTTATTTTTTCTTCATCTTTGTAGTTTTTCGGTGGTGAGAGCTTCTTATACAGAGTTTCCATCACGCCCTTGTCGACTGTTGGTGCTGTTTCTATGTCAACCGCCATGAACTTTATATTTTGTGACATGTGCTACCTCCCTGCTCCTATAGTAGATCTTGCTGTGTCTAAGCACATTATCCAGTATGCTAGGGCCTTGTCGTCGCGCTCGGCCGCCTTATACGGCGGCACGTCTTCGCCGTACTTTTCAGCGAATAGTTTAAGCGCATACTTTGTGTGCTCGGTATACTGGGCGTCATTGTTGCCCCTGAGCGTGCTTTCGTATATGTCCCAAACGCCCAATTGCCTGACCTTTGATGCTATGCTGCTAGCCGGTTTGCCCAATGCAACAGATATTTGGCTGAAGTTGTTTCCTCCGCGTAGCATAGCTATGAGGCGTATCACCTCCCCAGCCATCCACCTGCCACGCCTTTGAGACGCTAGCATGTTGGGCATGTAGGCTGCTTGCTCCTCTAGGCCGAGTTCTATAATCCGGCGCCTTATATCAATTGGCTCTACATTAAGCGCGTACACCATCTGAGCGAGCGTATCACCATTGGCTAGCATTTCCTTGAGCTTTTTGTCCATCGCTCGCGTCCAGTCGGCCGGCTCGGACAATTGCTGGGACAACCCCAGCACTCTTTTGGTATCGCCCACTATATACACCCCCCTCATCAACCTCATGAAACGTTAGCTGTATGATTCGTTCGCCTATCGTAAATGAAACTGGCAGTATTGTAGTTAGCTCAAGGGTAATATTACCAGTATACCCTGGATCGATTAGTAACGCCGCTAAATGGTTGATTGATAGTCTGGCGGTTGTCGATTTGAGGTCTCCCGATGCCACCATGTTCTGTGGTATCTTAACACTTTCCTTTGTCGCGGCCAGGTAGAAGGCGCTCGGTATGAACGTGAACGATTCGCCATCAGGTATGTTGTAGACCACAGCGTCATTGAGTATCCCCATTGATTTCCACTCATCAGGGAATAGGGCATACATTTTTGATGATGGCATGTGCTCACGGTATACTGATAGTGTGCTGGCAACCTGGAAGGCGCTGCGCTCTTGCTTGTAGGTGCTAAATGGTTTGGGTATTTCTACAATTTCTCCGCCGAGGGACAGGTCAACAGTCGCGGGGTTGACATTATCGCGTACGATGCCGATGCCTGCGCTGTTCCTCTTTAGCCACAGCTCGCCCTTAACCATCTATGCACTCCACCATTTTCTTCGCCTTTGATATGGCGTGTATTGGCGCCGTCAGTATGTACAACTGGTCATCAATGCCGGTTGACGTTGTTATCCTCAGCTTAAACATCAATTGTTTTAGCGATGTCCATGGTTCCATTCCTATAATCACCCCATTTCCCGCCGGAACAACGTACCTAATGAACCCGCGGGCGTCATATTCCCTTTCTTGGAAGTCGGGATCTTTCCCTTTGATCCCGCTTATGTTGGCGTAGGTTACTTGTCCATATCGCTTTCCTGGATGTTCTAGCTCATTTACTAATACCCCCAAGTCAATGAATATCTCTAGCGTACCAGGCTCAAGTGGTATAAGTATGTAATTACAGCTTTGCATTTCCATCGCACGGCTCGATTGTGCCGTTGCTGTGTAGGCAGTAATTGGTGCCTTCTATTGCCACTATCAGCATTTTATATTTTCCCCAATCGGTCTGTTCGTGAATCTTCTCTATGTCAACTGTTGCTATTTCCATCCTGCCAGCTTCGCCATCGCGTTTTATGTATCCGATTATCATTGGTGCACACTCCTATCCTGTGAACATTGCCAGCTCTGGCGTGAACTTCAACCGCGCTGTACCTAGCGGTCCGTTGCGGTTCTTGCGTATTATGATTTCTGCCCTCCCCCTTTCCTCACTGGGTGGATTTTCTTGATAGTACTCATCCCTGTAAATGAACGCCACCACATTGGCCGCCTGCTCAAGCCCCCCACTTTCTCTCAGATCGCTTAATAGGGGGCGCTTGTCGTTCCGGTACTCCACAGCGCGGCTAAGTTGGCTGAGGCCTAGAACGGTTGTGTCAAGTTCCCTTGCCAGCACCTTGGCGTTGCGAGCAATGGCCGTTACTTCTTGTACATTTTGCCCTACCGTACCCTCAACCATTTGCTGTATATAATCTATAACTACCAGGCCTATTGTACCATGTTTTCTTTTGATCTTGCGTGCCGCCGTTGCGATTTCTGATATGCTTGCGGTTGGGTTATCATATGTGTACAGTAGGTCAAGCTCCCTGAGCTCATTTGCCGCCATTGCCAAAGCGTCTTTTTCCTGATCGGTAAGCCTCCCTGAGGCTATCCTAGATATTGGCACGCCAGAACGCCTAGCCAGCCGGCGCATTGTTATTTCTTCGTGGGGCATTTCAAGGCTAGCTAGCAATACTGGGTTGTTTTCCATAGCCAGTCTTTCTGCCATCTGGTCAGCCAGAGCCGTTTTACCCATAGCCGGTCTTGCCGCCAATATAACAAACGAGCCAGATTCAAATCTGAACAGTGAATCTATCTGGTCAAATCCAGTGGTTATCCCAACGGCCTTGCCGCTGTCTATTAGGTTGAGCGTAGCCGAAACGGACTCTGGCGCTCCGACGATTTGTTTCTTTTGCAAGGCGCCGCTACTAGCTTCGTCTATCTTGTCAATAGCCCTTTGGGCAATCTCACCCGGCGGCAATCGCGACAGTCTAATGTCCTCTGCCGATTCCATAATTGCGGCGTGAATCCTACGCAACATCCACTTTGTTGTAATAGACTTAGCATATTGGGTGGCGTTGTTGGCAAATATACTGCCGGCCAGGGCCTCAGCGAGGGCTTCCATGGCGGCTTCATCGTCGCTGATTTTACCCTGCAGGATTACGGCGTCGATATGTCCCGATGAAGCGTATATTTCTAATATGGTTTTCCATATTCTATTGTGCACAGAAGAGAAAAACGCTTCTGCGGGGACATCTATTTCGTCTAATAGGGGCGGGTTTATGAGCACCGCCCCTATTAGAGCGCGCTCTGCTGGTATGTCAGAAAAGCGCTCGCCCTGCATCTAGAACCCCAAGTCTTCAGACGATCCGAGGCTGTTAAACGTTTCGTCAACCGACTGGCTAGCTGGGCGTACCCCGCGGTTGGTTGCCGGTCTTTGTGGGCGGTTGCTCGTTTGCGTACCCACCTCTACTACCTCAGCTTTGAAAACGGCTATTTCCAGGTCTATCTTTTCGCGCTTGGGGTTGCTTACCGAACCCTCGATAATCTTTATAACGCTGCCCTTGGCAAGGGCGTTTGCCGCCGCGACGGTATCTGCAGCTTCTCCGATAAACACTATGCTGATCCGAAGCGGCTGTGAGTACTCATCATCCTTCCACTCACCAGATGGCATCTTCCTGCGCTTGGTGCTTATCTCATAGGCATTGATAATTGTTTTGCCGCCCCTGGTTGTCTTCGCGAACGCATCGCTAGAAAGACGAACTGTGGTTCCATCTGCCGTTATTTTCATTGTTACTCCCCCAGCATTCCAAACTCTTTGATGGTTTCAGCTAGCCTGAACAAGTATTCGTCTTCAAGCCTGCTGTCGTTGTCTGCGTGTAGCCACTTGTTGAACGCCTCAAGTGCTTCTTTGCTGGCGCTTCTAAGCTCCTTCCCTTGGTTTGCCCCAAGTGGAAATTTAAGGGAGGGGTGTAGCGTAACCGCCTTTTCCTTCCCAGGCAGCATTCGTATTAGTGGCATAACATCACCGTCGTCAAGCCACATACCAAGCTGGCCGGTGTCCAAATATAACCCAATACCAATCAACTTGACAACGCGCTTAATGGCGTCAGTCGATGCCCCCTTTTCTGCGGTTGTAAAATTCTTGGAGTCGGCTGCCCCTGTGTCGGAAAACTTAATTGTTCTGTCGCCAATATATATTTCAATATTGCCCCTGTAAGCTACCTGGTAATAATCACCCTCCTTTTTTGAGGACAGCACTTCTGTGGTGAGAGAGTAATTGCCCGGTCCTATAACGGTATTGAGCCTGTGAATGATAGCTGGTTTCCTGATATACGGGACGTACAGTCCCCGGCGGTCCTGCTTCACCCACTCATGTTCATCATCGTTGAACATGACACCTAGCTCTTTCCATATTTCCTTAACTGCCGCTGTGTCCGTCTTCACTGATTACCCCCATTTCAGTATATATTGTTTGTTACAGTTTGTCAACTTTTGCCTTGTGCAGCGTGTCTGTGGTGTACACCCCCATTTCGTACCATTTTTTACGCAGCCTTCTAATAAGTTTAAGCTCGCCAATGTTCTTGTGTGCGCGTATAAACAGACTGTGTTTCCTGCGTGCTACTTCTTTTTCCCACTCTTGCATTTCGGAGCCTATTAGCAATCGCAGGAGTGTTGTTTCCCTAATGCCTATTACTGACTGCATTTTGTTGAGGTCCCTGAATGGCTTCTCGCCATTGACGATGGCGTTCAGGGCATTCATCATCCTAATGTCGGCCAGCGCGGCGGGGCGATGGCGTCTCGCAATCGCTATTTCGCTACCAATTTTTGATATCGCCCACATGGGTAGATTGCGGATGGCGAATTTTTTAGCGAAGGCGTTGTTGAGATCATAAATTGAGGTGTTGCTATCACGAAGCTGTAGTAGCCTCTTCGCCCTTATCCTGCCGAATCGCATTATTTGTCGAGACTTTCCTACTATTAAGTAGTACCTTGGCCAGACCTTTTTTATGTATCGCCTCAACCTCCCTGTACTGACACCTAGGTCTTTGGCGAGTTCAGGGACGCTTTTCCCTTCATAGGCAGCCTCGACCAGCCGATCTAGCGATACGTTTCCTGGCGGGCGTCTTAGCGACTTTGGTACTACGACCACCAAGGTGCCATCACCTCCAATGCTGCGATGAGGGTTTCCCCGTGCGGAGAAAATATTTCCCACCCATATGGTGTGGTGTCGCCGATTTTTGTTTTGGGGTATGCCCACGACTGTCCGCGGCTGGAGCTAAAAATAATATACAGCGGGTTATCGTCGACTGAAACATCAAGCCCATAGTCACGCGCCCTTTTGAGAAGCTCTTTGTGGTTAATACCTATCTTTTGTAGCGCCAAAATGTGTTTGCGCTTCAACCTAGTCCCCCTTGCGATTCAGCCTGAATTGCTAGCATGTCTTTGATTGCCTCTACGTCACCGTCGGCAGCCCTGCTTTTAAGGTCGGCGAGTTGCTGCATCCTCAATGCTCGCTTCAGCTGCTCTACCAATGTTAATACACTATCGCATGCCTCTCCGTTCTCTATTGGTATTTCCCTAGTGGCTGCTTCTATAATTTTGCCGCCAACTACCTCAGACAGGGCTTGAAGACTTCCCGTTGTTGGGCATAGTGTTAGCGCCCTAAAGACCACATTGCCGTTGTGTTCTTGCTGCGGGATTGTAATGCGGTTTTGCTGGGCCTCATTTAAAAAGCCCATTACATATGATTTAAGCCTGCGCTTATCAAGGTTGTACTTATCGGCCGCCAGCTCAATTGAGGCGGCAAAAGCCGGATCATAGGGGTGCATATTGCGCAATAGCTGCCCGAGGGCGTGCGGTGCGTTTTCAGGCGACTCTCCAGCGAGGGCAACAATCAGCTCGGCTTCGCTTATGGGGTTTTGCAGTCGGTCCTGCAGCGAGCCGGCCCTCAACAGCGAATTAGGATCCTCTCCCCGCCCAAGGAGAATCGCCTTGCCATTCATGCCGATACGCTTTCCTATGTTGAAAACGGCCCTGATAAACTTTAGGCCAGCGGCATCGCCATCGCCTACTATGATAAAATTATCTGCACCCATACGCTTGATAGCTATCATGTGGGGGATAGAAACGTTGCTGCCTAAGATGGATACTGTATTGCGGGCGCCAGCCTCGTGCATTGACATAACGTCAATTTGCCCCTCAACAATATATGCTGTTGAGCTGTTCCTGATTGATTCGTTGGCAACATCGGCACCAAACAGAAACTTCGTTTTGTTGAAGGCGGTAGAGCGGTGCGTCGTCATGTATTTGGGCTGCTCTTGGTGTGTCGCTCTTCCAGAGATAGCTACTGGTATGCTAGCCGCGTTGCGCAGCGGTATGATTGTGTACCCAGCGAATAGTTCAGTTCCACTTTCTGATAGGAGCCCAATGGCGTGCATGTCGTCGACTGGTACGCCAAGCTGAACGAGCTTCGATGCATATCCCTTTTGCGCATATCCAATTGGCCCGTATAGCTCTTGTACGGCCCTGCTTATCCCCCGCCCCTCAAGGTATCTTACTCCCTCCTCGGCGTTTTCCGCAAAAAGTGAGATGGCTGTTTTTAATATGCTGCTGCCAAAATTTAGGTCATTTTCCTCATACTCAATGTCGAACCACTCAGCAAGAATGGCAAGAGACTCAGCGAAGCTAAGGTGTAGGGTTTCTTTAACGAGCTCAATTACGTCGCCACCTCTACCACACCCGAAACAGTAAAAAAGGCCCTTGTCAGGATTGACGTTAAAGCTGGGTGTATCCTCATCGTGCAG
>Ga0256833_1003877_pt1 | contig 10142 bp, 9 predicted proteins | sample 356284metaG_FD_190535 | JGI IMG/M metagenome (GOLD analysis project Ga0256833, IMG submission 190535) | Hydrothermal vent microbial communities from Mid Atlantic Ridge, Atlantic Ocean - 356-284 | ecosystem: Environmental > Aquatic > Marine > Hydrothermal vents | place: Atlantic Ocean: Mid...
ACCGTGGCCTCGGGCAGGGCTGTTCCCACATCGCGGAAGGTTTCCCAGCCGGCGCGGGCCTGGGTGAAGATGATGTCGGGGCATAATTCCGCCAGCACGCGGGCGGTGGCGGGGATGACTTCCCGGCCAATGCCGTCGCCAGGAATGAGGCAGATAGTTGGAGGCATGGGAGTTATGAGTGCAGAATGTGAATGGGAGGGTTGGGGAGATTGAAGTGCGATTGGTTGAGATTCGTTGGGATGATGAACCTCTACCACCACGAATCTCTCAAAGGCGTTTCAGTGCGGAGAAAGGGGCGGGAAGGGGAACTCGCCCGCGGCGCAGTGGATGACGCCTGCGGTCACATCCACCTGGATGGTTTCCGCGGGCTGGATGGCCGCGACCGCGTCCGGGGCGATGATGGGCGTCATGCCGCTGTTGACCATGTTCCGATAGTAGATGCGGGCGAAGCTGCTGGCGATGATGATGCGCACGCCCGCGGCCTTGAGCGCGGTCACCGCCTGCTCGCGGCTGGAGCCAGTTCCCCAGTTCTCGCCCGCCACGATGATGTCGCCCGGCTGCACGCGGGCAGCGAAGCTGGGATCCAGGTCCTCCAGCGCGTGGGCTGCAAACTCCTGGGGCGTGTGCAAGGTGTAGGTGTATTTGCCGGGGAAGATGACATCGGTGTTGACATGATCGCCATATTTCCACACGCGGCCGGTGTAGACCTCGGAGGTCTGCGAGACCTCCGAGGTCTTGGGCGCCGGGGATGAAGAAGACGCCTGAGCCAGAGACGCTGTGAGGATGGGCAAAGGCCGCGCGTTCGCGGGCGCATTATGCGCGTACGCGCCTCGCGACCAGACTTTCGAGGTCTGCGAGACCTCGAAAGTCTCCGCCGCCACGCGCCCCGCCACCGCGCTGGCGGCCACCACCGCGGGGCTGGCCAGATAAACTTCGCTTTCGGGCTCGCCCATGCGCCCGCGGAAATTGCGATTTGCGGTGCTGATCACCCGCTCGCCCGCCGCGGGCACGCCAAAATGATTCCCCATGCACGGCCCGCAGCCGGGCGCGCCCACAATAGCTCCGGCCTCGACAAAAGTCTGGATGTAACCCAGCTCCAGGGCCTGTTGCAGCACCTGGCTACTGGCGGGCGTGATGATGAGTCGCACGCCCGCTGCCACCCGTTTGACCACGCCATCGGCATTGCGCAAAACCGCCGCGGCCGCGGCCAGGTCTTCCAGACGACCATTGGTGCAAGTGCCGATGAAGGCTTCATCGATGGGCTCGCCCACAACCTGCGCCAAATCCACCACATTGGCCGGGCTGTGGGGGCGGGCGATGGCGGGCGCGATTTCATCCAGATTCACCGTCAACACCCCGGCATAACTCGCCCCCTCATCAGGATACAACGCCATCTCCCGCACCTGCTCACTGAATACTGAATACTGATTACTGCTTACTGATCGACGCGCCAGCCAGGCGAACACGCGCGCATCGGGCGGCAGATACGCGTTCTTCGCACCCGCCTCCGCCATGAGATTCGCCAAAGTCATGCGTTGGGCCGCGGTCAGGCCCGCCACGCCCGGGCCCGCAAACTCCAGCGCCCGATAGGCCGCGCCGCCCGGGCCCAGAGCCCGCAAAATCCACAAGCCCAGGTCTTTGGCGCTGACGCCGGGCCGCAGGCGTCCTCGCAGCTCAATGCGGATGGTCTCGGGCACGCGCAGCCAGATTTCGCCCGTGGCCCACAATTTGGCCACCTCGCTGCGCCCCAGCCCCGCGGCGAATGCGCCCATCCAACCGGCGTGGGGCGTGTGGCTATCCGCGCCCAGCAGCATCTGGCCCGGCAAAATGAGCGCTTCTTCGCTGACGACCTGGTGGCAGACGCCCCGGCCTACATCGAAAAAATGGGGAATGTCCTGCTCGCGCACGAACGCGCGAATCTGCGCGTGGTTGCGGGCGTGCACCGGCGTGGGCGCGGGCGAGGCGTGATCCAGCACGATGACCAGGCGTTGGGGATCATGCACCCGCTCCTGGCCCAAGCTCCGAAAAATGCGAATGATGGCCGCGCTGTTGTCGTGGCTGAGGATGCGGTCGGGCCGGACGGTGACGATTTGCCCTACCGCCGCATAGTCGAGGCCCGCAGCGCGGGCGATGGCTTTCTGGGTGAAGGTTTGAGGAAGCATGGGAGTGAAGAATGAAGAATGGAGAATGAAGAATGGAGAATGGAGAATGAAGAATGGAGAATGGAGAGTGGAATCTCTATGAATCTCTATGAATCTCAATAAATCTCTACGGAATCTCAATGAATCTCGACGGAATCTCAATGCCCCCCTACCGCACCATAACCAGCTCGGCGTTGTGGTTGGCCCCCGCCCAGTGGTGCAGCAGCTCATCCACATCATCCAGGGTGAGAGCCTGTTCATCGGCCAGGGTTTTGATGTGACGGGTGAGGGTTTTGATCTGTGCATCATCCAGCGCCAAGCCCAACTGCTCGGCCCGGGCCTTGACCGCATTCCAACCGGTGAGCTTATGGGCAATGGAAAGATAGCGGGTCAGGCCAAAATCTTCCGGTTTCAGGGCTTCGTAGGTCTCGGGCGCATTGAGGATGGCTTTGGCGTGGATGCCCGCCTTATGGGTGAAGGCGCTGAAACCGGTGATGGGATTGTTGAAGGGGATGTCCACATCCACGAGATCGGAGACCAGCAACTCCAGGTCGCGCAATTGCGCCAGGCGATATTTGCGGCGAGTGGTTTCTCGATCGTAGGTGGCCATGCGGGCGATGAATCCCCCCAGAGACGTGATGCCATTGCGTTCGCCAATGCCCAGCACGGTGGTGTCGATGTGGGTTGCGCCCGCCTCCAGGGCGGTGAAAGCATTGGCGATGGCGCAGCCCGAATCATTGTGCCCATGGAATTCGATATCCGCGGTGGTCAGCCGCCGCAAGGTTTCCACCAGACGGAAAACCTGGGTGGGCGTGGCGATGCCCACGGTGTCGGCCACGCCGAAACGATCCACCACGCCCAATTTATCCACAGCCAGATACACCTGCAAAAGCTCCTTTTCTTCGCTGCGGAAGGAATCTTCGGTGCTGAAGCGCAGTTCGATCTCGGGCGCTTGCTCGCGAATCCAGGTCAGAGTCTCGGCGGCCAGGTCGATGATGGCATCGATGCTGAGGCCGTGGCTGAATTTGCGAAGTTGCGAGGAGGTGCCGATGACCACATCCAGACCATCTACGCCCGTTTCCAGTGCAATTTTGGCGTCATCGATGCGGCAACGGATGTGGGTGAGAGTGCGGGCGTCGAGCCCCAGGCGGGTGATGGCCCGCAGATCGGCCATGCTGCCGGGCGAGGCCAGGGGCGAGGTCATTTCCAGATATTCGACGCCGAAAGCGTCCAGGGCGCGGGCGATGCGGATTTTGTCCTGCTGCGAGAAATTGGCGCCGATGAATTGCTCTCCCTCGCGCAGGGTGGATTCGATGATGTGGTAGGTTTGGAGTGACATGGTGGGGTCTCGGGTGGGAAAGAAAGATGTTGATATCGTTGCGAAAAGAAAGGAATTTGCGATATGATTCAAGATGTTATGTTGCAGGCGTCTGCCGCCATCGCCCGAGGCTGGAAGCCACGGGCTACCGCTACGAAGGCCCGCGGGCCTAGCCCAACGGGCTTGACAATGGTAGCCCAGAGGTTTACCTCAGGGCGAAGGCGCATGAACGCTCTCAACGCATCTAGGACACACCCAATTGGTAAGCCAAAATGAAATTGACATATTTTGAAACTGAAGACATTTTGTATATTTTCCTGGCAGAAGGCGATGAGGCCAGTAGCGTCGAAATCAGTCCGAATGTGACCGTAGAATTGGATGAAGCGGGCGATATGCTCGGCGTAGAGATTCTCAATGCCAGCGAGTTCTTGCGGAACACTGTACTTGAATCTGTACAGGGCAGAATTCTATTGAACAGACAAGCCGCCTGACCATTCACACATCACGAATCACCTCAGCGATAGCTTGAGCGACGTAGTTCAGATCCTCCTCCGCGATGACCAGGGGCGGCAGCAGGCGGAGGACAGTGGCGCCCGCGGGCAGGGCCAGCACGCCCCGCTCTTGCAAGGCCCGCAGCACCGGCCCCACCTTGCTCTTCAGCTCTACGCCGATCATCAGGCCCGCACCCCGCACTGCGCGGATGCGAGGGCTTTCGATGCGGCGCAGGCGGGCCAGCATCATCTCGCCCAGGCGGGCCGCGCGTTGGGGCAGTCTTTCTTCTTGCAGCACGCGTAGCGTGGCCCGGGCCGCGGCCGCGGTCAGGGGATTGCCGCCAAAGGTGCTGCCGTGCACCATGCGCGGCAGGTCGCACACCCGCGGGCCCAACAGCGTCGCGCCCATGGGCAGCCCCCCGGCGATAGATTTGGCCAGGGCCATGATGTCGGGCTCGACGCCATAGCGCTGGCTGGCGAAAAGCCGCCCGCTGCGCCCGAATCCCGTCTGAATCTCATCCAGAATCAGCAGCGCGCCATGCTCATCGCAAAGGGCGCGGGCCGCTTGCAAGAATGCGGGATCCGCGGGCCGCACGCCCCCCTCGCCCTGGATCGGCTCCAGCAGCACCGCGGCGGTGGCGTCGCTGATCGCAGCCTCCAGCGCCGCCAGGTTGTTGTAGGGGATGTGGGTGAAATCGGGCACCAGAGGCAGGAAGGGGCCGCGATATTTTTTGTTCCAGGTGGCGGAAAGCGCGCCCATGGTGCGGCCATGGAAGCCTCGCATCGCGGCCACGATTTGGCGGCGGCCCGTGCTGATGCGGGCAAACTTGAGCGCGGCCTCGATGGCTTCGGCGCCCGAGTTGCTGAGGAAGGCCCGATTCAGGTCGCCGGGCGCGGCCGCGGTGAGCTCGGCCAGATACTGGGCCCGCACATCGTTGTAAAAAATCTCGGGGCAGGAGATGAGGGTGCGGGCCTGGCGGGCGAGGGCGTCGACGATGGCGGGATGGCTGTGGCCCAGATTGGCCGCGCCCTGACCGCCCACGCAATCGATGTAGCGACGGCCCTGGTCATCCCACAGATGCGCGCCCTGACCGCGCACGATAGTCAAATCGCGCTTGGGATAAACGCCCGAGGTGTGAGCCGATTCGAGGGTGATGATAGGGGATGTTGTGATGGTCTGGGGCATGATGACAATTGCGAGAATGAGGGATGGTGGAGATCTGATGGAGATTCATTGGGATTGGTTGAGATTGGTTGAGATTGGAGGAGATTGGAGGAGATTCATCGAGATTTTGGTGATTTCCCACTCTCATAACCTCAATGAATCTTGCTATCCCAGAAACATTGTTCCCTGGCCCGATAATGCCTCCGACACCGGATGCGCCACGCGGGCGTCGGCCAGGATGGCGCGAGGGACGCCCGCGTTGACGGCTTCTTCCGCGGCCAGCACTTTACGCTTCATGCGGCCCGCGGCCGCGGCTCGGGCATGGGGCAGGGTTTGGGGCGTCACCTGGCGGATGAGGGAGTTTTCGTCGGGGAAATCGGCCAACAGGCCCGGCACGTTGGAAAGAATGATCAACGCATCCGCACCCAGGGCGGCGGCGATGGCCGCGGCCGCGCGGTCACCATCCACATTCAGGCGCTCGCCTTGGGTTCCCAGGGCCACGGGCGCGACAACCGGGGTGAACCCCGCGTCCAGCAGAACCTGGAGCGCCTGGCCGTTGGCTTCTCGGATTCTGCCCGAATAATCATCGCGGATCACCCGTTGGCGGCCATTTTCCACCGCTCGGATGGCCCGTTTGCGCTCGGCCACCAGCAGCCGCCCATCCACGCCCGCCAGTCCCACCGCGTTCACGCCCCGGGCCTGCAAATCGGCCACCAGGGTCTTGTTCACCTGGCCCGCGGCCGCGGCCACAAAGATCTCCAGCATGTCAGGATAGGTGTAGCGGCTGAGATGTCCGCTGGGCGATTGAATCTGGCGGCGATCCAGGCCCGCCTGGTCGGCCAGGGCGTTGGCCGCGGCGGATGCGCCATGCACCAGCACGATGCGTTGCCCGCGGGCCAGGAGTTCGGGCAGTTCTTGCAGCAACGGCTCAGGATCGACGCCTGCCCCGCCGCCAAGTTTGATGATGATGGTTGATGGAGTCATGGTTGATAGGATGAGAGTGGTGAGTAAGTCGATAGAGATTCGATGGAGATTCGATGGAGATTCGATGGAGATTCGGTAGAGATTCTGGGACGGTTCGATAGAGATCCGTTGGAGATTCGTTGGATGTTTGGTGGAAGTTCGGTGGAGATTAAAATCACGACAAATCTCGACTAATCTCAATGAATCTCCACGCCTTACACCGGATGCAGACCGGGGAAGGTCAATCCCGTGATTTCGTCGAATCCGCACATCAGATTCATGCACTGCACAGCGGTTCCGGCCGCGCCTTTGCCCAGGTTGTCGATGGCGGCCAGGGCCACCAGGCGCCCGCTTTCGGGCTGCAATTGCCAGCCCACATCGGCCAGGTTCGTCCCCCACAGCAGTTTGGGTTCAGGATGCCGGTAGAGGCCCGAGCGGCCATGCACAATGCGCACAAAGGGCTCATCGCCGTAGGCTGCGCGCCACGCCCGCCACAGGTCGCGATCGCTCAGGCCCGGCTGCACCCAGGCGTGGGCGGTGGCCAGCGCGCCCCGCACCAGCTCCACCGAGGTGATGGAAAGGTGGATGTCGTCCCGGCCAAAGGCCTGATGCACCTCGGCTTCGTGGCGATGGCCCACGGGCGCATAGGAGCGCACCACGTGACTGCGTTCGGGATGATGCGAGCCGGGGTTGGTGGATGCGCCCCCTTCGGATGAGCCCACTTTCAGGTCGATAATGACAGGTCGCTCCAGCAGCAGGCCCGCTTCCATCAATGGTTTCAGGGCCAGGATGCTGGCGGTGGCGTTGCAGCCCACGCCGCTGACATAGCGGGCGTCGCAAATGGCGTCACGGTTGATCTCGGGCAAGCCGTAGACGAAGCGTTCCAGCCACGCGGGCGCGGCGTGCGCCTGCCCATAGCGCCGCGCATAATGCGCTGGGTCGCGCAAGCGAAAGTCCGCGGAAAGATCGATGATGCGGGGGGCCAGAGCGGCGAAATCGTCGATGCGGGCCTGGGCCTGGCCGTGGGGCAGGGCCAGGAAGAGCACATCGACCGGCTCCAGCGCCTCCACCGTGGTGAATTTGAGGGGCTGCTGGCGCCCGAACGCGGGCCGCAGGTTGGGGTGAATCTGATGCACGAATTTGCCCGCGTAGCGGCGGGAAGTGACCTGATGCACGCTCACATGGGGATGCGTTAGCAGCAGGCGCAGCAGCTCGCCGCCGGTGTAGCCCGAGCCGCCGATGATGGCGACGCGGAGGGGTGAAGAGATCGTAGTCATGGTGGATGATTCGATGAAAGAAAGTGATATGCGAAAACTGGGAATTAATGATCAATGGATTAATGATTAAAGGATTAAAGGGGAATTTGTAGTTAATAGGTAACTGCTAAGGTAGCCAGGTTGGACGTGACTTCCGCCTTAAACCAGACGCTTCTGGCTGCCAAGGCGTCAAGCGTGGAACGTCAAACGTCATAACGCCTCATGGGACGCCCGCAGTGGAGCGCATTTTTGACGTTTGAAGCATGACGTTTGACACTTCTTTGCAGAAGGCGACATGAGTTTCTATGGCCTTTCCTGCGCATACCTAAGCAGTTACGTTAATTGAAGCATTAGCAAGCACAAACGCCATTTAATCATTAATCATTAATCATCTATCTTTGCCACCACGTATTCCGCCACCGCCGCGGGGATGTTGACGCCCGTGGTGTCGATGCTGTTGCGGAATTCCATGGTGTGGTTGATTTCGTTGACCAGCAGGCCGCGGTGGGGGTCTTCGAAGAGATCGATGGCCAGGACGCCGCCGCCCACCGCCTGCGCGGCCTGCCGACAGATGGCGTCCAGTTCGGGGGTGATGGGACAGTTGCTGGCCCGACCTCCGCGGGCGGTGTTGGTGATCCAGTGGGCGCTGCTGCGGTAGATGGCGGCGATGGTGGCGTCGCCCACCACAAAGGCGCGGATGTCCCGATCCGGTTTGGGCACCAGCTCCTGGATGTAGTAGATGTGATGCTGATAGCCGCCCAGCACCTGACGATGCTCCAGCACCGCTTCCGCTGCGTCGCGGTCGTTGATGCGGGCCAGCAAGCGGCCCCAGGAGCCCACCGTCGGCTTGAGCACCACGGGATACCCCAGCTCTTCCATCGCAGTCAGGGCCGAGGCCCGATCGAAGGCGACGCGGGCCCGGGGCTGGGGGACGTCAGCCTCTTGCAGAGCCGCGGTGGTCAGGATTTTATCGGCGCAGACCGCGGCGGTGGCGTAACGATTGATGGTGGGCAGGCCCGCCTGCTCAGCCAGACGCAGGGCGTAGAGCCCGCGCGATGTGCTGACGCTGCGTTCCACCAGCACATCGGCCTGGATGGGGAAGCGAGCGGCGTCCGGGCCAAAGACCAGGTCGCCATCCCGCACAAGCTGCACCTCGGCCCCCGCGTCCTCCAGCGCCCGCAGCAACAGCTTTTCTTCTACGCGAATGCGAGAAACCAGCAGGGCGACGCGTGTCATTCTCCCCAGTCCTCCTCTTCTTCGGGCGCCAGATCCAGGGCCAGCGGCTGCAGCGAAAGCACTTCCAGTTCCACGCCGCATTCGGCGCAGGTGATGATTTCTCCCTCGATGGGGTCGTCCAGCGTCAATTCAGCGCCGCATTCGGGACAGGTGGTGGTGTAGGTGGTCATGGGTAAAACTCCTTGTGATGGTGAGAAGAGAGAGTTGGGAAATTTGATGGAGATTCTATAGAGATTCATGGAGATTGCATGGGTTTTGAATCTCAACCGAATCTCTATTGAATCTCAACTGAATCTCAATAAAAACAAAAAACCTCCGCCCGCCGAACTGGCGAGGGAGGCTTGGGTCGCAGAATTTTGGATGCGCTCAAGTAGCCTGTCCCGGGCCGTCCGGCAGGATATGACAAGGCTTCTTGGTGCGCTTGAGGAAGGAAGATAGCTGAAACATGAGAGGGAGGGAATTGGAGATTGGGTATTGGGTATTGGGTATTGGGTATTGGGTATTGGGGATTGGGGATTGGAGATTGGAGATTGGAGATTGGAGATTGGAGATTGGGGACTTGAAGTGGCAGGGGAAATATCTAACGCCTGATATCCAATATCCACAAAAAAAGCCCGACCAGGGGGAGGAACCTGGTCGGGCTAAGCACAGAGCGGGAGGTGCGTGCTTCGTTTACCTTCTACCGCGTGCGCATGGCTCTTCCCAGGTTTAGGAAGGGCTTCTTGTTGCGCTTGGCGGACTTGATGAAGGTAAACATGAGGAGGGGGTGTAGGTTGAGGAGGACAACCATGTAAAAGGAGGATACAAAGGCTATTATAACGAAGTTTTTCGATTTGTCAACCCCAATTTTCTTTCGAAACGGCCACGCGCACATTGCCGCCCGCTTTTTGCAGGCGATCTCGGGCCACATCGGGCGAACAATCCAGCAGCGTGCTGACGATCGCGACTTTTACATCATTGCCGCTGCGGGCCAGGGCTGCGGCCGCCTCAGCTTCGCTGATGTCGCAGGCCTGGGCCACGATGCGCCGCGCCCGCTGTTGCAGCTTGGCGTTGTTCTGCTGCACATCCACCATCAAATTGCCATAGGTTTTGCCCAGCCGCACCATGGCCCCGGTGCTGAGCATGTTCAGAATCAGTTTTTGCACGGTGCCAGCCTTGAGACGGGTGGAGCCGGTGATGACTTCGGGACCCACCAGCGGGGCCATCACATGATCCGCCAGATCGGCCAGGGGAGCGGGCAGGTTGCAGATGATGGCAGCGGTCAGGGCTCCCCGCTGGCGGGCCTCTATCAGCGCCCCCTGCACATAGGGCGTGCGCCCGCTGGCTGCGATGCCCACTACGCTATCCAGCGGCCCGACGCCTAGCGCCCGCATGGCCGCGGCCCCATCCTCAGGATTATCCTCCGCCTCCTCCACCGCTTCGGTCAAAGCCCGACGGCCGCCCGCGATCACCCCCACCACCTGCTCGGGCGCGGTGTTGAAGGTGGGGGGACATTCCGACGCATCCAGCACGCCCAGCCGCCCCGATGTGCCCGCACCCACATAGATCAATCGCCCCCCCTGCTTCATGCGG
>Ga0256833_1003878_pt1 | contig 10141 bp, 9 predicted proteins | sample 356284metaG_FD_190535 | JGI IMG/M metagenome (GOLD analysis project Ga0256833, IMG submission 190535) | Hydrothermal vent microbial communities from Mid Atlantic Ridge, Atlantic Ocean - 356-284 | ecosystem: Environmental > Aquatic > Marine > Hydrothermal vents | place: Atlantic Ocean: Mid...
CGGCCTACTGTACACTTACAGTCTGCTCGCATGCAGCGCTGATAAGGGCGGTGCACGTCGCTGTCCGCGGAGCGGGGGCCTGGGGTATGAAGAGCCTGGGCAGGGTTGAGGGGTACGCGCTGGTCATGGGCGACAACGTGGACACCGACACCATAGTGGCCGCCAGGTTCCTGCACTACACGGAGCCCGGGAAGCTCGCCGAGGGAGTGTTTTACAACGTGCCGGAGCTGCGCGAGAGGCTGGCCCGCGTCCCGAGGCCAGTAGTGATAGTCGCTGGCAGGGGCTTCGGCTACGGCAGCAGCAGAGAGCATGCGGTGCTGGCACTCCTAGCGGCGGGGGTGAAGGCAGTGGTGGCAGCGAGCTTCCATAGAATATTCTACAGGAATGCAATAAACAACGGCCTCCTTGTCGTGGAGTACCTCGAGGAGCCGAGGCCCCACTTAGCTGATGGCGATAGGCTTGTGGTCGACGCTTCTAGGGGCGTTCTCGAGGCCCCCGGCCGGGGGCTCCGGTGGAGGCTGCGCAGCCTGCCGCCACGCATACTCTCTCTAGTGGAGACGGGAGGGCTCCGCGGCGCGTTGGAAAGGATGGCCAGGGGTCAACGTTTAGAGTAAAACGTTTAGAGTAACCGGTAAGCGCTTAGCTAGCCTCCGCCGCCGTGCTGCACTAGGGTGCCCGGCCTCGGAGAACTCGGGAAGGGCTTGGGGGCTCGTCTACGCGTCGATAGCGCTTGTCGCCGCCGTGGCGGCTGCCCGCCTCTACTACGGGTACACGGGCTCCCTCCCGGTGCTGAGCGTGGAGGGCTACCACGCCCTCCTCGACGCGGTTCTCTCAGTCCTCGTCGTGGCCGCGCTGCTGGTCTCTAGGAGTAGTTGGGCTCGCCGCTTCCCCTATGGGCTCTACCGGCTCGAGGATCTGGCGGCTGTTCTCCTCGCGCTTGTGATACTCTTTGAACTCGTTGATCAAGCTAGGGGGCTCTTCGCCCCGGTGCCCGTTGTCCCCAACGCGGCCGTCGCCGTGCAGGCCGCCACTGTGCCCCTCCTGGCCGTCTCCGTGTGGTTGAAGAAGAGGGCGGCTGCTCTACTGCACAGCCCTGGGCTCGAAGCGGACGCGGCCCACATGGTCGTCGACGTCGCGGAGTCCGGCGCGGTCGCGGCTGGGCTGAGCCTATACCAGCTCCTCTCCACCCCCCTGGCCTACCGTGCAGCCCTGCTCATAGCCCTGGCGGGGCTCGCTATGGCCGCTTACGAGGCCGCGCACGACTCGGTGCTTGCCCTGCTGGATCTGCCCAGGGAGCCGGAGCTGGTGAGGAGGGCCTGGCGTGTGGCCCGCGAGGCCGCGGGCCCGAAGGCAGAGATAGCTGAGCTGAAAATCAGGTGGGCTGGCCCAGCGGTCTTCGTCGATGTCTCGGCGAGGATGCACCCGCTTCTAACCATAGATGTGGCCTCAAGGATAGCATCGCGGATAGAGGAGGCGCTTCGGAGGAGCCTGGAGTGGGTAGAGGAGGTTAGGGTGAGCATAGAGCCCACCCGTAGGAGGAAACTGAGGGTAGCGTTACCCCTGGACGAGCCCTCGCCGGCCTCGAGGCCCTCAAAGCACTTCGGGAAAGCACCCTACTTCCTGCTCGCAGACATCGAGGACGACAAAGTAGTCGGGACAAGGGTGGTGGAGTCAATGCTGTTCAAGAGGACGGGGTATAGCTCCATGCTGGCTGGCGCGGAGCTTGCAGAAAGCATGCACGAGCACGGCGTAACCGATGTAGCCGTCGTCAATATAGGCGAGCTGGCCTATGCGCTGCTCCTCCGCCACAAGGTGCTCGTGTGGAAGGCCGATCCCGCCGCCTCCGCGCTGGACAATGTGGACAAGCTGCTACACGGCCGGCTCGAGCCCCTGGAGGAGCCCACCCATGAGGCGCCGTGGCGCAGGGAGAGCAGGACAGGACAGCCTATAGTCTCCTAACCGTGCTGTGGAGGAGCCCGGTGTCCTTGGGCATGTGTAGGCTCCTGGCAGGCGTCTCCTGGAGCCGGCGGGGCTCCACGCTGCTCGGCGAGCTAGCTCTCCTCGTCGCGGAGGCGGCTCAGGGCGACCCCTATCTCCGGGCCGTCACCGGGGGCGAGGACAGGCACTGCCACGGCTACGGCTACGTGCTCCTCGCCCGCGGTCCCACGGGGGCCTGGAGGATAAGCTACGAGCGCTACGACGCGTTATCAGAGAACGTGGACGAGGAGGAGGCATGTAGGAGGAACCTGGAGGCAGCCAAGGGCGCGGCGGAGAAGCTCCACGGCCTGCTGCGGGCTGCCGAGGAGGCGGTGCTGGTGTTCCACGTGAGGAGGGCGGGGAGGAGGGAGCCCAGGGGCAGCCTCAACGCCCACCCCTATAGCGTAACCGCGGCCACGCCCAGGGGCGCTGCCGTGCTATACCTGGCCCACAACGGGGGCCTCCGGAAGGAGGAACTCGCCTCCGCCCTTGGGGTCGCGGCCGAGGCTTACACCGACAGCAACCTCCTAGCCCTATGGATCGCGAAACGCGTAGAGGAGGGCGTGGAGCCCCCCGTGGCCCTCGCCCAGGGCTACAGGTACGCAAAGAGTGGCTACGATGTGGCCCTCCTAGTGGTCGAGGACAGACTGCGCTACGCTTCCCCGAGGCTACTCTACGCGGCCGGCATGGCGCCGGGCCTCGACGAGGCCAGGAGGCGCTACTACGCGCCAGTAGCCTTCGAGGCCCAAGGCGCCGTGGGCTTCACCTCCTCCACCATCCTAGACCTGGCCCGGGAGAGGCTCGGCGATGCAGACGCATGGATGAGGCTCCTTGGGGGGGACGAGTGGGGCGTCTACGAGGCTTCCAGGGCAGGGCTTCGGAGGCTCCACGGCCTGGGATCCAGGTTAACCCAATAACGGGGCGAGGCTATGCTGCTGCTCCGTGGGGGCGGATGAGGTGGTAGGGACGTACCGTAACCCCTCTCCCCTAGGGATGTGGAGTGTGGAGCGACCCTGACGCCCCCGTGCTCTTGAACGCGTGTTGGAGGTTTCGGCCTTTGTCTTGCAGGCTTGTCGGCCGTAGTTTTCCGGACGCCGACTTAATATCATTCAACGGAGCGTTATTTCTCTCAAAGTAGGTGAGTGGAGGGGGATGAGCGGCGGCCGCATAAGGTGCCCTAGGCTGGAAGAAGGAGTCTACCACTATGACCCATCTACTGGTGAGTGGAAACAGGGGCCGCCGAGGAGCGGCTACAGCTTGCTCGTCTTCGTAAACCTGTTCTGCAGCAAGGGCTGCGAGCGCGCAATCCGGTTAATAGAGCAGGTGGCTGGCAAGCTAATAGAGGAGGGAAAGCTTGGCCTAGGGCTCGTGGTCTGCACTAGGTTCAAACGCTTCTGCCTAGACAAGCAGGCCCGCGGCCTCTTCGCAAGCTACAACGTCTTCGCAAGCCCCACAGTGGTGGTCCTCCATAACGGAACCCCCATAGCCTCCTTCAAGGGCAGCCTCCGAGTGGAGGAGGATATGCCCAGGTTCCTCCGCCACCTAGCGGCAGAATTGAAGGCTGGGCTCCACAGCACGCCTCCAATATCATAAAATCCTGCTTCCTTCTTTCTCGGTACCCTCGGGCTGGCGGCGCTGCTATGAACGGGTTCCTCCGCGGCTTTGCGGCTGGCGCGGGCCTCGTGCTTCTCATAGTAGGCCTCGCCGCCGCCTACGCGGTCGAAACAAGGTACGAGCCCCTCTACGGGAGGATAGAACCCCTCTTACCTCTCCTAGAGGAGGCGGCCAGGCTTCTCGACACGCTTAACCAGAGCGGCCTCCCAGCAGCCTATACCACGCTAACAAACAAGCTCCCCGAGATAAAGGGGGTACTGGCAACCTACAAGGAGATCTACGGGCTTCTCTCAAGCCACGTAGAGGAGCTTGAGAGACTCTACAATGAGACGCACAGCCGCTGGTACAACGACACCCTCCGGGAGCTCGAACGGGTTTCAACGGAGGCGTCCCCTGTCCTAAGGCTACTAGGCATAGACAGTCTGGCCTCTGACGCGGCGAAAGCCATGAAGCTCGGCCAGGAGGCGACAAGCCTCACGGCAAAAACACTATCTATTCTCCAGAGCCTACCGCCCAGTAGGCTCGAGAAGCTCCTAGAAACGTTCAGCAAGCTAGCAGAGACAATGCCCCCCGAGCGGCTCAACCAGACACTCAGCCAGGCGGCACAGCTCCTAAGAGAAGCACAGTCGGCAGCGAATGCGGTGAAAGAGTACCCACCTAGCCGCCTCCTCCGCTACGCTGAGGCGACGGCGGCCGCTGGCGCAGCGTTACTGGTGGCAGGCGTGGCAGCAGAGGCAGCCGCCAGGAGAAGAGAAGCAGCAGAAAGGTGAGATTCCGTGCCCCGGCTCGGGGAAGGAAAAAGGCACCTATGGCATGATGCGTATGTTACGCTGTGGCCTCAACCTCGCCGCGCTCCTCAAGCCTCCTTATAGCCTCGGCTAGTTCATGCAGCAGCTCCGCGGGAGTGGCGAACTCCTCCTTCTCAACCTCGTTAAGTATCTTCTCGATGTCGAGGCCGCGCCACTTGAGGCCGGCCAGTCTCTCCTTAAGCTGCTCCTTCTTCACAGGGAAGTCGAGGCCACGTATCCTCTTCAGAACCTCGACGGCCCAGTTAATGCCCCTGCGGCCGGTGACGGTGGGCAGCTCGCCGCGCTCCTCCAGCTTCCTGATGGCCTCAGCCAGCTCGTGGAGCAGCTCGGCGGGGCTAGCGAACTCCTCCTTCTCGATCTCGTCGAGTATCTTTGTCGCCGGTATCCCGTAATAGTAGAAGTCCTTGAGTCTCTCCTTAAGCTGCTCCTTCTTCACAGGGAAGTCGAGGCCACGTATCCTCTTGAGTACTTCGGCTGCCCAGTTGATGCCCCTCCTTGCCATCCCGCCTCACCTCTCTCCCTGATGCTTTCCACTCTTGTTTGATAGCTAGCCGCCTACGTTTAAACATTACCTAGGGGCTCCACGTGGGGAACCTATATAGAAAACAAGTCAACGCCTATACTGCTATCAAGAAATAATCCGACATGTATAATATATGGGTTAATAGCTGTAGGAACAGCCGCGCGGCCTTCGGAGAGAAACGTGGAGGGGGCTCAGTGCTCGGCTGGAGTCGTCATCCCGGCGAAGACGGTAGGTATAATCCCTGGCTCCTCACAGCCCCTTGAGGAAGCTGTGTCGCTGGTGCAGGGGTTTATCCAGGCCCACCCTGGCGGCCTCCAGCTTGAGGTGTAGTGTCATGGACAGGGTTGACTGGTATGAGCTGTCCCGGAGGCTTCACCGGCTCTATGAGGGCAAGATAGAGGTTCTGCCCAAGGTTCCTGTCGCGTCCCGCGGCGAGTTCGCGGTATGGTATACTCCCGGCGTGGCGGGGCCCGCGCTTGACAACGCCGGTGACCCGGAGGAGAGCTTCCTCAACACCTGGCGGTGGAACACGGTCGCGGTGGTGAGCGATGGGACGAGGGTTCTAGGCCTCGGCAATGTGGGGCCCGAGGCAGCACTGCCGGTGATGGAGGGTAAGGCGCTTCTCTTCAAGGTGCTTGGCGGCGTCGACGCGGTGCCACTTGTACACCGTGGCCGCAGTGTGGAGGAGTGGCTCCGCCTGCTGGAGCTGCTGGAGCCCAGCTTCGGGGGAGTGAACCTCGAGGACATTGAGAGCCCCAAGTGCTTCCAGCTCCTAGACGAGACCCGGGAGAGGCTCGACATACCCGTCTGGCACGACGACCAACAGGGCACAGCCACGGTGACCCTCGCGGGGCTCATCAATGCGGCTAAGCTGACAGGGAGGAGGCTGAGGGAGATGAAGATAGTCCTGCTGGGCGCCGGGGCCGCGAACATCGCACTCTACAGGCTGCTACGTGCCTACGGCGTGCCAGCCGCCAACATCGCCGTCCTGGATTCCCGTGGACTCCTACACCCCCGTAGGAGGGACATCGAGTCGCTGAGGGAGAAGCATCCCTGGAAGCACAGGATAGCCGTGGAGACTGGGGGCGCGTGGCTCGGCTCCCGCGACGCGGGTCCCGCGGAGGCCTTGCGGGGCGCCGATGCGCTGGTCGCGGCATCGAGGCCAGGGCCGGGAGTGGTGAAGCCCGAATGGGTCAGAGGCATGGCCAGGGATGCCATCGTGTTCGCGGAGGCTAACCCGGTGCCGGAGATATGGCCTTGGGAGGCCCGGGAGGCCGGCGCAAGGGTTATCGCCACGGGTAGAAGTGACTTCCCGAATCAAGTTAACAATAGCCTCGCTTTCCCCGCCGTGTTCCGGGGCGTGCTCGACGTGAGGGCCCGCGCGATAACCGATGAGATGGCTATTGCTGCTGCGTTGGAGTTGGCGAGGTTTGCCGAGGAGAGGGGGCTCCGCGAGGACTACATAATCCCTGGCATGGAGGAGTGGGAGGTGTTCCCCAGGGTGGCGGCCGCGGTCGCGGCCAAGGCCTCAGAGCAGGGCCTCGCGAGAAAGCCGAGCAGCTACGAGGAGGAATTGGAGAGGGCGAGGAGGATAATCTCCGCCACCCTGGAGAAGATACGCGTACTCCGAGGGGCAGGGCTCATCGCCCCACTGCCCCCGGACGTAGAGCGCGCAATCAAGGGCTACAATGGCAGCAGGGACGGGTAAGCCAAAAACGCTGGTTCACAACAACATCCCCCTCGGGGGCGGCGTGGCGGCACAGGTATCCATACCGGCACGCCTGGCCCGCGAGGCCCGTAGAAGGGGGCTGGATCTAGAGTCGCTCGTGCTGGAGGCTGTGGCTGAGAAGCTGTCCAGCGACCCCTCCGAGGAGCTAGCAAATAGGCTCAGCATTGCCGGGCACATGCTGGTCCGCGCGAGGGAGGAGCTGGAGAAAGGGGACGCCGTTCAAGCATCGGAGAAGATATACAAAGCCGTAGAAGAGGCGTTGAAAGTGCTTGCATGCATCCACAGTCTAGAGGAGTGTGAGAGGGCTAGGAGGGAGGGCGGCTGGTGGAGCCGCCTCCTGGCCCGCGAGGCCCGCCGCCTCTCCAGGATCCTCGGTGCCCCCTGGATAGCTGAGGCCTGGGCCGAAGCCTTTGATCTGCACGTCCACGGGTTCCACGAACACGTCTACAGCGTCGATGACATTGCCCCCGTGCTGCCGCTGGCCGAGCGCCTAGTCAAGCTCGCTGGGAAGAAGCTCCGGGAGACGCCTCACCAGGCGTAGGGGCAGGCGACCCAATGCCCCCTCTCCGCTTCAACCAGCCTAGGCTCCCCTTCCCTACACTCGGGTCTCGCCAGCGGGCAGCGGGGGGCGAAGCGGCAGCCGGGTGGCGGGTTCAGGGGGCTCGGCGGCTCCCCGGTTATCCTCCTCTCCCTCGCCCTCCTCCGGGCCTCCTCCGGGTCGGGGATCGGGATGCTGGAGAGCAGCATCCTCGTGTACGGGTGGAGAGGCTTCTCGAACACCTCCTCCGCGGGGCCGAGTTCCACTATCTTCCCCACATACATGACTGCTATGTAGTCGCTCATGTAGCGGACTACGCCCAGGTCGTGGCTTATGAAGAGGTATGTGAGCCCGTGCTTCGCCTGTAGATCCTTCAACATGTTAAGTATCTGCGCCTGCACGCTCACATCCAGTGCGCTCGTGGGCTCGTCCAACACTATGAACTTCGGTTGGAGGGCGAGCACCCTAGCTATCGCAATCCTCTGCCTCTGGCCGCCGCTGAACTCATGAGGGTAGCGGTAGAGATGGCTCTCGTTAAGCCCGACTTCGTACAGCAGCTCCGTTATGTACTTCTCCGGGTCCTCCACCTTGATGCCGTGGACCTTGAGCACCTCATGTATGATGCTATATACTGTCATCCTCGGGTTGAGGCTCCCGTAGGGGTCCTGGAACACCATCTGCGCCTCCCTGCGGAACCTCTTCAGCTCCCTCCCCTTGAGCCGGAAGACGTCCCTGCCCTCGAAGAATACGCTCCCCGACGTAGGCTCCAGCAGGCGGAGCACGAGCTTGCCCACAGTGGTCTTCCCGCTCCCGCTCTCCCCTACAAGGCCCAGGGTCTTCCCACGTGGCACCAGGAAGGTCACGTCGTCGACAGCCCTGACCCAGCCCCTGACCCTTAGCAGCCCCTTCACCGGGAAGTACTTCTTCAAGTGGCTCACTACCAGTAACGGCTCCTCGCCCGGGATTAGCCTCGAGGCCTCCCGGAGTGCCTTCTCGAACCCTTTATCCGGCAAGGCTAGGCCCCCTCATACAGCCAGCATGCCACACGGTGGCCAGGACCGACGGTGAAGTAGGGGGGCTTCTCCCTCCTACACCTCTCCATCGCCCTAGGGCAGCGTGGGTGGAACCTGCATCCCGGCGGAGGCCTAACCAGGTTGGGCACGCTCCCCGGTATGGCGTCCAGCCTCTCCAGCCTCCTCAACGGGTTCGGGACTGCGCGGAGCAGGGCCCTCGTGTAGGGGTGCAGGGGGTTCCGGAAGATCTCGTCCACGGGAGCCTCCTCCACGAGCTGCCCCGCGTACATCACCCCGACGCGGTCACACATCTCAGCCACCAGGCCCATGTTATGGGTTATGAGGAGCAGAGTGAGCCCCCTCTCCCTCTTCAGCCTCCGGAGGAGCTCCATTATCTGTGCCTGCACTGTCGCATCCAGCGCCGTGGTAGGCTCATCAGCTATGATGAGCCTAGGCTTATTCGCGAGGCTCGTCGCTATCACCGCGCGCTGCTTCATCCCGCCGCTCATCTCGTGCGGGTACGCCTTCACCCTCTCCTCGGGGTCGGGTATCAAGGTGGCGCGGAGCAGCTCCACCGCCCTCGAGAAGCCCTCCTTTATCTTCTTGATGTAGCTGTGGACGAGCATTGTCTCGCTTATCTGGTAGCCGACCGTGTATAGTGGGTCAAGCGCTGCTCCGGGGTCCTGGAAGATGTATGCTATCTCGTCCCCCCTTATCCTGCGCAGCTCCTCCTCGCTTAGGGACAGGATGTCAACGGCCTTGCCTGGCTCTGGGTAGTAGATTATCCTGCCCCCCACTATTCTTCCCGGGGGCTGTATGAGCCTTGTCAACGCCCTGCTGGTGACGCTCTTCCCGCAGCCGGTCTCGCCGACCAGGCAGTAGGTCTCCCCCCTCTCTATACAGAAGCTTACACCATCTATAGCCTTCACGACGCCGGCATAGGTGTAGAAGTTTACACGCAGATCTTCGACTACTATTATCGGATCCCTGCAGCTATGCTTGCTGCTCAACACTCCCAGCCTCCTTCTTCACCTTGAACTCTATGCTCCTCCTCATCCTCGGGTCAAGGATGTCGCGGAGCGCGTCTCCAAGCAGGTTGAAGCCGAACACGGTGAGGAATATCATGAGGCCAGGGAAGAATACCAGCCACCAGGCATTGGGGAAGTAGTTGCTGCCATCATATATTATCCTGCCCCAGTCCGCAAGGGGTGGCACAGCGCCGAGGCCCAGGAAGCTCAGCCCAGCCTCTGTGAGTATTACGCCGCCAAAGTCTATTGTGAGGAACACTAGCACGGGTCCCAGTATGTTGGGCAATATGTGGCTGAACAATATCCTTCTCGTCGGCACCCCGAGGGCCCTTGCAGCCTCGACGTAGGTGTTCTCCCTAGCGCTGAGCACCATACCTCTCACGAGGCGGGCGTAGCCAGGCCACCAGACAATCCACAGCGCCACCACCACCGTTATCAAGCTAGCCAGCTGCACCACTTGGTTCGGCTTCACAGCGAACATGTAGAGCAGCACGCTAGCCACACTTGGATGGCTCTGGAGGAAGCTGCTCACCCGGCCCGTGAGCGTTGCTGACAACGCTATTGCTAGTACGAGCCCCGGGAACGCCAGGAATACGTCGGTAAGCCTCATTATGAGTTCGTCAACAACGCCGCCGTAGTAGCCGGACACGAGGCCCAGCACTATTCCTATCCACGGCCCCACCAGCATAACAAGTATAGCAACCATGAGGCTCGTCCGGGCACCGTAGAGCAGCCTGCTCAGAAGATCTCTCCCGTAGTCGTCGCCTCCAAGCCACATCTTGAACGGACCCGGCTTGAGACCCAGCATCCGGCAGAACCCATTGTCGGGGATATGCACTACAGTCCCTGGCGGCGCCAGCCTCGAGTGGGGGTCGCAGAACACGAGCTGTGCATCATAGCTTATCGGTGC
>Ga0256833_1003879_pt1 | contig 10141 bp, 11 predicted proteins | sample 356284metaG_FD_190535 | JGI IMG/M metagenome (GOLD analysis project Ga0256833, IMG submission 190535) | Hydrothermal vent microbial communities from Mid Atlantic Ridge, Atlantic Ocean - 356-284 | ecosystem: Environmental > Aquatic > Marine > Hydrothermal vents | place: Atlantic Ocean: Mid...
ATCCCAGCTAGGATGATCTCATTCATCACGTAGAACAACTATGCTCTTCATGAGATCATCCTATCTGAAATAAAAATTCTGCGTTATAAGATCGGGAACTTATTTCGTGCTCATTCCTTAGATTTATTTTATTTTTCAGGTTTTGCTATTGCAGGTATGATAGAGGCTCTGTTTCTACATTTATCTATTATAATGACAACAATACATAAGCGTTGGGTTCTTAATGGGGTATTACTACTGCTAGTGATTGCCCTTATTGCTTTTATCATCCAGCAGTTAAATACCCCAAGAGTAGCGGTAAACACGCTTTATGATGAAAGTATGGGCGATGAGATTGTTTCTATTCGTATTTATCGGAACATAACGGAAGAAAAAAAACTAGCATCAAATATAGAATTAGAAAAAATATCGAATAAATGGATGATGGTAAGTCCAATCAAAGCATCTGTAGATAATCGTAAGATCAAACATTTACTGACCTTGCTTTCCGATACAGTAGATGCTCAGTATTCTGTTAAAGGCAAAGATTTATCTATCTTTGGCTTGGATAACAAGCGATTGAGTGTTTTTTTTAATGGGGTGGAGATACAGTTTGGTTCACTTAATCCCATCAGTTATAAGCGTTATTTGAGAAAAGCAGACACCATCTATATGGTTGCAGAGACGGTAAATGGCTTGCTTTTAAGCAGTGTTGATAGTTTTGTTCAAAAAAACTCGAATTAAATGGCGTATCCGTGTGATAATCACCGCCCCAAAATAATTAATTAATCTTATCTAGCGACTTTATGCCTCTTCCTTTTTCTGTCCAATTTATTCCTGTAGAGAATATATCAGCCCTTGAGTCTGATGAAAATGTGCTGGCAGCTATTCGTTATGCATCCATAGCGAGCAAGGAAAATACTAAAAAACCACTTTTCTCTGTTGGCTTGCCTAATTTAGCTTTATCAAATGTCGTTGAGGTTTGGTATAGCGATGCGCCTGTGCAAACAACAGCAATCAATGGCATTCAGATATCTTTTAATGATGATGTTTTATTTGGTCATCTGTTGTTAGATGAGACTAATTATGATGACATCGTTTCTGCGACAGAAGATGCGTATCGTTCGATTTTAGATACGATACAAACTCTAGGCTATCCTTGCGTATTACGTATCTGGAATTATTTTTCCTCGATAAATGAAGACCAAGAAGGTTTGGAGCGCTATAAAAAGTTTTGTTTAGGGCGGCAGCAAACATTGGATCAATTCGGTGTATTTGTTGACTCGCCACCTGCTGCAACAGCTATTGGAACATCAGGTGGCGGTTTGCAAGTTTATTTTATTGCCGCTAAAGAAGCTGGCATTCAATTAGAAAACCCTCGTCAGACCTCCGCTTTTTTATATCCAGAGCAATATGGCTCTGCTAGACCCGCATTTTCTCGTGCAACGGTTAAAAAGTGGCAAGACACCACACATTTGTATATATCGGGAACTGCCAGTATTGTTGGTCACGAAACGCGTCATATAGGGCAAGTTGTAAAGCAACTAGAAGAAACCTTAGAGAATATAGAGGCATTGGTACAATATGGTGCTGACACGCAAGATTTGCCCATTAATGGTTTAACCGATTTATCTTATTTGAAAGTTTATCTGCGTGATCTGTTTATGTTGTCAATTACAGAAGAGTTATTAATTCGTCGCTATGGTCATAATTTACCGACGGTTTTGTTTTTGCATGGCGATGTTTGTCGTGCAGATTTATTGGTCGAGATAGAAGCAGCCTATATCTTGAATGATGCAGATATTTGACTAAGGTTAAGCGAAGCCCTCTATGCCTGAACTTCCCGAAGTTGAAACGACCTGTCGTGGTATTCGTCCTTATGTTGTGGGGTGTAAAGTAAGCTCTATTGTGGTGCGACAGCCTAAGCTACGTTGGCCGATACCCGAATCTTTACATGAATTAGAGGGGCAAAAAGTCTTATCTGTAAAGCGTCGAGCAAAATATATTTTGCTAGAGTCGGCTAAAGGTACGGCAATATTGCATTTAGGAATGTCGGGTAGTTTACGCGTTATTGATGTGGATTTAGCGCCTGAAAAACATGATCATATTGATATTATATTTGCAACAGGGAAAGCGGTTCGATTACATGATCCGCGCCGTTTTGGTGCAGTATTATGGACAAGGGAAGACCCGTTACAGCATAAGTTATTATCTCATTTAGGACCTGAGCCATTAAGTGATGATTTTAATGCGGCATTGTTATATCAAGTTTCACGCAGCCGTAAAGTAGCTGTTAAGCAGTTTATTATGAATGCGAAAGTGGTGGTGGGCGTTGGTAATATCTACGCAAGTGAGTCACTGTTTATGGCGGGTATATCACCAAAAATATCCGCAGGAAGGATTTCATTAGCTCGCTATAAAACGTTAGCTAATGCAATAAAAATTGTTTTAACCCGTTCGATAGAGCAGGGAGGAACAACATTGCGCGATTTTGTGCAAGCAGAAGGTAAGCCAGGATATTTTCAACAACAACTCAATGTATATGGTAGAGCAGGGGAAGCGTGTACAGTTTGTGGTACACAAATAAAGCAAATAAGCCAAGGACAGCGTTCTAGCTTTTATTGTTCGAACTGCCAAAAATAGTCAAAGAATAAATTTATGATTCCAAAAATTAAAAGAACGATTACATCGCTATTACCTGTGGATAACAACAGAACAGGAGCGTGTAATGGCTGTGGCGACTGCTGTAAGTTGCCTTTTCGTTGTGCCTTTTTAAAGGAGTCTGAAAAAGGGGGGTATTCTTGTTCTATTTATAAAGTTCGCCCACCAAATTGCAGAAAATTCCCCCGTAGTCGTGAGCAATGGGAAACAGTAAAAGAAAATTGTGGTTATAACTTTCCTGATATTGGTATTAGGGTTGAGAATAGTTAAGGACGAGGAAATTCTTTGATATACAAGTCTTGTTTGGCATAAGGTATCTCAATATTTTCTTTATTAAAGCGTTTGTAGATGGTGGTATTTAACTTATCAAGTGTTCGACCTCTAAGTTCTGGGTCTTCTATCCATCCTAGCAACTCTAGATCAAGACTTGAGGCACCAAAATTACGAAAACGGACGCGTGGTGTGGGAAGCTTTGTAATAAGCGGCTCGCTTGTGGCTATTTCCATTAGAATTTCGCGTACTTGATCTATATCTGACCCATATGCCACGCCTATCTTTACACGGATTCTAAACTTTGGATGTGGGCCACCGCTTTGGTTGGTTATTTTGCTATTACCCATAATGGCATTAGGAACAGTTACCTCTACATCATCACGCGTAATCATACGGGTGCTTCTGAGTCCTATATGCGTTACTTTTCCTCTTTGGTTGCCATCAAGAACCACATAATCACCTATTTTATAAGGTGTGTCAGCCAGAATAAAAACACCTGAGAATAAGTTTGCCAGCGTGTCTTTTGCGGCAAAACCCACTGCGATACCAATAACTCCCGCCGATGCTAACCAAGCGGTCATATCAATGCCCCATACTTGGAAGGTGACATACAGGGCTAAGGCGATAATAAGTAGTTTCAGTAAATTATCAAACAGCGGTAATGTTTGCGGGCGAATTAAGCGATATATCGTGTTTTGGTTACCCCAAGCAAGTTGATGCAGGATAATTTTAGATATACGAATAAGGGCGGTTGTCCAAATTAGGATGCCAATAGTTTGAAAGCCATTGTGTAGATTTTTGGTGAGCGTATCTGAAAGTGGCATCATATTGACACCCGTGGTAAACCCCGTCATTAACAGTGAATAGTAGATAGGTACGCGGGCAATATTGAGTAGGCGATCATCTAATTGGCTGCTCGTCTTGTTCGCCGCTATTTTTAATATTCTAAAAATAAGCCAAGAAGTGATGGAGGCAAAGATAAAGGTAGCAAGCATAACGCTACCGCCTTTAATCCAAGGTTGTTGGTCAAAGACTTGTAATAAGGGGGATAGAAAATTATTAAAAAGTGCTAGGTAGTTATCCATAAGATTATTTTGATTTTATGTAGAAATAATTATGACGGATGGTAGCACTTTTTAAGAAATGAGGGTCAATTATCCTGTTTGTCTTTTTCTTCTTTGCGACATTTTCTAAACCAGTCAAGCAGTCCTTGAGTTGAGCTATCGTGATCATAGAGGTTATCATTAGATTCAATTTCTTCTAGTATCTTTTTTGTGAGGTTTTTACCTAATTCAACGCCCCATTGGTCATAAGAGTTAAGGTTCCACACGCAACCCTGAACGAAAATTTTATGCTCATACATGGCGATTAAAGAGCCAAGTGCTTGAGGTGTTAGTTTTTTTAATACGATGGAGTTACTGGGTTGATTACCTTCAAAAAACATATGCGGTAAACGTTGCTCTGCTTTGTGTAGCTCGATACCTGCTTCTTTTAATTGTTCTCTCGTTTCTTCCATCGAGCGCCCGCGCATGAGTGCTTCGGTTTGCGCTAGAAAGTTTGAAGCTAAGATATTGCAGTGTGTTTCATTGCAGTGATGTGAGTTTATCGAGGCGATAAAGTCAGTAGGAATAAGTCGAGTTCCTTGGTGTAATAACTGATAAAAAGCATGTTGACCGTTAATACCTTCGGCTCCCCAAATGACTTTTCCTGTGGAGTAAGTGGTTTGTCGTCCATCTTTATCTACCGATTTGCCGTTACTTTCCATATCTGCTTGCTCTAAATAGGCGGGTAGCAAGCGTAAGTTATGATCGTAAGGTAAGACAGCGCTGGATTCGGCATCAAAGAAATTGCCATACCAAATCCCTAGCATTGCCAGAATGACGGGCATATTCGTTTCGAGCGGCTCAGTACGAAAGTGATTATCCATTGCATGAGCGCCTTCGAGTAACTTGATGAAGTTGTCCATGCCGAGGTAAAGAATACTGGAAAGTCCAATAGCGGACCAAAGCGAATAACGTCCGCCAACCCAGTCCCAAAAACGGAACATATTGGCAGTATCTATGCCAAATTCTTCAACAGCTTCTTTGTTGGTTGAAACAGCAACAAAATGTTTAGTAATATCATCGATTGTTACTTTGCCAGGACCTGTTAAAAACCAATCTTTTGCGGTATTGGCATTGGTGATGGTTTCTTGTGTTGTAAAGGTTTTAGACGAGATAACAAATAGAGTGGTTTCAGGGCGTAACTTGCTAAGAAGTTGCTCTATTTGTGTTGAGTCAACATTTGAAATAAAACTCACTTTTAATGTAGGGTGTGCATAAGGCTTAAGTGCGCGACAAACCATACTAGGGCCAAGGTCAGAGCCTCCAATACCAATATTGACAATATGCGTAATAGGTAAACCTGCGTATCCGAGCCATTGACCACTGCGCACTTTATTAGCAAAGATTCGCATTTTTTCTAACTCAGCGTTTATTTTTGGCATGATGTTTTCATCATCAACAAAAATAGGGGTATTACTGCGATTACGCAAAGCCGTGTGTAAAACAGCGCGCCCTTCGGTATTATTTATTTTTTCTCCGCTAAACATGCGGTCACGCGACTCTTCGACTTTGGCTTGGTGAGCAAGGTCAAATAATAGATCAAGCGTTTTGTCGGTTATTCTATTTTTAGAATAATCCAGTAACATATCATTGAATTTAAGTGAGTAGCGCTTAAAACGCTCAGGATCACTATCAAATAAATCCACCATATGTAACTTTTTGGCACTTTTAAAATGTTCTAGCAATGCCAACCATGCAGGCGTGTTTATTAATGGGGATTTGGCGTTGAGAATAACTCTTAATGGTCGCATATTGGTAGCCCTATCTTTTTTGGTCAGTATGAGCTTGGAAATTTTATATGATAATTTATCTACAAAATACCAGTGGGGGTAGCTTGCTCGGTATGACTTTAACCTGAATCCGTGAGGTCACTACGGCACAGGACGCAAGCTATTGATTCATCACGGGTTTAAAAAATGCCCGCTTAACCTACGGGTGAAGTTAAGATTTTTTAAATCCCGTGCTAAACCAATCTCTTACGCCCTGTTATCCGCATTGACCTCACGGATTCAGGTTTAAATGACTGGCATATCAGTAAATAAACGCTAATACACCAACTTAATTATAATAATTATTCTTATTTATGAGGCAAGTATAATAGAAAAGAGTATTTTTGAAAAATAGAAACAGGATAAAGAGTTTGTAATTTGCGATCTTGTTACTTTTTACTCAATAGTTTGTTGGTTTTTCTGATAAGCGTGGAAAAATTTATCATAAAGGGACATGACACGTTTTACGTAGGTTTTTGTTTCTTTGTATGCAGGGACTTCTCCCTTGAAGCGTTTTACAGCGCCTTCTCCTGCATTGTATGCGGCAATAGTGGATACAACATTGCCTTGATAGCGGTCTAGTAAATAGCGTAAGTAACGAGTACCTGCCTGAATATTATTTGTCGGGTTGGTGAGGTCGATAATGCCAAAGCGTTTAGCAGTTGCTGGCATCAGTTGCATTAGTCCGGTAGCCCCTTGAGGGGAGATAATAGTGGGTTTAAAGCAACTTTCGGTGGTTATAATCGAGCGGATGAGGGCGACGCTAATACCATATTGGGAGCTGGCTGCGGTGATTGCTTGATTATAAGGCTTTGATTTTTTACGCAGGGTTTTCAAGCTATGTTGGGAGCAGTGCTTTAGCTTATTCTTTTTTGATATGGATTTTTTAGGATTGGTGTTTAGAGATAAGGTTTCTATTTTTTTATTGATGTCGGATAATTTTATATCGTCGACGATTACTTGAGTTTCATTGCTATTTTCTGCAAAGGCAATAGAGCTTGTAAAGAGAAGTAGGGCAAGTATTATTTTCATCGATTGTTTTCTCTGTCGGCAGACCATTGTTTTTCCATTGCAACTAATTGCTCCATTTCTTCTTGAGTAAAGCCAGCTTGTAGGCGTGCTTCGGTATGAAATGGCGCACGAAGTGGTGCACCCATATATTTGATGAGAAGTTTTCTAAAGGTTGTTTCAGCATTTAGGTTTTTCTTTTCACAACAATAATGAAACCATTTAGACCCAATGGCAACATGACCGATTTCATCGCGTAGAATAATGCTTAGAATATCAACTGTTTTTTGATCACCCACTTTTTCTAATCGCTCCATCATGCCTGGGGTTACATCCAGCCCTCTTGCTTCTAATACGCGAGGGACTAATGCCATGCGAATTAATACATCATGGTCTGTTTTAACTGTCATTTCCCAAAGTCCGTTATGCGCCAGCATATCACCATAATGATGCCCCATTTCTTTGAGTCGGTCACGAAGTAAGCTAAAGTGATAAGCCTCTTCTGATGCAACTTGTAGCCAATCGGTATAAAAATCAGTCGGCATCTTTTGAAAGCGATAAACAGCATCCAGCGCGAGATTGATAGCGTTAAATTCAATATGGGTGATAGCATGAATTAAATTGGCTCGACCAATTTCTGAGCTTAATTTACGGTGTTTTAGTTTTTTAGGTGATACCAGTTCTGGTTTTTTTGGACGACCAGGAATAGGGATCGTTTTGATAGGGTAAGTGTTAGCAGGGAATTGATTGATTTTTTGCTGAGAATATAAAGCATCAACTAGATGAAGTTTTAATGCAATGTTGGGTTCCATGAGTGCTTGATAAGCAAGTTGATGAATATTCATGGAAGGGAGTATATTTGTTTTTGAAAAAATTGTTTATACTTTTTGGCATCCATCATATATTTAAAAAGTAGTTTACACTTTTGTAGATCGTATGAAGTTTGCGCAATACGGGATAGCGCGTTTACGACCACCCGTATTCTGCTTAGGCTACATACGGGCTACGAAAATAGCCAATAATAGTGTAAAGCGAGGCATGAAAGAAGCCTTCTTTCATGCAAATTTCTATACGTTAAAGGATGATCCGCATCCGCAGGTTGTTGTTGCATTAGGGTTGCGTATAACAAACTGAGAACCTTCTAAACCTTCAGTGTAGTCAATGTCTGCACCTATTAGGTATTGAAAGCTCATAGGGTCGATGAGTAAGGTAACGCCGTTATTGGTTACACTCGTATCGCCATCATTGAGGTTTTCGTCAAAGGTAAAGCCGTACTGGAATCCAGAGCAACCACCGCCTGAAACAAAAACACGAAGTTTTAGATTGTCATTTTGTTCTTCTTCAATAAGCGTTTTTACTTTTGCTGCGGCTGCATCTGTAAAATTGAGCGGAGCATCAGAAGGGCTAACTGTTTCAACTGCTGTTTGTGCGGACATAATATTTCTCCTAAATTGATTGTTACTTGCTTAGGGACGACGCAATAATAAAATTGTCAATTATTGCGCAGAATTTTTGCCCCTACTCAAATGACCTCAAAAGACGCATAGTTATTCTATGCAACGATTTGATACCATTTGAGTAGGGGCGAAAAGACAAGTAAGAATGGTAAGTTTATTGTTGGGTCGTCCCTTAACATGGTATCTAACTCTACTCCATCATGCGAGTAATCTGACAATCTACATTGATATAAGTAAGTGGACACACAATAAATCTAACCTTGTTTTCATTCATTAGGCATTTGTGTTTCTGGATCATCACCTTTGTTAGATGATTCTATTGCAGTTTCAACTACTTCGTTAAGTTCTTGATGCATGAGTTTGCCATTAACACCAGCGCCTACCGCCATTTCTAATAAATTGTAGTGTAGATCACCATTTATGCGGGCTTTTGGATGTAATTCAACTTTTTTTGTTGCAATCACATTGCCATCAATATGTCCATTGGCATATATTTTAGCAGCATGAACATCTCCAATAATACGCCCTTTTTCACCCAATATAAGTGTGGATTCAGGGTCTTCGGAATAAAGGTTGCCTTCGATTGCGCCATCGACACTAAAAGCACCTGTAAAACTGATGTCGCCAACAATATTAACATTGCCGCCGATCCATGTTTCAATTTTAGGCTTATCCTGCGCCTCTTCTGAAACAGTCTTTACTTTCTTGGTTTTTCGAGCTTTTTTGCCAAACATCATCTTCTCCCTCCTTTGGATGCTTTATTACTACGGTAATAAAGCAGGTTGCATCAATGCAGTTGTTTCATCAAAGCCGAGCATTAAATTCATATTTTGAACGGCTTGTCCTGCGGCACCTTTGACTAAATTATCAATAACGGATAGCACCACAATACGTGACCCAGTCGTTGGGCGGTGTGGGGATATTCGGCACATATTAGAGCTTTTTACCGAGCGAGTTTCAGGGTGAGATCCTTCTGGTAACACATCGACAAAAGCTTCATTCGCATAAAAGTCCTCATATAAAGTTTGTAAATTCGGTGTTGCTTTCGCCCCATTTAATTCTTTAAGGTAAAGCGTAGCATGTATGCCACGAATAATAGGCAGTAAATGAGGCGTAAAGTTAAGATCAACTGTTTCCCCGCAGGCTAATGATAAAGTTTGTGCTATTTCAGGCTGATGTCGATGACCATCAACAGCATAGGCTTTAAAGCTCTCGCCTGCCTCACTCAGTAAAGTGCCCACATTGGCTTGCCGACCTGCGCCACTGATGCCTGATTTTGTATCGGCGATAATATCATCAAGGTGAATATTTCCTGATGAGATTAATGGCAGAAGGCCTAAAGTTACCGCTGTTGGGTAGCATCCAGGGTTAGCGACTAAGCGAGCATTTTTAATTAGCTGACGATTAATTTCTGGTAGACCGTAGACTGCTTCTTCTACAAGCTCAGGGCAAGCGTGCGTCATGCCATACCATTTACTCCAGACATCAATGTCTTTAATGCGAAAATCAGCCGCTAAATCAATGACTTTTGTTCCTGCTTCTAACAGTTCGGCCGTTTGTTTCATTGCAACGCCATTAGGTGTCGCAAAGAAAACAAGATCACAATCTGCCAGTTCATCACTCTTAGGGTCACTAAAACATAGGTCGATAAAACCGCGTAAATTAGGAAACATGGCATCAACACGTAGTCCAACGTTTGAGCGTGATGTGACAAATGAAATGTCTACCTGAGGGTGTGTCGCAAGAATTCTGAGTAACTCAACACCTGTATAGCCTGTTGCACCAACAATGCCTATTTTTTTCATAGTATTTGATCTTTAAGGTAATCCTGAATCCGTGAGGTCATTACGGCACAGGACGCATTGACCTCACGGATTCAGGATAATGAAGG
>Ga0256833_1003880_pt1 | contig 10141 bp, 9 predicted proteins | sample 356284metaG_FD_190535 | JGI IMG/M metagenome (GOLD analysis project Ga0256833, IMG submission 190535) | Hydrothermal vent microbial communities from Mid Atlantic Ridge, Atlantic Ocean - 356-284 | ecosystem: Environmental > Aquatic > Marine > Hydrothermal vents | place: Atlantic Ocean: Mid...
GTGGGTCTATTTATAGGAAAATTACGCCCTTCGGGAAGTTGGATTAAGGGCAACAAAGGTAAAGCCAACAAAATTACCGACTGGATTAAAATCTACGAGGCGACCGTTAACGCCTTTAACCAACAGGGTAAAAGAAAAGGCTCCATAACCGTAGCCTTGCCCGTTTGGCATAAAGACATAATCGACTTTTTGGAAGTTATAGACCTCGATATAGGGGAAATACCCAAAAAGTCCCCCGATGTGTTTACTCAGGTTGTAATTCCCGACTTTTTCTTTAAGTATGTGAACGAAAACAAACCCTTCTATTTGATAGACATTTACGAAATAACCCACATTTTGGGTAGAAAGGACCTCGACCTTATAGAGGTATACGGCGAGGAGGCCGAAAGAAGGTATAACGAGATAGTGAAACTTATAGAGGAGGGCAAAGTTCAAAACTACCGAAAAGTCAATCCGAGGGAGATACTTAGAAAAATCTTCTACTATTGGGGTAGAAAGGGTCTTCCCTACATCTTCTTTGAGGACAACGCAAATAAACCCTCACCTTTTGAGGAGAAGATATATTCGGCAAACCTTTGCGTCGAAAACTTCTCTCCCTTTAGAAATACAAATCCCAAAGACCTCTATTGCATACCCGACGAAGAGCTCGGCTACATCCACACCTGCAACATTACAAATGTGAACCTTCTAAAACTCTATAAGGAAGGGTATTTAAAGAACCTACAGAAGTTAAAAGATTTCGTTTTCCACCTCTACGAGTATATGGATAACCTAATCGATATTACCGATTTGCCGGTAAAGGAAAGTAAAAAACACAACAACCTATATAGAACCGTAACGGCCGGCTTTATGGGTTTGGCCGACCTTTTCGTAGCCAAGTCGGTTGAAGCTGGAAAATATTACGGCTACCGCTTTACCTCCCGAAGGGCAAATCCCGAAGATACCCTCTCCTTAATAAAGGAAACTTTCGGAAAGTTTGCATTTTTGGCGGTTTTGGCCTCCACCGAGCTGGCCAAAGAGAGGGGAAAGGCCCAAGCGTTCGAACGAACAAAATACTCCAAGGGGATTGTTTTGGGAAGGTACCATTTAAAGGAAGAAAAGGATAGAAACCTTATAAAGGAGCTTATAGGGGAAGAGAACCTCAAAAGGTTGGAGGAAAACCTTACCAATTACGGTATAAGGAACACCCTCCTACTCAATTGTCCGCCAAATACATCAACCTCCATTTTGGCCGGTGTAAGTGCCGGAATAGTTCCCACTTTCTCCCTTACTCAGGTGGAGGACCAGCAGACCGGCCTCTTTGTGAACTTTGTTCCGCTCTACCAATACAAGTGGTTTTACGATACCTATACCAACTTTAGTAGTTTTGAAGATTATGAGGATTTAACTACCATAATAGGTGAAATTCAAAAATTTATCGACAGCGGTATATCCTTTGAAATAACCGTTAACCATAACCACTTTGATACTCCAGAAAAGCTTACCCGTCTCTTTGCATTAGTTTTAAAAGAATCAAGACAGAAAGGAATTAAGGCTCTTTACTATTGGAGGCACATTTTGAAGGATAAAACTGTTGGAATTGAGGAATGTGAAAGTTGTGCAAATTAAAAATTTATCTAAATTTGGGATTTTATTTATCTTTTTATCATTTTTTAGTCAAAATTTTACAAAAAATCCTTTTTTGAGGGCTTATTTTCAAAGTCTAAATCTCTCTTTTTCGAATTTGCAAAATTCTGTAGAAGATGATAATTTAGATAAAACCGTTATGGGGGGAATTTTTAAACTTATTAAATCTCTATTTAGGTGAAGGATTGAACAAAAATACCTAACAAAAAAGGATTTTACATTTTTTGACATTAATTGGAATGAAAATAAAAGAACAAAAGGAGGGGTGAGATGACCCTATTAAATAAACAAAAATCCTATCTTTTCAACATCTGGGGCAATGATTTTAATTCGCAACTTTCTCCGGTAAAATTCTTCGATAGTCCCCTTTGGGAGGAACCTACCGGGCTCTTTACGATTTTCCACCCGATGCACCCCCACATCTACGAATTTGTAAAACTCCAAAAACAGCGTCTTTGGAAGGCGGACGAGTATCCGATAGACCGAACCAGAGAGCAGTTCGACCAACTTGATGCGATAGATAAAAAGGTTTTCGAATACACCCTAAGCTTTTTGGCCTTTCTCGATAGCGTTCAGGTGGCAAACATTGCCGATATGGAAGTTGTCTACAACATGCCCGAATACAAAATATGGGGGGCTACCCACAAATATTTTGAGGTGGAGCATTCGATAGCCTACTCAAATATTCTTTACGGACTCTTTAACCAAAACTTTGAGGAAGTTAAGAGAATTTTCTACCTTGCGAAGGACCACCCCGAACTTAGAAGACGCAACGAGCTTATAGCCAACAACTACCAAAAGCTTTTTGATATTCTTTGGGAAGGTTTGAAAAATGTAACTCAAGAGGAATATGCAAGAACTTTAGCCCACGTTTTTGCCGGTACCTACGCTATGGAAGCGGTCACTTTTTACATGGGTTTTAAAACTATTGAGTTCTACCAGTACAAATACGGTGTTCTCCCCATGACCAACAAAATGATTTCAGAAATAAAGGCAGATGAGCTATTCCACGTCAAAGTAATGGCCACAATTATAAAAACCTTAAAGCCTTACATAACTCGCTATATTTCGGAGCAGGAGTTCGACGAAATTGTAGTTAGCACCGTTCAATCTTATGCGGAAGCGGACCTCCAGTTTTATCAATCGGTTTTGGCTCAAAACAATTTCGGAATAACCCAACAGCAGGTGGCAAACTACATTAAATTCCTAACCGATAAAAGGTTGAAACTTTTAGGATACCAACCCATTTATGGAATTGAGGAAAATCCCTTTGAGGAAATAGATAGGCTTTACGGCTACCTCGAAAGCCACATTAATGAAGGAAAGAAAGAGGCCTTTTTTGAAACAAAGTCCTCAGCTTACGTCACTGCAGAGTTGGACGATAAAGTTTTGGAAGATTTTAAGTTTTAATCCCCCCATTTAAAAACTTTGAAGCGGGATTGCAAAATTCGATTTCATATTTTTTCAACTTATCTAAAAGTTCCCCTTTTTGACCTTTCCATAAACCTATTTCCATATTGTAGTATGCAGCAACATAAAGGGCTCCTTTACCAAAGAAGCTATCTCCAACAACAATACAATCGGTTTTTTCCTTGGCTAAACGCTCAAAAAGCTCCGCGCAGCTACCTTTGTCCACAGTTAGTTTCCTATCTATAGGAAACTCCTTTATTAGATTAAAAGCTTTTCCCTTTAACAGGTATATTTCAACCTTTTTACAATCTTCGGGTGTTTTGCAAAGTTCATTTTTCTCATCCAATAGGAGGGCAAAAATCTTTTCTTTATCCTCGGGAGGTTCAAAGTGGATTATTAACCTTTCAATAAAAGGAACTTTCTCTTTAATCTCCTTCTCTATTTCGTGAACTGCATTGTGGGCCCTATTAAAGTCGGTGGTTTTTAAAACCAATTCCGCTTCTAGGAATTTATAACTTCCCGAACTCCTACCGGTGACATATTTAACCCTTTCAACTAGTGGATGTTTTTCAATAATCTGCTTTACCTGCTCTATAGTTTCACTATCGACCGTTGCATCGAGTAAAACTTTTAAAGCATCTACAGCTATTTCCCAACCAGCATGGAATATGAAGGCTACTATTATTAAAACAGAGAGTTTCTCAATAAGAGGAAACCCAAAATAATTGCCTAAAATACCTGCCAAAACAACTATTGTGGAAAGAAAATCTGTTTTAATATGCTCCGCATCCGCTATAAGGGAGGGCGAATTTAGCTCCTCTCCCTTTTTCCTCTCCCACCGAGAAAACAAAAAGGTTGCAACCATAGTTATAAAAACGGCCACAATAGCCAAAGGGAGATTTTTTATATGGGGAACTTCATTTTCAAAAAGAACATCTCGGACTATTTCGTAGCCAGCAAAGAAGATAGCAAACGCACTAACAAGCGATATGAGATTTTCAACCTTATAAAGCCCGTAAGGGAATTCCTTATTTTTAAAGTTGGCTATAACTATGCCGGCATACACCGAAATTGCGGCCGCCAAATCGGCAAGGGAATGTATACCATCAGCCACCAAAGATGCGGAACCACTTAAGATACCGGTCCCTATTTTGAGAAGGGATAAAAACAGATTTAACGCTACCGAAAAAAGGGCTATTTTTTTCTTTTCCCTTACCAGGAGTTCCTTATCGATATGTTTAACCATTAAAGGTTCTTATTTTGATCTATTGCAAAATGTTTTTAAAAAGAAAAAGTTTTTAGACTCCTTGAGTTTTAAAGAAATTTTTTAGCAATTTCGATGGTGTTTTTAACACTTTCAACAGACTTTTTCCAAGCTTCCCTTTCCTCTTTACTCAAAGGCACCTCAAAAACTTTTTCCCATCCTTCCTTTCCCAATACTACCGGTAATCCTACACAGATATCCTCAACCTCGTAAAACTCATTCCTATCTACATACACCGAACAGGGATGAATTCTCTTGGCATCCAACAAAATAGCTTCTATCATCTCCACAACCGCCATTGCGGGAGCGTAATATGCGCTCGTTCCCATAAGAGCTACTATTTCTCCTCCACCGAATTTGGTTCTTTCTACTATCTCCTTGATTTCTTCCTCTGAGAGGAGATTTTTTAAAGGTATTCCTTTAACGTTGGATATCGATATAAGCGGAACCATTTCGTCACCGTGTCCTCCTATTACATAGGCGTGGATATCCTTGGGGGATACTCCAAGCTTGTAGGCTATAAAGGTTCTAAAGCGGGCACTGTCGAGGATTCCGGCCATTCCCATAACCCTGTTGGCAGGAAAACCCAATAGCTTGTAAGCTGCATAAGTCATTGTATCCACCGGATTGGTAACCACAATAACTATCGCTTCGGGAGCATATTTTTTGATGTTTGGAACAATTGCTTTAAGTATTTGAATGTTTTTATCGAGCAAATCCTCACGGCTCATACCGGGTTTTCGGGGAAAACCGGCGGTAATGACGACAATATCTGAACCTTCGAGGGCTTCATAGCCGGAGCTTCCATCGGGAGAAACGGTAAAACCTTCCACCCTGGCATCGACTTCAAGGGCGGAGAGCATCTGCTGTAGGTCGAGAGCTTTACCTTTAACGGGTTCAAAAATCTTGTCGCCCTCTTTGCGAGGTATATCAAAAAGTCTTACGTCGCCAAGACCCTTAAGGAGGGTTAAACTTGCTACATGCTCTCCAACATTACCGGCCCCTATTACAGATATAACCTTTCTTCGTTGATTTCTCATTAATAGAGAATTCTCCTGGGAAAAGTAAGGATTTCAAAATCCTATTAAAAGAAAAAAATCAGCCTCCAAAAAGTTGTTTAAGACTAATAACTTTAACCTTACCTTCGGCTATATCTTCAATAGCTTTGAAAGTGAGTTTCTTCAGTTCACCTTTACGACCTTCCTGAATTATAAATTCATCGTATTCCTTTAAAAGCTGCTTTACCCGCTGGGCAGCAGCATGAACAAGTTCATACTTTGTTGAAACCTTTTTTAAAGCCTCTTCTATAGGAGGCCTTCCGCTTTCTTCAAATCTTTTCTGCATTGCATTTACCTCCCAAAATAGCCTTTAAAATATCCCCCCCAACATTGAAAAGCTTATAGTGTTCATTGTTGAATAGAAAGCTGGTCCTTCTCCGATTGGCTAACATTATCGATTTTATTTCTTCTACAGTTTTTTCCAATCTGTCATTTACAACAGCATAATCGAAATAACGGGCGCAAGGTAATTCTTTTTTAGCCCATTCAAAACGCTCATCTAATTCTTTTTCTCCCCTCTGAAGGAGTCTTTTCTTTAATTCTTCCAAAGAAGGGGGCAACAAAAATATGGTTATCGCATTAGGTAGGAGCTTTTTTACCTGAAACGCACCTTGAACGTCTATTATTAAAAGGGCGTCCTTTCCCTGGGAAGTTATTCTTTCAACCTCACTTTTGGGAGTTCCGTAATAATAGCGGTAAACCTTCGCCCACTCGAGAAAGAACCCTTCCTCTATCTTTCTTTTAAAGGTTTGTTCCTCCAAAAAGTAATAGTCCTTTCCGTGAATCTCACCATCTCTAGGTTTCCTTGTTGTGGCGGTTATAACCCTCTCCAAAAAGGGTATTTCTTTTAAAAGAAGATTTCCTACAGTGGTTTTTCCTGTTCCTGATGGAGCGGAAAGGATATAAACGAAACCTGTAGACATTGAAAGGGAAAAATTATATTTCGTAATCCCTTCCATAGTGTTTGTATAGGTAGTAGACCCTTTGAAGTAGGGATAAAGTTGTCATCAATAGAATGAAGTAAACTCCCAAAGTTAAAGACCCTGTTATAAATCTTTCCAAAACCGCAAAAACAAAGAGAGTTAAATGGGTCTCCGGTCTACCAAAAAAGCCAACCCCTTCAAGCGGGTCCCAAATTTTTCCTTTATTTCTTTGAGAGAAACCTATTTCCGAGTATACAACGGGCTTAATAAATGTATGGAGCATATTTACCGTTATTAAAACTATAGCGACCCATGGCGTTGCGTAGGCCACGGCTACAGCTCCCAGCACAAGCCCGTCAATAAATTTATCCGCAAGCCAATCCAACACCGCCCCAAACTTTGTGGCTCTATTTGTTTCCCTGGCTACTATACCATCGGAAAGGTCGAGTAGCCCCGATATTGCCAGCAGCACTGCTCCGGTAAGAACGTGATGGCAATAAAACGCCGCTGCGGATAGAACACCTGCAATTATGGAAAATAAAGTTATAACATTCGGAGGTATATTTAAATAAGCTAGCGATAGCCCTAAAGGTTGGTAAATTCTTTTTAACACTTCCCTTTTACTGGTAAGGTTCATACGTTTCCCCTTCTAAGGATTTTAAAAAATTTTTAATAATCCTTTTCTATTAAAGTTCAAATTTTAGTCAAAAAAAATAGTTGGAAAGTTAAAAGAGGTAGAAAGAAGCATTTGCAATGACAAAGTAAACTACCCCGCACTAAATTCAGATAGATTTACACCCTTTATAGATACGGAGGTTTGGCCCGCAATTTTCTATAAAAGTTTTTATTATGAAAATTTTAACGGTTCACGGCTGGGCTTTCTGTCCCGTCGTTTTTAAAAATCTCCCTGAGGGAGCGGAGCATTTTCATATAAACCATTCAAAGAGTTTGGAAGAAAACATTGCTCTTTTAAGAGATTTAATAGACAAAGAGACCGTTCTTGTAGGTTGGTCCTTGGGCGCAACCCTCTCGGTGCTAGCCGCTGTTAAAAAACAGCCCAGAGGAATGGTTTTAATAGGTGCCACCCCCTTTTTTAAAAAGGCTTGGAAAACTTCCTACATTGAGAAGTTTTTGAAAGAGTTGGAAGAAAACTTTGAAAAAAAAATTACAGAATTTAGAAAAAACGCCTATGGTGAAATAAATTGCCCTATACCTTACAAAGATGGAGCAATAAAACTTTTAAATGAATTTATAGAAACCGATATAAGTCCCTATATAAGGGATTTAAAAACTAAAACAATACTACTCCACGGGAGAAAAGATTTTATTACTCCTTTCAGAGAGTTTAAGAAACTACTAAAATTAAATAACTCCCTAAAAGGTAGAACCTACAATGGAGGACATTTCCCAATCCACTTTTCTAAAGGAGATTGGGAGAAGATTTTCGAAAGCTTCTAAAAGCTACCGTTATTGGGCTATTCCTCAAAAAAGGGCAGCTCAAATATTAATAGAAAATTTTGGTGAATATTTAAGGAACGGTTCGGTACTAGATATAGGTGCCGGTGTTGGCCTTTTAACCGAAGAGTTGTTGAAAATTAATAAAAAGGTTTTTGTATGCGACCTATCTTTATCTTCTTTAAAAGATAATCCCGCCGCTCCGCGGCGGGCTTTTATTTGCAATATGGAAATTATTCCTTTAAAAAATAGCTCTGTTGATTGGGTTGTTTCAAACTTTGCTATACATTGGAGCAATTGGAAAAAAACTATAAGAGAGATTTTTAGAATCTCCCAAAGAGGTTTTGTTTTTACCGTTCCTATAGAGGGTTCTTTAGATGGTTTAGGCTTTCCTTTTCCCAAACTTAAGGAGATTTTAGATGTTGTGAAACCGACAGAGTGGTTTATAGAAGATTTAGAAATCCCTTTTAAAGGGAAGTATTTTTTACGTTTTTTTAAATACACGGGTACCGGTTTCAATCCTAATAAAAAGCTTTCGGCGTTTGAAATATTAAAAAATCCGGAAAAAGTTAAATTCAAAGGTTTCAAAACTTTATTTCTTTTAAAAAGAAAGTGAGGTTAAAATACAATAACATCTATAGTTTCGCCTTTTTTCACTTCCTTGATACCTTCATATACTATTCCAACTCCATCGGCGAAACCCATAGAGAGAATATCTCCGGAAGATACGTTCCAATAAGGTGTTGCATAAATCTTTCCGTCCTCTCCGAAATGGAGCTTTACTCTTATAAATTCCCTTCTTTGGGCTCCTTTTCTTTTGAAATCCTCGGTAAGGATTGCTTTAACTTTCGGTTTAAAAAGCTTTTGTGCTCCTTGCAATTTTCTCAAAGCAGGGTAGACCAGAATATAGAAGTTCACCAGTGCCGAAACAGGATTGCCCGGTAGACCGAAAAAGAGCCTTTTTCCATTATCGTAAGTTCCAAAAAGGGTAGGTTTGCCCGGTTTTACCCTTATTTTGTGAAACTTAACATCTATTCCTAAATCCTTAACTACAGTTTGGACATAATCTTTTTCACCCATAGAGACGCCGCCGGTAGTTATAAAAACATCGAATTGGTTTAAATTCTCTTTTAAAAATTCTTTGAGTGTTTCGTAGTTGTCTGAAATATTTCCTAAATTGGTCGCTATACTTCCGTTTTGATTAACCGCTGCTGAGAGGGCATAGGAATTGGTGTTATAAATATCTCCCGGTTTGAGTAAAGGTTCGCAAGGTTCCCTTATTTCGTTTCCAGTTGAAAGGATACCTACTTTTGGTTTGGAAAAGACTTTTACTTTACCGTATCCAAAAGACGCTAAAACGCCTACTTTTCCGGGCGTTATTTCTTCTCCCTTTGAGATTATTGTTTCTCCTAGCTTTGCATATTCGCCGGCCTTTCTAATATTTGTTCCCGCTTTTACAGGTTCGGTGAGGATAATAAAATCGTCCTCTACCTGAACTTTTTCGATTTCTACGACAGCGTCTGCTCCCGGAGGTATTGGAGCTCCTGTAAAAATTTTATATGCCGTTTTGGGTGGAAGTTCATCTTCTACAAACTCTCCCGCCGAAACGGTTCTTGCCACTTTTAATTTAACAGGGTTGCGATGTGAGGCATGCTTAGTTTCCTCGCTCCTTAAAGCAAAACCGTCCATAGCGGAATAATCGAATATTGGGTAGTTAAAAGTAGCTTTTATATCTTCCGCCAAAATATGGCCTGTTGCACTGTCCAAAAATTTAATCTCTATTGGTGTAGTTCTTTTTATTGAACTTAAAACGGTATTTAAAGCATCTTCAAAAGGAAGCAAACTCATGGTTCCAATTATAGGACAATTTAGACATAATGCTTTTAAAAGGTTTTTTCTTTATCAAAACCTTTGCGGATTTTTATTCAAAATGGTAGATGGAAAAGAAACATCAACCGAAAACAGAAAGATTAACTTTCAAAGTGCTACGAGGAACTTTAATATGGAAATAAACTTAAAAACTTACCTTACCCGGCAAAAAAGATTCGTAAATTTCTCCAAAGTAGGTTCTAACATCGACAAAACTCCCTGAAGGGAAACGGTTTAAATTCGGAAACACTTCAAGAAGCATTTTTGCTCCACTTTCGGGGGTGTGTTTGGGACTTTCCTTTAACCTCTTAATGGAGGGAAAACGCTCCTCATTGGCCTCCACTACCTTTTGGAGCATCGGGGTCCAGATAAGACCGGGGGCAAGGGCAATTAGGTGGCTCTTTTCAAACTCCCAGCTGTAGAGCTTTATGGTGCAATTTAATGCCGCCTTCGATATAGAGTAGGCGTTCCACCCTTTGTTGCAGTTTACCGCCGCACCGCTGGAGATGGCTATTATCTGTCCCACTTTTAGTTTT
>Ga0256833_1003881_pt1 | contig 10140 bp, 8 predicted proteins | sample 356284metaG_FD_190535 | JGI IMG/M metagenome (GOLD analysis project Ga0256833, IMG submission 190535) | Hydrothermal vent microbial communities from Mid Atlantic Ridge, Atlantic Ocean - 356-284 | ecosystem: Environmental > Aquatic > Marine > Hydrothermal vents | place: Atlantic Ocean: Mid...
CTATGAACCCCTACCTGGTGAGGAGGCGGGTAGGGATGGTGTTCCAGACCCCCAACCCCTTCCCCCACATGAGCATCTACGACAACGTCGCCATAGGCCCGAGGCTCCACAGGCTGGCCAGGAGCAGGAGGGAGCTGGACGAGATAGTGAGGTGGGCGCTGGAGAAGGCGATGCTCTGGGACGAGGTTAAGGATAGGCTCGACAAGCCCCCCACCATACTGAGCGGGGGCCAGCAGCAGAGGCTCAGCCTGGCGAGGGCGATAGCCGCGAGGCCCGAGGTGCTACTCCTCGACGAGCCAACCGCCAACATCGACCCCGTCAACACCGGGAAGATAGAGGAGACCATAGTGGAGCTCGCGAAGGAGCTGGGGATGACTGTGGTCATAGTGACCCACACGCCCCAGCAGGCCGCCAGGGTCTCGGACTACATACTCTTCATATACGGGGGCCGCCAGGTGGAGGCCGGGCCCACGAGGAGCCTCGTGCTCGGCCCTAAGACGGGCCTCCTGGCTAGGTACTTCAGGGGTGAGCTCTAGTGGCTGGCCAGCCCGCGTTTATGAGGGAGGACCTCGAGCACGTGGGTGCCACCCTGGAGAGGCTCTACAGGCTCGTCTCCAGGGTGCTCTCCAAGAGCCTCGACTCCCTAGTCGAGGGCAGGCCCGTTGATATAGACGACGAGGTGGCCATAGCCGAGGAGCTGAAGGGGCTAGTGGAGTACACGGCGACCCTCTTCATAGCCCGCTACCAGCCCCTGGGCGACCCGCTCATAGAGGCCCTCTCCGCCATCCGAGTCTCCTACGACCTCTACAGGATAGCGAGGTACGCTAGGGAGCTAACCTACACCGCCGCCCGCCTCCCCGGGGTCAGGCCGCCGGGGGACGTGGCCGAGGCGGCTGAGGCCGCAAAGCGGGGCCTGGAGGAGGCGTACAAGGCCTACAAGACCGGCGACGAGGGGGCCCGGCGCCGGGTGCTGGAGGCGGACGAGAGGGTTGACAGCCTCTACATCGCCAGGCTGGACATGCTGCGGGAGAAGCAGAGCCTAACCGCCGAGGAGGCCGCGGCCCTGCTGGCCCTGAGGCACCTCGAGAGGATACTCGACCACGAGGTCTACATAACGAACGCCAAGAGCAGGCCGGCCTAGCCCCCGCCGCTACCCGCGGCCCCTCGCCGCTGGCGCCGAGTATATGTTGTCAACCGTGGCCTCCACCGCCTCCCGGAGGCGGGCGCGGAAGCTGTAGGCCAGGTTGTACACCCTAACCACCCCCCTCACCTGGTGGAACGCCGTGGCCCGCACGCCCGCTAGCTCGCCGCAGGCCGCGAACGCCGCTAGGAGGGCCCGGCGGCCCCTATCGTAGGGGGCCTGCCTGACCGCCCTGGCCCCCCCGCCGGGGCATAGGGGCTTGATGGTCGCCGTCACCCCGGGGTGGGGCTTCAGGTACTCCCCGTACTCCCTGTAGAGGGGGCCGGTCTGGTCCTGGGGGTAGTAGACCCTGCCGATGGGCGTGTGTATGTAGGCGGCGTACCCCCGGGTGGCGAGCCAGCGGAGCGCCGCCTCCACCCGGTCCCTGGGGGCCCCGAGGGCCTGGGCCACCATGTCGGGGGTGGCGGGGTGCTGGTAGAGCACCTCCAGCACCCTGCGCCTCCTAGTGAGGGCCACGAGGTGGGCCACGGTCTCCTCGTCGACCTCGACGTGGACGCCCGCCCGCCTGGCCTCGGCTATCCCGTCGAGCAGGCTGTCGGCGTCCACCGTGTCAGGCGTCACTATGAACGCCGCGTACTTCTGCCCCCCGCCCCGCGGCCCCCGGGGGCGGAGCAGCCTGCCCAGCCTCTGCACGAAGCGCAGGGGGCTGGCTGTGTTGCTCCAGAGGACCAGCAGGTCGGCCTCGGGGAGGTCGACGCCCTCCTCCCCGGCGCTGGTCGAGACCACAACCCTAACCCCGGGCCTCCTAGCCCTCTCGAGGGCCTCCCTGGGGCTCCCGGCCCCGGCCCTCCTGCCGAGGAGGAGGGCCACGCCCCAGTCATCGAGGGCGCCCGCTACTATGCGGGCTATCACCACGCGCTCAACGAACACTATAGCCTTCGTGAAGCCCTCGTGGTCGGCCAGTATGCGCTCCAGGGCGCCTAGCTTGTGGGCCCCCCTAACCCCCGGGTCCCAGGCCAGCCTGTACGCCCCGCCGAGGGCGGCGCGGAGGCGGGGGCTCCTCTCGAGGGTCTCCCGGAGCGCCTCCGCGCCGTCCCTGGCGAGCCACCTGAGAGCGTTCCCCAGCAGCGCCCTGCCGGCCCCCCGGGCCCTGGCCCAGGCCTCCTCTATGGCCTCGTAGAGCCTCCTCTCCGCGGCGTTCAGGGGGGCCTCGTACACCTCGGCCGCCCACTCGGGCATGTACCTCGCTATCTCCGGGTGGTCCCAGCCCCAGCACCTCACCTCGCCTATGTGCTCCTCTATCTCGGCCCTCCTCGAGGGGGGCACGAGGGCTGTGAGCCCCAGCCTCAGCCTGGCGCCGATCCTGGAGGCTACGATCCTGTAGGGGTCCTGGCCTGTGGTGTGGTGGCACTCGTCCACCACCAGGGCGTCGAACCCGTCCGCGGCCAGCTCCCCCCACTCGGCCACCACTATCTCCGGCGTGGCCACGACTACCCTGGCCCTCCAGGCCCTGGCCCTGCCGGCCCTGGGTAGGCTCCCGTGGAGGGGCTCGGCTGGGAGGCCCATCGAGCGGAGCACGCGGGCGGTCTGCTCGACGAGGTAGCGGGTGGGCTCGAGGACCAGCACCCTCGACGCCAGCCCGCGGGAGAGCACCTCCCTGACCCAGAGCCCGGCTATGACGGTCTTGCCGGTGCCGGTCGGCATGCAGACCACGGCCCGGCCCCGCTGGAGGGCCCACCTGAGGGCCTCCAGCTGGTAGCGCCTCGGCCTTATGCTGCGCCGCCCCGCCAACCCGCCCGGGGCCTCCTCCGCGTCTAGAGGTGCCTGACCGCCTCCTTCATTATGGCCGCGTAGAGGTCTATCGAGTCCCGGTACTTGGTAGCCGGGGGGCCTGTGTAGATCACGTGCATCCTCAGCTGGAGGCCCCTCCCCCTGACCCGGGATACCATGAAGTCGGCGAGCGCCTCCGCGAGCGGGGCCAGGTCCGGGTAGCCCTTGCCAAGGGGCACCCTCTTCTTCACTATCCTCGACCCGAAGGCGAAGCCTATCACCTGGCTGAACCTAAGGGATAGGAAGCCGCTCGACAGCTGGAGGGTCCTAGACAGCAGGTCGAGCCAGAACTCCCTGGTGGCGCGGGCGTTGGCGGCCTCGAAGTCCCCCGTCTCGCTGGCGCCGGTCTCCAGCATCCAGGCGTTCTCGAGCTGCACCGACACTATCAGCCTCTCAGACCCCACGGCCTCGCGGAGGGCCCTCACGTCCTCCCAGGTGCCCAGCATCCTCCTAGTGTAGGGGACCTCCACGCTCACGTACATGGGCTCCGCCTCGGAGACCAGCTTGGCCAGGAACTCCGCGGCGAGGTCGAGGTCCCTCTGGTCGCCGTAGGCCCTCCAGCCCAGGTGGAGGTTGAACACCTCCGCCCCCGCCAGCTTGGCCTTCCTAGCGGCGGCTAGCAGGGCCCTCCAGCTCCTCTCCATAGTGTCCCTGTCGGCGCTAACAACGTTGTAGTAGGGGGCGTGCGCGGTGACCGTGGTGAAGGCCCTCCTAGCCTGGCTGGCGTACTCCCGGAAGTACTCCTCCCCCCGGCCCCGCCTCGAGAAGTCGTAGGGGGGCACCTCGGTCAGCTTCATGCCAAGCGTGGCGGCGACGGGGAGCTTGGAGAGGGCGTTGTACGTGCCCCAGTCGAAGAGTATCACCGCCACCACCGGCTACCCTACGATGCTCGCGCCTCTTAAGCACTACCCGACACCCGGAGCGCTGCGAGGAACGCTAGAACGTGGCTTGTCAGGAGGCTCCGGGGCCCCACGCTCACCCTAGCCTCGGAGAGCCTGCGGGCAAGCGCCAGAACCCCGGGGGGAGGGTCGAGGTGGGCGCCCGCGAGGAACGCCGCCCTACCCCGGAGGGCCCCGGGGACCCTGGAGACGTCGGCCCCGCCCTCCTCGAGCGTGTAAACCCTGAACCCCAGCCTGCGGGCCTCGTGGAGCAGCCTCTCGGCCCCCCAGGGTAGGGCCATGCAGCCCCCCACCCGCCGGCCCATGAGGAGCCTCCTGAACGCCTCCATCACCCCCCTCTCGCCCCCGGCGGCCTCCACGCACTCGCCGCTAGCCAGGACCGCCACCGGGGGCCTCGGGGGGCCGAGGAGTAGGCCGGCGAAGGCGGCGGCCCGCTCGATGCTGAGCGAAGCCACCGCCGCCCTGGCGACCACGTCCAGCCTCCCCGACGGCCCGGCGTAGCCCCGGGGCGGCCAGGAGGCGTCGGTCCTAGCCGTGGGGCTGACCACGATGTAGAGCGCCGTGGCGCTGGCGAGCAGATCCCGGGCGCCCCCCAGGCTCAACGCGCGCCCAGCCCCCGGAGGGGGGCTGCGGGCCGCCTTAAAGCGGGCTCGGCGGGCTAGGCGTAGAAGGCCTGGAGGTGGCAGAGGGCCACCCAGGGTATGAGGGCGGCCTCGGCGCCGGCGAGCGCGAGTAGCGCCGCCCGGTCGAGGGCGCCAGCCAGGGCTGCCACGGCCGGGAAAGCCTCGAGGGCCAGCCGGGGGGCGGAGGCGCCCGGCACCCCCCTCAGGCTAGCCACCAGCAGTAGGGCCGCCCCCGCCCACGCCGCCTCGAGGGCGTCGCCCCTCCTGGCGAGGGCCGCCAGCCCCGCAAGGTAGAGGGCGTAGACCGCCAGGTTCCTCGCCGCCCACATCCACGGCTCCACCAGGTGGCCCCCCAGGCTCCACGGCTGCCTCGTGAACCAGGAGTCGAGCAGCCACCGCACCTGGCCCACCACCGGGAGGGTCAGGCCGGAGTCCCACAGCCTCTCAGCCCTGAGGTACACCAGCGGGTCCCCGTACACCCTCCAGTAGAGCAGGGCAACCGCCAGCCCGGCCGCCAGGGGGCCGGCTGCCACGAGGAGCGCGGCCCGGGGGCGGCGCTCGGCCCTCCAGGCCGCCAGGGCTAGTGCTAGGGCCGGGATCGCGACCTGGTACCTCGCCAGGCTCGCCAGGCCGAGGAGGAGCCCGGCGAGGGGCCACCTCCGCCTCCTGGCCTCGAGGAGCCCGGCGGCCGCCAGCGCCAGGGCTAGGGGCTCCGAGTAGGGGGCCGTAGTGTAGAGCGCCATCGAGGGCAGCAGCGCCAGCGCCGCCGCAGGACCGGGGCCGTAGAGCCTGCATAGCAGCACGACTAGGGCGAGCCCGGCAGCGTTCGCGGCCGCAAGCCCCGCGGCCCACGCTGGGAGGCCTAGTAGGTGGAGAAGCCTGACCAGGGCCGGGAAGAGGGGGGCGAACGCAGCGTCCTCCAGCCTCGAGTACCCGTGGAGGGCCACCCGGAGGAAGTGCTCCGCGTCCCAGCGGTGCGCCAGAGCCCGGAGGCCCCCATCCTGGAGGGCGGCCAGCGCCACGAGGGCCCTCGCCAGGGCGGCCGCTAGGAGGGGCGCGAGGCAGGGCTTAACCCCCCGGGGGCCGCCCAGCCGCTGGGGGCCGGTGGCGTGTACTCCCGACTCCGAGCCCGGCGGGCTGTGAGGAGAAGGCATTTGGCGTAGGCCCCCCATCGCCGCCTGCGATGCCGGCTTCTACGCTAGGGAGAGGAGGTTCCTAGCGTAGAAGTCCACGGCGTCCCTCGGCCTGGCCCTCTGGTTGAGGGTTAGGGCCCTCCTGAGGGCGCTGCGGAGCGGCTCCCTGAGCCTGGACGTGTTGGAGCGTATGCACTCCTCGTAGCGGGCCCTGAGCCTGTCTAGCACCGCAGAGGCGCCGAGCCTCTCCCTCATGGCGAGGGTCACGGCGTTCCTTACCTCCTCCACGTACCTGGCGGCCTCGCCCCGGGAGGTTAGGAGGCGGAGCACCTGGTCGGGCGGGGGCCTGTTGGTTATGAGTGATAGGAGGTAGAGGTTCAGGGCCCAGATGCAGTAGCAGGGGGCGCCCCTGGCCACCCTGTAGAGGAGGGCGGCCAGGTTGAACACGTCGCTGTCAAGCCTGACCCCCCTGCCGCGGGCCGCTATGAGTAGGGGGTCGCTGTACTCGGGGGTGAAGAGGTTGACCACGAACCTGCCGTCCACCCTGTTGTAGCCCGTGAAGTCCGAGAGCTTGAGCATGACGGCGCCGTCCACCCTCTTGTAGAGTATGTTGGCCGGCTTCAGGTCGAAGTGGCCTATCCCTATGGCGTGGGCGAGGGCTAGGGCGCCGCCCACCTGGCCCGCCAGGGCTGAGACGAGCTCGTCCCTAGCCTCCCCCCTCTCTAGTTCGAGGAGGTCCCCGTCGGCCAGCTCCATCGCGGCGAAGGGGGGCCTGTAGAGGTAGTCCTCCGCCCTCTCGTACGACCTCAGGGGCGCGTGGATGGCGTAGACCCGGACCACGTTATCCCTACGCCTCTCCAGCGTGGAGGCGAGGTCCCGCGTGTACCCCATGAGGTCGAGGTACCTCTCGAGCAGCCTCCGGTCGACCGTGGCGACCCTGGCCATCGCCTGGGCCTCGGAGACGAGCCTGTAGACCTCGAGGCCCCCCACGCCCCTCCCCGGCTGGAGCTTGGGGATCTTGAGGGCCACCACCTCCCCCCAGGGCGCCTCGGCGCGGAGGATGTAGTTGAGCGCCCCCTTCTCGCTGTGGATCGCCACAACCCTGAAGCCGCCCAGCTCCAGGCCTATCCACCCCCTCGGGGGCGGGGGCCTCGCCTCCGAGGGCCTCGCGGCCCCGAGGGCCTCGGCCACCTCGCCCGGGAGGGCGGATATGTCGACCTCCCAGATGTCTATCACGCCAGCCTCCCTGAGGTCCTCCAGGACCTGAAGGGCCTTGGGGCCGAGGAGGACGCCCTCGCTGGTCTCGCCTACCGCCCCGACTATCATGCCCTTGTAGGCGTAAAGCCTGTACTCGCCCCCGGGGCCCGTGACCTTCACCCTCACCAGCTTGTCTTCCTCACGCGCCTCCTCCAGCAGCTTCCCCGCGAGGTCCCGGAAGTCCCCGGCCCTCAGGCGGTTCTTCAGGCGGCCGTGGATGAGCATTGCTAGCTCCACGTCCTGCTGCGACAGCAGCTCGCTGAGCTTGTCGATGTTAGCTGCGACCCGAAGTTTTGCCAAGAGCCTTCACCTTCCCCCGGGCCCCTCCAGCGGGCGCCTCCTGGAGCCTCTACTCGGCCTCGGGCTTCTCGGCCTCTTTACTCTTTTCACTAGAACCCTCCTTTGGGGCCTCCGAGTCGGGTAGGGGCTTCAGCTCGAGCAGGGTAGTCCCTATGACGACCTCCACGCCCTCCTCGGGTATCGCCACGGGGCCCCGGCCTCGTATGTCCTCGCCCCCTATGTAGGTGCCGTTCCTGCTCCCGATGTCCTGGATGTACCACCTGCCATCGTAGAATGATAGCTTGGCGTGCCTCCTCGACGCGAGCCTGTCGGGGAGTATGAGGTGGGCCTCTGGGCTACGGCCTATTATGTAGGTGCCGGGCTCCAGCTCGAGCGTCTTCCAGGCGGGCTGGAAGAACGCCTTCTTAACCGTCACCCGGAGCCTCTGGGGCATCCCATACACCCCGCCTGGCAGGGGTTAGTGTTGTCTTGGTATATATCGGCGCTGCTACTCCTCGCCCCTCGCCAGCTTGTGGGCCAGGCTCGCAGCGCGCTTCGTGCCCTCCTCGACCTCTCCCCTCTCCAGCATCTCCAGGATGTCTATGGTCTTCTCCCTGAGGTCCAGGTCGCCTAGGCTCAGCGTGCCCTCCGCTATTACCCTCAGGTGCTCTACGACCCTCCTGTAGTCCCTCTGCTTGAGGGCCTCCTTGAGGCTCACGCTAGCCTTCATCATCTCAACCTTGTTCTTAACGTACTCGATTACCTCGGTGGGCTTGACGCCCACGAGCAGCTCCAGCGGCTCGCTCTCCCCGCTCTCTATCGGGTAGTTCCTCGTCTGGTCGATGTACTTGACCCTGAAGGTTAGGGGGAGCCTGGCGCCGTCCGGGGCCTCCTCGCCAGCCTTAACCTCCATGGCTACGTCTACCACCTCCCCGCTGCTCAGGTATCCGACGTCTATTATGGTGGAGCCCTTCTGCCTCCTGTACTTCCTCCCGTAGACCATGACCTCCGCCCAGATCGGGTGGTTTACGACCAGCTGCACGTTCTTCGCCACTATCTGGGCGGCCTTCATGGCCTCGCGCGCTATGAACTTGTCTAGCTCTAGGAGGTCGCTTATGTGCTCTAGGGAGCCGTTCGTGGCGTCAGCTATCTCCATGAGTAGCTCCTCGTTGTAGTCCTTCCCTATCCCTATCGCCACTACGGGTATCTCATCCTCGCCGAGGGCCTTGTAGAGCCTCTCTATTATCTTCCCAGGCCTCTTCTCGCCCACAGTTGGCTCGCCGTCCGTGAGGAAGATCACCCTCGCGACCCCGCCCTCCTCCGCGGCCTGCTTCGCCACGCGTATAGCCTCCTCGAGGGTGTCGGCGATGTTCGTCCCCGGGCAGAGGCGGAGCCTGGCCACGATCCTCTTCGCCTCGAGCAGGTCCTCCCCGGACTCTATCTTCTTGGGCCCGTAGACTAGGGCTGGCTTCCTGCAGAAAGCAATAATCGCTATGACATCGCCGGGCTCAAGCTTGTCGAGAAGGTTTATTATAGCGTACTTCGCGAAGAATATCCTCTCCCCATCCATGGAGGGGCTGACGTCGAGGGCTATCGTGAGCACGAGCCTCTGCCTGGCCGAGGCCAGGCTTATGATCCTCGCCAGCACGGGCACCGTGCCGCCCGGCGGCACAGCGTCGGCCGCCGCTGACACCTCAACCCTTACCTGCTGGAGGGGGTCTGTAAGCGCCACAGAAGGCATTACCCGGGCACCCCGCGCCTCGCGCCTGTTTTGCATGTGTGAACAGCGCGGCCCTATTTAGGCCTGCCCCCACCACCAGGAACCCGCCGGTGCCCAGTCTGTGGCGGGCAGCTCCGGCGGGCCGAGGTACGTCTTCGTGACGGGCGGTGTCCTGTCGAGCCTCGGCAAGGGGATAGTGACCGCCAGCCTCGGCCTCCTCTTCAAGGCCCGGGGCTTCAGGGTTGGGGCGGTCAAGATAGACCCCTACATAAACGTCGACGCCGGCACCATGAACCCCTACATGCACGGCGAGGTCTACGTCACCGAGGACGGTGGGGAGACCGACCTTGACCTCGGCCACTACGAGAGGTTCCTCCACGAGACCCTCTCGAGGAGGCACAACATAACCACCGGCCAGGTCTACTCGGCTGTCATCGAGCGGGAGAGGAGGGGCGACTACCTGGGGCAGACCGTCCAGATCATACCACACATAACCGACGAGATCAAGTCGCGGGTCAGGAGCCTGGCCCGCGACACTGGGGTAGACGTGCTGATAGTCGAGATAGGGGGTACGGTGGGCGACATAGAGGGGCTCCCCTTCCTCGAGGCTGCGAGGCAGATGAGGCTAGAGGAGGGCGCTGGCCGCACGTTCTTCGTACACGTGGCCCTGGCGCCGATACTGAGCACTACTGGGGAGCAGAAGACGAAGCCCGTGCAGCATAGTGTGAACGAGCTGCGCCGCATAGGGATACAGCCCGACGCCATCGTGGTGAGGACCCAGAGGCCCCTAGAGGAGGAGGCTAGGAGGAAGATAGCGCTCTTCGCCACCCTGCCGGAGGAGGCGGTGGTGAGCGACCACGACGTCGACACCATCTACAGGGTGCCCCTCCTCCTCGAGGAGCAGGGCCTCCCATCCTACATACTCCGACGCCTCGGCCTACCCGACCGAGAGCCCGACCTGGAGGCGTGGAGGGACTTCCTGGAGAGGCTGACGGGCGCATCGAAGCCCGTGACCGTCGCCATGGTGGGCAAGTACACGAAGCTCCACGACAGCTACCTCAGCATAAGGGAGGCCCTCCTACACGCCGGTGCGAGGCTCGGGGTCACTCCCAGGCTCAGGTGGGTCGAGGCAACCGACATAGAGGCGGGGAGGGTCAGGGTGGAGGAGGCCCTGGAGGGGGTCGACGCCGCGATCGTGCTCCCCGGCTTCGGCAAGAGGGGGGTGGAGGGCAAGATCGAGGCGATACGCTACCTCCGC
>Ga0256833_1003882_pt1 | contig 10139 bp, 10 predicted proteins | sample 356284metaG_FD_190535 | JGI IMG/M metagenome (GOLD analysis project Ga0256833, IMG submission 190535) | Hydrothermal vent microbial communities from Mid Atlantic Ridge, Atlantic Ocean - 356-284 | ecosystem: Environmental > Aquatic > Marine > Hydrothermal vents | place: Atlantic Ocean: Mid...
GAAGGTAGGCCCGAACCCCGAAAGCCGAAAGCCCACGGTATAGCGGGATGCGCTCCTCGGGAACGAGAAGCACGGCAGGGGCCTTTTCCGCAGCAAAAAACTTCGCCCGCGCGACCTGAGGGAGGTTAGGGTAGGCAAGCCGCAAAGACACCAAGTTCGCATGGTAGCAAAACAACCTCTAGAATAAAGCCCGTGCTTTTGGTCATCTCGGGTGGTCACGGGGAGGACGCGATCGGTGCGAGGCTCCTTGAATACTTAGCGCAGACGCCGGCCCTGGCCTTCCCCCTGGTGGGGGAAGGCAACGCCTACCGGCGCCTTTCCCAGGTAGAGCGAGTTGGACCCCTTTGGAAAGCCCCAAGCGGTGGGTTTCCCGCGAACAGCCTGCTAAACCTATGGCAGGACCTTCGGGCAGGCCTTTTAAAAAACCTCATTGATCAATACCGTACCGCCCAGCGCCTCGCTAACAACCCCATGATTCAAGCGGTTGTAGCAGTTGGGGACGCCTGGACACTTTTACTTGGCCTCCGGGCAAGTGCTTTTGGCAAAAAACCTCTGTTCCATTTACAGACCTTAATTTCATACCACTATATTGAAGAACGAAGCCTTTTAGAACGTTTACGCACACCTGGACAGCTCTTCGCTGAGGATTACTTTTTTTACGAGCGATTCATGCACCGGTTCGTGCGGGCAGTCTACGTTCGCGACCCCGCGAGCGAGCAGCGGGCGCGCGCGCTGGGCATGGAAAAGGCCCGCTTCGTAGGCAGCATGGCGATGGACACCCTCGGCCCACCGGAAGGACCGCTGCCAAAAGACGGTCGCCCGGTGCTCGCATTGCTTCCAGGAACCCGGGGAGACGTGGTGTTCAGCCTACCCAAAATGCTTGAAGCCGCCCGTAAACTCCCCGAATTTCAGCCGCTGGTGGCCTGGATTCCACCCTTTGAGGAAGCGAGGCTCGCCAAAGGTTACCGTCTTGAGATCCAGGGGCCGGACCGCGCCCTCGCCATTCACCCAGATCAACGTGTATGGCTATTAAAGGGTCGGTTCTCCGCAATTCTCCACAGCGCCCGCGTCGCCGTGGGAACGGCCGGCACCGCGAACGAACAATCGGTGGGGCTCGGGGTCCCGGTTGTGGGTTTCCCCACGCCCGGCCCCCAATACACCTATGCCAACGCACTTCGCCAAAAGCGGTTGCTCGGAGAGGGGTTAACCCTAGTGGCCCCAGACCCCAAGGCCATTGCCGAAGCGGTGCGTGCCCTCGCCGTAGAAGGAGAACCTCGTAAAAAGGCGCAATCCGCAGGGCGCGAACGGTTCTGGCCCCTGGGGGCGCTACCTCGCATCGCCTGTGAGATCCGCGCCGTGGTCCAGCCCCAGAAGCCGGAAAACCCGCGCAACCACCCGCTTTGAACTCTCCCCGTCGGAAAACGCGAAGAACCGCTCACGAAGTGCCCTCCTCGCCTCCGCCCAGCGCGGACCCTCCTCACGGACGCAGGATAGCTGTAGTAGCCACTCCTCGAAGTCCCAGGCCTTGGGACTGGGTGTCACCTCGCCGTAGGGGTAGTGAAGCGCACGCGAGTTACGCACGAACGTCTCGAGATCAAACGGGAAGTAGACAATCGGGCGATCAAGCAGGAGGTAGTCGAAGAAAATACTGGAATAGTCGGTGGAAAGGAAATCGAAATGCCGCAATAAGGGATAGGGATCCTCGGTCGGGAAAAGCGTACGCGTTCCAAGCTTTCTGTAGATTTTCCTGAATTAAATCTAAAAATTTTAAACAAAGCTATTGCCGATGTTGTCTGTAGGCACATGCTCGAACATGAGGTGCACTCTTTTTGCCATAGTAGCTTCAAGCCCCCCGGAAGCACCCTTACGCAAAACTAGATGCGCCCGGCTTATAAAGTGACTTGAAATATGGGAGAGTCAACGACCGTGCCTGGTGACAAGCACTTCTTTTTCGCAACCGACGCCCCTCGTATAGCGGGGAGTGAAATCTGGCTTGCGGAAACCCTACCGAGGCTGGTTGCATACGGATCTAAAATTACCCTGGCACTACCTGCTACACCCACTCTCGATCCCTTAGTATCCCGTTTGGGACCTAAAGTACGCGTTTTACGCTACGAAAACTTTACTGAACTTGCATTTGAAGCCGAGCGGGCAGACATTCGGCTGTTGCAGGCGTGGTTCCCCAACACCTATCGTCTCTTGAATTACTGGCGTAATCCCCGCTGGGTCATCTCCCACGACCAGCTCCTGTACCACTACCCCCTAGGCTTACGAACGCTCTACCAGCTTATCTTCCGCTATACCAAGGCCCGCGCCATGCGAAAGGCGGACGGCGTACTCACCTGCTCCCGCTGGGCCGCCGAACACTTGGAAGCCGTCTACGGCCTAAAGGCGCTCGGCGTCCCGAACGGCGTGGACCTTGCAAAGTTCCGCCCGCCAGACCCAAAGGAACGGGAACACCTGCGTCGCCGATTTGGTTTCACGAGATTCACTTGGGTCATGCCCGCCCGCTACTCGGTTGAAAAGAACCATGTAGTCGCGTTGCTGACTGCCCGCAAGGTGCCGGAAGCGGACTTCATCTTCGTGGGAGACGGAGCGCTGCGGCCCGCCTTCAATCGGCTGGCGCGACTCCTAGGAGCCCGAAACGCGCGATTTTGGCCCTTCGTCGAGGACATGCCCGAACTTTACCGCGCCGCCGACGGTCTCTTTTTCCCAAGCCTCGCGGAAAACCAATCCCTCACGACCCTGGAAGCGATGGCCTCGGGGCTGCCCGTGGTCACCAGCGACATCCCTGCCCAGCGGGAACTTGTGGAAAACGGCCGAGAAGGGTTCACCCTTCCTCCGCGACCTACCCTGCTCGCAGAAGGACTCGCCCGAATCACCCAAGATCCCGCACTCGCCGATAGGATGGGACGAGCGGCCCGGGAGCGCGTCGCCCGGGAGCACGATCTCAAGCACACCACTCGGGAACTCTTCCGGATCCTAAGCATGCTTTCGGCTCCGTGATAGCATCAATACGATGCGCCTTTTCCGCATCGGGCTTTTCACCGACGTCTACTTCCCCAGCAAAAACGGGGTTTCGACCAGCGTCTACCTGCTCTGGCGCGAGCTCAGAAAAATGGGGCACGAAGCCTGGATCATCGCCCCCGATTGGCCGGACGCCGAACCCGAAGATGGGGTGGTCCGGGTCAAAAGCGTCCCCTATCCCTTCTTCGAAGACTACCGCCTGGGGCTCCCAAACGCCCGGCTCCTGCCCACCCGGTTCGAGGTCGTTCACTCCCACGTCCCCTTCACGCTGGGGCTTTGGGCGCTCTCGCTCGCCCAGAAGTGGCGGGTGCCCCACGTCTCCACCTTTCACACCCACTACGAGAAGTACGCCCACTACGTCCCCGGCCTCGCTTTCCTCGACCGCCACACCCACATCATCCCAAGGCTCGCCCGCGCCTTTTACAACCGGGTGGAGCTCGTCATCACCCCCACCCACCCGGTGAAGGAGCTGGTCGAACGCTACCGCATCGAGCGCCCGGTGCGGGTGATCCCCACCGGGATCGACACCGAGCTCCTCGCCCGCGCCCCTAAACCCGAGCCCTGCCCCTGGCCCAAAGGCCGCCGCCGGCTGCTCACGGTGAGCCGGCTCGGCAAGGAAAAAAGTCTCGACGTGGCGCTCCGTGCCTTCGCGCAGCACAGGTCTCCTTCTCAAACATGGGAAAGCCAAACGAGCCAGTCTTCGAAATCCCACGCCTTGGGACCGGGTGGCACCTCGAGGGATAGTGAAGCGCATGCGCCTTCCGCACGAACGCCTCGAGATCAAACGGGAAGAAGACGATCGAGCGATCAAGCAGGAGGTAGTCGAAGAAAATACTGGAATAGTCGGTGGAAAGGAAGTCGAAATGCCGCAATAATGGATAGGGATCCTCGGCCAGGAAAAGCGCACGCGTTTTAAGCTTCCCGAGATCCGCCTCCGAATGGGTTCGATCTTGTCCACCTCCCAGGGGTGGAGCTTGATGTAAAGCAGGAGGTTCGCTTTCTTCACGGCGGTGTCGAGACGCTTCCATGCCGCCTCGTCCCGTAACACCCGCTCCACCACTCCCTGCCCGCGCCAGCGGAAGGTGGGTGCATAAAGCCCGATCCAAACGCCCGGAAACTGTTTTTTGAAGCCCTCGATCTCCTCCGCGAGGCTTTTTCCTCCTTAAGCATCGTTAAGGGAGAAAAAGGGCATCGCTCCTGGGGTAACCGGTGATCCAGACCCGCTCCCTGGGGGCCTGGTAGCCCGAGCACAGCGTACGGGCAGTTTCCTCCAAAGTGGCCAGGATCCACGCTTTTTGAAACGTGTGCGCCCGGCGGAAGAGCGCCCCGGGGGGCTCGCGGGCAAGGAGAAAGCGCATGTAAAGGCCCGGTTTTAAGGTGTCGGAACCGATCTTCTTTAGCGGAATCCCGTGCCAATGCTGCACCCCCTCGGCCCCACCGCTCACGAACGGCTTTACACCTAAGAGGTGGTGGGTAACGAAGTAAACCCGGATTCGAAGCAAAACCCAAAAACCCTTCAAGCTGTGCTCGGAGAAGCTGCGGAGCGCAAGCTGGCGCATCTTGCTGCATACTTCGGGATCCAAAGCATGCCACAAGGCCCGGGTCTCGGAGCGCTTTTGCTGCACATAACTTGTGAGCATGCGGGTGTTCCCCGTATAGCCCCGTCCGTCCAAAGCCCCGAAGACCCAAAGCCGGGGGTCCCGGGGAAAAAGGAAAGAAAGCGCGTACAGGGGAAGGAAAAGTAGGTAAAAGGGGGCTCTCCGTAGCCCTGAGCCAAGATATTTTTTGATTACCGCAGGGTTGAACGCCTTCACACTAACCAGTCCACCCCGTGCCCTTCGCGAAAGCGTTCGATCACCGAGGCCAGGAAGACGCTCTCTTTCGGGCGTAAGAGGTGGCTTTCCAACTCCCCTTGCTGGATGAGCTGGGCAAAGTGGGCGAGCTCGTAGCGCAACCCGTCCCCGGCGAAAACGTCGCAAAATTGCTCTCTTTTTGCGGGGTCCTCGCGACGGATCTCGAAAACGCGCGGCTGCCACCAGGGTGCAGGAACGTAAAGGTAGCCCTCGGTTCCCCCGATCACCAAATCCCCTTCCTCCTTCACCCCAAGCCCCACCTTCCCAGTACCCGCCACCCCCTTGCCGCGGGTGAGGATCTCGGTCCAAATATCTACCCCGCTTCCCCCGCGAAGCGAGCGGAAGGAAACCTCAAGCTCGGTGCCAAAAAGCTTGACCATGGGAAGCAACACGTAGCTCGCGAGCTCGGTCACGCTCCCCCCTGCTTGGTTGGGGTCAAGCTCGCGCCCCCCTTCTACGAGCTTCGTAAAGGTAGCGTCCACGTGAACTACGCGTCCCACCGCGCGGCTTCGCGCTAACCCAATTAACCTGCGAAACCCTGGAGCGTAGGCGGTCTTGATCGCCTCAAGGAGTACTTTCCCCCGGCTTTGGGCGAGCGCGAAAAGCTCGCGGGCTTCCCGGGCCGAAAGCACCATGGGCTTTTCCGAAAGCACGTGTTTGCCCGCTTCAAGCGCCCGGAGGATGTACTCGTAGTGGCTGGGATGAGGGGTCGCCACGTAAACCGCGTCTACCGCGCGCAAAAAGCGATCCCAATCGCCTGTACCGACCCCGAGCTCGAGCTCCTCCGCAAACGCGCGCGCCCGCGCTTCCTTGGGGTGGAATACCCAGTCCACCACCACGCCGCTTACAAAACGCGCCTCGCGAACGAATCGGCGCGCAATCCGCCCGGTTCCCACGATCCCCAGCTTCAAATACCCGCGAAGCTCGGTGCTGGAAATCCCCCGGGTGCGTTCGAGGTAAACCACCTCGACCAGGTCCTTCAGATAGTCGAACTTGCCCTTCCAGTCAGACCCGATCGCAAATACGTCCACGTCGTAGCGTTCAATGTCTTCGACCTTCTGTCCCTCATACTCCTCGACGATGATCATGTCGGCAAGACCGGTTCGCTCCACGTTGCGGATGCGCTCGGCAAGGGACTGCCGGACGTTTAACTTTCCCCGCTGCCGGTCGTAGGCCTCGGAGGTCACCCCGACGATCAGGTAATCACCGAGCTCCTTGGCGCGTCGCAAGAGGTTGACGTGCCCGCGGTGCAAGAGATCAAAAGTTCCGTAGGTGATGACAACTCGACCTCGTCTCCCCGCCACGCTGCCGAGTCTAGCAGCGATACACCCAGTGGAACACGTATTCTGGCCAGGGGAGACGTCCTCGGTGATTCGATTTCCCTAGCAAAACCCCAAGACCGCGGTCAAGCTCTCCCTCTACTACGGCGCCGCGGAGTTTTTGCGGAGCGGATTCTTCGTGGGCTTTTTCCCGCTGTTTGGGCTTGAGTATTTAAAGCTCCCCTTAAGCACGCTCGGGCTCCTCACCTCCCTGCACTACGGAAGCGAAGCCCTCACCAAGATAGGGGCGGTTTGGCTCAGCAACCGATTGCCCTTTGGGCTCGGATTCCTTGCCTCGGCAGCCCTCGCTTTCCTAACCTTCTGGGGACTTTTCCTGCTTCCCCCCTACGCCTTTCCGCTCATCGCCCTCGCCTGGGGCATCACCATGGCCCCAATCTGGCCCCGCATCGCCGCCTGATGCAAACCGGCAAACCCGAGCACCAAGGACGTGCGGTCACCTACGCGTGGCTGATCGTGGCGCCGCTGATCGGCTTGGGCAGTTTCGAAATCGGCTTTTTGAGCAAGCACGAACTCGCCTGGGGTCAAAGGGCTCTAGCCGTGGGCAGCCTGCTTTTGCTGCTGCTTGCCTTGGGAGTGGCCCGCCTGCGGTTCCCGGTCGTCGCAGTCAAGCGCAAGGATTACGCCTATCGCCGCTCCTTGCTTTTGATCATCCCCGCGTTTTTGCAAAACCTCGTGCCCCACCTGCTCACCACTGTACTCTTCCCCTTTTTGAAGCAAACGAAGATCGGTTTCTTGCCCCTCTTGGTTGCGGCAACCATGGGAGGAGGTACGTTTCTCTTCCGGCTGAGGCCCGTCACCCGCTTCGCCGACCGCCGGGATCCCGCGCTCGTGACCGGGCTAAGCGCGCTGCTCGCGGCGTTGGCCTTCGGGGGGCTGGCCCTGGGCGACCCGAACCTCGCGCTGTACTGGACCGCGGTGTGCATCGGCGCTGCGCTCGCGCTCTACATACCCGGATGGAACGCGCTGATCGTGCGCTCCTTACCCCAAAACGAACGGGGTGAGGGCTGGGGCGCGATCAGCACGGTAAACGGGCCCGCGATCGCGGTGGGTCCGGCGGTAGGCACCTTCGCCTAGGATTTCCTCGGTCCCCAAGGGCCTTTTCTGCTGGGACTTTCGCTTCTCCTTGCGCTGCTTTTTTACCGTTTTCTTAAGGCGGATCATAGCCGGTTTAAAATGAAGCGATGCGCCTTTTTCGCATCGGGCTTTTCACCGACGTCTACTTCCCCAGCAAAAACGGGGTTTCGACCAGCGTCTACCTGCTCTGGCGCGAGCTCAGAAAAATGGGGCACGAAGCCTGGATCATCGCCCCCGATTGGCCGGACGCCGAACCCGAAGATGGGGTGGTCCGGGTCAAAAGCGTCCCCTATCCCTTCTTCGAAGACTACCGCCTGGGGCTCCCAAACGCCCGGCTCCTGCCCACCCGGTTCGAGGTCGTTCACTCCCACGTCCCCTTCACGCTGGGGCTTTGGGCGCTCTCGCTCGCCCAGAAGTGGCGGGTGCCCCACGTCTCCACCTTTCACACCCACTACGAGAAGTACGCCCACTACGTCCCCGGCCTCGCTTTCCTCGACCGCCACACCCACATCATCCCAAGGCTCGCCCGCGCCTTTTACAACCGGGTGGAGCTCGTCATCACCCCCACCCACCCGGTGAAGGAGCTGGTCGAACGCTACCGCATCGAGCGCCCGGTGCGGGTGATCCCCACCGGGATCGACACCGAGCTCCTCGCCCGCGCCCCTAAACCCGAGCCCTGCCCCTGGCCCAAAGGCCGCCGCCGGCTGCTCACGGTGAGCCGGCTCGGCAAGGAAAAAAGTCTTGACGTGGCGCTCCGTGCCTTCGCCCAGATCGCAAAGACATTCGATGCCCACTGGGTACTGGTGGGCGAGGGCCCACTGCGCGAGCACCTGGAAGCAGAGGCGAGCCAACTAGGGATACGGGAACGGATCACCTTTACCGGGGCCGTTCCCTACGAGACGATCGGCGGCTACTACCGCGCCGCCGAGCTCTTTCTCTTCGCCAGCGAGACCGAGACCCAGGGTCTCGTACTCTGGGAGGCTCAGGCCATGGGGCTCCCGGTGGTGGCGGTGGCCGCCGGGGGCGCGGTGGAAAGCGTGGCCCCAAACCAAAGCGGCGCGCTGGTGCCCCCTGGAGACGCCAAGGCCCTGGCGGCGGCGGCGGCCGAGATCCTCGCCAACCCCGAACGCCACCGGCGCCTTTCCGAAGGGGCCCGTCGCTTCGCCGAAAGGCGAAGCGCTCCCCGGATCGCCGAGGAAATGGTAGCGGCCTACGAGGAAGCCGAAGCCATCTTCCACAGTGAGCCCAAGAAGCTGCTCTTCAGCTTCCCGGCCCTAAAACGCGAAGACGAGCGCGTATAATCCCTCCTAGCATGCCGCGCGTCTCGGTGGTGGTTCCCGCCCGCAACGAGGAGGATTACATCGGCACCTGTCTGGACACGCTTTTTCACCAGGAACCGCCGCCCGACGAGGTCATCGTCGTGGACAATGGCTCCAAGGACGCCACCGCCCGAATCGCCAAAGAAAAAGGGGCCCGGGTTGTGCGGGAACCGGAGCCTGGGGTGCACCGGGCCCGGCAGGCTGGGCTCGAAGCCGCCCGCTTCGAGGTGGTGGCTCAGACCGACGCCGACACCCGGGTGTTGCCGGGCTGGATCGCGGCTATCAAGCGGGGCTTCGAGGACCCCGATACCGTGGTGACTTATGGGCCCATCGGGCTCTACGAAGCCCCCGTCCTCGACCGCTGGCTCGCGCGCTATGCCTTTCCGCTGTTCCTCCGACTGACTGCCCTTCTGGGCCAGCCCAACGTGTCCGGAGCCAACCATGCGGTGCGTCGCGAGGCCGCCCTCGCGGTAGGGGGCTACGACCGCCCCTACGCCGAGGATATCCACCTAGCGAGAAAGTTGGCCAGGCTCGGGCGGATTCGCTACCTCCCAAACCAGCGGGTCCTGACCTCGGGACGGCGGCTCGCCCGGGGAAGGTGGAAGATGTACGGGGTACACGCAAAGAATGTCCTGGCACGTCTTCTCGGCCGTCCCGAGGACTACGGCCCCGATTACTTCGCCGACAGGGAGCGTTAGATGCTTCCCTGGCGAAGGCCCGGACTCGTCCTGCGTTTGGTGGGCGTGCTCGCCCTTTCCGAGATGCTCCGGAGCGCCTTCTTTGTGGGCTTTTTCCCCCTCTTCGCCCAGGGGAAGCTAGGGCTTGGGGCCTCGTGGATCGGCCTCGTGACCTCGGTGCACTATTTCACCGACGCCTTCGCCAAAAGCGCCGGTGGCTGGCTCTCGGAGCGGCTGCGGCTAGGATCGGTGCTGCTCGCCGCCGGAGCAGTGGCCTTTTTTGCCGTGGTCTTTCTGCCCCGGGGACCGCTCGTTTGGATGATCCTCCTCGCCGCCGCCTGGGGTGTCTTCATAAGCCCTCTCTGGCCCGCCATCCTGACCTTCGTCAGCCGGGATAGCCGGGAGGGTTTCGAAGCCCGGGGGGTAACCTCGGCAACCGTCCTGGTGGGACCGCTCCTCGGCCTCGCCATGCTGGCCACCGGCTACCTGGCCCGACAGTCGCTAGAGCTCGCCTACCAAGGGATCCTGACCCTCGCGGGGATCCTGCTCTTGCTCTCCTTGAGCCTCGCCGGGATCCAAAGCCCGGCTCCCCGCCCGAGCCGGGAGGCCTACGACTGGCGGAAGCTGGTGATGCTGCTACCCGCTGCCTTCGTGCAAACCCTCTCCACCGGCGTGCTCGCCCCGGTGCTCTTCCTCTACATTGCCCGGGTAAACCTGAGCCTTCCCCGGCTCGCCTTCCTGATTACGGTGGGAGCAGGAGCGGCGCTCTTCGTCTTTTGGCGCTCGGCCAAACGGGCCGACGAGGGCGAACCTAGGAAGCTCCTCGTTCCCGGGCTTTTCCTCGCCGCG
>Ga0256833_1003884_pt1 | contig 10139 bp, 8 predicted proteins | sample 356284metaG_FD_190535 | JGI IMG/M metagenome (GOLD analysis project Ga0256833, IMG submission 190535) | Hydrothermal vent microbial communities from Mid Atlantic Ridge, Atlantic Ocean - 356-284 | ecosystem: Environmental > Aquatic > Marine > Hydrothermal vents | place: Atlantic Ocean: Mid...
TGGCGGTGACGATTTCCGCGGCAAGCCGGACGTTATCCTCCGGCGATAATGACTGATGACGGGCGGCATGGTCAGCGGATATTTTGAAGAAACGCCTTGAATCCGGTTTAAGGGTACTGACGTAATAGCCTGCCGGGGAGCAGAAGGAAACCGGAATATGCCTGCGTGAGCAGGTCTGCAGCAGTTTCGTGGAAAGGGTGCTGGAGCCGAAAATAACAATGCCGCTGATCCGGTGCAGCGGCAGCCGGGACAGCAGGGCGCCCCCCTTTTTTATGACCACCGAGCAGCCGTCTATCCCTAAAAATCCATACTGTTCCTGGATGAACAGGGTTTTTTTCAGCGCGGTCCGTTCAACAAATTCTTCGTCAATCATGGCCCCGAATTCAAGACCTAAAAAGGTAAAGCCCATGTCCAGCGGCTGCAGGCTGGTTTTTTCCTCCTGCAGGGTCAGTTTTAATGGTTCCAGCAGGGCCTTGATGTCGTTGAGCGCGGCTTCGCCTTCCTCTCGGCCTCGCACCATGATGATGCAGTCGTCGCCGTAACGGATTAAGCGGTAACCGAGTCCGGCCATGTTTTCATCAAACGAATCAAGATACAGGTTGGCTAACAGCGGCGACAGAGGGCTGCCCTGCAGCAACCCTTTGTTTCGCTCCAGCCTGCCGTCCGGCCCCTGGAGACCGGTTGTAATACACTGTTTGAGCAGGGCCGTTGTCTGCCGATCCGCCTCCGGCAGGCATGCGTGTAACTTTGCCGACAGGATGGCCCAGTCGATCTGGTCAAAAAACGAGGCAATATCCGTTTTCAGGGCATAGGAGAATCCCTCCCTGTACGCTTCAATAATCATCTTGCGCGCGGTCTGCCGGGATCTGCGGGGCCGATAGCCGACCGCGCTGTCTTCAAACATCCGGTCCAGAACCGGCTGCAATATTTTCAGCAGAAAATAGTGGACCAGATGGTCCCGGGGAGCAAGCAGGGCAATGGTGCGCAGGGTTCCGCCCTTTTTGGGGATGTCGGCGGTGGTGGCCGGGGCGGGCACATATTCGCCGTCGAGCAGGGACCGGTGCAGCTCTCCGATGGTCCGGTCCGGCTGCAGCAGCTCACCGGCAATGGCTTCCCGGTAATCACTGTGCAGGTCAAGTTCCTGCCGGCAGTGGATGAAAAATTGTCGGTCGGCAAGACGGTTGTCAAAAAACGGTTGTTCATTACGCAACAGGTAGCGGCCCAGGCCGAATGCCTTGCGCCGGCCGGCGTTCAGCTCGGAACAGATCAGCAGCAGGGGATAGACTGCGGCGATATCACCCTTGAGGTAGAGCGGGCCGATGGTGCCGTTGAGCAGCTGTTTGCCCTTTCCTCCCGGGGTTCTGGATCGTTCGTAATATTCCCAGTAACAGGGAAGCAGCCGGACACCGGACCAGGTCGCGGCGTCCACCTTGAGCCGGACCGGAAACAGTTCGGTAATCCTGAACAGGAGCTTGCGAAAAAAAACATCCCGGTCAATCAGGTGACGGCGGGTCCGTTCCCTGGGAGTAAAGGGAAACGGGGTGATAAAATCAAGACAGATTTCGTCCTGCCCGGTCAGGGGCTGCTCTTTGAGCAGTTCGGCAAGGTTGCGGCTGCGCGCAGGTTCGGTGCGAACAATGGAGAAATTGTTGCGCCGGTCCTGGAGGTGGACGGCCAGTGCCTTGACAAAGCTGTTGATCTGCTGCGGGGAAGATTTTGCAAAGACCAGCTCCAGCGGGTAGACCATGTTCTTCAGCACCCGGTCGCCCACCGGCCCGGCCAGGGGATGGTAAAAAAAATCGGAGAGGCCGACAGCGCCGGATGCCCTGGCAGCCTCTTTAAAAACAGCGGCGAAAACGGCCAGTGGATGCTGGCGGGCGTAGACATTGCGGGTATTGCGCAGTTCAACCCGCACGGTATGCCAGCAGAGATCAAAAAGCGGTGAAAAGGGGTCCGGGGCCATTCGTTTACACCACAAAGGCAAAGTCGTTATCCGCAGACGGCGGCACTTTGCCGAGACCAATTCGTTTGCTCACCTTGCTGACCCGGTAGATATAGATGAACCCGGTCTCCAGCTCCAGCCGGTCCAGCTCGTCGATCAGCCGGGCCTTTGCTCTCGGAGAGAGCAGACATTCAAAAACGGATTTCTGCACCCGGAAACCGTAACCGGTCAACAGCCTGCTGACCCGGCTCCGTTCCCGCTGGTTGCTGATATCGTAGGAGACAATGTATTTACCATAGGCGCTCATGGGAAACAGGGGCGAAGTCGTCAGCCGCCTTTCAGCCTGACCGTGCCGTGCCGGTAACCGTCGTCATCGCTGTATACCGGTTCAAGGCAGGGGAGTTCGTCCAGCTGCCAGCCCGGCGCAAGGTGATCGCCCCAGTCGACAAAATGCTGACCGAATCCCTTGAAGGAGCCATTTTTCTTGCCGTCGGCAGCCCTGGTGCGCCGCAGGACAATACGCTCCAGGTTGCCGGAGGGGTGTGACCGGTCTCCTTCAAGGCAAAGCAGATGATGGCGGGCGAGCCGGCTGCCTGGTTTCCAGGAAGCAATCCGCTCACAGGATATTTCCGCGCCGCTCACCTGCCGGTTGCCGCCGATCTTTAATATATCGCCTTTTACAAGCGGAAATTTTGTGTTCTTCCCTGCCTGCCAGTAAAGCAGCCCCTGGAGCCGAAAGGGACGGTTTGGGTCAAACCTGACTATTTCATGTAAAAACAGGCGGCCCAGATTGTCTGCTGAACCGGAAGAAAGTCTGGTTACCCCATGCCGGAAGGCCATGGGGTGCATGTCCGGCTGATTGACGGCCGCGCTTTGTCCTGTTTTTTTCTTCTGCCAGCAATAGCGAATTGCTCCGTCCGCTTGCCTGGACGGTAGAAAACCATATTCACCGTCACCCCCGTTGGCGATGAGACAGAAATGGCCTAACCAGCATTTTTCATTGAGTTGGCTGCCGAGTTCCCCCCAGTCTCCCGACCAGCGGCCGCTGCGCTTGAGAAAAACCGTCAGGGCCCCCCACAGGGTCCAGCCGGGCAGATAGGGGCGACCGGGCAAAACAAACCCCCACCTGCCGGAACCGACATGAAGATTACCGGTCAACAGAAAGGTAATTTGATACCAGCCATCTTTTTTTAGAACCGGGATATTTTTTTTGGGCTGTTTTTTATGAGCCTTCTTTCTGGGTCTTGGCATAATATTTCGCATAGCGCAGGCAGCGCATGAGGTCTTCAATCCGTGACCAGGTATCGGTTATTGGGGCCGGTTCCATATCTCTCTTGATTTTTCCACCCACAACGCAGCGGATAAATCCACGTTCCTCGTCATTGGTGGCTATCCACAGATCCAACCCTGCTGGGCCGAGCTGCCGCAGTACAATCATGGCGCTGCTTAATATGGAAACCACGTTGCCCTTTTTGCTGTTTTTCCATTGGTCATACAGGGCAATGCCCTGGTTCAGACACCTGGGTTCCTGGTAAGTAAAAGAAGTCATGCGCTTTTGTCTCCGTCTGGTTCCGGGCGCTGCAACTGTTCCATCAGGATTGAACCAAGCCCCCTGGTCTGCAGGCCGCCGATACCCATGCGGGCCAGCCCCTCTCCGGCAAGATCACAGACCGCTTCCAGAGAGGACAGGTCACCGTCGGCCTCGAAACCGCTGTTATCCACGGATAAACGGCTGTAGAGCAGACTGTTGCGCGGCAGGGCTTCGTAACTGAACAGGGCGCCGTCGGCCACGGCTCCGGTTGCCGGATCAACCCGGTTGCAGGTGCGCCGTTCCAGGCAGGTCTCCACCACCCGGTAGAAGTTGGTTTCATCGAGCAGGATGGTATGGCCGGCAATGTAACGCCAGTATTTTTTATCAGGGAAGCATATTTCTTTTTCTTTTAGATTTTCAAGTATTTTTGAAACATCCTTATCTTCTGAACTCGCTTCCATGGCGCTGATTTCCATCCAGCCCACCACCAGCCGGCTGATGTCCGGGTTCACGGTCAGGGCAAGATCATCGGCCGGGTACGGACCGGATACCCACCGGCCGGAGGGGACGTTTTCCGGCTTCATATCCAGATACGCGGCAGCCCTGGCCGGGGTGGAAAACCAGTACGTTCCTCTGTTGGTCATGGCCGGAAAAAAGGCAAGCCTTGCGTCTCGGAACCAGATTCTGCCTTCATGACCTTTGATATCTTCGCCGCTTTTCAGCTTCAGGGAAGGATAGCCGAAGGCCCGGCACAGAGGACAGGTTTTTATTTTACAGAAGCTGTCTCTGGTCAGTTGCTCCTCTTCCATACCAGGGGCAGGCCCGTCCTGGGCTGCGGGCTGTTCACCCGGACAGGGCTTTTCCTTTTGCCCCTGCATCTTCAGTTTCCAGGCAGCATGGCCGCGAAACGCGCCCTTGAGCGCCGTGCCGGGGATGCGCGGCACCCCGGTTTCCTCTTCCCTGTCAATGGGCAGGTCGACCTCGCCCATGATGTTCTGACCCACCCCGATGTGAAGCGGATCAAGGGTAAACATCCTGAGCAGATGTTCCTTGAATAATGGTGATTCCGCCACCTCTTTCCTCCTCTGTATCATGTTTGCAAAAGCCGCTTTTCCACCATAGACGCCAGAAACAAAGCGCCGTTCATGCAGCTTTCGACCAGCAGGTTCCTGTCATCTTCTTCCATTGTTTCCCAGCCGCCGGGGCCGAAACGGGACGGGTCACGCCACAGTGTTTCCATGCTTCTGCGGAGAAACTCTTCTTTTTCCGGCTCGTCCGGGCCGGGCAGGTCATGGCGGCGCCACAGTTTTTCCCGGTGGGCAATGATGGAACGTAATCTGCGCCGCTGGGTCAGTGAAATACGGGATTCAAGCCGAAGAAGTTTTTTTATCTGCGGCCAGTAATCAAGGGGAATGTCGTGACATCGGCAGAGGTCAAGATCCTCCGACAAGACAGAAAGCTCGTCCAGGCAGAATCCGGAGTTGATTTCCACAATGGCCAGCCTGTTGTCCACCATGTAGACTGTCTGACAATCCGTACCGGAAAAATCACCGGCGAATTTCCATTCAGGAGGGGACAGGGCGGTCATGATATTGGCGTGGAAATAGTCATTGCCCTTGAAGTCTTCTAATACATCACCAGGCTGAAACTCCTGAACCCAGGTAAGGGGCATGGGATGGGTGAATTTTCTTTTCCTGCCCCAGGGGCCGCGCCCCGTGTCCGTCTGGCGAATCTGGTAGCGGCACAGGGTGTTTTGTTCCCGCCTCCGTACTGTTGTCTTCCGAAATTTCTTTTGCAGGCAGCTTTCTTTCAGCCTGCGGGCGCCATCCAGCACCAGGTAAACAGGCGCCCGGAAAGGAAAAATACACAGGGATACATGAAACGGCATCCGGCCGTTGACCCTGCCGAATTCCATGCTGAATTTTTCATACACCAGGTTAAGCGCCTTGCCCGCCAGGTTTGCCGGCAGGATAATCTGCATATCCTGGGGTTGCAGGAAAATGGTGCGCATCCTGTATGGCTGTCCCGACTCCCCTTTGCATGCCCCCTGTATCTCCTCCCTGAGCTCCTCCATAAAAAGAGTTGTGGTACGCCAGATACGGCGGAAACGACCGAATGAATTGTAGCGCTGATAATGATGTTGCCGCTCTTTGTTTAGGTTTGCCGCTGTCTGTTTCTTAGAGAAAGAGAAAATCCCGGAATTGGTCTCCTCGGCCAGCCAGTTGGCAAGATCAAAACCGACGGACAACAGCGCCATCCGGTTATCAGAAGAATATCGGGCCAGTTTTTCAATATCACCGATTTCATCCCCGGATACCCGGTGCCCCTGTACCCGTTGTTCACAGGTGTCGCATTTCCGATGTTTGCGGGTTCTGTTGCCCTGTTGCAGACTGCAGATTCCGCAGAGGTCGTCACTGATTTTCCCCGGTTGCGGGTCGCAGGGCTTGAAAAATCGGGTTTTTTCTCCATCACCGTCCCTGTCCGCTGCCATGGAAAGAAAGGATATCTCCCGTGACCAGTCAATGGCCTTTGCCAGCCGGTTGAGTTTTTTCAGAACCGGGGCATACCGGCAGCCGACCAGCAGTTCCCTGCCGAATAGTATTGGATCGGCTTTCAGCGCCTCCCTGGTTTTGTGGAAAAGCCACTCGACAAAATCAAGGCAGGATATCCCTTTCGCACCTCCTTTCAGCCACCGGACCCGGCCATCCTGATCATCAACAACCCAGCGCCGGGTCGGGTCACCCAGCATGGGCACAATGACATGCACACCGTGCTGGTCCCGGTACACCTCTCCGCCTACGGGATATTCATGGGTAAAGATCCGGACAAAAACATCAAACAGTTTCTGTACTTCTTCCCTGATTGCGGTAATGTCTTTCAGCTCCAGGGCCATGGCATCGAGCATGCCGGAGTTGACCGCGCAGGTAAATACGGCAAAACCAGTCTGCCCGCAGGGTGTTTCCGGATCGTCGGAAATATTCCTTGTCGGCAGGCAATACCGGATTGCCCGGTCTTCCGGCCTGACGGCTGTTTCCAGCGCCACCCGCGCTCCCTGGGCCACAGCCAGGGCAGCCGTGGACAGGGAGTGGTCGGCCAGGGTTACATCGTTGATGGGCCTGCTGGTGCGAATGATGGTTTGCCGGAAGGCCGGGGTCAGTTCTCTGCTCAGTGTTTCCGCCTGCTCCATGCAGTCGGTAATGTCCCGCACCTTAGCAGCTAAATCGACCGGAACAGCATTTTCAGCGGCATCTATTGCGACTTTCCGTTCATGGCCGAAGGGAGTGGCGATCAAAACCTTGTTATCTGCAACTGTCTCGGGCGTGTGGTGTCCATGGTATCGTTTGCCTATGGCGGTTGAAAACTGGTTTTCCGTCTCATATTGGGTGTCCAGTCCGTCAACCCCGGCCGTGCCGGCGGTAAAAAGCAGAAGCGCGGTGGCAGCCTTGTTTAACAGGTAACCCGGATAATCATGGTGGTATACAGCAAAATCATACCAGGAGGCAAGGGGTCGTGAGGTCCCGGATAAAGTCTGTATTCTCTCATTGTTATCACGACAGCATAACCAGACCTTGTCAACCGGGAAATCGAGTTTTTCGGGTTGGTCCGGCTGCCGGAAAAATCCTTTCCAGGTGATTATATATTTTTCCCTGGTCGGCCAGTAAAGGTCCGCATATTCATCAGGTGCCTTTGTTGTATGGTTATGGCCCAAATAGTCACCGGCAGGTCCCCCGCCTCCCAGCAGAGACCAGCGCAGGTAATCGGCAAAAATTTTGTCCAGGTCATGAAAAAAGGCGTTAATTCGCACATTGGCCAGGAATGGCCGGTGATCATGTAACGCCTTTTCAATTTCCCGGTGCCGGGATGGGGTTGGTACGGGCATGGTCGTTAGCTCCGTTCACAATCTGTGTCTGGAGTGATGCTGAGATCCGGACCGGCAGCGATTCGGCAGCTTACCAGTTTAATCCTGCCCCAGATGGAGGATTTGCCGCCGATGGCATCCTCATCGACCCATTTTGCCGTATCAATGAGTTTATCCAGGATCAGGGCGGCTGTGCCGGGGTCGGGGACGCGGGGCAGGTAATCGACCACCAGGCAGCAGCAGCCGCCCTTTTCCAGCACCTCGTAGGTGATGGGGCCGGTACTGCCGATGGCGCCGGTTGTTTCATTACGGGGCGCTATCAGGGCCGTGCCGACATCGGCCAATGGAAACAGGGCGTGGTGGAACTTGAGCTCACCTTTGCAAATATCATCCTCGTCTGCCGTCTCTTCCGGGTCTGCGGGGCCGAAGAGTACGGTCTCGGTATCTTTATCCGGCCATAACCGGCGAAACAGCCGTTTCCAGCCCCCGGCCCTGGCAATGGGGATGCCGGATATCCAGTCCCGGCAGAGATGGTTGTTGGGAACCGACTGGTTTGTCTCACCTGACTTTTTTTCCCTGCCTGCCCGGTCGCGGCCGGAGTAGAAACGGCTAATCAGTTCATAGTTGAGCAACAGGCGAAAGGAGCCCCCTGAACAGGCGGGCAGAAAAGGAGTGAGCGGCTCGCCGAATATGTCGTTGCAGTTTTGCCGCCGGAACGTCTCCTGTCTTCCATCGGTCTCCCAAGGAAGACGGAGCAGTTCTCCATGACGAACAGCTGTTATCTTCATGGCCTGGCCTGTTGGTGAAGTATCTGTTCATAGTTTTGCAAGCTGGCGTCAGGCAGGGCGCCTGCCGGAACCGGAACAACCTGCCCATTTTGTTTATCCAGGCGGCAGGCAAACCGGAGCCGGAGCAACCAGCCATTGTCCTGCTCTTTTCTTGTCGGGTGCGAGACATGGATATACCCGGCATAACCATTATTTCCGCCGCGTCCGAAAAAAGATTTTGGTGCGGCCCCGCCGCCCTGGTCGTCGTACAGCCAGCGGCGGATTTCATAGCCGATGGGGGGACTGCCGTTTGAGTTGATATGGTCAAGGCTGTTGCCATACCGTTGCTTTTTTATTTTTTCCCTCTTTAATTCGTTTTTTTTGTGGTTATGGGACGCTGAACTCCCCATATCCTGTTCCAATTGCTTTACCCGTTGAGCAGCATTCTGGAACTTTTGTTCATACATCTGAATCAAAACATTCGTCAGAGTCTGGTACTGGCTTTCTGTCAGGACAACATCTTTTGCCGCAAAAACCGGATTGTTTTTCGGCAAATTCTCTTTGGCCATCGTTTTCTTGTTTTCCTTAACCTCTACCCAGCCGAAGCCGTTTTGCGGGGCCGCGCCCAACCAGCCGTAGTGGTGGACAAAGGACATTAGGCTGCGGAGTTCCTTTTCAACTGTGGTATGGAACTGTTGTTCAAAGGCCGGGCTTTCCCGGTCCGGGGTGAAACGGAGGGTGAAATCCCATTGGTAGGCCGCCTGTTGTCCCGACCGGGCCGAAGCCGGTTGTTTATCCCTTGAAGCAGGATTTTCTATAGCCAGCCGGAACATCCGCTTCCAGCCGGTGCCGCCGAACAGGGCGACCACCGGCCCGACTTTTTCCAGACGCTTTTTAAGCCGCTCGGTCTTGTCCGGAATTGTTGCATCCGGCGCCAATTCAGCTGAATAAAACGGGTACAGGGGGTTTTGATTATCTGTCTCCCAGGCCTGCATGGCCTTGAGGAGCCAGTGCTGGTAGCGGAGGCTGCCCAACAGGCCGGTGGCAAGCAGCTCTGTATTGCGCCGGTCGTGGTCGCCGGTGACGATGGGGGTCAGGGAGTGGACGGAGAAAGAAAGAGCACTGGTCATGATGCCTGTTATTGTAACAGCAGCACAGGATGTTGCAAGGAGTTTTCCGGCAGGCGGGAAAAACACAAATATCCACGGGGAAAATAACTTTTGTCTTGATTGAGCGTTTAGCTCAATTTAGTGCCTTACTCCTCAGTTTCTGTCATAAAAAACAAGAAAATTTTCAGGCAATCACTATTGGGTTGCGGGTTTCCCCGCCTTAGGTAACAGAGGGATGCCTTAACAGCGAATATCGAATGTCTAACAAGGAATTTCGAACCGCAGAAGTGGAACTCTTGAGAAAACCCGGAAATGTTTCTTCTTTTCCGCCCGTTGTCTTCTGTTGTCCGCTTTCGCTCCACTCAAGCAGACCTACACGTTTCTGTCCTCTGGCTTCTGGCTTCTGAAACCCAGGACTGTCCCGGAGTGCCTGTCTGGCAAATGTTAATTCACTTGTAAGTAAGTTAGAGTCATAACCCAAGACTGTCCCGGAGTGCCTGTCTGGCCATGATGGAAGAATTGAAGGCAGAAACATTAAAAGAGTCATAACCCAGGACTGTCCCGGAGTACCTGTCTGGCGAAATGGGACTGTTTTATGGGAAAAGAAAATGGTCATAACCCAGGACTGTCCCGGAGTGCCTGTCTGGCGATTTTGGTCAGCCTGTTGTTGGTTTCTATCTCTTGTCATAACCCAGGACTGTCCCGGAGTGCCTGTCTGGCTTAAAAATTAATGTTCAATGGAGGTGTAATTATGGGTCATAACCCAGGACTGTCCCGGAGTGCCTGTCTGGCTTACCGATCCAACAAATAACGACTTCCACCTGCGTCATAACCCAGGACTGTCCCGGAGTGCCTGTCTGGCCAAAAGCCCCTTCCGGGAAGGCTTCATTGCTCGTCATAACCCAGGACTGTCCCGGAGTGCCTGTCTGGC
>Ga0256833_1003885_pt1 | contig 10137 bp, 10 predicted proteins | sample 356284metaG_FD_190535 | JGI IMG/M metagenome (GOLD analysis project Ga0256833, IMG submission 190535) | Hydrothermal vent microbial communities from Mid Atlantic Ridge, Atlantic Ocean - 356-284 | ecosystem: Environmental > Aquatic > Marine > Hydrothermal vents | place: Atlantic Ocean: Mid...
CACTTTAGGCCCTTCTCATACCCTGGTCTGGGTGGAAGGAGAGCCCCCCTCCCTCAATTGTCTGCGCGAGAAGGCTACTTTCTGGCTTGAGTTAGGGGAAGAAAGGGCCCTTTTCGCCACGAACTCTCCCCCTGATTCCCTGAAGGAGCTTCTCACCTCTCTTTCTCTAAGAGCCGGGGTTCTCCCCCCAGGGGATGAAAAGCGTCCTCTTCGGTTGCTCTGGGCAGCTTTTGAACATGCCAGAAGGCTTGGGGAAGAGGCCGTCATTTTCTGGGTCCCCTTCAGTCTCCACGTCCTGGGTGACGTCTTTTTGGATCTGGGAGATATTTTTGCGGCTCTTTCCTGTTATGAGGAGGTCCTCGGGAGGAGTCTTCAGCCTGTGGAGCTTTTTAATAGCCTGGCTTATGTTTATCTTGAGCTTGGAGATCATCAGAGAGCTGAGGCGTTTTTGCAAAAGGCCTTTTCAGAGGCCCCTGCTGATCCCATGCTGGCCTATAATCTGGCCCTTTTCCTGGAGCGGGAAGGCCGCGAAGAGGAAGCCCTTCCGCTTTTTGAAAAGGCCTATCTCCTGGCGCAAGAAGAAGGCCCCTTTGCCCTGGCCCTGGCAGAAAGGCTGGCCCGGAAAGGTCAATGGGAAAGGATAAAAGAAATCCTGACCTCAAGACGCACCCCTCTCTCTTCTCAGGAAGCCTTCTGGCTGGCTCGGGCCCATTATGAATCCGGGGAGCTTGAAGAGGCCCTTGAGCTCTTTAAACAGGTAACCCGCAAAGATCCCAAAAATCTTGAAGCCCTGGGTTATCTGGCCCTTCTTTATATCCAGCTTCGAGGAGAATATTCTATTGCAGAGGCTGCTCTTCCCCAGCTCGAAAAATCCCCCTCTCTTGCCAAGCTTGTGGGTTATCTAAAAACCTTTATGACGGAGGTGAAATCGTGAAAATCACCATTTTGGGTTCCGGGACAGGATGGCCTCGCCTGGAACGCGGGGCTCCGGCTTATCTCCTTGAAGTAGGAGAAGAAAAATTTCTTCTTGATATCGGCCCGGCAACTATTCCACGCCTTTTAAAGCTTGGGGTCAAAATCGAGGAAATAGACGCCTTCTTTCTTTCCCATTTTCACCCCGACCATGTTACGGATCTTATCCCCTTCTTCTTCGCGACACGCTACGCCCTTGGTTATAAGCGTGAAAAACCCGTAAACCTTTATGCCGGGGAGGGCTTCAGCCGATTCTTTGCCGGGCTTCAGAACGCCTTCGGAAGATGGGTGGAACCCCCTGAGGGGCTCCTTAAAGTTGAGGAATTATCTACCTCCTGTGAAAGCGCTTTTTTAAAGCCTCCGCTTGAAATCCGCACGGCTCCGGTGGCCCACAATCCCGAAAGCCTGGCCTACCGTTTTGACTTCGAGGGAAAAAGCCTGGTTTATTCTGGAGATACGGATTACAGCCCTTCTCTTATCGCCCTGGCCCGGGAGGCGGATCTTCTCATCCTGGAATGTTCTTTCCCTGAGGGGCAGAAAGTCCTCGGCCACCTGGTCCCAAGCCTTGCCGGCCAGATGGCCGGGGAGGCCCGGGTAAAAAAACTTGTGCTCTCACATTTTTATCCGCCCTGCGAGGAGGCAGATCTCATAGGCCCCTGCCGCAATTATTTCAGCGGCGAAATAATCCTTGCCGAGGACTTTATGACCTTAGAGCTAACCTAAACTTACCGGCCCGGATCCCTCGCCACTTCCCCATTCGATTTCGATTTCGAGAGAATACTTGGTCTTTCCGGGTTTGATTTTCTCTTCGGCCTTAAGTTCCAGAATTACATTCTCAGGCATGGTGAGGGTTACCTCTTCCGTCCCTTTGCGCAAGCTGACTTTACCCTGGGCCAGACGGTCAGCAAGCTCCTTTAAAAAAGCAGCCACATCCTTAAGGTTTCTCGGTTCTTCGCTCTTGAAAAGGACTTTTTTTTTCCGCCATAGAAAACCTCCCTTAGTTTTTATTTAAAAAGTTTTCTTGCTTCCCTGTCAATTCTCAGGGAAAGATCTTCCCCGGATTTAAGATTCCCCAGGGGTCAAAAACTTTTTTAAGATCCTTCTCAAGTTCTATCAAAGAAGGGGGTAGTTCCTTTGGCAGATAGCCCTTTTTGGTGAGGCCGATCCCGTGTTCACCTGAGATGGTACCGGAAAGCGTCAGGACGAGGTCCAGTATCTCCCGGCGCGTCTCTTCTACCTGTAAACGGGAAGCCTTTTGGGGATCAAAGAGGATATTGACGTGGATGTTTCCGTCTCCCAGGTGGCCGAAGCAGGCCACGGTAAGACCTCTTTGAGAGGCTATCTTTTTGGCTTCTCTCAAGAAGCGGGGCACCAGCCGGCGGGGGAGGACCACGTCATCTGCTATTTTGGAGGGGTAAAGTTTTTTTAAGGCCGGGGAAACCTCGCGCCGGGCCTGCCAGAGCCTCTGGCGGGAGCTTTCTTCCAGGGCCTTTTCGGTCTTAAGGCCCAAAGGTCCTAAAGCCTCCTCCGCAGCTTCAAGATCTTCTTTGACCTGGCTTTTCCCCCCGTCAAACTCAAGGAGCAGAAGGGCTGAGGACTTCGGGGGGAGATTAAGCCCCGTGTTTTTAACTGCCTTGAGGGCAACTTCGTCAAGGAGTTCTGCTGCTGCCGGAAGAAGCCCCCTTTTGATAAGCTTGAGGAAGCCTTCGGCTGCCGTTTCGATCGCATCAAAATAGGCGGCAAGGGTGGCAGAACTTTCCGGTTTGGGAAGAAGCTTGAGGACAATTTTGGTGATTACGCCAAGGGTTCCTTCAGAGCCGGTAAAAAGGTGGACCAAATCGTAGCCCACCACCCCTTTCATGGTTCGCCGGCCGCAGAAAATTATTTCGCCCCCGGCGAGCACCACCTCAAGCCCCAGGACATAATCTTTGGTAACACCATATTTAAGCCCTTTGGGGCCACCGGCCCCGGTGGCCACGTTTCCGCCGATGGTGGAGAACTCGTAGCTTGCCGGATCCGGAGGATAAAAAAGCCCGCGGGCAGCCACCTCTCTTTTGAAGGTGCCGGTAAAAACCCCGGGCTCCACCACCGCTACCAGGTCTTCGGTGTTAATTTCAAGGATCCGATTAAGCTTAAGGAGCGAGAGGACGAGCCCCCCTTGAAGGGCCAGGGAAGCCCCGGTGGTGGCGGTTCCTGCCCCTCTGGGAATGACGGGAAATTTCTCTTCCGCAGCCAGAGAAAGGATACGGGAGACCTCCTCCGCGCTTTCAGGAAGGGCCACCGCTTCCGGCTGGTAAAAAAGCCCCGAAGCGTCAAGAGCGTAGGGGAGGAGGTCAGCTTCCTTTTCGAGAAATCTTGAGCCTAACAGCTTCCGGAGCTTCTTCCGTGTCCTTTGCGAGATCTTCCTGAAGGAATTCTTCGATTTCACGGCAGAGATATTCTACCTGATATTTGACCGGTCCGGGATGCCGGATCTTTTTTTCCACCGCGTTTAAGGCGTAAACCACGGTGGCATGATCCCGGTTGAAGATTTTACCGATAGCTTCAAGACTCTCGCTGGTAAAACGGCGGCAAAGATACATGGCTACCTGCCGGGGGAAGGTGATGCGACGCAGGCGGGAGCGGGAAGCAAGCTCTTCTCGGCTCACCTTAAAATGGCGGCAGACAAGGTCCACGATAAAATCTTTGGTCACACGGGAATGAGGTGGAGAAATTTCCTGGACGAGCTCCTTGGCCAGGGCCAGGGTTACCGGTTCGCGCAGAAGACTTGAGCGGGCAACCAGGCCTATCACCGCGCTTTCAATCTGGCGGATGTCCCCTCTTAAGTGGCGAGCCAGATATTCGAGCACCTCCTCTGAAAACACCACTCCCTGCTTTTGGGCTTTGCGGCGTAAAATATTGAGCCTGGTCTGGTAATCCGGGGGGTTGATCCGGATGACAGCCCCGGCCTGAAACCTGCTGCGCAACCCTTCGTCTAATTTACTGAGTTCCTGAGGGGGTTTGTTGCCGGTAAAGACCACGATTTTTCCGGAATCGTAGAGATAATCAAGGGTGTGGGAGAGCTCCTTTTGGGTGAACTCTTTGCCAGCCAAAAAATGAACCTCTTCCAGCATGAGGATTTCACACCCGCGCCGTAATTTTTCTTTGAAATCATCAAGACGCTGGTTTTTGAGGGCGCGCAGGAGGTGGGCGGTAAAGTCCTCGGCAGTAAGGTAACATACCCTCCCTTTTTGGTTCTGAAAGAGGAGATGATTCCCTACAGCCTGGCTTAAGTGACTTTTGCCAAGGCCTGTACCGGCGCAGAGATAAACGATGCGGTGCTCTGGTATTTGATTGGCAAGGGCCCAGCAGGTGGCATAGGCCAGGCGGTTACATTCCCCCACCACGAATTCTTCAAAGGTAAACCGCTGCGAAAGCCTCCTTCCCACCAGCCGGGTAGGATCATAGGGGAGCTCCACCTGTCGCGGCCGTGGAATCTCTTCCTCAGAGACCAGAAGTTTCACCCGAAGGGATACCCCCAGCTTCTCGAGGGCTTCCCTGAAAACATCCTCATAATTTTCTCTGACCCATTCCAGGCTAAACTGGTTGGGACAGCCAACCAGAAGATATTTTTCTTCTATTCCGAGAAACTTAAGGGGTTTTATCCAGACCCTAAAGCTTGCTTCAGGCAGCTTTTCCTTGATGATCTCCAGGATCCCTTCCCACAGTCTTTCCATAGAGGCCACCCTCCTTGCTGAGACGCGCCCAAGAGTAACCGAGAGGGTCCTGCCGGTCAAAATCCATTAACAGGGGTTATGGGAGATTAGAAGACAAAAATCCCCTTTCATTTTTTTTCTGATAAAAGGGATATTTACGAGGATTTTCCCTGAAAATAAAGCCCCGTCTTGCTTTTAAAAATTTTCAAAAAATACCCAATTTCCAAAAATTTGTTTTTCACAAATTTTTCTTTCAACAAAATCTCTAAGGCCATATTTTTATGATTTTCTTTTTATATCTTCGAAAATTTGCTTTTTTCAGCTTAACGTTAAGATGGGAAGTTAGGAGACGCTGTCCTTTTTCGTTCTGCTATATTATGATGGAAGGCATGGTTTGCAGGCGAGATTATCTTCGTCTTCCGGACCGGCGGAGGTGTTATGAGATCCTGCGGGAAAACCAGGTTCCGTCCCATATCGTGGCTCATTGTGAAAAAGTGGCTTTGGTAGCCACTTTTCTGGCCGAGGCCCTCTGTCGGGAGGGGGAAGAACTTGATCTGGCTTTGGTGGAGGCCGGGGCCCTACTTCATGACGTTACCAAACATCTATCCCTTAAAACAGGTGAAAATCACGCCCTTTCTGCCGCCAGTCTCCTTGAGAGACTGGGTTATCCCCAGGTGGCAAAGGTGGTTGCCAGCCACATTTTTTGCCCTCCCGGCCCCCCGGGCACCCCTATCCGGGAGGAAGAGATAGTCTATTATGCTGACAAACGGGTCAAACACACCCGTATCGTAACGCTTAAAGAACGTTTTGAGGATTTGAAGGAAAGATACGGAAGGAGCGTTTCCTCTCTTATCAGGCTGGATCACCTTTACGAATTGACCAGACTCCTGGAAAGGAGGCTCTTTAAAAAGTTGCCTTTTGGTCCGGAAAGGCTCCTGGAGCTTGAAGATGGCTAAAAAGCGTGTGGCTCTGCTTTGTGGTGGTCCTTCGGCGGAAAGGGAGGTCTCTCTTAAGGGGGGAGCAGCGGTAAAGAAGGCCCTTCTTGCCAGGGGCTACGAGGTGGAGGTCTTTGATCCCCCAGGGGACCTTCCGAAATTAGCCAGCCGGGTGAAAGAGTTTGATCTGGCCTTTCTGGTGCTTCACGGCCCCGGGGGGGAGGATGGCACCATCCAGGGCTTTCTGGACTCACTGGGCCTTCCTTACCAGGGGGCAGGGGTGCTTGGAAGTGCTCTGGCCATGGACAAGGCCTTAAGCAAGATTCTTTATCGGGAATGCGGCCTTAAGGTGCCCCGGGCCATTTTGCTGGAAAAGGGGAGCCCTTTTCCGGAAATCCCTTTTTATCCCCTGGTGGTGAAGCCGGCCTCTCAAGGGTCAAGTGTGGGGATTTCCCTGGTGAAGGGTGAGGAAGAGCTTGCCGCGGCTTTGGAAGAGGCCTTTCGTTTTGAAGAACGGGTCCTTCTTGAGGAATACATTTCCGGACGGGAGCTTACGGTGGGGATTTTGGGAGAAGAGCCCCTGCCGGTGGTGGAGATTATTCCGGGAGAAGGGCATACTTTTTTTGATTATCAGGCCAAATATGTTCCGGGGCTTACGAAGGAAGTCTGCCCGGCCCCTCTTCCGGCTGAAATTTCCGCGCGGGTGCAGGAGAAAGCCCTCCTGGCCCACAAGGCCTTAAAGCTCAGGCATTACAGCCGTACGGATTTTATTCTATCAGCCGACGGAGAAATTTTCGTGCTTGAGACCAATACCATTCCCGGGATGACGGAGACCAGCCTTCTTCCCCTAGCTGCCAGGGTGGCAGGCTTAAGTTTTGAGGATCTGGTGGAAAGGCTTGTCCACCTAGCGCTGGCATCCTGCTCGTAGGCCCTCTTCGATCCGCAGTCTTACCAGCTGGGCAAGGGAGGCCTTCTCCTGCAAGTTAAGCCCTCGGGTAGGAATGGGGGGAAAGATTAAAAGCCTTACCAATCCGGGACGCACGTAGAGCTTCCCTTTGGGCATGATTTTCCTGGTACCACAGATGGCAATGGCCACCACAGGACGCCCGCTTTTGATGGCCAGGACAAAGCCCCCCGTCTTAAAAGGAAGGAGTCTTCCGTCGGGGCTTCTCGTCCCTTCCGGGAAGATAACCACCGAAAGGCCTTTTTTTATCTTTTCGGCGGCTTTAAGCAGGCTTTCGTATCCCCGGCGGGGGTTTTTGCGATCTACAGGGATGTAGCCGATGGCCCGTAGGGCCCAGCCGAAGAAGGGGATCTGGAAAAGGCTTTTTTTGGCTAGCCAGCGAATCTGGTAGGGAAGGGCTACCGCCAGCACCGGAATGTCAAATTGGCTCTGGTGGTTGGCCGCAAAGATGTAGGCCTCGTCCCTTTTTAAATACTCAAGGCCACGCACCTCAAGCTTCACGCCTGTGAGAAAAAGAATGGCCCTAAGCCAGAAGCGGCCGATTTCATGGGTCAGAACTCCGCGCCGGTCAAAAAGAGAGAGCAGAAGGATCAAGATGGCAAAAGGAGGAACCGTTAAAAAAAGGAAAAGATAAAGGGCTAGATTGCGAACTATGATTTCAAGCTTTTTCATGGCCAAGCCGGTATTTTTCCCCGTAGCCCCGAGGGGTGAGAAAAAAATTTTTGCCCAGGCGGCTCAAAGAGTTGCCTACGACGATGGTGCTGGCCATGTCCGCCTGAGAGATAATTTCCTCTCCCTTTCTAAGGGTGGTCAGGATGATCTTTTCCTCCGGTCGGTAAGCCCCTCGCACAAGTGCCAGAGGTGTTTCTGGCCCCCGGTAAAGTTTTACGATTTCAAGGGCCCTCTTTAATTGATCCCGTCGCCGCTTGCTCCTGGGATTGTAAAAGACCAGAACAAAATCCCCTTCGGCTGCTAGGGCGATACGTTTGGCAATCTTCTCCCAGGGGGTCAAGCGGTCAGAGAGGGAAATGAAAGCACAGTCGTTGCTAAGAGGTGCCCCTAAACGGGCCGCAGCAGCACAGGCTGCGGTAACACCAGGAATTACCTCGATCTCGACCTCCCGGAAGACTTCCCGGTTGGCCTCAAGCACCTCAAAGACCGCTGCTGACATTCCGTAAAGAGAAGGGTCTCCCCCGGAGACAAGAGCCACTTTTTTTCCTGAAGAGGCGAGTCTTAAGGCCTCCCTGGCCCGTTCCACTTCCTCGGTCATGCGGCTGCTTAGGGCCTCTTTCCCCTCAAGATAAGGGCTTATTTGCTCAAGATAGGTTTTGTAACCCAGGACAACTTCGGCCTCTTTAAGGGCCTTTTGGGCCGCCTGGGTAAGAAGGGAAAGGTCTCCCGGCCCGATTCCCACGATAAAGAGTTTTTTATTTGGTTTTGACATTTTTTTTGAAACCAGATTAAACTCTTTTTACTGGAAGATTTATGATGTCCTCTCACAAAAGCCTTTTTAAAGATGAATCCCTTGTTCATGCCCTGGAACTTGGCGAAATCAAATTCCGTACTTTAACAGAATCTGCCGCGGTGGGAATATTTCTCTACCGTGAAAAGTTTCTCTATGTTAACCGGGCCTTTGAAAGGATTTCTGGTTACAGTCGAGAGGAGCTCAAAGACCTTTATCTCTGGGATATTGTCCATCCGGAATTCAAAGACCTTGTAAGAGAGAGGGTTTTGGCCCGTCTGCGTGGAGAGACACCCCCGCCCCATTACGAGATCAAAATCCTGACCAAAGAGGGCGAGGAGAAATGGCTTGAAGTCACCGCTGCTACTTTTAAAAAAGAGGGACTTATAGTCGGCATTGGCACGGCGGTTGACATTTCTCCACAAAAAAACTTTGCCCGAAGGCTTGAAGAGACACTCACCCAGTATCAGGCCATCTTAAACGCCTTTGGGGGATTTATTTATGCTGTTTCAGGAGATTTCAGAATCCATTTTGTCAACCATAAATTAGAAATTAAACACGGAAAAAAACTTACGGAAAAAATATGTTACCAGGAACTTTATGGTTTAGATGCCCCCTGTGAATGGTGCACCTTAAGAGAGGTTTTGGCAGGGCAAGCGGTGCAAAAAGAAATCTACATCCCTTCTGAAAATTCCTGGTATCAGGTGATAGGCACACCGCTTCGTTATTCTTCAGGGGGAAATTACGCCCTTTATCTCCTGATGGAAATTACCGAACAGAAAAAGGCCCGGGAAGAACTCTTACGGGCTACCAAGCTCGAGTCTTTGGCCCTGCTTGCCGGGGGTATCGCCCATGATTTTAACAATTTTCTCACAGCCATTTTGGGAAATTTGACCCTCCTTCGTCTACGAGCCAAACTCTCTCCCAGAGAGGAAAGACTTCTTCGTCAAAGTGAGAAGGCCTGTCTTAAGGCCCAGGGTCTTACAAAACAGCTTCTGGCTTTCGCCAAAGGTGGGACCCCGGTTAAAAAACCGGCCCCCCTGGAGGAGCTTTTAAAGGAGACCATCTCTTTTTGTCTGCGGGGCTCTCACGTGGATTGGGAGCTTAAAGTGGATGAAGATCTTTATCTGGTAGATATTGATACCAGTCAATTTTCACAAGTAATCAGTAACCTGGTTATTAATGCCAAACAGGCCATGCCTAAGGGCGGAAGGCTCTGGGTGAAGGCCCGTAACGTGGTTCTTGAAAAGCCCCGCGGTCCTTTAAAGCCTGGCAAATATGTAGAACTTTCCTTTCGGGATGAAGGTTGTGGAATTCCCCAAAAGTATCTTGCACGTATTTTTGATCCTTATTTCACCACCAAAAAAAATGGAAGCGGGCTGGGGCTTGCCATTTGCTACTCTATTATTAAACGTCATGGGGGCCACATCGAGGTGGAATCCGAAGAGGGCCGGGGAACAACCTTTCGGCTCTACCTCCCCGCAAGTGAAAAGGAGTTTATAAAGACCCCCAAACTGATCCAGCAGGAGATATTTTTAGGACAAGGGCGAATATTGGTCTTTGATGACGAAGAAACGGTGCGGGAAACTCTAAAAGAAGCGCTTGAGATGGCGGGCTTTGAGGTGGAAACGGCCAAAGACAGTCAGGAAGTGTTGCAGAAAATTAAAAATTCCGGGGATAAGAAGTTTGATCTCGCCCTTCTGGATCTTACCGTCCCAGGGGGGATGGGGGCTAGAGAGCTCCTTCCCTTTCTGCGAAGTTTTTCTCCGGGGCTTAAGATCGTCCTTATGAGTGGTTACCCTTTGGAAGAAGAAGAGGCCCGGGATTTTGAGGCCTTTTTAAAAAAGCCCTTTACCATTCCAGAACTTTACGGGACTCTTAAGAAACTCCTTCAATGAATCAAAAAATAGGCCCACTTTTTCTGGTAGCCCTTTCAGGAAAGACCCTTTCTTCTGAAGAGAAGGAAGCCATTTCCACTTTAGGACTGCGCCATTTCATCTTCTTTGCGAGAAATCTGGAGAGCAGAGAACAGATCAAAGAATTAATGGGAGAGCTTGAGGAGGTGGCCGGGCCGGGCCTCAGGGCCATAGATCAGGAGGGAGGCCCGGT
>Ga0256833_1003886_pt1 | contig 10136 bp, 9 predicted proteins | sample 356284metaG_FD_190535 | JGI IMG/M metagenome (GOLD analysis project Ga0256833, IMG submission 190535) | Hydrothermal vent microbial communities from Mid Atlantic Ridge, Atlantic Ocean - 356-284 | ecosystem: Environmental > Aquatic > Marine > Hydrothermal vents | place: Atlantic Ocean: Mid...
ACCCCCTTAGGGAAACCCTTCGGAAGGTTCCACACCGAGAGGTGGGAGATGGTGGGACTCTATCCCACAGTGGATGAGGCCTACTCCGTTGCCAGAGAGGTGGGGGGGACCTACAGGGTGTGGGTTGAGGGTTGGGGTGGCCCTATTGAGGTTGTAGCGGACGGAAAGAGGTGGGTACTCACCTCTCCCCTGCACGTTAAAGGCAGGGTATGGATAGACGGTATGTGGGTGGGTAGAGGGTTCCACTGGGAGAGGAGGGAGAGGGCCCTGTACGAAGGCAACCTCCAGATATACGCGTGGGGCAGGGAAGTGAAGGTCGTGGTTGAGCTTCCCGTTGAGAGGTACGTGGCCGCCGTGTCCTCTTCCGAGATGCACCCGGAGGCACCTGTGGAGGCCATAAAGGCGCAGGTGGTGGCGGCCCGTACCAACCTGTTCCGCACGGCCGGGAAACACCACCCCAACGAGCCCTACGACGTGTGTGCGGAGGACCACTGTCAGGTCTTCAGGGGCTTGCACGTCCTCAAGGGCAGGGTGCTTGAGGCGGCGGAGGAGACGGCCGGAGAGGTCTTAACCTACTCCGGAGAGCCGATAGAGGCCCGCTATTCCAAAGCCTGCGGAGGCATAACCGAAACCTTCTCCGTAGTGTGGGGGGAGGAGGACAGACCTTACTCGCCCTCCTTCAGGGACTGGGAGGATGGCGGGGAATGGGACGCCTCTACGGAGGAGGGTTTCCTCAAATTCTATCCCGTGAAGGAGTCCTTCTGCAACGTGTCTTTCCCCGGTATTGAGAACCTGTACCGGTGGGAAGTGTCTTACTCCCGTGAGGATCTAAGCGAGAGGCTAAAGCACCTTGGTGTGGGTAAGGTGCTTCGCATCGTCCCCCTGAAGAGGGGGAGGTCTGGGAGGATATACGAACTACTGGTAATCGGACTGGAATGTGAGAGGAGGATCCACGGAGAGTACGCCATAAGGGAAACCCTGGGGAAGCCTTTCTTACCCTCCTCGGCCTTTACTGTGGAGAAGGAGGGGGACAGGTTCGTCCTCAAGGGCATGGGATGGGGGCACGGTGTGGGGATGTGTCAGATGGGGGCCATAGGTATGGCCATGAGGGGGTACGGCTACCGTGAGATCCTCAGGCACTACTACAGGGGGGCCGAGATTGAGAGGTACGGGGAGAGCTAAGCTCTGGATCTTCCTATCCCTATCCGTATCGGCATACCTCGTAGGTTTCTCCCTTCTCCTATGGAACGTGTTAGGGAGGAACGGCGGGCACTTTGAGTACGCCGTAGATGACGCGTACATACACATGGCCGTAGCCAAGAACTACGTCCTCCACGGAGTCTTTGGCATCACCCGGTACGGCTTCACCTCCTCCCTCTCATCTATCCTGTGGCCATGGCTCCTTATAGGAGCCTTTAAGGTCGTCGGCGTAAGTCCCTTCGTTCCCCTCGGCCTCAACGTGGCCTTCTCCCTCCTCCTGATAGTGCTCTCCTTCGTTCTCCTCCCTCCCGAGAGGGCGACCCTCCTTTCCCTCTCCCTCACCTTCTTGGGCAGTACCTTGAGCCTGACCTTCGTCGGGTTGGAGCACGTCCTTCAGATACTGGCCACCCTACTCGTGGTGGTCGTGGGTATATCACCTCCGGAAGGTACAAAAAAGAGGTTGGCTGTCCTTTTCGTCCTCTCCGCTCTGGCGACCGCCACCAGATACGAGGGGATGGCCGTGGCAATGGCTATAGCCCTCTACCGACTCCTCCGCAGGGACATCCCGGGCAGCGTTTCGGTGGTATTAGGTGGCGCCCTTCCGGTACTCCTATACGGCCTGTGGAGTAAGGCTCACGGATGGTACCTCCTGCCCACCTCCGTATTAACCAAGGCCTACCGCTTCAACCTTCACTCTCCCATGGGGTGGGTGGACCTGTTGGGCCTCAAGGCCCTACGTACCTCCCTCATACTACCCGGCCTCTACTCCCTCTGGATTCTCCTCCTGCTGTTTCTGGCCACACCTCTGGGGCGCAGAGAGGAGAGACCCTTACTGCTCATAACCCTGTTCGTTTTTACCGCCCACCTCTACTTCGGGAACGTCCATTGGTTCTACCGGTACGAGGCCTACATCGTATCTCTGGCCCTCTTCTCACTCATCAGGGCACTGGATACCTCCTACCTTCGGGAGATTTGGGAGAGATGGGACGTTGTTCGTAGGGTATCCTTCGGGGCGGCCGCCTTCCTCCTCCTCTCCACGGTGGTGGCCCGGGGGTACATGGCCGTGGGGTACGTTCCTTCCGCCGCGAGCGAGGTCTACAGACAGGACTACCAGATGGCCCTGTTCGTTAAGGAGTACTACGGAGACGGGCCGGTGGTTCTGAACGACGTCGGGAACGTGGCGTTTTATACGGATGCAAGGATAATAGACCTGTGGGGCTTAGCCACCTTAGAGACGGCCCGAATGCTCCTTGAGGGCAGATACACGCAGGAGAACGTGGATAGTCTGGTTAGGGAGAAGGGGGGGCGGATAGCCGTGCTCTACGGGGACGTCTTCGCTCAGAGGTACTTCCCCGTACCGTGGGAGGAGGTGGGACTTTGGTACCTCTTAGGCCCGCGCAGGTTCGTGGTAGGAAACAAGACCGTCTATTTCTACGCCGTCCTTGAGGACCCAGATACCCTGAGGAAACACTTTACGGACTTCTCCGGGAAAAGGCTACCCGACGGGGTCTATTGGGAGGCCATCAATCTCGGGCCCTGACGGACCACCCACCGTCTATGACCACGGCGGAACCGTTCATCCACCACGACTCGTCGCTTGCGAGGTATACGGCCAGATAGGCCACGTCCTCCGGCCACCCCCTACGGAGGGTACTGGCCTCCGTTTTAAAGTCGTCGTAGGAGGAGTACATCCTGTGGGAGAGCCCGTTGGGGCATATGGCGTTGGCCCGGATATTGTACCGTGCGTAGTCCCTCGCTATGGACTTGACCAGTGCCACGACGGCTGACTTGGTGGCGTTGTATACTGCAGCGTGGCTGGCCACCCCGAAGGGACCGTATACGGCGGCCGTGTGTATCAGCACTCCCCCTCCCCTCTCAACGAAGTAAGGGAGGAGCTCGTGGGCGGTGTAGATGTGGGTTATGAGGTTGCCCTCTATGAGGGCCCGGATGTCGTCCTCCTCCATCTCCTCAAGGGGGCCACCGGCCCAATAGCCAGCGTTTATAAAGGCTACGTCTATACCTCCCAGCTTCTCCTTCGCCTCCGCTATGAAACGTTTTACCTCGGCCCTGTCGGAGGCGTCCCCACTCGTGGAGTAAGCCTCGTGTCCCCTCCCTCTAAGGAAGTTTGCCGTCTCGTAAGCCTTCTCGGACCTGGATACCAGAAAGAGGCGGGCCCCCTCCTTCGCCATAAGGAACGCCGTAGCCCTTCCGACACCGGTACCCGCCCCGACTATGAGGATCCTCTTATCTTCCAAACGCATACGGGATAGTATAAGGCGGTCATTCTGACCTCCGAAGTCGGCTCCTAAGCCTCCTCACGGCCTCCCTCGCTTTCTCGTAGGAGGGGTCGTACCGCAGGGACGCTTCAAAGTGCTTAAGGGCCTCCTCAAGCCTGTCCTGGGCGTAGGCCTCCAGTCCTCTCCTGTACTCCTCTTCCGCCCTCCTCCTATCCCTCTGGGTTATCCTCCTCCTGTAGGTCCTTTTCCGTACCCTCTTGACTATCACCACCGTATCCCTCTCTCTGATCCTGACGGTGTCATACACCGTGTCCATCCTTATGACCTCCACCGTCCTTACCTTCATGTTGGCAACGTTATACACGAACATCATATCGTATGCGGAGGAGGTCATACATCCTATGGAGGAGAGCGTAAAGCCCGCAGCACTTACAACGTTGAAGCTGTCCCCGCCAACCAAGGTGGTAGCCGATATAAGGGCGCAGGACCCCGTCTTAACGCAGCAGGATACGACCCCTCCACCGTAATCCCCGTAGAGGAATCGGGATACTGTCGTGCTGGTGGCGAAGAGAAGGGCCCCGGCCGTTATAACGAGTCCTCCTAAGGTCTGAAGTCCCTCACTGTGGGAGGCGAGAGCGAGGAAGGATCCACCTCCGACCATCGCCGTAGAGAGGACGGAGGACGCCAGCGTTAAGTAATACGGGAACTTACTCGGCCTCTCCACGTACACGCTATCAACCGCCAGAGCCACGAGAAGCATATTCCAAAGGGTATTTTAAGGCGGTTCGGATCCCTCGGCCGTCGTATAATACCATCCATGTACGTTCTGATGAACGAGAACCAGATAGAGCGCACGCTAAAGAGAATGGCCCTTCAGATATGGGAGGAGTTTGAGGACCTGTCCGACCTCCTCATCGTTGGCATAAAGACCCGTGGTGTCCCCCTCGCCCGCAGACTGAAGGACTACCTGAAGGAGTTTTCCGGGCACGACGTGGATATGGGGGAGGTGGATATAACCTTTTACAGGGACGACCTCTCCCTCGTCTCCGAGGCCCCTAAGGTGAAGGGAAGCGACCTCCCCTTCTCTCTGGACGACCGTAAGGTTCTGTTGGTGGATGACGTCCTATACACCGGCAGGACGGTTAGGGCCGCGCTGGAGCAGATATTTGAGTTCGGAAGGCCGAAGGTGGTAAAGCTCGCCGTTCTGGTGGATAGAGGTTGGAGGGAACTACCCATACACGCCGATTTCGTAGGTAAGGCCATAACCACCACGGAGAACCAGATCGTGAAGGTTCAGTGTCCGGAGACGGACGACGTACCGACCCCCCGGGTGCTGGTCGTTGAGAGATGAGGTGGATCATCGTAGTAGGATATACGGTGGCGGTGCTGTGGCTCGTTTTCAGTCTGGTCACCTTCCTGTACAACTACGCGGAGCTGAAACGCCTTGACAGTGAGATAGGCCGGCTTCGTGCCGAGATAACGGTCTGGAAGACGGATATAACCGTGCTTAAAGAGGGGGTAAGGCTTGAAAGTAAGGATAGCACTCGTACAGCTAAATACAACGGAAAGGGAGGAGGTACTGGAGAAGGTAAAGGAGGCGGTGAGGGACGTTAGGGCCGATATATACGTACTCCCCGAGCTCCTGACGACCGGGTACAAGGATCCCGGAGGGAAAGCGGAAGGGTTTTCCGGTAGGACGTTAGCCTTTTTTATGGGGACAGCTAAGGAGACGGGTGCGGCCTTCGTCTTCTCTTTCGCCCGGAGGGATGAGGACGGAAGCGTGCGGAATACGGCCGTAGTTGTGGATAAAAGCGGCGATATAGTGGCCTACTACGACAAGGTGCACCTCTTCCTACCGTTGGGTGAGGGGGAGATCTTCACGCCCGGAGACAGGATAGAAGCTTTCTCCTTCGGTGGGGTGAAGGTGGGCCTGCAGATATGCTACGACCTGCGCTTTCCCGAAGCCTTCAGGAAACTGGCCCTCTCCGGAGCATCCATCGTATTCGTCCCCGCCCAGTGGCCGGCCGTGAGGGTTGAGGTCTGGAACTCCCTTCTGGTGGCGCGCGCATCGGAGAACGGCATCTTCGTGGTGGGAAGCAACCGCGTGGGCGAGGAGAAGGGTATAACCTACGGGGGGAACTCCGCCGTGGTCTCTCCCTCCGGTGAGGTCCTCTTGAGGTTGGGCCGCAGGGAGGCCGTGGGAGCGGTGGATATAGATACGGACGAAATCCTTAGAGTCCGGGAGAAGATAAACGTCCTGAGGGACAGACGGCCCGGAGTCTACTGATCACATGGGGAGGATAAGAGGTCCCTCTCTATCTCGTCGGCTATATCGTAAGGGGTCTTATCCCCCTCCAACCCCTCCCTTACCCGTCGGGCCAGAGCGTGGCGGTCGTGTATCGCCTTGAGGAACCTTCTGATAAGTATGTTCTCCACCTGATCCACTATTCTGCGCCTGCGCACCTCGTCTATGTGGGACAACCTGTACTCCCTGTGTTTCAGTATGGCCTCCGTCAGGTCCTCTATCCCCTCACCGCGCAGGGCCACGGTCTTTATTACGGGGGGCTTCCACTCCTGTGGGGAAAGGGATATTATTGCCTCCAGCTCCCTAACGAAGCGGTCTACCCCCTCCCTGTCGGCCTTATTCACGACGAAGACGTGGGCGATCTCCATAAGTCCGGCCTTCATAGCCTGAACGGCGTCCCCCGACTCCGGCACCAGCACTACGACCACGGTGTCGGCCGTCCTAACTATATCCACCTCGGACTGACCCACCCCCACCGTCTCTATGAGTATCATGTCGTACCCGAAGGCGTCAAGGAGGTCCGCGACCGCCCCCGTACTCTCGGCTATTCCCCCGAGGCTACCCCGTGATGCCATACTCCTTATGTATATTCCCCTCTCCATAGCCTTCGTCATACGGAGACGGTCCCCTAAAACGGCCCCCCCCGTAAAGGGAGAGGAGGGGTCTACGGCTATAACCGCGGGCTTGAAACCCTTATCCTTCAGTGCTACGGCCAGTCTATCCACTAAGGTACTCTTCCCGGCCCCGGGGGGACCGGTTATCCCCACCCTGTAAGCTTTACCCGTATAGCGGTACAGCTCCCGGAATATCCGATCCGTCTCCCATTCGTTCTCAACGTAGGTTATGAGACGGGCCAGCGCCCTTACGTCTCCATCTTTGAAGCGTTTTACTAAATCCTCAACACCCATCAGAGTATCACCAGTCGTCCCGTCGGTTTTATACCGCGCTTGCGGAGGGCGTTCCGGCTATCCACGATTATGGAGGCCTTCTCCGCTATCGTCTCCCAATCCACATCGTCGTGGTCCGTAACGATGAGGACGTTATCGGTCCACTGAAGTGCTGGTTTCAGTCTCTCGCTCTTCATACCCATGAACTCGGGGACGTGGGGGTCGTGGTACTTCACCTTCACCCCCTTGGCGCGCAGTATCTCAACTATACGGTAGGCGGGGCTCTCCCTCGTGTCGGATATGTTCTTCTTATAGGCAACCCCTACCACCAGAACCTTCTCGTCCCTTATATCCCTGCCTTCGCTCCTGAGGGCCTCCTCAAAGAGGGAGACTACGAAAGCCGGCATCCCTTTATTTACCTTGTCGGCCAGCGCTATGAACTCGGCGTCTATACCCAACCTCCTAACTTTCCAGAGCAGGTACAGAGGGTCTATGGGTATGCAGTGGCCACCAACACCCGGCCCGGGATAGAACTTCATGAAGCCGAAGGGCTTGGTACCGGCTGCCTCTATGACCTCCCAGATATCCACGTCTAACCTATGGGAGATCATAGCGAACTCGTTCACCAGGGCGATATTCACGGCCCGGAAAGTGTTCTCAAGGAGTTTAGTCAGCTCGGCCGCTCTCGCCGTACTGACCGGAACCACCCTGTCAACGGCTATGGAGTAGAAGCGCACCATCAGCTCCGTGGAGAGCCTGTCCAGTCCCCCAACGACCTTGGGGGTGTTGTGGAACTTCCAGACCGGATCCCCGGGGTTTATCCTCTCCGGAGAGTGCCCCATAAAGAAGTCCCTTCCAACCTTCAGGCCCGTCTCCTCAAGTACCCCGGCCATCTCATCCGTCGTTCCGGGGTAGGTGGTGCTCTCCAGTGAAACGAGCATCCCCGGGTGGAGGTACTCCTTAAGGGAGTTTATGGCCGCCCTTACGTAGGATAGGTCCGGGTTCCCCTCGGCATCTAAGGGGGTGGGGACCGTTATGACGACCACGTCGGCCGTTTTGTAGGCGTACCTATCCGTAGTAGCCGACAACCGCCCGGACTCTATGAGGGGTTTTACATCCCCGGAGGGTATGTCCTCTATGTAGCTCTCCCCCCTGTTCAGCATCTCCACCTTACGTACGTCCACGTCAAGGACGGTGGTGTTTATTCCTCTCTTCGCGAACTCAACGGCTACGGGAAGTCCCACGTACCCTCCGCCTACGACCACTAAGTTGAAGGCCCTTTCCTCAAGCTTCTTAGCGAGATTCTTAAAACTCTCCATGTCAGGATAGCATTATTAACATAGCCTTTATGGTGTGGAGGCGGTTCTCTGCCTGCTCAAACACGAGGGAGCGGTCGCTCTCTATCACATCGTCCGTTATCTCCTCACCCCTGTGGGCGGGGAGGCAGTGCATCACCTTGGCATGCTGGGGGGCAAATCTCAGCAGCTCGGAGTTGACCTGATACGGGGCAAAGACCTTCCGTCTCTCCTCCGCCTCGTCCTCCTGTCCCATGGACGCCCATACGTCCGTGTATATGAAGTCGGCGTGGGCGACGGCTTCCCGCGGGTCTCTCACGATGTTTATCCGGGCCCCGGTCTTCTTTGCCAGCTCTAAGGCCTTATCAACTATCCCCTTGGGTGGTTCGTACCCTTCCGGTGTGGCTATGGTAAAGTCGGAACCTAAGAGGGCCGACATGAGCATAAGGGAGTTCGCTACGTTGTTCCCGTCCCCGACGAACACCAGGTGGAAACCCAGATCCCCGCTCTCCTCTATCATGGTCTGGAAGTCGGCTAACGCCTGCATGGGGTGTTCCAGATCCGATAGGGCGTTTATCACGGATAGGGAGGGGGCGTACTCCCGGAAGGCCTCAAAGACTCCGTGGTCAAAGACGCGGGCGAATACGCCGTCCACCCATCTGGCGAGATTCCTGACCACGTCCTTAACCGGTTCCCTCTTCCCGAGTCCGACCTCTTGCGGACCTAAGAAGAAGGTGTGGCCGCCCAGCTCCCTTATGCCCACCTCAAAGGTCGCCCGTGTCCTGAGAGAGGGCTTCTCAAAGAGCATTACCCACGTCCTACCGCGGAGTATATCGCTGGTGCGCACACCCGCCTTCCGCTGCATCTTAAGGTGCTGGGCGACCTGAAGCACCTCAAGGGTCTCGTCCCTGCTGAGGTCAAGTACGCTTATGTACTGCCTCCCCCTCATGGCTACTTACCCCTATTCTTCTCAAGGGACATAGCCTTCTTCAGGTCCCTGAGAGCCTTCCTCTTCTTACCCATGGCCTTGTATATGGCCGCCCTTATGCGGTAGAGGGCGGGGTCGTCCCCCTTGAGTTTGATGGCCTCGTTTATGTACTTGAGAGCCTCCCTGTAGCTCTTCTTCTCGTAGAGAACCTCGGCCAGGGCCTGGGGTATGCGGTAGTCGTCCTTCTTGATTGCGTAGGCCTCCTTCAGGTACTTAACGGCGTTCTCGTAGTCCTTCTTGGCAGCATATACGTTCCCTAAGTTGGCTAAGACCTCGTAGTCGTCCTTCTTTATCTCGTAGGCTTTGTTGAAGTACTTAATAGCCTCGTCGTACTCCTTCTTTTCAAACTTCAGGACGGCGTACTCCTTGTAGGCCTCCAGCCTGACCTTGTCGTCGGCGGTGGTATCGCTCTCAACGTCCTTTATGACCTCCTTGAGGAGCCTCTCGGCCTCGTCCTTCTTGCCTTCGTAGGAGTAGAGGACGGCCAGCTGCAGTTTCGCCCTGTAGTTTTTCGGGTCCCTCTTGACCGCCTCCACTAAGTACTCCTTGGCCTTCTTCTCGTCCCCCTTGGCGTTATATACGGTATGCATGAGGAGGTAGGTGTTCGCGTTGTCGGGGTTCAGCTTCAGGGAGTACTGGAGGTAGGGGACGGCCTCGTCGTACTTGTTTTCGTTTATGAGCTTGACGGCGGCGTTGTTAAAGACGGCCGGGATGGCCTTGTAGGGCATGAGAGGTTGCCCCGCTATGGAGACCGTACTCTCAAACTTCTTCTCGTTCATGTAGGTGGAGTCCAGAGCGAAAGCCTTTTTGAAGTCGTTGGCGGCAGCAACGTAGTCGTGCTTACGGGTGTATATTACGGCCCTCCATATATGAGCTTTAGGGTTGGTGGAGTCCTCCGCGATCCACTTATTCACATTTTCAAGGGCTTTCTCAAGGTTGTTCTGCTGGATGTATATCTTCGTACTGGAGGCGTAAGGGGATTCAAGGGATGCACATCCTGCAAAAGCGCCTATAAGTAAAAAGAGCAGTCCCCTCTTCATAAGCGGGTATTATACTGGTGTAGGGAGCCCACACTTTACGCCTGGGCGCTCTACCTTTCCGTCGGAAACGCCCGGTGATTTAAGCCACCGGAATGGTTATTACGTACGCGCCCTTCATGCGGTGCCTTACGAAAGTATTACCGATAACACCTAAAGTACGATGGGGGTACCACTCTGGGTATAA
>Ga0256833_1003888_pt1 | contig 10134 bp, 9 predicted proteins | sample 356284metaG_FD_190535 | JGI IMG/M metagenome (GOLD analysis project Ga0256833, IMG submission 190535) | Hydrothermal vent microbial communities from Mid Atlantic Ridge, Atlantic Ocean - 356-284 | ecosystem: Environmental > Aquatic > Marine > Hydrothermal vents | place: Atlantic Ocean: Mid...
TGTTTAATATCCATGCCTCGGCAGGTTCTGTAGCGATGAAAACTGTGATGGATAGACTATCTACCTATGAAAAACGTCCATTGGTTTTAGCTGTGACAGCATTAACCTCTTTTGATAATGATAACTTCTATGCTATCTATGGAGACTCTATTGAAAATAGAGCAAAAGAGTTTGCCAAGATGAGTTATGATAATGGTTTAGATGGTGTTGTCTGTAGTACTTTTGAAAGTCGTTCTATTAAAGAGATAACATCTCAAGATTTTTTAACACTTTGTCCAGCTATACGACCTTTTGGAGAAGATGCAGGAGACCAACATAGAGTGGCAACCTTAGAGTTAGCAAAAGAGGAGAGAGTCGATTTTCCTGTGATAGGTCGTCCTATATATAGAGATAATAATCCTGTTGAAAAAGTTCAAAAGATTCTTGAACTTATCTAAAACGTATTGCACTTAAAAAAATCATTAAGAGTAAAAAAAGTGCTAAAAACTCATATCCCATAACCCATGAGAATGCAAAAGAGGTCTCCATCTTGTCAAAAATATGGAAATCTGCTTTTGCAACTATTATAAATATAAAAACAACACCCAATAGATAGGGAATTGTGATAAATAGTCCTACAAATATACCACTAGCTAACCCTTCTGGTAAATTAATGAAATCAGTCAGATATATTTTTTTATTTAAAAACTTTTGAGCTTTATCTCTCTTTTGATTAAACTCTCTCTTGCGTCTCTCTTGTTCTTTATCTAGTCTAGCATTTCGTACAGCATTATGATACGGGTCTTGTAGATTATGGGACATAAAAACTCTCCTAATTAATATTTTAATTTAATATTATATTAAGTATTTTATTAAATTAAGTTGTAATCTACAATTAGATAGAATCCCAAATATTAAAAACTAGGGTTATTTTTGAAAACATTAACTATTATAGATACTTTTGGCTTCTTTTTCCGTTCATATTTTGCACTTCCACCTCTAAAAAATTCAGAAGGTTTTCCTACAGGATTATTAACAGGTTTTATAAATTTAGTCGATAGTTTACATCGAGACCACAATACAGATTATATTGTATTTGCATTAGACTCCAAAGGAGATACATTTAGAAATGAAATCTATCCTCAATATAAAGCAAATAGAGGAACAGCACCCGAAGATTTAATAAAACAGTTACCTATTGCTATTGATTGGATACGTGAGATGGGTTTTGCCCATTTAGAAAAAGAGGGGTTTGAGGCAGATGATATTATCGCTACATTAGCTAAATATGGAAAGGAACAAGGGTTAAAAGTAAGAATTGTATCTCATGATAAAGATTTATATCAAATGATAGAAGATGATAAGGTTGTACTATATGACTCTATAAAAAAAGAGGAGATAAGAGAAGAAGATTGTTTTAAAAAATTTGGAGTCTATCCCAAAGATTTTATCAACTTTCAAGCCATTATAGGAGACAGTTCAGATAATATCCCAGGGGTTAAAGGGATAGGAAAAGTAGGAGCAAGTAGACTTATCAATAGATACTCTACATTAGAAGCTATTTATGAGAATATAGAGCATTGTGGAACAGCTAATATTCAAAAAAAGCTTTTAGAGAGTAGAGAGAGTGCGTTTATGTCAAGAGAGCTTGTAACCATGAGGCAAGATGTTTTCAAGGATTTTGATTTAGAGAGTTTTAGATTTGAAGATAAAAACTATCTAACTCCTTTGATAGATGATTTTAAACGTTATGAGATGAAACAGGCACTTAAAAAAGCTCAAATAGGGACAGAATATTCAGATACAGATAAAGGAGTATTAAAATTTGAAGCGATTACTCTCGATACCAAAGAGAAACTCTTTAAAATTATTAATAGTATCAATGAAGATACTATAGTAGCCTTTGATACTGAAACTACAGGTTTGGATACCAAAAAAGATAAAATAGTTGGATTCTCTTTTGCAATAGAGAGTGACAAAGCCTACTATGTACCAATCAATCACTACTATTTGGGTGTGACCAATCAAGTATCATTAGAAGATGCTCTAACTGCCATTCGCATTATATTAAAAGCAAAAGTAATTGGTCAAAATCTAAAATTTGACCTCTCTCTACTATATTTCCAATACAATATAGAGCAGATAACACCTTTTGCTGATACTATGATTATGGCTTGGTTATTAAATGCAGGTAGCAAAGTAGGTTTGGATAGTTTAGCCAAGAAGTTTTTTGATTATGAGATGAAATCATTTAAATCTATGGTTAAAAAGGGAGAGACTTTTGCTAGTGTAGATATAGAGTTGGCTACATTTTATGCTAGTGAAGATGCATGGATAACCTTTATCCTCTATTATGCTTTGGATAATGCGATGGATTTAGCCTCTATTTCTCATCTAAAAGAGGAGGCTTCAACTATAGAGTACCCCTTTATAAATATATTAATAGCAATGGAGCAGAGAGGGATTCGCGTTGATATTAGCAAACTTAATCTATTAAAAGAGAGTTTAAGTAATCAAGTTCAACTCTTGACAGAAGAGATTTATAACTTAACAGATAGAGAATTTAATATAAAATCTACAAAACAACTAGGAGAGGTACTCTTTTCTCATTTAGGTTTAAAAGGTGGCAAAAAGACCAAAACAGGTTATAGTACTAATGAAAAAGTATTAAACTCTCTTATTGATGAGCATGAGGTTATCCCTAAAATTTTAGAGTATAGAACAGTTCAAAAGATTCTATCTACCTATGCAGAACCTCTTATAAAATTAGCCAAAAAAGATACTAATAGCCGTATCTATACCTCATTTATACAGACAGGTACATCTACAGGACGATTAAGCTCCAAAGAACCAAATCTGCAAAATATCCCCGTTCGTTCTCCATTGGGTAGAACTGTTCGTGATGCTTTTGTAGCTAAAAAAGGTTATAAGTTGATAAGTATAGATTACTCTCAAATAGAGCTTAGACTTTTGGCTCACTTCTCAAAAGACAAGGCACTTTTGGACGCATTTAATAATGGTGTAGATATTCATACAGCCACAGCAATTAAACTCTTTGGAGCAGAAGAAGCCCAAGCTAAAAGAAGCCATGCAAAATCGGTTAATTTTGGTATTCTTTATGGAATGGGTGCAAAAAAACTCTCTGATGAGTTAAGAATTAGCTCCAAAGAGGCAAAAGATATTATAGTAGCCTACTTTGAAAACTTCCCAACAGTCAAAGGCTTTTTAGAGAGTATACAAGAGAGTGTCAAGAGAATAGGTTATGTAGAGACCATATTAAGACGAAGACGCTTTTTTGATTATAAAAATGCCAACAATATGCAAAAATCATCATTTATGCGAGAGTCAATCAATGCTGTTTTTCAGGGTTCTGCTTCTGATTTGATTAAGCTATCCATGTTGGAGATAGAGAACTATTTAAGTAATATAGATGGAGATATGCTACTTCAGATACATGATGAACTTATCTTTGAAATCAAAGAGGAGATAGTAGATGAGGTATCTATTAAATTAAAAGGTATAATGGAGAATATTATGAAACTAGATGTTCCCTTGGTTTGTTCAGTAAGTATTGGGGATAGTTGGGGAGAGCTTAAGTAGCTTAACCCAAAATATAAAGTACCAACTCATCACTTATAAAATAGTTGTTATTTTTATAAGTGCTATTTATTTTAACTATTTTATCTTTTTCTACCAAAAAATCGGCTCTTTTTTTCATCTCTTCATCTAAAATATCCTCATCAACACCAATATTAGAACGCAACCCCAAAAAGAGCTTTTCGGTCAAAAGTTCCTCTTGGGTTATATGCTCTTCATAGATATCTAAGGGATTTTCTATATAACTATCTATATCTGTAGTGGGATAATAGCGAGTATCTTTTTTAAATCCAACTGCACCAGCACCTATGCCGATATAATCTTTTAATCTCCAATATCCTCTATTATGTTCACTTTGGTATATTCCAAAATTGGATATTTCATAATGTTCAAAACCATGCTTTTTAATCTCATCGGCTACAAAAAAAGCCAACTCATCATTCTCTTGACGTACTGTTGGTGTTTGAGCAAATTTTGTTCCTCCTTCTATAGTCAATTCATAAGCTGAAATATGATTTATAGGAAGTTTAAATGCCTTTTCTATATCAGATGTAAGAAGCTCTATCGTGTCTCCTTGGTAATTATAGATGAGGTCTAAAGAGAGATTATTAAATCCAATCTCTTTGGCTGTTGTTATGGCTTTGATTGCATCATGAGGAGAGTGACTTCGATTGAGTTCTTTTAGCTTCTTTTTATCAAAACTCTGTACTCCAAATGATACTCTATTGACACCTAAATCATACATACCCTTTAGCCACTTTTTGGTAGCAGAGTTGGGGTTTGCTTCAGTTGTTATCTCTGCATTTGCTTGTATAAGAGGTTTTAATATCTCAAAAATAGGTTGATAGAGTGAGGTGTTAATAGTTGATGGTGTTCCTCCACCTATAAAAATAGTCTCTATACTTTGATTGGTAACTTCAAAACGTTTTAACTCATATTTTAGTTGTTTTTCTAAAGCTAACATATACTCTTTTCGTGTATCAAATTTATCAACATAAGAGTTAAAAGAGCAGTAGTGACATTTAGAGTCACAGTAAGGGATATGTATATATAGAAGCATTAGTACACCATTTATTAATTAAGTTTTAGATAAAATTTTAGCGAAATAATGATGAAAGATGAGTAGTAAAAATGGCAACAAAAAAGCGTTATCGCCCAAATGTTGCAGCTGTTATACTCTCTTCAGATTATCCACAGAGATGTGAATTTTTTTTAGGTAAACGTTCGGATATTAAGAACACGTGGCAATTTCCACAAGGTGGAATTGAAAAGGGAGAGACTCCAAAAGAAGCGTTACTTCGTGAATTACAAGAGGAGATAGGGTGTTGTGATGTGGATATTATAGCAGAATATCCCTACTGGATAACCTATAACTTTCCTGTTAAAAGTATAGCACGTAAAATGTATCCATTTGATGGTCAAACACAGAGATATTTTTTGGTTCAGTTGCATAACTGTGCCAAAATTAACTTGGATGATTACCACGAACCTGAGTTTGAAGACTACATGTATGTAGAGTATAAACAGTTGCTAAAAAAAGCAACCTATTTTAAACGACATGTCTATAGACGTGTGATAGAACATTTTATAAGGGAAGGACATATAGTTAATGTTAATCGTACATAAATATGGTGGAACAAGTGTAGGAAGCCTAGAGAGAATAGAGAATGTCGCAAGACGTGTGGCAAAAGCCAAACAAGAGGGAAATGATATAGTTGTTGTTGTCTCTGCAATGAGTGGAGAGACCAATAAGCTTATAGAGTATGCAAATCACTTCTCCTCAACCCCTGCAAAGCGTGAGATGGATATGCTTTTGAGTTCAGGTGAACGTGTTACTGCTTCACTTTTATCAATTGCTCTACAAGATAGAGGTATCAACTCTATTGCTATGACAGGTCGTCAAGCAGGAATTGTCACAGACAACAATCATACATATGCACGAATCGACTATATCGACCCAACAGCAATGCAACAAGAGCTTAAAGAGGGTAATGTTATTATCTTAGCAGGGTTCCAAGGAGTTAATGAATCAGGTTCTGTAACCACACTAGGTCGTGGTGGTTCAGACCTATCAGCTGTAGCTGTAGCAGGTGCATTAGATGCAGATGCTTGTGAGATTTATAGTGATGTTGATGGTATCTATACGACCGACCCAAGAATAGAGCCAAAAGCTAAAAAGATGGATTTTGTCTCATATGATGAGATGTTGGAACTAGCTTCATTAGGAGCAAAAGTTCTACAAAATCGTTCGGTAGAGTTGGCAAAAAAATTAAATGTTAAAATGGTAGCAAAGAGTTCTTTTTCAGATGCAGAAGGAACAGTAATAGGAGAGGAGACAGAAGATATGGAAGCAGTTTTAGTAAGTGGTATCGCATTGGATAGAAATCAAGCACGAGTAACAATTAGAGAGGTTTCAGATAAACCTGGTATCGCTGCAGAGATTTTCTCTAAATTGGCAGAGAACAATGTAAATGTAGATGTAATTATACAAAATGCCTCTACTACAGATGGTACAACTAATCTAGGCTTTACTGTTCCTGTATCAGAACTCAATCAAGCAAAATCTGTGATTGAAGCATTTGACCATGATATTGGTGAAATGGATTTAGATGACTCTATCTGTAAAGTATCGGTTGTTGGTGTTGGTATGAAATCTCATGCAGGTGTTGCTGCTACAGCATTTTGTGCATTAGCTCAAGAGAATATTAATATTGAGATGATTTCAACTTCAGAGATTAAAGTATCTATGATTATTGCTGAAAAATATGCAGAGTTAGCCGTTCGTACACTCCATTCGAGTTATGATTTAGATAAATAATGACCTCATTATTGGATTGGACTTTAGATACTATTCGTAAAGAGGACTCATCATTTTCATGGATGGAAGAGTGCCGTTATGATTGGGTTCCTATTATTGAGAACGCTGTATCTAAGATATTGGAGGGGCAGACAGTTTTAATCTTGACAGATGATAGTAGAGGTTGGTTTGCAAAATATGTAGCGAGTAAAATGAATAATCTATCAAATGATAGACCATTTATCCCTCTCTACACCCTCAAATCTATGTTTCCAAATTTAGATAAGATGAAAAATACCCAAGAGTTAGACCTATTAGAAGATATGTTAAGTATCTCTTATCCCAAAGGTTATTTTATCTGGTATATTGGTTCGGCTGAAAGTTTCTATACTAAATTTACATTTAGAAATGATGAGAACCTATTATGGATTATTGATGGAGATGTACCTAATAGCTTCTATATCCGTAATGGAGGGTTATCATTAGATATTCGACTTATTCAACTCTTTAAACTCTTCAATAAAACTATTGATGCCTCTCTGTTTGGCGAAATTGAGTTAATCTAATATGCTTTTATCGTCTGGGATTATTATTACCCAACAGATTGAAGATACAATTTTACAACTTGAACAAGAGCGTACCGTAGAGAAGTTTACTATTATTAAAAATGAAGATAGCAAAGGCAACTTAAAAGAGTTTTTAGTCGAACAAGCCAAAGAGGCAATAGAAAAAGCCTATATCTCATCTGAAAATTTAAACTATATTATTCTTGTAGCTCCTAGATTTTCTGAAATAGCTCAAAATAGATTATTGAAACTGTTAGAAGAACCTCCTAGAAATAAAGAGTTTATCTTGATAACCCAATCAAAATCAGCTCTACTAGATACGATTCAATCACGAATGCCTATAAGAGTTTTAGATGATAAACAAGAGATAAAAACCCTATCTTTGGATTTGGAAAATTTGAATTTAGAGATGGTTTATGAGTTTGTAAGAGAGAGAAATAAAAAGATGACAACAGTAGAGTGCAAACTATTGGTAGAGCAGATAGCTTTAGAAGCTATGAAATCTAAATCGTTTAAGATGGACAAGAGTACCTTGGATATTTTTTCTAAATCTATAAAAGCATTGGAGGTTGGTTCTCCTACTACATTTATACTAAGTGGATTACTGCTAAAACTATTAGCTAAGAAGAGAAAAAAATGAAGATTTATCAAGTAAATAATATAAAAGATAGAAGTAAATTTCTAAAAAATCTACAAGTCCATGGTGGTGGTGTCTCTATTATGGCTAAAAAGATGGAGCTATTGACCTTTTATATCAAAGATTTAAAAACTCCTGCTGTCAATATTTTAAAGCAAGATTCTTTGAGTATTGGTGCAGAGTTGGCTACTCCATCAGGAGTGATTATCTGTGAGAAAGATAGATATGATTGTCTTCTAATAGGAACACGAAAGCATATAGAGATATTAGCAAAAAAAGAGTTGTCTCAACCCTTTGGATTGAAACAGTTGGCTTTAGAGTTGCAGAAGTTTTTGAAAGTCAAAGATGATAAAATCAAAATTATGGGCATTATTAATGCTAATGATGATAGTTTCTTTTCAGGGTCAAGATTTATGGATAGAGACGCTATTAAAGAGATAGAAAAAATGATAGCAGAAGGTGCTGATATTATTGATATTGGTGCAGTCTCTAGTCGCCCTAATGCTGATGAGGTTTTAGAAGAGGTAGAGCTAAAACGGATTAAACCTATTTGTGATGCTATAAAATCTAAAAAACTCTATGAGAGAGTCTCTTTTTCTATTGATTCCTATACCCCTTTGGTTATAGAGTATGCTTTGAAATCGGGTTTTAACCTTGTCAATGATATTACAGGAGCATCAAATAGTGAGGTTATAAAATTAGCCATAAAGTATGGAGCAAAACTCTGTATAATGCATATGCAAGGGACACCCCAAACTATGCAGGATAATCCATATTATGATGATATTATGGTAGAGGTTTCCGATTTTTTTGAAGATAGAATAGATAAGTGTGAATCATTGGGTATGAGAAGAGATGATATTATATTAGATGTGGGTATCGGATTTGGAAAAACATTAGAGCATAACCTAACACTTATTAGAAATATGAAACATTTTAAAAAGTTTGGGTGTGAAATTTTAGTTGGTGCAAGTAGAAAATCTATGATAGACAAGATTATCCATACACCAATATCAGAACGATTATCAGGAACATTAGCTATTCATCTAAAATCGATATCAAACGGAGGTGCTAGTATCATTCGATGTCATGATATAAAAGAACATGTTCAAGCCATATCTGTTTGGGAGTCTCTTTCTATTTAGTTAATTTAGATAGAATAATACCATTTAAAAAATTAAATATATGGATAAAAAATAGATGGATTATTTACAAATAAAAGGTGGAGCTAAATTGAGTGGCTCTATCAAAATCTCTGGTGCCAAAAACTCTGCTCTTCCTGTTATCGCAGCGACCATACTCTCTGATAAACCTGTAACATTAACTAATCTTCCTAATGTTGTAGATATACGAACTCTTTTAAAACTTTTAGGTATATTAGGTGGAACAGTCAACCATACAGATACAATAGCAACTATAGATAATGGAACAATGAACTCCACAAAAGCAGTTTATGAGATTGTTTCGCAGATGAGAGCCTCTATTTTGGTTCTAGGACCTCTTTTGGCACGTTTTGGAGAGTGTGAAGTGAGTCTACCTGGAGGGTGTGCCATTGGTCAGCGTCCTATAGATTTACATCTAAAAGCCTTAGAATCAATGGGTGCAAAGATAGAGATAAAAGGTGGTTATGTTCGTGCAGAAGCACCAAATGGTTTACAGGGTACACGCATTGTATTTGATAAAATTACAGTAGGTGGTACAGAAAATATCGTTATGGCTGCCTCTTTGGCTCATGGTACAACAACCATTGTAAATTCGGCAAAAGAGCCAGAGATAGTCCAACTATGTGAGATGATAGCTAATGCAGGTGTCAAAATAGAGGGGATTGGAACTTCTGAAATTATTATAGAAGGGACAGGTCAAAAGCCTTTGAACTTTAAAGAGGTAGAGATTATACCTGATAGAATTGAGGCAGGGACATATCTGTGTGCAGGAGCAATTACAGCATCAAAAATAACTCTTGAAAATGTAAATGCAAAACATATTCAAGCCTCTATAGATAAGCTAGAAGCTATGGGGTGTAATTTCCAAATAGAAGATAATAATATTACTATCTGTGGAAAAGAGCGTCTCAAACCTATCAATTTGATTACAACAGAATACCCAGGATTCCCTACCGATATGCAAGCACAATTTATGGCAGTAGCTACAATGGCAATAGGCGAATCAATGGTAGAAGAGAGACTCTTTGAGAACCGTTTTATGCATGTATCTGAACTCAATCGTTTGGGTGCAGATATTTGGCTAAAAGGTTCAGTAGCATCAGTTAAACCTGTAGCAGAACTATATGGAGCAGATGTTATGGCAACCGATTTACGTGCAAGTTCAGCATTAGTTTTAGCAGGATTAGTAGCACAAGGTACAACCAATGTCCATCGTATCTACCATTTGGATAGAGGATACGATAACTTAGAGGGTAAATTAAAAAAGTTAGGGGCAGATATTCAACGTTTAAGTGAGTAGTAACTATTTCAAACTAAGCTTTAATTTTTCAAGAAGAGATAGAACTTTTCTTAAAAAGTAAATCTTTTGATTAAAAAGGAGAGTTAAATTTTACT
>Ga0256833_1003889_pt1 | contig 10134 bp, 6 predicted proteins | sample 356284metaG_FD_190535 | JGI IMG/M metagenome (GOLD analysis project Ga0256833, IMG submission 190535) | Hydrothermal vent microbial communities from Mid Atlantic Ridge, Atlantic Ocean - 356-284 | ecosystem: Environmental > Aquatic > Marine > Hydrothermal vents | place: Atlantic Ocean: Mid...
AAAAACTGACCTTACGCATTTACTTAAAATAAAAACTTTTACAAAATAAAATTTTATTATATATAGATTGTTAAGTTAAACCATACAATTACACTCATTGTCATTACCCAGATTGACTGGGTAATCTATATTCAGATTACGGATTACGGAATACGGATTACGGAAATAAGGTAGGTTTTTAAATATAGATTATCGGGTCAAGCCCGATAATGACATAATCTATCCGATAATCAGAAACCAAAAATTAATTACAAACAGCCAATTCTATCTTATAAGTGCGTAAGGTCAGTTAAAAATTAAACACAAATAAATCTTAAAGGAGTAGAGGGGTATAGGAGGAAGAGGCATATAGGATATAATATCATATTATCGTTTTATTATATCTACCCCTTGATATATATTCAATTTTAATTATATTATTGTTTCTCTTCTATCCAATACTCGATTTTTTTTAAAAGAACTTCTTCTTTAATAGGTTTTATTAAAATATCATCTGCACCATAATTAATAGCTTCTGATATTTTACTATCATCTGTAGTAAGAACTATTACAGGGATACTACTATTTCTTTTTTGTGTTCTAAATTGCTTTAAAAAACCTTTGCCATCTAGTATAGGCATAATTAAGTCAAGTAATACCAAATTAATAGATTTATCTCTATTAACTATCTCTAAAGCTTGTGCTCCATTATTTGCTTCAATAATCTTTTCTACTATATCTTTATGGTGTGCTAACATAGCTTTAATAAGCTTTCTATTTATTAAGTCATCGTCAACAAGTAAAATTGTTAATTTTTTCATCTATTTTTCCTAAAGTTTTTTATTATAGTTATAATTTCATCTTTACTTGTTAACTGTTTAATAGATGTTATTTCTATATCTTTATTATTATTTTTTATGTCAGACTCTTCTGTTAAAACAATTTTAATATTTTGTTTTTTTACAATTTCTATAATAGTTTTAGTTAAATACTCTTCATCTGTGAATATTATATCATAATCTTCATTTGCAATTTTATGTGCTAAATTCTCATATTCACTTAAAACATCGTGATCAACACTTATAGATGACATTAAAGTAGATAAAATTTTATTACTTAAAGGGAATTTTTTAGCAACTAATACCTTTTTAACTTTTTTATCTTCTACTACTTTTTTCTTTTTATCTTCTATTTTTGATTTAGTTTTTTTCTTATCTTTTATATCTAAATTTAATGTCGATTTATTACTCATAAATTTGTGTAGAATATAGAGTAATTCAGCCATTTCAATAGGTTTAGATATATATTCATCTAGCCCCTCTTGTAATAGTCTCTCTCTATCTCCTTTAAGTGCATTTGCAGTTAAGGCAATAATTGGAACCATATTTAAGCCATTATCATTTTCATAAGTTTTAATTACTTTTGTAGCTTCAATACCATCCATAATAGGCATTTGAATATCCATAAATATTAAATCATAATTCTTTACACTTTTTCTCTTATCAACAGCTTCTTGACCATTATTTGCAACATCTACATCTAATCCAAAACCTTGAAGAATATTAACTATTAGTTTTTGATTAATAATATTATCTTCTGCCACTAATGCTTTTCCTGAGTATTTAGCATGAACAGTTGGTCTATCTTCTTCTTTAATATCTTCAAATTTAGTTAAATATTTAAGTGTATTTAAAAATTTATTAAAGCCAACAGGTTTAAATAGAACTCTCTCATTAGGTAAAGAGTATTTACTTATATCTTCACTATTAGTAATTGTAGAGATTAAAACCAACTCATCTTTATTTATATTTAAAATTGCATTTTTTATATCATTATCTGCTCTATTTATATCTACTATTACGGCTCTTATATCACTATTTTTATCTTCTATTAAACGATTTAACTCTTCCTTATTTGTAAAAATTTGATATTTAGTTCCATAATATTTTAAATATTTGATTATATAGTTAGCTAATTTATTATCTTTATCTTTTTGATACAAAAGTATCTCTAAATTTTTAAAGCTATCTCTGTAATCTTTTATACCATCTTCTATCTCTTCTATTGGCAAAGTATAATAGAATGTTGAACCAACACCCTCTTTACTCTCTACCTTTAACTCTCCACCCATTAATTCAACAAATTGTTTAGTAATGGTTAATCCAAGACCAGTTCCTCCATATTTACGGTTAATAGATGAATCACCTTGCATAAATGGTTGGAAAATACGAGATAGTTGCTGTTTAGACATACCAATTCCAGTATCGCTTACACTAAACTCTATCCAAACTCTATTATCATCTTGAACTTTAAAGCTCTTTTTAATCTCTACATCTATCTCTCCACCAGCTTTAGTAAATTTAATAGCATTATTTAAAAGATTTGTTAATACCTCTTTTAATTTTGTAGGGTCACCTTTAAGTTTAGGGCTAATTTCTGGATCTAAGTAGTAATTTAACTCTATATCTTTTTCAGATGCAATAACTGCAAAAGTATCTATTGTGCTATCTAACTCTTTTGCAGTATCAAAAATCACATGTTCTAGCTCAACTTTATTACTCTCTAGCTTAGAAAGGTCTAAGATATTATTAATAATATTTAGTAAATTATCAGAACTTTTTTCAATAATACTAACATACTCTTTTTGCTCATCATCTAATTTAGTATTTTTAAGTAGTTCAGCAAATCCAATAATACCATTCATAGGTGTTCTAATTTCGTGTGACATATTTGCTAAGAAGTATGATTTGGCTTTATTAGCTTCTATTGCTCCAACTTTATCTTGTTTTGCGGTTTCTACCATCTTTTCTAAGAAAAGATAACCCTTTTTCATTCCTTCCGAAGTTTCAAAATCTATTGTATTTATCTCTTCTAAATCCTCTTTAACACTAGGGTCTGTCTCTCCTATCTCTTTAACAGCTCTTTTTAAAGATAGTTCTAACTCTTTAGAATTTGCTTCTAACTCTTTTGATATTTTATAGCCAAATATAATTAAAATTAATGATATAAGAAGTAATATTCCAAATAGTGCAACTAATTGTAAATGCTTATTCATATATAATTTAAGTTCATTTTTAGCTTGATTATATATAACTGCAGAAGTTTTATTATAAAGTCCTATAGAGTTACTTAATACTGTAAATAAGCTTAATGTTTCAGTGTTATACTCTCCTGTTTTAGAGTTATTTATAATATCATAATATACATTTATAAATTTTTCTTTAATTACTTTTCCATATGAGTTTTCTAAATATTTTGTTAATTTATTAGATAAATCTCTATTTTCTATTAGTTCTGGTTTAAATAGAGTAGCTTTTGTATGGTAATCTATCCATTTTGATAGCATCTCTTTATTAATAGGTTTTTTCTCCTCAATATTAAATATTAAAAAGTCTCTTAATAATCCTGAGTACTCTTGACTGATATATAAAGTAGTTAAAGAGTTTGTTATTTTATTTAAATTTACATTTAGAGAAAATTTACTAATTTTTAAAAGATTATTTAGTGTTGGTTTAGTAATCTCTTTAGTATATAAATTTATAATATTTTTATAATTTCCTTTTGTTGCACTATTAATAGAGTTTCTTATTTTAATAATATTTTTTAATTTATCATTTAATTTTATATAGGATTGTTTATCTATAGATATAAAGTCTCCAAAAATATAATTTTTTGGAATTAAAGTGCTATTTTCAACTATTAAATTATTTTTATATTCTTTAATAGCATTATCAGTTTTAATATATTGTTTTGTTAAAAGCTCTTTATATGAACTTTTATTAGAAGCTAAATATAAAGAAGATATACCCCTTTCTCGTCCTACTTCAATAAGTACTTTATCTAAAAGCATATTGTTTTTAGTAACAATTTTATATGCTCTTATATTTTCATAATTTACATAAGTATTATAAAAGAGATAAGTAGCCATAGCTACTAAAACAAGTGTAGGGAGAATAGTTATTAATTTTAATTTAGTTTTAATCCTCATTTTTCTCACTCTCAATATTTTTTAGTTTATCTTCTAAACCTTTTAGATGTGCTATAAATTTTTTCACTAATTCTCCACTATTTTCTAAACTATTCTCTTTTTGGATAGAGAATAAGATTTCCGCAATTTTATCTAATCTTAAATTACTTGCAGCTCCTTTTAACATATGTGCAGTTGTCTGTATTGCTTTTATATCTCTTGTATTATAATAATTTACAATATTTGGTATATGATCTTTTGCTTGAGTTACAAAATCACTAACAAATTCTAAAATTAAACTTTTTGGTAAATTTAACTCTGTTGAAGGTTTGTCTATATCAAAGTCAGTATCTACACTCTCTATAGCATTGTATAGTTGTGTAGCATCTTTGATTTCTATAGCTTCTGTAGGTATTTTTGGTGGAGTCTCTTCCTCTTCTTGTAACTCTTGTAATATCTCTTTATCAATTATATCTTCTTTTAGCTCTTCTCTATTATTTTCTATTTCTATTGTTTTGAGAGCTTCACTATTATCTTTTATATTTTCTTGAGTATTTTCGATAATAGTAGGAGTAGTGTTTACTTTAGGCTTTTCTATATCTTCATTACTATTTAATCTGCTTTTTAAAACATCTTTTAAAAGGTATAACTCTTTAAATGATAGTTCTTTATTATAATTTGAATGGATAGAGTTTAGTTTTTTAGTTATTGGTTCAAGGTCAAGAAGAGTACTAGCATCTATTAGCATATCTATAGTTGCTCTATCTCCTCTTTTTAAATCATCTTTATAATTATCTAATTCATCTAAGAAATTACTTAAAAGTAATTTATAATTCTCTACATCAATGCTTATATTTTCAGCTTTTTGTTTAAAGTCAATTCTTTTAGCCTGTAAATCTATAAGTTTATTAAGAAGAATATCCTCTTTTTTATGCTCTTTAACTTTTTTATCATCACTCTCTTTTACTACATTTTCAATAATTGTAGTTTCTATTGGCTCTGTATCTTCTTCTACTTTAATACTCTCTTTTATATTTGCATCTTTGTTAGTTGAAGTAGTCTCTTTTAGAATTAGTAACTCTTCTTCTTCAAGTGTTAAATTATCTTGATTCTTTTGTGGCTCTATATCTTGAATTAAATTTAACTCTTTATTCTCTTCAAATTTTTCTTCAGTATTAGTTAAAGAGTTTTCTAAAGTTTCAAGTTCCTCTTTTTCATCTTGATTTTCTGATTTATTATCTATCTTTTCATAAATAATCTCTTCTTTTGGTTTTTCATTAAGAATTTCAATTAAGTTATTCTTTTCTTCTTTAGCTTCATCTGTATCAATTAAATCTTTAGCTGGAGTTATTAAATGTTCTTCTTCTATCTCTATATCTTTATCATCTTGCTCTTTGTTAGTACTACCCCAAGGGAATAGTTTAGATTTTAAAAAGTCTAAACCACCACCTGTATTATCTTCTTCTATCTCTTCTTTGTTAGTTTCTATATTAATGATTTTCTCTTTTGTTGTATCTAATTCATTTTCTATTTCTTTATTATCAATTAACTCTATTTCTGGAGTATTTATTAGTTTTTCTTCTTTATTTGTTTCTTCTTCTATAGATTCTAAAGTAGGAGTAAGTTCTTCTTTAGATTCAATTTTTTCAAGAAGTTCTAAATTTTGTTGAGATATTTGATTAATATCTTCTATATTTTTTTCATCTGTTTTGGTAATCTCTTTTTGTTTAGTCTCTTCACTCTTTTCAAGATTATCTTTGTTTAAAATTTCAGGTATATTAAAGTTTTTATCTTGTGTATCTATTGTTCCTTCTTTTATCTTTTTTAGATACTCTATATCATCTATATCACTAGAGTCTGCTTTAGATTCAAATATTTGATACAGATTTAAATCTCCAAAGGGAGAGTATAGAGTAGATTTATTATATTTAAATTCACTATCACTATTTTCAAAAAATAGTTTTGAATCATCTTCATTTAAAATAATTTGTTTACTTTTTAAAGATGTTGCTATTAAACATATATCTTTTGAACCAATCTCTTCTAAAAAATCTTTATTGGCAGCGACAATATTGCCATTTTGATTTGTAATAAAATACATAATATAATCCTTAAAGTTTAGAAATACTTTTTAATAGTTATAATAATATAATAGTTATTAAATTTGATTTAATATTTCACTTTTTCATAGATTTAACATCTTTTAATGCATTTGCTACTTTAATATTTGTAATTTTAGCTATCTCTTTATGACTTGCTTTTTCGATTGCTTCGAAAGTACCGAAGTAGTTTAGTAGTTTTTTTACAACCTGCTTAGCTATACCTTTATGTTCATAAATGCTTAAACTCATATCATTTTTTTGTTTTTTTTGCCTATGATAACTGATAGCGAATCGGTGTGCTTCATCTCTTAATTTTTGTAAAAAATGAAGTCTTTTATCTGTTGTTTTTAGTGAAATTACTTCACCATTTTGTGTATAAATTATATCTTTTGCTGCTCCTTTTGCACGGTGTGCTTTACTATCTAGTTTCTCTTTAGCAATTGCAACAACATCTAAATTTACTCTATTTTTATTTAATATATCTATTGCTAACTTTAATAGAGTTGCACCTCCATCTATAACCCAAAGGTCAGGAGGTGAAGAGTTTTTAAAACTCTTTACTCTTCTTTCTAGTGTCTCTTTCATTTGTGCATACTCATCTTTAGCACTCAATTCATATCGTCTATATGAGTTTTTATCAAATTTTCCATTATCCCAAACAATCATTGCTCCAACTGTTGCTTCTCCCATCATATGAGAGTTATCAAAACATTCAACCCTATATGGTGCAACACTTAAAGTAAGAAGTTCTTTAATCTTATACTCTATTTCCTCTTCTATCTCTATATCTTGTTTTAGTAACTCTTTTGCATTTTTTATAGCTAAATCAGTAAGCTTTGCTCTATTGCCAACTTTTGGATACTCAATTGATATTTTTTTAGATGCTATTTTAGAGATTACTTCAGCTGTAATATCTCTATCTTTAAATTCATGAGCAATTAAAATTTTACTTAAATCTATAGTTATTAAATTTTTATAGTGGTTAATAATTGCTTGTTTATAGGCTTCATCTTTATCAAAGGCATCTAAATTTCTAAAATAGTTATGGGTAGAAGATATAATTTTACCATCTCTCATAAAGATTTTTACTATGACACCTCTCTCTTTATTAGTATCTATTGCAAAAATATCATAATTTGCATTACTTGCAATATCTATTGAAGATTTCATTTGAATTGCTTTAATTGCTTCTATAGAGTCTCTAAGTTTTGCTGCTTCTTCAAATCTCTCCATAGATGCTAACTTTAACATTCTCTCACTCATTTTATCTATTAAAATTTTTCTATTATTTAAAGCATATTTAGCATCTTTTATAATTTTTGCATAATCTTTTTTGCTTATTTTCCCTTCACAAGGGGCTAAGCATTTATTAATTTGAAAAAATAGACAAGCTTTTTTACTTTTGATACAACTCTTTTTTTGCACTAGTGGAAAGAAGTCGTAAATAGCTTCTAATAGAGCTTTAGAACCACTAGGAAATGGACCATAATATTTTACTTTTGGAGATTTTACAACTCTTCTTGTTATTTCAAATCGTGGAAAATCTTGCATCTCATCTATATAGATATATGGATAAGTTTTATCATCACGAAGAAGTATATTATATTTTGGCTTTAGCTGTTTTATTAAAGAGTTTTCTAAAATAAGGGCATCTTCTTCACTACTAACTACTATATAATCTAAATATTTTGCTTCAGATAACATTTTACCAATTCTTGTTGTAGGTGGATATTTTGCTCTTATATGAGGAGTTAAAAGCCAATAACTCTTTACTCTATTGGCTAAATTTTTTGCTTTTCCTATATATAAAAGTTTACCATCTCTATTAAAATATTGGTAAACTCCTGCCTCTTTTGGTAAATCTTTTAATATATCTTCTATCTTTTTCATCTATTATTTACTATATCCTCTTTTATTTTTTTAAATATATTTAAAATCTCACTATCTTCTATATTTAATTTAAATTCACCTTTAGCTAACTCTTTATATTTTGGAATAGTATTACTTTTAATAATAGGAGCAGGTGTATGGTATTTAGATACAAAAAACTCTACATTATTTACATCTTTAAATACACTCTTACACTCAACATCAAAATTAATAATATCTTTTAATAGAGCTTTTACTAAATCTTTATTATAATTAAGTTCCATTTTATACCCAGGGTGAGAGAGTCCACCAAATAGTGTATTATTTTTTATATAAAAAAATGCTATTGCTTTTTGAAACCTAGGTGGTAAAAGATAGATTAGTTTATTAAAACAGGAGTATTTATGAACAGATTTAAAATAGGGTTTACTCTTAATAGTGTTAAGAATTTCATTAGCTTTTTTCATATTGTAATTATATCATTATTCTTACTAAGTTTTACTTTTAGTGGATGCGGTTATAAAACTCCACCTGTATGGGTAGAGAAAAATAGTAAGGTAAAGTAGTGTCAAAATGTAAAAAATATGATACTATAATTATTGGTGCAGGAATTGCAGGGTTATATCTTGCTAGTAAGCTACCAAAAGAGATGAATGTATTAGTATTATGTAAAGATATTCCATGGGAGTGTAATACTTTTTATGCTCAAGGAGGAATTGTTACAGCTTTAGATGAGAATGATATATCAGCTCATATAAAAGATACTTTAAGTGCTGGTTCAAATCATAATAAAATTAAAGCTGTTGAAGTAATGTCTAAAGAGTCCATAGAGGTTAGAGAAGATTTTATTAAACGAGGAATGAAGTTTGATTTAGATAAAAATGGCAATTTATTATATACAAAAGAAGCAGCTCACTCTATAAATAGAATACTACATGCTGGTGGTGATGCAACTGGTAGATATATGCATAAATTTTTAATGGAACAAAATCACCATAAGTTACAAAAAAATTCTCTAGTGTATGACCTTTTGATTAAAGATGGACAATGTTATGGTGTTAGGTTAATGTTAAACTATAAACCATATACTCTATACTCTGATAATGTTGTAATTGCTAGTGGAGGAATTGGCTCTTTATATCAATATAATACAAATTCAAGAACTGTAAGTGCTGATATACATGGTATTTGTGTAGAAAAAGGAATTGAACTTAAAGATATGGAGTTTATGCAGTTTCATCCAACAGTTTTTGTAAAAACTCCATTTGCAAGAAAGTTTTTGCTAACAGAAGCCCTAAGAGGCGAGGGGGCTTGGATAGTAGATGATGATGGCAAAAGGTTTCTTTTTGATTATGACGAGAGAGGAGAATTAGCAAGTAGAGATATAGTATCTCGCTCTATCTTTTTGTATAAACGCAAAACAGGCAAGAGGGCATATTTAGATTTTAGTATGTTTGAAGATAAATGGTTTAAAGAGCGTTTCCCAAATATTGCAAAAACCTTTAAAAATATTGGTTATAATTTACCAAAAGATAGGGTAGAAATCTCTCCAGCATTTCACTATGCAAATGGTGGAATAGATTGTGATATAGATGGTAGAGTTCCTGGAATTAAAGGGCTTTTTGTAGTTGGTGAGGCATCAAGAACAGGAGTACATGGTGCAAATCGCTTAGCTTCTAACTCTTTGTTAGAAGGAGCAGTTTTTGCTTCAAGATGTGCAAAAGCAATAGTTATCGATGATAATCATATAAACAAAGAGCCAAATTTTGAGAAAGATTACGATACACTTTTGCATCAAGAAAATGATAAAAAGTATAAACATCAACTTAGAGAGATAATGTGGAAAGATGTTGGTATTGTTAGAACAAAAAAGGGTCTTTTAGAGGCTAAAAACTTTATTTTTGATACAAAAAGTAAAAATATAGGCAGACTTTTAGAGCTTAGGTTAAATACTGCAGCAGCAATTGTGATGTCGGCACTTAGACGCGAAGAGTCTCTTGGTTCGCACTATATAGAAAATGATTAAAAGGATATAAATGAAGCATGTTCCAATAGTAGTTTTAGATTTTGGTTCACAATATACGCAACTAATTGCAAGAAAATTAAGAGAGAGTGGAGTTTACACAGAGGTAGTTCCATACCGTGAAGATATAGAAGCAATCAAAGCAAGAAGCCCAAAAGGTATTATCCTCTCAGGTGGACCAGCATCTGTATATG
>Ga0256833_1003890_pt1 | contig 10134 bp, 12 predicted proteins | sample 356284metaG_FD_190535 | JGI IMG/M metagenome (GOLD analysis project Ga0256833, IMG submission 190535) | Hydrothermal vent microbial communities from Mid Atlantic Ridge, Atlantic Ocean - 356-284 | ecosystem: Environmental > Aquatic > Marine > Hydrothermal vents | place: Atlantic Ocean: Mid...
GGATTTCCTGCCGCTACGATAGGATTCGTACGCGAACATGTTTGACAGCAGTGATGCGTAGGGACAGTATGGACACGTGGGGGTCACTACAACATCAATGATCATTTTCTTAGAGATTTTTGAGAGCGTTGATTTTGTGTGTTCGCTGAGGCCGGAGTCACCTGTTCCTATCCTGATGATAGTTTCAATAAACCCTCTGATTTCCTCACCTGCTGGCATACCCACGTATCTTATGTAACCATCTAGTAACACTACTGTTGGTACCCTATCTATGCCGTACTTTGCGAAGATCTCCCTCTTGTCCTCACTGTACTTCACGACCTCGTGCGTTATTAGGGGTTTCCCGTTCCTTTGAGGGCTTGCCTTAACTACGAGCTCTATTAGATCGATAGTGTTACTACAGTACCTGCAGTTCTTGGCAGTAAATGTTATTATTTTAATAGGGTTACGTACTTCCTCAAGTACGGTCTTCAATTCTTCGATGTCGGACTCGCTTAGCGGTACCTTGAACATGCTGTCTATGTTATACATTTCTGTTCACCTTAAGGACTTATGTTTGCTAGAGTTATAAATATTAAGTTTAGATTAATCGAAAATAGATAGAGTGTTTAGCTTTAAGTAAGCTATGATGTCAGGGAAACTATGAAGTTGGTGATTCTGGTCCACCACCTTTCTATGGAGGTATCCACCACTATGTATGAGGCTCTGCTATTATAATAAGGCGGGCCTAACCTGCTGAAAAGGGTAACAACCCTACCTCCATGATTGAGCTTGAAGCCGCGGTCAACGGCTTCGTGTCCTCGAATAACGGCGTTGAACCTGAATGTATGTAGGAACCACTCAGTTACGGGTCTGCCGAATAGGTACCCAACCCCTCTGGGGGACGGGATTCTGTAGTGGCTAGACTCTATGGGATCATTCCAGAGTATCTCGGCCATGACCTTGAAGTATTCGGTATGTGATTTGCCCATGAAGTACTCTACTAGGCTAACCTCTTTTTTAAAGGTCTCCGTAGGTAAACCTCCGTGAAGTGCCACGAATTGGTTCCTAACTATGAACACTAGCGGGAGGTTTTCGAATACTTCTAGGGATTTATTGTAAATTTCTAAGCCTTTAATATACCCGTACCTAGACCGTAAAATGCTGGGGTAGTCATGAGGATAAGGTTTTAGGTTCCTAGGTGGTTCGTGATTACCTCTAAGCAAGACAACGGAGTCAGGGAATTCTCTCTTAAGCATCAACACGGTTAGGAATGTCTCTATCTGATGGTCTCCTCGATCTACATAGTCCCCGAGGAAGACAAGCGTGAGCTCATCCTTAGCAAGTCTTTCGTGAGATGTTCTCGAAAGTATGGTTCTTAACGTACGTAAGTCTCCATGAAGGTCTCCAATAATTAAGAAAGGCGTATTTGGTGAAGCTTCAACGATCCACCGCCCGTTGCGCTTTTTTCGTTCAGTCTCAAGTACTGTCAATATTTCCTCTAGGAATTTCATAACGGAGTCATGCTCCATCAATATTTCCTCGACCCTCCTAACGACCCAGTCGAGGCTTCTCAAGACTATCGTCCTCCCATTCCTAAGCGTAAACAATAAATGAACAATTAAAACATTAGGTTTTTATTAATTCGGGATAGATTCACAGTTTAAACGATGAAAAAGGAGCTTAGATTGCGCTAAGTATTGTGGGAGGGTGTGACGAAGAGTATGAGTGGCCGGAACTCAAGGAAAATGGGTTTGATGAGATTCATGAGTGCTATGGAGGGGTTGATTAGTAGTGACTCTTTGACCGCAGTATTCGCTATGGCGGATGAGGAATGCGCTAGAAAGATCATATTACACTTTAAGGTCTCTGGGTGCGAGCCCTTAAGTGAGGCTGATCTATTTATAACGTACGCTCCGTACGCAGATATTGTGGAGCCGTTGCGCCTAGAGGTAAGAATCAACCCGGATAAGGTGTTAGCACGAGAGTTCATGAGTAACCAGTATAGCAAATTAGCAAAGTTAGGGGCGCAAGTAGTTATAGGTAAGGACAGTGTGCATGTCATATTCAAAGTGCGGGAAGGGAGGAGCTTGGTGGGGTTTATTCGTAGAACCCTAGATCTAGTTTGCGAGGCTTTCAGCGATGAGAAAGGCGACAAAGAACCCAACCTAACCTATGATGGTTTCACACTGGTGAGAGAATGGGTAAATTATACTTGGTAGGACTAGGGTTAAGTCCCGACCTCATCACGTTAAGAGGGCTTAGGAAAGTCAGGAAAGCACGTAAAATATACTTGGACTTCTACACTAGTTCCTTCCCCGGATCTGTAGACGAGGTTAAGAGGATTGTTGGGCGTGATGACATAGTACTAGCTAATCGAAGCATGCTCGAAGAACGAAGTTCTGAAATCATAGGGGAGCTTGAGCATGGGGACGTCGCGTTACTAGTTATAGGGAATCCTCTGCTAGCAACTACTCACATATCCTTACTTATAGAAGCAAGAAGTAGAGGTCACGGCTTTGAAGTTGTGCCCGCACCAGGGATCATACCTAATGCCCTACTATTCGCTGGCTTAATGATATACAAGATCGGTAAGCCAGTTACGCTGACATACCCTCGGGAAGGCATTATTTCAGAGTATCCGTATGACGTCATCAAAGATAATGACTCACGGAACCTCCATACAATACTATTACTTGAGATGGACATGGAGAAAGGCGTAATGATGACCATACCGGAGGCAGTGAAATTACTATTCAGATTAGAGGACATAAGGAGAGAGGGTGTCATTAGCGGTGACCGTAAGGCAGTCGCGGTTTCTGCGCTGGGTTCCCGCAAGCAACGTATATGCCCACGTAAACTTAGAGAACTCCTTAACTATGAGGGGGAGGGCCCCCACACATTAATATTAGTATCTCCTAAGCTCCACTTTATGGAGGAGGAGGCGCTCACGGTGGTAGGGAATGAGTTCTGCAGAGAGCCTTGAGGAGACGCTTGCATCTAGGATTAGGATCTACCTAGGGATGGTCTCTAAAGCTCTTGAGCAAATAAACATTGATTCGTTGAAATGCCATTCGAAAGCCCTAGAAGTTCTGAACTTAGCTAAGTCATACCGTGATGATGCTGAGCACTACCTAAACGTCGGTGACCTGCCCACCGCGTTAGCGTGTATATCGTATGCTGAGGGACTGCTTGACGCCCTGAGAATTATGGGTTTAGTAAACATTTCATGGACTCGGAAGAAACCTAAGAAAGTACTTGTTGCCGGCACCTTCGACATAATACATGCTGGTCATATACGCTTCTTAAGGGAGGCGTGGAAGCTTGGACTAGTTTACGCTGTGGTCGCTAGGGATAGGAACGTCCAAAAGTTCAAGGGAAGGCTTCCAATAATGCCTGAAGACATGCGGCTAGAGGTGGTATCCTCTATAAAGTACGTGTATAAGGCACTCCTGGGCGATGACGCTGACCTGCTTAAGCCTGTGGAGCGTGTGAGACCCGACATAATATTCTTGGGACCGGATCAGCCTATGGATGAGGAGTTCCTAAAAAGAGAGCTTGAGCGAAGAGGCATAAAAGCTGAGGTTGTAAGAATGCCAAGAAGGGAGGGCCCTGAAATTGCGTCAAGTACCTTAATAATAAAGGAGATTCTAAGAAGGTACTGTAACAATAAATATTACTGAAGAGAATGAATGATTAAGTAACTAACCCGTACGTAAGTGGCAAGTTTGGATGGTGAATACTTTTAGAACGCAAAATTACCTCTTTCTCCTACCAGTTCTTCTGGCTGCGATGTGGCCTACCTTCCTGCCAGGTGGGGCATTCCTTGACACTGTGGACGGTATTGACACGCTCTGGTGCGAGCCACCGCCAAACTTGTGGCTGACGGCATTCATGGCGACTCCACGTACCTTAGGCCAGATGTGTGCTTTTGGCTTCCACTTATAGTATGCCATCCCGGCTTTCAGCAGGGGCTTCTCAGTGCGTCCGGCTCCTGCAGGGACGCCTATAGTAGCTCTGGCTGTGCTAAGTATGTTTTTCTGCCTACCACTAGGTAACTGAACTATCGTGTATTTTCCGGATCTACCCAAGATTATGGCGTAACTACCTGACTGCCTCGCTAATTTACCACCGTCCCCTGGTCTTAACTCTATGTTGTAGACCTTCGTACCCTCAGGGATCTTACCTAAAGGAAGGGTGTTCCCTACGGCTATTGGCGCGTCTGGTCCGATAGCTACTTTCTGGCCTACGTACATACCCTCCGCTGCAGGTACGTAATACTCTGTACCGTCCTCTAGTTCTATGTGAGCTAGGGGTACCCACCTACCGGGGTCGTGAACTAACTCAGTTACGACGCCCGTTAACGTAACGTCGCTTAATGGTGGGTACTTAGCTGGCGCTACCCTTAAGTGTCCTCTATTCCTGAACTGTTGACCCCCACGGCCGGCCCTTTGCTGCCTTATTCTCTTACCCATGGGTTACACCCCATCTTGATTAGATTATGCCTAAGCGAGTTGCCACCTCGCTGGCCTTGTACTCTGGGGCGAGTCTGACGTAGGCTTTCTTTTCGCCCTTAGGAGTGATTAAAGTACGAACCTTTTCAACTTTAACACCGAAGAGCTCCTCGACTGCCCTCTTAATGTCGTGTTTGGTGGCCCTTAAGTCGACTATGAAAGTTAAGGTGTTGGCGGTCTCAATGTAATTCAAGGCCTTTTCAGTAGCCACAATCCTTTTTATCACGGTAGCTGGATCCCTCATGCTGAAATCACCTCAAATTTCTCTCCTATTTTTGATAAGGCTGAGAGGCTATACAGTGTTAACCTACCTGGAACGCCGCCGGGTGCGAGGTGCAGCACGCTTAGGTTGTCGGCGGAAATTACATCTACGCCAGGCAGATTCCTAAAGGCCTTTACTGCAGGGACATCATGGCTCGATACGACTATGAGCAAGGACTTAGGAATCTTATACCTCCTCCCCCGCATCTTGCCTTTCCCGCTCCTCACCCGTTTCCTCGTCGCAGCCCTCTCAACATCCTCCCAAAGACCTAAGTTCTGTAGCACTCTCTTAGCCTCAGCGGTACTGCTCACGCTCTCCAGGTCGTCCACAACAATCACAGGCAGGGTCTCCACATTGAACTTATGGCCTCTCGCCCTGACTAGCTCCTCTCTGGACGTTGCAGCGATAGCTGAAGCTATCGCTCTAATGCGTTCTTTCTTATTTATCTCTTCATGAAGTACCTTCTCAACCCTTGGCGGGTGGGCAAGCCTTCCGCCACGAGTCATTGGAGCTATTACGGCGCGGCCATTATCAAGCCTTGGAACCCTTGCGACGCTGTGGTGAATACCCCACGACTCACCCGCCCTCCTCATGCCGGCTAAGGGGTCTCTACCCTTAGGCTGGAGCCTTGCTGTGTGGGCAGAATGGAATGCCCTTCTTATTAAGTCCTTCCTCACTGGTAGGCTAAAGACTGAAGGCAGCTCGACTTCCTTAACGGGTGTTCCATCTAGTCCATAAACAGGTACCCGTTTTCCCGAACTCTCTTTTAATCCGAGCCACACTATCCTGTACGTCATCACTCACCACCCAGCTCAGACTTTGCTTTCTAAGCTCACATAAATTACCTTAGGTGCCTGCTCAGGCACCCATTTAGGCGGCCTCACCGGCCATCGCAGTACGAGTGGGCGTTTAGGTGTTCCCTGCACACTCCCCTTAACAACGATGTAGTCAGTCCTTAGGAGGCCATAATGTGGGAATGCACTTACCGGCGTGAACTCGCGCAGGATCTTCTCCGTCTCCTCAGCGGGCTTATCGCTTACTATTCTCATAGCTATGATTCTCTTATTATATTCTGTCCTCCTGTGCATGCCCATCTGGCCAGCCTGCGGCACAGGGCTAATCGCGCCGATGCCGGGGCTCCTGGCACCTATCCTTCTTGATCCTTTCCTTTGTTTATTCCATTTAGGTAGCTCCTTGACGCCGAACCTTTTCACTACGCCTTGGAATCCTTTACCCTTAGTTACTCCTATTACGTCTATGAACTGACCTTCATGAAACACGTCTGAAATCTTTAAGGGGTTCCCGAGGATGTTTAACGCGTACTGCACTTGATCCTCTACGCTTCCTCCACCCACCTTGACCTCCACGATGTCAGGAACCTTCTTGCTGAGGCCCCCAGTTAACCGTGGTTGCGACGCCAGAATTAAGGAAACCCTAGCAACATAATCCCTATTATTCTCTAGCTTCCTACGTGCCTTCTCAACGCTCTCTTCACTCACCCTCAACGATTTTATCCTTCGCTTTATCTGGAGCTCCTCGGGGGGCTGCGTCCAGACCTCCGTAAGTGTCCGTAACCCACCCACGGTTGCTTCATAGAATCTCGCCGCAACAGGGATCATTGGAGGGGTCTCAATCACGGTTACTGGAACAAATACTTCCTTCCCGTACGTTGGTGCACCAGGTCTATCATCAATCATTATTATGTGGGTCATCCCAACCTTGTAACCTAAGAATCCCAGGGGTTTGGGCTCATCGAAGTTTACCTCCGGCCAAGTCTTCACTCTAGGCACAAACTTGGAGGCCCTCTTCCTAGGCCTTACCCCTAAGCTACCTCTACGTGGCGCTGAGTGCTTCCGTCGTGCCATACCTCCACACCACTACCTCCAAGTGTCTGCTATCTGGCTTTAAATCCTTAGCTTATAACGCTTTTGAAGGTTGTGTCAGCCTATGTCCCTACATCACCCGTCAGAACTCGGCAAACACATCATTCACTCTCACACTTACCTTAATTAAGGCAGGTAATAAGCTATGAGAGGAGGTTAGCAGGAATGGGAGGACGTCAGAGAACAACGTTATTCATGGGTGTTGGTGGAATAAAGGAAGAAAAGAAGAAGGAGCAGGAGAAAGGCAAACAAAAAGGTAAGGGTAAGAAAAAGAAAAGGTAAAGCACCGGCGTTTTTAATGTTACTAAGCCAGCAAACTAGTAAAGCATATCGGCAGTAATCTGGAGTTGGGCTGAGTTGAAGGCTTTTGAGTGGCCCCCTCGGAAACATCCGGTGCATATAGTGGTGGTCATACCTGCATCCAACTTATCAATCCTACCTACACTTCGGGAAAAGACAGAATTCGCTGGTGAGCTGGGGCGTGCCCTAGCGATATATAAGGTTAATGACGTCATAGTGTACGACGACGAATTTGCTGAGAAGGGCGATGCTGACCTCCTAGCGACGTTGTTGAGTTACCTGCAGGTCCCACCATATCTTCGGAAAAGGATAGTCCCGATAACACCTGAGTTAAGGTATGCAGGGCTTCTGCACCCGCTTAACATAGTTACCCACAATCCCGCAAATAAGGCACCTACGCGCGGCGATCTTAGGGAGGGGGTAGTGGTGGTCTCGTGGGGCACAACAGCTAAGACCTTCGTGGGGTCAAAGAATCTTTGCTTTACCGAATCATCCCGAGAACTTAAGCCGGGAGAACGGATCCTAGTTAGAATTGAGCGCGTCAAGCCTATGAAGTGTCGCGAGATAAGGCCGGAGGAGATAGAGGAGTACGTGGGTTATAGGGTGTTGAGGGTAGGAGACGACATAGTTGATGCGATAAGGTATTTCAATGGTGTAATTGTTCTGACGTCTAAACAGGGCGAGAGCTTTTCCAAACAGGGGCTAAGGAAAGCCCTGCTAGGCGAGGCGTTGCGGAGCAAGGGACTGATTCTGCTGTTTGGTAATAGCAAGCTAGACTTTGATGAAATCCTCGGCAAAGAGAGGTTCGCAGCCCTTGAGCCGGTGTGGAGAGTGAACTTTATCCCAGGGCAGGGGGTGCTCTCGGTTAGAACTGCTGAGGCTCTACACGCTGTTCTGTCCCAGATAAACACGGAGTTATGGCCTAGGAGGTAACCTTAAGTGTTAGCCAGGATAGGGGAAAACTAATAAAGCTCGCAGAGTAAAGACGGGTTGGTGCGTAGAGTGGCGCTCGACATCGAGATACCGCCGGAGTGGAAGAAGTTTAGGTATAGGGGGAGGACCCTCGAGGAACTGCTGAACATGCCTATGGATCAGTTACTGGAGTTACTGCCTTCGAGGGCGAGGAGATCACTACTCAGAGAATCCTCCCCTGAGATACAGCAGAGAAGGATGGAGATGGGTATTAAGGAATCCCCCAGACTAAAGTTGCTTAGGAAGGTTATGGAAGCTAGGGAACTACTAAAGCAAGGCAAGAAAGTTCGCATAAGGACGCACGTTAGGGATATGATAATATTGCCAGTAATGGTAGGGCTCACGATTGAAGTGTATAATGGTAAGGAATTCATACCTGTGAGAATAACGCCTGAAATGATAGGACATTACCTGGGGGAGTTCGCGCCAACAACTAAGATAGTGCAGCACGGAGAGCCAGGTCTCAAGGCGACTAGGTCAACACTGTTCGTCGCGATGAAGTAAGTAGTTCTTGCCTTAACTAACATTATTTCCTCAGGCTTTTTACGAGTCTACCAACGTCCTTCTCGAGGAGGATTAAACAGATTTCCTTACGATTCCTTAGCCTCATCAGCACCTCCGATACGTTCCCGCTAATTTTCTCAGGAAATAAGTCAGCAATATCTCTCCGTGTCCTCCTTAGGGGGTACTTACGGATGTTGAGGACATCGCTTGCACGGATCTCCAGTTCCGTGACGCCTTTGCTCGATAGGATAGTGTGTAACTCCCTTATCGAGAGTTGTCCCTTTATCTTAACGAGTCTGTTACTTATGTTTGGATAAATTATGATGCGTGCCTTCCTTGGGGACACCACGATTTTACACTTATGGAAAAATCTGTCCCTACGTATGTATGCTGGCTTGATTATTGGCATCGTGCTTAACCTTTGACAACCCCAATCGGTCTGAGCCTAGCGACTAGCGTCGCTATCTTTACTTGGTGAGTTACCATCGCTACTTTGTCTACGTCCTTGTAAGCACCGGGTGCCTCCTCGCTTATTACTCTCCTAGTTGCCGCGTGTAGGTATATGCCTTGCTTAGCTAGGCTGGAGGTGACTTCCTGAGGTCTGTAGGTTCTTATTGCGGCGTGTCTCGACATCCACCTGCCAGCTCCATGCGCTGCTGAGTAGAACGTGCGTTTCCCTTTAGGTACTCCCACCATGACGTAGCTAGCCGTCCCCATGGATCCCGGTATCAGTACTACCTGCCCTATTGACTTATGGTCTTTCGGTATTTCTGGGTGGCCTGGCGGGAACGCTCTCGTTGCTCCCTTCCTGTGAACTACGAGTTTCATTCTCTTTCCGTTCACTTCATGTTCTTCGAGCTTAGCGATGTTGTGTGCTAGGTCGTATATTATCTTTAACCCTAACTTGTCTGGGTCGGTGTGGAATACCTTACCGAAGGACTCGCGGACCCAATGCGTTATTATTTGCCTGTTGGCGAAGGCGAAGTTTGCTGCTGCCCCCATAGCCTTAAAGTAGTCTTGCCCCTCCTTACTGTTGAAGGGGACTGAAGCAAGTTCCCTGTCGGGGGGCCTTATTCCGTACTTACGCATGGCCCTCTCCATGATTATTAGGTAGTCGCTAGCTACCTGGTGCCCAAGACCCCTTGACCCTGTGTGAACCATTACAGTGACTTGTCCCTCCTCGTAGATCCCTAATACCTTAGCTACGGCGGGGTCGTAGATCTTATCCACTATCTGGATTTCTAGGAAGTGGTTCCCAGCACCTAACGTGCCTAGCTGAGGAGCGCCTCTCCTCTTGGCGGTGCTACTCACCTTACTTGCGTCAGCCCAAGGTATCCGGCCCTGAGCCTCTATATGCTCGGTGTCGTCGGCCCAGCCAAAACCGTTCCTCACAGCCCACTGGGCTCCCTCATTAAGAACCTTGTCGAGCTCGCTGAAGCTTAACCTAAGTTTCCCTGTGCTCCCAACGCCGGATGGTACGTTCCTAAAGATTGTGTCAACTAGTTCCCTCAGCTTCGGTTTTATATCATCAGCCCTTAGTTCGGTTGAAAGTAGCCTAACGCCGCAATTTATGTCGTAACCAACGCCACCCGGCGAAATCACGCCCTCGTCAGCCATCATGGCAGCGACGCCACCTATCGGGAAGCCGTAGCCCTGGTGACCGTCGGGCATCACGTAAGTTGCTAAGACGACGCCATCAAGGCATGCTATGTTAGCTGCC
>Ga0256833_1003891_pt1 | contig 10134 bp, 6 predicted proteins | sample 356284metaG_FD_190535 | JGI IMG/M metagenome (GOLD analysis project Ga0256833, IMG submission 190535) | Hydrothermal vent microbial communities from Mid Atlantic Ridge, Atlantic Ocean - 356-284 | ecosystem: Environmental > Aquatic > Marine > Hydrothermal vents | place: Atlantic Ocean: Mid...
ATATTTCTGATGTAAATAAGTAGTATTATCTTTAACTTACTAAAAAATTATTATATCAAAATTAAATTATCAATGTTTTTTAATATTCTTTTGACAAATAAATAAAAAAAATATATAATAAGCTTACTATTTTATAAAATTAATCAAAAAAAATGACAACACTTATAGTATGACCAATATGAATAGTTATTGCTATTATATTTATTATTATAGCAATAAATTTAAGAAAAGTAGTTCCTACAAATGAGGTACATATTTTACAAAAAGGTAAAAATACTATAATAAAAGGTAAATGATTTGATGGATGAAATGTATATTATCATTTTCCACAATGGGTACCTTGATTTGGTATTTCTGTAACAAAATTACCATTGTATGTATTTGATATTAAATTATTAAATTATCAAGCATATGATAATGGAAAAATTCCTTTCAATGTAGATGTAACAGCTTTCTTTGTGATTAAAGATCCAGAATTGGCTGCAAAAAGAGTTGCAGATTTTGAAGAACTTAAAGATCAGCTAGTAGAAGTTGTAAGATGAGCAGTTAGAAAAACACTTGCTCAATATGATATACAAGAGATTATGGAAGCAAGGTGAGAATTGTGACAAAAATTTTATGAGGAAGTAACAAATGCTGTAAAAGAATGGTGAGTAGAACTTAAAAATATAGAATTTATGGATATTTCTGATGCTGATGGCTATCAGGTAATTAGAAATTTACTTGAGAAAAAAAGAAAAACTATTGAAACAGAATCAGAAAAAGAGGTAGCTTTAAAAGATAAAGAAAAAGACATAGTAGAAGCTGAAGCTAAAAAAGATGCTGAAATTAAAAGAATTGAAGCTGAAAAAGAAGCTAAACTTGCTCAAATTGAAGCTGATAAACTTACAAGAACACAAGAAGTAGAAAAAGAAAAATTAGTTAGATTACAAGAAGAAGAAGCTAAAAAAGCACTTTATGAAAAACAAAAAGAAACTAAACAAAAAGAATTGGATATTAAATTACTTGAAGAAGAAAAGGAAGCTGAAATACAAAAAGTAAAAGAGATAATAGATGCTGAAAAAGAAAAGGAAATTGAAATTAAAAATGCAGAAGCAAAGGCTAAATCAATAGAACTTGATGCAGAAGCAAAAGCAAGAGCTATGGAACTTGAAGCAGAAGCTAGAAAAAATGCTATTGAAAAAGAATGACTTGCAAAAGCAAAAACTATTGATTATGTGGGTACAGCAGAAGCAAAGAACAAACTTGAAATGGCAAAAGCTTTGAATGCATTTTCAGAAGCTGCACTTAAATATCTTATTGCTGAAATGGAATATAAATATACTTCAAAAGTTGATTTAGAAAAAGCAAAAGCACTTGAAAAGGCTGATATAAAGGTTATTTCAACTGGTCCAAATGGAAATGAAGGTATGAATTCATTTATGGATTTATTTACTTCAAAAGGTGGTGCTAATTTATGATGAATGATAGAAAGTTTCAAAAATACAGTTGGTGAAGAAAAATTTAATGAAATAATTTCAAAAATAAAAGTAAATAAGAAAAAATAAAAAATAAGAAAAAATAAAAAATAGCCCTAGACAATTAAGTTTAGGGTTTTTTATTTAAAAATTTTTTATACATTAAATTTAAACAACATTACATCACCATCTTGAACAATATAATCTTTACCTTCAAGCCTTACTTTTCAAGCTTCTCTTGCTTTGCTCCAACCTCCGTATTCTACTAAATCTTTCCAATTTACTACATCAGCTTTTATAAATCATCTTTCAAAATCTGTATGTATTACACCAGCAGCTTGTGGGGCAGTAGAGCCTTTTTTTATAGTCCAAGCTCTTACTTCTTTTTCACCAGCAGTAAAATAATATTGTAATCATAAAGCATCATAAGCAGTTTTTATAAGATTATCTACACCAGTAGATTTTATTCACATATCTTTTAAAAATTCTTCTCTTTCTTTATCATCAAAGTCTATCATATCTGCTTCAAGTTTTGCACAAATACTTACAACTGGTATTTTTTCATCTTGTATTCAAATAATATCTCTAAGTTCTTGTTCTGATAATTCAAGTTGATCTTCTGATACATTTACAGCATATACAAAAGGTTTGTTTGTAAGTAAATGTAAATCATGTAAAACTTCTTTTTCTTTGTCAGATAAATCCATAGTATACACAAGATTTCCATTTTCCAAATGTTCCTTTACTTTTTCATATATTTTATAAACTTCCATAAGTTTTTTGTCCATTCTAGCTTTTTTTTCAGTGCTTTTCATTTTATTTTCTACACTTTCCAAATCTGCCAAAATAAGTTCAGAATTTATTACTTCTACATCATCTTTTGGGTCTACTTTTCCATTTACATGGTTTATTTCACTATCTTTAAATGCTCTTACAACTTGTAAAATAGCATCAGTTTGTCTAATATTTGCTAAAAATTTATTTCATAAACCTTCTCATTTGCTAGCTCATTTTACAATACCTGCAATATCTGTAAACTCACAAGTTGCAGGAATTACTTTTTGTGCTCAAACAGCTTTTTGAATCTTTTCTAATCTTTCATCTTTTACATTTACTATACCTACATTAGGTTCAATAGTACAGAAAGGAAAATTTTGAGCATCTGCCGAATAAGATTTTGTTAAGGCATTAAACAAAGTACTTTTACCTACATTTGGAAGTCATACTATACCTACTTTCATTTAAAAAAATTATATAATAAAAAAAGACATTTTTAGTCTTTGTATACAATAATGATTTTGTAATAATTTTCTAGTAAAAACTATTTTATTTTTACTGGTGAATAAAACCTTTTAAATTTTTTGACAGAATATACTTCTCAATTTACTTTTATTTCCTTTATAAAAAATCTGTCATTACCATTAAAATTTACAATTATTTCTTTTAAAATACCAGAAACTACCTTTTTTATGCTTCAATCTGGATTTTTAAAGACTCTTATAATATGTTCTCATTCTTTTAATTTGTAATATCATATTCATCTTTGTTTAGTCTTTTTTTCAAAATTTTTTAAATCTTTTTCAGGTGACATTTTTTTGTTTTATTGTATAAATTATTTTTTTAGCTATATTTTTTCTATTTTCAATATTTTTATATTTTTATGACAAGTAGGAAAAATTTGAAAATTTAAATTATACTCACTTTCAAGTGTTTTAGCTTGTTCATTAGTTAACTCAAAGTAGGCAGTGTAAGATATGTTTTTTATTTGTTCTAGTAATTTTCTGTAAAATAAAAGCCCATCTTTTCAAGCAAAAAGGGCAGTAGCTGGCTCTTTTTTTGCTAATTTGTCTAGATTAAAATCTTCTTTAACATATGGTAAGTTTGCACATATTATGTATTTTTTTCACTTTTGAAATTGAAAATTTTCTAATAAATTTGATTTTAAAAAATGTATATTATCTGTATTTTTTAATATATTTTTTGCATTTTGTTTTGCAACTTTTAGAGCTTTTTCTGATATATCTATTGCCCAAGTTTGGTTATTTGTAAGTTTGTTAAGCATTATTGCAATTATTCCACTTCAAGTTCATATATCTAGTATTATATCATCTTTTCAAATATTTTTTAAAGCTTGTAAAACAAGATATTCTGTTTCAGGTCTTGGAATTAGTGTATTTTCATTTACAATAAAGTTTTCATTCATAAATTTGCAATATCACAAAATATATTCAATTGGTATATTTTCTTTTTCATACTTTTCATACATAGATTTTATTTTTTCAAATGTTTTGTTATCTATTTTTTCATCCCAATTTAAGTATACTTGTTCTTTTGTATATCAAAGTATATTTTCCAAAATTAAAAAAAGTATATGTTTATCTTTAAAGTTATTTAGAACATTTTTCAAAATCATAATTGTAAATTATTACTAAACAAGTGAAATGTAAATAAATCAATTGAAAAATAAAGTCTTTTTTTTATTATCTGCCTTGTTTTACTTTTTAACTTTTTTGTTATGAAAAAAATTTCATATTTTATATGATTTATAATATTTTTGCTTGGTGTTTTGTTTTATAAAGAGTATTTTCATAGTTCTTACAGTCCATTTTATTCAGGTCATGAGTATTATTTTTCTATGTTGCATAATCTTTCAAATTGGTGAATAGTATTTTTTTGACTTTTGTTATCTTCTATTCCTGTTTTATATTTGATATTTAATAAAAAATATTCTTGGATTTGATTGTTAAGTTCAATATTTTTTTCTTTAATTTTTTTCTTTCTTGTTATATGAATAGCTAAATGATGAGCTTCTGCTTGATGATTTTTTATGCTTATAATAAATTTTTTAATTTTGTTATCATACTTTTTAACTATTTTTATTTCATCACTTGCTTTGTGAAATATAGTTTTAAAAAAAATTAACTTTAAAAATATAAGTTATAATATTGCTGTAAAATTTGGTTTATGATTTGGTATATTGGCTATAATTTTATATTATCTTACAATAGTTTGATTTATAAATGTTTTGGTATCTTATATAGTATTTTTCTTTCTAATTTGAATAATTTATTATCAAAGAAATTTTTTATATAATTTATTAAATGATTTATTATTAAGTTTAAGAGCTTATTTTGATGAGTTAAAAAATACAAATTTTGTAAAATATATATTTTATGTTATATTTACTTTGATATTTTTCTATATCTTTATTTGATTTCATCATGCCTTTATAGCATATCCTACTGCTTGGGATGCAAATCATGCTTATATGTTTTACCCAAAAGTGATAGCAGAATATGGTGCTTATCCTTGGCATACAGATTTTAGACCTACATTAAGTTTATGGACTCCACTTTTGAGTTGGGTTTATAATTTATGATTTTGGACTTGGTTTAGTAAAGATACTTGGATGATAAGTTTTAATTTTGTTTCAGCAATATTACTTTTGTTTTTTTCTTTTATGCTTATAAATACTTTAATTAAGCTTTTAAATATTTCTAAACCAAAACAAGAGCTTGTTATATGATTATGATATATTTTGATTATCACTTGGTTGACTTCTTGAATGTGAGCTTTTTTGGTTTTTGTGGATAACAAAACAGACTTGGCAGTTTTGATGTATGTTGTTTTGGCATTGTTTATGCTTTTGTATACTTTTTTAAGATGGAAACAAGATAATAAAGAAAACTTAAATGAAGATAAAAAAACTACTATTTTATTTTTAATTTTAGCAGGTGTATTTTTTGCTTTTGCGAACACAATAAAACCAACTGCAACATTTGATTTCTTTGAAGCAGTACTTAGCTATTCTTTTATATATCTTGGTATATTTATTGTATTAGGTGCTATTTTGTTTGTAGCTTGATTTTTAGCTTATTTAAAATTTAGAGGTTTTGATAAAGCTATTTCTAGTAAGTATTCTTTTTCTCTGATGATAAGTGGTTTTGTAGTAGTAATTATTGATTTTATAAAAAATTTTATAAAAGATAAAATAAAACTTTTTTGAGTACTTGCACTTGTAGTTTCATTTATTGTAACTTTAATTTTTACAAAATGAGTTTTTGGATTGGCTCAAATTGTACATTGAGATAAAATAAATAAAGATGTAGCTAAAATAGTAGAATGATTCATAGCTTGATGATGATTGCCAGTTAAATGAGTAGATACTCTTACTTGAAGTTTGTATTCTTGATTAAAAAAAGAGATAGGTTCTTCTTATAATGAAGATAATACAAGATATGTATGATATGGTAAGATGAATTTTTGAGATACTTGGTGGTCTTTTTTAGTTCCAGATAAATATAAAACTACTTATTGTTTAACTTTAAATAAAAATGTAAATTGTAAAAATAAAATTTTGCTTACAGATAAAAATAATAAATTATCTTGAAAATACTTGAATGATCTTGTAATAAAAATATTTGATAATATGGATAAAAAATTGTTTATTAAATTAGTAAATGATTTTGTAGATAACATAAAAAAAACTTGAAAACTTAAACAATATGCTCTAAGTTTTAAAATTGATACAAATCAGCCTAATTTTAAAATAGAAAAAGAGTTGAGAGAAAAAATATTAAAAGAAAATGAAAAAAATTTATTATTGAAAATAAAGGTAAATTTAGTTGTTTGAAACTTAAACTTTTTAAAAGATATACCTTTTTTAAATGTACCAGAAAATATTAAATTATTAGAAAAATATAATAAATGATTTAAAGTTCAAGAAGTTGCCATACCTTATAGAAAACTTATTCCTTTTAATGTAGTATTTAATCGGTCTTTGCAAAATACTTCTTCTTATTATACAGATATAGGTATTATTTGGATTTTACTTGTTTTTATAGTAATTTTTGCATTGTTTACTGGATTGTATACTTTATTAAAATTTTACTTTAATATACTAAAACAAAAAAAAGTATTAAAAGAATTAAAATCTGAAATTGAAAAACAAGAGAAAAAAATGAAATATGCAGAATGATCTTATATTGGAATTTTGGAGCAAAAAATAAGAGAACTTGAAACAAAATTGGAAGATGAAAAAAATGTTTTGAAAGAATATGAAAAAGAATATTATGTATGAAAAATGATGTTTGCTTTTGCTAGTTCTACATTGGTATGATGGACAATTTGGCTTTTTGTAGCAGAATGAATAGTTTGGTATAATATTTGATGAATAATATGGTTAATAATTACAACATTGATTTTTGCTTGAAAAATAAAAGATAAATGATTTTTGATATATGTTTTAATGATCTTATCCTTTTTTGGAATATTTTTAAATTTATTTAGATTGTCAAGTCAAGGAGGTGGAAAAATATTTAATTATTATAGATTTTCTGTATGAATAGAAAACAAATATGTAAAGCTTGATAAATGATGATACAAACTTTCTACTGGATATAAGATACCTTATGTAAAAGATGATATATTTAATATGCAGTTTTCAAATTATAAAAAAGCTATAAAAGCTTTTAACAATAGAACTAAACAAGAATGATGAATTATTTGATGAACTTATATGAGGTATTTTATAAAAAATCAAAACAGAATAAAAGATGACCAATTTTTGATGTATTTATGGAAACTTGGTTCAGATGATAATATAGAAAAATTTTATGCTAGATTGAAAGATCAATGAATAAAAGATATTGTTTTGGATCCAAATATTGCATCTGTTGTAATGGGAACTTGAAATATATCACTTTGGTATAGATATTTTTGAAAAGTAGATAAAAATGGTGAATTTATAGAAAAATGAGTTTTTCCTCACTTTGTAGATTTAGCAGAAAAGTGATATTTAGAGTACAAAAGTTCAAATAATTTAGCTATAAAATATGCACTTATTTATAAGGCAAAAGATTTACAAAAAATACTTTGATTAAAGGATGAAAAACAAGCTCTTTATGCAAAATATTTACTTATAGCTTTACCTTATATTATAAGGAATATAGGATATGAAAATAGAAAATTGGCAGATCATATGTGAAGTACTTGAATAACTTTTTTTGTAAAAATATTACAATATAGAGCTAAAAATGATAAATTATGATTTTTACAAGATATGATGGACTTAAATGGTATATATAGACCTTTTGGAGATTTTATGAATAAAGTAAATTCTTGAAAGCTAGAAGATTTATCTTATCTTGAACAGATAACTTACTTTAATTATATTTCTATTCAAAAAGTTTTGAATAATAAAAATGCTATGGACCAAATATCAAAACAATTTCTATATAATTCTATAAAATGATGAAATAAAATTGTGTTTGTAGAAGTTAAATAGATTGAAAAAATATTATTTGTGTGTATTATGTTTTATAATTTAGTTTTTAAATAAAAATATATGTTTACTAAATTGGAGTCAATTAAAAAAAAATATGAGGAATTACAACAAAAACTTTATTCACCAGAGGTTAGCTCAAACATAGAAGAAACTATAAAAATTTCAAAAGAATTAAATTCTTTGGAAGAAGTATACAATTTGTATATCAAATGGAAACAAGCAGAAAATGAAATTAAAGAGGCAAAAGAACTTTTGGAAGAAGATGATGATGAAGAAACAAGACAAATAGCAAAAGAACAATTGCAACAAGCACAAAAAGATAAAGAAGAACTTGAAGCAAAATTGAAAATAGCACTTTTACCAAAAGACCCAAATGATGATAAAAATATTTATATGGAAATAAGACCTGCTGCTGGTGGTGATGAATCAGCTCTTTTTGCAGAAGAAATGATGAGAGCATATATGAGATATGCTGAAAATAAATGATGGAAGGTGAGTATTGAAGAATTGCAAAATAATGATATTGGATGAATAAAATTTGTAATGTTGAAAATTGCAGGTGATAAAGTATATTCAAAACTTAAATATGAAAGTGGAGTTCATAGAGTTCAAAGAATCCCAAAAACAGAATCTCAATGAAGGGTTCATACATCTACAATCACAGTAGCAGTAATGCCAGAAGTAGATGAAGTAGTAGATTATCCAATAGATGAAAAAGATATAGAAATAGATTTTTATGCTGCTAGTTCTGCTGGTTGACAGCATGCAAATAGAAATAAAACATGAGTTAGATTACATCATAAGCCTACATGAGTTATAGTTTCTGTTTCAGATAGTAGAAGTCAGCTACAAAATAAAGAAAAAGCTTATAATGTTTTAAAAGCAAGGCTTTTGCAAATAGAACAAGAAAAACAGGCAGAACAGGAAAGACAGAAAAGACTTTATCAAGTATGAACTGGTGATAGAAGTGAAAAAATAAGAACATACAATTTTCCACAAGATAGAGTAACAGATCATAGAATAAAAAAGTCTTATTCAAATATTTCTGCAATTATGGATGGTGAGATAGATCAAATAATAAATGATTTATCAGTAGAGGATCAAGCACAACTTATGCAAGAAAGTATGCAAAATTAGAAAGCTCTGAAAAAAGAGCTTTTTTTTGACAAATTTTTAGTTTTTTTTATAATGTAATTATATATTTATAATATAACTTGACTAAATGAAAAAAATAAATGTTTTTTATAGATTTAATGAAAATCTTGGTTTTGATTCAAATTCTAATGAGAAAGAGAAAAAATTAAAATTAAATTCAAAAGATATAGAGCAAGCAAAAGAGTATTTGAGTTGAAAAAAAATAAGTTCTATAAAAGAAGCTAAAAATGTTTTAAAATTAGCAGATAAGTTTCAGGATACAGAACAAGGTATAAGATTGGTAAATAAAAATTATCATGATAAAAATTATCATATTTATATTGATCCTTTGGAAGGATTAGATGATTGGCCTAAATTAGATGATGGGGATAATTTATGAAAAAATAGTATTTTTTTATCCTATGAAGATGTTGTAGCTCAACTTGATGAAATGGCATTGTCTTATTTATCATCTAAGAAAGAACAATTAAGTAATGAAGATAGAGAATATGTAGAAGCTCATATTAGTGATTTTGAGACTAGAAATACTAAAATAGAACATTTATTATCAGTAATTAAAGGAGATTTAAATAAATTACATGAATGAATATCATGAGTAGTAAAGGATAATTTTTATATGAAATTAAAAGATATTATTGAAGAATGAAAATTTCCTATAAAATTTACTTATCTTAAAGAAGTAAATTCTGAAAAAGTAGATCCTATTTTTTGATGAATGCAAGCAAATAGAAAAAATATAAGATGAGATTTAGATAAAAATAATGATGGAACATATATGATAGAAGAAAAAATTATTATAAATAATGTAAATGATTTAAAAAATATTCCTAATGAAGCAAAGATTTCTTTTTTCTTAAAATTAGTAAATGCTGATAGTTGAGATGCTTTCTGACCTTTTAAAAATGCTTTCTTAACATTAGGATTAAAACCAAAGGATGTGGACGAACTTATAAATGAAGTTTTAAATGATACTAATAAAGAAAATAAAGAAGTACAAAAAGAGTGGTCTGATTTTACCAAATCTTTTTCATTTCCTGAATATAGAGAATTATTTAAAGATAGTTGATATAATCCAGATTTATTAGCATTATATGGTGTTTTTCTAGTTGAAGGTACACTTCAAGATGATTTAACAGAAGATGAAAGACAGAAGCTTAAAGAATTATCTGATAAAATGGGAAATTTAAAGGTAGAAAAAGTTTATTGTCATGAACCAGCTACTAGAGATGGTAAATG
>Ga0256833_1003892_pt1 | contig 10133 bp, 12 predicted proteins | sample 356284metaG_FD_190535 | JGI IMG/M metagenome (GOLD analysis project Ga0256833, IMG submission 190535) | Hydrothermal vent microbial communities from Mid Atlantic Ridge, Atlantic Ocean - 356-284 | ecosystem: Environmental > Aquatic > Marine > Hydrothermal vents | place: Atlantic Ocean: Mid...
CTTTTTGTTGAATAATTTCTTGCATTTTTTGAATAACAGATAGAGGAGGGGATAGGTCGGGATTTCCTATACCCAAATTGATTACGGGTTTTCCTTGGGCTTGTAATCGCTTTATTTCCGCAAGTTTTTTTGAGAAATAATATTCTTTGATATGTTGTAGTCTATCGGCTTCTTTCATTATTTCATATTTTGATATTCACCCAAAATTTTGAGTTCGTTCGTGTATTTTTTTATTTGTTCCAATGCTCGATAATAGCTTTCTTTTTTTTCAATCAAAACATCAACAAAAAAAGCATATTCCCAAGGTTTGTCTATGATGGGTAATGATTGTATCTTGCTCATATTCAGATTATTGTTTGCAAATATTTGTAAGACTTTTAATAAACTTCCGGTTTCATCCGTCAAGGTGAATTTTAGAGATGATTTATTGAAGTTGTCCGGTGTTTTTCCGTTTTTTTTATCCACAATCACAAAGCGAGTTGCATTGATTTTATTGGTTTGAATACTTTCGGCGATGATATTCAGTTGATAAATTCTTGCCGCTTCATATCCCGCAATGGCAGCAATTCCTTCGAGTTGTTTTTGCCGGATGATTTTTGCCATTTCCGCCGTATCTTTTTCTTCGACCAATTTGATATGCGGATATTGTCTTAAAAATTTACGGCATTGCAACAACGCCATCGGATGACTCCAAACTTCCCGTATATTTTCGATGCTTTGTCCGGGTAATGCCATCAAATGATGTTGAATGGGCAAATAATACTCGCCTGTGATATATAATTTGTATTCGTCTATCAATGCATAATTGGGCAAAATGGCGCCTGCTATTGTATTTTCAATCGCCATTAGTCCTTTGTCTATCCGATTTTGATGTAACAAAATCGGTATTTCATTAAAATCCATACATTCGGCATATTCTTGCCCTTCACCGAATACGTTTTTTGCTACTTCATAATGGAACGAACCTATTGTTCCTTGTATTCCTATTTTCATTGGCATAAATTTTATAATTAAAAAAGCCCCGAATTTACGGGGCTTATTAAAATTATTATTTAAAAATTTACATACTAAGCCCCTTCTTTTATGTAAAAATAAAAGTAAAAGAAGAAGCTAAAATATGATTGATGTAACATTTTCTTTTGGTTTTATAGGGCAAATATATAAATAATTTTTAGAAATTTTGGTTTATTTTAAAGAATTATTTATCAATTCGAATGATTGTTTGGCGATTTCCAATTCTTCATTCGTGGGAATGACATAAATTTTAACTTTGGAATCTTTATGATGAATTTCTCCGTTAAAGTTTTTTGGTTTTTGGTTTTTTTCATCATTTATTTTTATTCCGAAGAATTCCATATTATCGCATACCGACTTTCTAACAATTATGGAGTTTTCACCGATTCCCGCAGTAAAGACCAAAGCATCCAATCCGTTCATTTTAGCAGTAAAATCACCGATATATTTTTTGATGGCTTGTGCATACATTTTTAAAGCCGTTTGTGCTTTACTATTTCCTTCATTTGCTTGATTTTCAATATCCCGTAAATCGTTACTGCCGGCGAGTGCTAACATTCCACTTTTTTTGTTTAATAGATTTTTGATGTCTGCTAATTTATAATTCATTTGTTCTGCCAAATAAAAAATTACGGATTGGTCTATATCTCCGCTTCGCGTTCCCATAATTAGTCCGTTCATTGGTCCGAAGCCCATAGAAGTATCCAAACTCTTTCCGTTAAGCACAGCAGTTGCACTGGCACCGTTTCCCAAATGCAATGTAATCAGTTTTGAGTGCTTTTTGGATAATTTTTCAATAGCTTTTTCGGATACATATTTATGACTGATGCCGTGAAATCCGTATTTTCTGATACCTTCTTTATAGAATTTTTCAGGAATGGCATATTTATGATTTTCCAAAGGGATACTTTGATGAAAAGCTGTGTCAAAAATACCTATTTGCGTAGCATTTGGAAAAATCTTTTCGGCTGTTTCTATTCCCGTAAGATTAGCCGGGTTATGTAATGGTGCCAAAGGGAAAAGCTCTCTTATTTTTTCTTTAACTTCTTTTGAAATAATTACCGGTTGAACAAATTTGTTCCCCCCGTGAACTATGCGATGTCCAATGATTTTGATATCTTTTTTGGATTGAATCAGATTATTTTTTTTATCCAGTAGATAATTGGTAATCAATTCCAAAGCTTGTTGATGATTTTTAATCTTTTGTTCAACAGAAATTTTTTCGGCGGTGAATCTACTTTTTTCTTCCCCGATTCTTTCGACCAAGCCTTTGCTCAACACTTTTTGTTCGGGCATTTCGAACAATTGAAATTTTAACGAAGAACTTCCGGAATTTAATACCAATACTTTCATTTTATATTATTTTATCACTGCAAAGATAATTCAATAATCAAGCGATAAAACTGATATTTGATTTATAAATTTAAAACCTTTTAAAAATATTTTTTTAATTGATTGATAGTTTGTAGTGTTTTGTTTTTAAGTAGTTTAACAGTTGATTTAAATTTTTTTTCTTTAAAGTAAGTGATAATTAATTTGTTATAATATTAATAAGCTTCCAGTGATTTGTATATATTAATATAATGTTTATTTAGGAATTTCATTCCATATTTCAATATCATCAATCCATTGATATTTCGGATTTGCATCTCCATATATTTGAGTTAGAATAATAAAATCTATCGGTTTAGAATTACGGGTAGTCGGTCCATAATGGTCCCCTATTATTTCTCCATTTACTTTCCATAATGCTCTTCCATCATTTCCTTCACTCCAATGCCAATAAAATTCTGTTTCAAACCATTCATTGATAGGTACAGGAATGTTTTTATTGTCAATCTCCCAGATGGGATGTTCAGGGTTTCTATCTCCTTGCCAGTGCCAATAAGGATGTCCGTTTAAATCAGTGTAGATAAAAGCAATTAGTCTAAAACCTGTTCCGGTGCCATTCCCTAAATCATAGTCTTTTGTTTTATATTCGAAAAAAGTACGCCACATACCCGGTTGAACCAAACTTGCACTATCCATTTTAATCCAATATTTGATATATAAATCTTTTGTACCTTCTGTTATTTCTAAAATTTCATATGGACACTGAGTATCATCCTGAAATTCATAGTTTTCCCTTTGAAAAAGCACAGTTGTAGAATCTCCATTGTGTCCTATAACTCGTTGAAGTTTAGTAAATATTGCTTGATGATTATCATCAGAAATATAGTGTAAACCACAATTGTTTGAACCCAAGATATTTATTGGCCAACTAAAACCGGTTTCATTATCAGTACCTTTGATGTACCTATAATCTTCTCTGTCTATATAAGCTGTATTATCTATATAAACTCCGTTTTCAAAACCAGACTTAAATAATAATTTTGTTTCTGTTGAAATTTTATCCGGAGATATCTTTTGGCAAGAATTACTCAATAGAATAAATGCAATTATTGTAATTATTAAGTTGTTTCTCATGTTTAAGGATTGTTGTAAAATACTTATTTGGGGACTTTTAAGCACTTGATTTTGAGTTTATACTAAACTTGGTTTAAAGGAAAAGCCTTTTTTTAAACCAAATCCGCAATTCCGTGTGAATTTTTTATTAGCATGGTTATTGAATAATTATTGTTTTTATAGTGTTACCTTTTTCTGTTGTGATTTTTAAATAATATAATCCGTTATTTAAAGTGGTTGTATTAATTGAAGTTATATTTGAATTCAAAACTTGTAAAGTTTTAATTTCTTGCCCTATGGTATTATAAATTATAACTTTTTTAATTATATTTTGACTTTTTATTTTTATATAATCGTTAGCCGGGTTAGGGTAAATGATTATATTATTTGAATTCATACCTTGTATTAACGAAGGAGCATCTACTTCAGCAAAAAAACTATAAGCAACATTGGAGTTAGCAACAGGATCCGTTCCAAAGTCCGATTTAAAACAAATTTTATTACCATTTGGTGAAGCAACAGCCATAGCAGCTTGTGCATAACTCATGGCACTACTGAAATGATGTCCAAAATGTTCTACAATACCGGAATTATCTAACTTGATAGCAATAATTTGTGCGGATTGAGCAGTTTCACTTATTGTAACATAAGCCCAACCCGGTCTATTAATATTTCTACAGGAAATATGTCCGGTTACACCAATATCTGAATGCGTATTTAATACAGTAGAACCTGTTCCATTCAATTTGTGCATATAAATTGTTCCCCCTCCATATTCTCCATAAAATTGTACATAAACTTCATCTCCATCAATAGCATATCCCAGATCTCCATGATTGCCGTAGGGTACAATACGATTTTGAAAACTCATATCTGATCTATTGTAAACTTCAATACCATAATGATTAAAACCACCTTGATCAAGATAATAGTTGTTTGTTTGATTTAATGCATTATTCCAATTGATAATAACATAATTTCCAGATTGGGAAATAGATACCCAGTCAATATAATCAGGAAAGGAAAATTCTCCATTACCCCAAGCTCCAACAAAAGTTTCTGTATGGTCTATTTGTAGTGTTTGTAGATTAAAAATAATAACATCTAAATCTCCATTTGTTTTTTTACCTACCAAAGCAACATAATTGTCTGTCTTATCTATATTTCCTTCTCCAGGACCTAATTTTATAACTTCATAGCCCGGTATATTGGCTACAATTTGTGTAGTATTTGTAGAGACAGTATACTTTTTTATATCTCCGTTTTCTCTAAAACTCCATATTAAATCAGGATTTATATTAGACCAATAGCTTGGATACATACTTGACAATTGATGTATTTCTTGGTAAGTATTGGCATCATAAACTTTCCAAGAAGCAATTTTATATTTTGTTTGATCTGCGTTCCAAACTTGGGTTTTAGCATATTCGTGAGTTGGATACCAAATTTGCGGGTCTCCATTTCCATCTATATAGTTAATGGCTTCTGTTACTCTTGTAATTTTTATGGGATTGGAAACAGAATTATCTATGACGCTTTCTCCATAATTTGGTAATGCAGGTGTTGGAGGAGGAGCAATGCTTTGGTATTGCATATCATTGGGAAACTGCTGTGCGCTTACCGGTAGTAATAAATAAATGGTAAGGATACTTATTAATGTTATTTTGATTTTTTTCATTATAGATGAAGTTTGTTAAATATTTTTTTATAATTTTTTTATTTTTATTTGTAAATGGTTTTTAATTGTTTGAAAATATATATAGTTTGTGGATTTTAAAGCATTTAACTTTCAGTTAATCAATATTTTTTGTTTAAAGATACAAACTTTTGGTTAAATACCAAAACTGTAATTATTTATATTTTTTGTTTGTATGCATTGATAAAAAATATTTTCTTCAATAGATAATAAGGTTCATTTAAAAACGTATACCAAAACTAAAGCCGTAAGAATCTACATCCAATGAACTAGGTATTTCATTTTCATACCCAATTAATTTATTAGAATCTTTTAAATAATAGTAATTTTGTTCTAAGAACAAATTAAAAAGATATAAAACAGCATCCGTTTTATATATAGGAAAAGCAATACCTATCTTTGTATTTACTCCATTAGTAAACTTCTTTTTATCAAAAGTGAAATTATTACCTAATTCAATATATATATTATGGTAATTGTCATTAACATAATAGTATTTCATATTACCTCCCAATCTAAAATGAGAAAATTTTTATTTGGTATCACTATAAAAACCTGAAATAGCCCCCAGTGATAATCTTTTAAAAATTAAATAATTGTAACTGAAATTTATACCCAAATTATTTAATAAAATACCTTTGTCATGAATGTCAATGGAATAACCAATATTATTTGAGTCATGAAATAAATATCTTTTACTTTGAGGTGCAGAAAAATCTAATTTAACTTCGAAATAAGATTTTTTTGACTATACGAAATAAAACTGTTGATAATAAATAATAAATAAATAAATTGTTTTTTCATTCTATATTTGTTTTTCAGTCACTACTGTCCGATAAAACTTTTTTTCTATTTAAACAATGTCTCGAAATTTTAAGGGTATTATAAAATACCCTTAACTAAAGACATCATTTCCTTTTGCAAATAACGGTTTGAATATAGTGCGTTTGGCATTTCAAAGCTCCAAATTTTCGGTTTTGCACTATGTTTTTTTATTGCTATCATATTGAATTTTAGAACTATCTGCCAAATGCACTATATTTTTTGTTAGCACCAGTTTTTTTAATCTGTCCAGTTTTCCATTGTCCCATCATCATTAAACCAAATCTCGATAAATACTTTTTCCTCTATTGGTTTTCCTTTCCGTTTTATAATGTCAAATTGCAATTTAGACAGTGCTTTTTTTATGGATTTCACACAAAAATTGTACTCTCTTTTAGTGTCCCAATATTCTTCAATCTGCTCCTCGGTTTGATAATCTGTCATTAACACATCACTTATTTTTCCATTTTTCCCAATCACGATTGTATATCTTTCTCCGCAATCAAATTTGTCCAATTTTGTCCATTTATAATTCTTAATATGGTTAAATAAAATGTTGCTGATAGAATCTCTATCCATTCTATCTATTCCGTTTTCTGAATCTACATAGTTTTCTTCGTTACTAATCTCAATTATTTTTCCATTTTCGATTTTTATCACTGTCTCATAGAGAAAAATTCTTTCGAACACTCCATCCCAACGTAGGATTTTGTTTGCTTTAGATTTTTCTGGAAAACTAATATTTCCACTATACCAGTTTATAAAAACTTTGTCGGATTTGACTTTATCTCCAAATATTTTTTTTATGTAGTTATTTGGTTTTTGATTTTTGTTTTCGAGAGAGTGGCAATCAATTATTGCACTTACAAATAAACTGTCATTTTCTATTTTGTAAATGGCTTGATAACCTCTCCAACAGTCCATAAAAGTCCCTAACTGACCATTAATTGAGTTTCTGAAACTCAAATCAAATAATCTTCCATTATCATCTTTCCGAGTTTGTAGATATTTTTCGACCAATAAGTTGTATGTCGGAATTGTGTCACTCTTGTAAATAATATAATCAGGAACTTGAGGACTTGCAATTAAATCGGTCAAGATTAAGATTGTAAAAATTGCTGTTAAAGTACATTTCATATTTCCGTTATTTAATAGTGCCTAACGGTTTAAATATGCGTAGTTGCGGACTTTAAAGCACTTCCTTTTCGGTCTATCATTGCATTTTGTTCAAAGATACAAACTTTTGGTTAAGCGACTAAACCGCAATTACGTATATTTTTTGTTAGGCAATGTTTTTTTTAATTCAAATAAGTTTTTTATGATAAAATCTGGTTTTATTAATGTTTTATTAACTTTTTCATCTCTATTAACCCAAACAGATGTTAGATTTAAGATATTAGCATATTTAATTTCAGAATTTATGTTATCACCTATTACTATAAAATTTTTTAGGGGGATCTCCTTGTGGTTATTGATAATTAATTTAAAATAGTGAAGTTTAGATACTCTTTTACTCAAATTTGGATTATCTATATAAATTTCATTAAAATATTTTTTGATTTTTAATCTTGAAATTTTACTTAACTGTAATTTTTTATATCCTGTTGTAACTATATATTTATAGCCTGCTATTTTATTTAATATTTTTATATCCTGAAAAGGATAAATTTTTTTATTTAATTGAAGTTTAGCATAAGCATTACTCATAGCCTCAATATATTTATTGTCTAATTTGTATTTTTCAATTAGTTCGTCAAAAGGAAATTTCCAACAATCATTATATATTTGTTTTATTTCATCATTAGAATAAAGTTTTTCGATACGATTTAAATTATTTAGGGCAATAAATATTGGAATGCCTACTGAATTGGGAATAGAGGATATAGGGTATAAAGTGTCATCTAAATCAAAAATATATACATACATAGAGTTTGTTTTAATTTTTAAACATTGGAGATTGAAACCATAAGAGCCAATCTTTTGGATATTTTTTTATATCATTTTTAAGTAAATAATAATACTCTTCTATAGTATTTATTTCTCTAATTTTAATTTGAAATCTATAATTACATCGTCTCATTGTAATATAATATTTACAAAATTCTTTATTGTCTTTTATAATATTAAATAATCCATTATTTGAATAACAATTTAATTTATTCAAATTAAATTCTATATAATTTTTACTTTTAAACCTTACATCGCCAAATATAGCAATATTCTTACTTGTTTTTAAATTTTTTAAAAATTTGATAATGTTTTTTTTCTTTGAAATATTAATATGATTATGGTAAGAAGTATGACATTGAGAGTTTAATTTGTTAATGAAATTAGAAAATATTTTGTTTTTAACAAATGAGAAAGTTGTTAATAATTTAATTTCTTTGTTATACGTTTCTTTTGTTAAATATGTAAATAACATAAATTGAAAAAAGTGAGACATTGCAAAAATGTTTTTATTTTTGTTTGAGATTTTTTTAAATATATCAATTGATTTTTTTTCCAAGAAAAACATTTTAATTATATTTTTTTCTGACATATATGGTATTTTTAATGTAATAAAAATATGATAAAATAAATTTTGTACATATCCTAAATAAATACTTTTAATTTCTTTTTTATCACTAATATTTAGTCCTTTAGATAGCCTTTTTTTATTTCATTAGATGATTTTAAGTAAAAAAAATTAATACCAACCGCAATGACCTTAGAAAATAATAAAATTATTTTATTACTAATAAAATGACCTTAGAAAATAATAAAATTATTTTATTACTAATAAAAGGAAGTAATTTATATATTTGAGATATTATAATAGTAAAATAGGCTATTGACCCTAATTTTTCAAATTGTGTATATGCTGTTTTATTCATAGTTTTTATCAATTAATTTTCTCCATTTTTCTAAAAGATAATTATTCGGTTTTTGTCCCCTTCTTTTCATGATTAATTCCATTTCATTTTTAAATTCAAAGTAACTATAAAATTTTCCTTTTTTAAATTTAGTAAAAGGAGGAAAGTATCCTGAAATATTGGGTAATGTCAGTATTGTAGAGGCATAATCAATAAATGTTCCTGGATTAATTGTAATACCACTACCTAACCTAACAAAGTCACAAATAACCGATACAAACTTTATCATACCTGTTTCTACAATTTGATTTCTAAATTGTATTTTAATGGGAGAATAGTTAATATTTAGATTGGTTGTGTTTGTATAACCTGCAATGTTACACCAATCTCCAATATAAGAAAATAATAACGCAGATTCATGACTCTTGTTTGAAAAATTTCCCATTATGCTATTTGATATTTCACCCGAAATTTTACATGTATTACCAATCGATGAGTTTGAAATTCTTACATTTATAAGTTCAGAATTATCTCCAATAAATAATGGACCTTCTAAATATGAAAAGGGTTTTATTTTAACATTATTTCCTAAAATAATTGGTCCTTTTTTTTGAATTAAAAATAACACCATTAAACATTTTTTCATGAGATAATTCTTTTTTAAGATTAAAGAAATATACTTCTTCTTGATTATTATATCTAGTTAATAACCCTTTGTTTAGTAATATTTTAAAATCAAGGTTAATCTGTTTTGACAAATTTTCTACAATTTCCCATGGAGTTCCAACTTTTTCTTTCTTATTAGTTAATTTTTCTCTTTGAAAAGAATTAATTATTCCAGTCCTGATTAGTTTTGTTTTTTTTCGATAATAATTTTTTTTCATATTTCCGTTATTTAATATTGCCTAACGGTTTAAATATGGTGCGTTTGGCATTTCAAAGCTCCAAATTTTCGGTTTTGCACTATGTTTTTTTATTGCTATCATCTTTATTTTTAGCACTTTCTGCCAAATGCACTATATTTTTTGTTGTGAGCCGTTTTTCGTCATTCGTAAATTTCAAATTCTTGAATTATCTTTTTATTATACGCTTTCCATCCTCCTCGAAAATCCCTCGATGAGATGCGTATAAATTCTTCCATTCTTTCAGAATTTAATTGTTCCAATAATTTTTCATAATCGCCGTCATATTTAATACAATATCCTGAATAGAATGTCGCTTCTTCGTTTTTATGATATATGAAATTAGGTTTTTTATTCATCGGCGAAAAGAGTATTTTATTTCCAAAACTCGTGTCAAGTCCT
>Ga0256833_1003893_pt1 | contig 10133 bp, 5 predicted proteins | sample 356284metaG_FD_190535 | JGI IMG/M metagenome (GOLD analysis project Ga0256833, IMG submission 190535) | Hydrothermal vent microbial communities from Mid Atlantic Ridge, Atlantic Ocean - 356-284 | ecosystem: Environmental > Aquatic > Marine > Hydrothermal vents | place: Atlantic Ocean: Mid...
TATAAATCTTCAGAATCAAACCGTTTTAAAAAGTTTTGATCCCGGTAAAAATGATGGCGTTATTATTAAAGAATTTAATCATATCACTGTAGACAATGATTTGCTTATTGAACTCGTCCCAAACAAGGAAAACCCGACTATTGATAATGCGCCCATTATTAACAGTATTGAAATTATTCGTGAAGATAGGCAAAAATTATCCGATGCGGAAGAAATGGTAAATTTGCCCGCAAGCAAACTAAACCGATTGCTTAACACAGCCAATAAACAACTGAATGCAGGAAACGAAAAGGAAGCCTTGCGATTATATCATCGTGCTTTTCGCAACACAACATTACAAGCAATAAAGATGAAAGCGCTAAGAGGGATGATTAAAATCGGTAGTACCTCTTCTCTGCCCGTTATTTCCGACGACATCCGACATCAAGATCTTATTTTCTGGAATTATGAAAAACCGTCTTCGGATTATATTGACCAATTGTTACGGGTATATGTAGCCATTGCCGAAAATATGATCGATACAAAACCGCAAAAGGCAAAATTAATGTTACAATATGCCGAAAAGCGTGTAACGGATTTCGGATTGCAGGATAAAATTGCCGTCGACCTACTAAACCTTGGCGATGATCGGCAGCAAACGATTATTAATGATGATAATTTGAAACAGGGTATTCATTACGATTATTTTACAGGAAGCTTTACTTCCGTTGACGCTTTAGATAACGCTCGCCCCAATAAATCCGGTACAATCAACACTTTTACTCTAAAAAAAGCACCCGGCGTTAATCAATACGGATATGCTTTTCGCGGATTTATAAAAATACCGTATGATGGATATTATATTTTTTATGTGGTCTCGAACGACGGAGCAAAGTTGTATATAGACGGTAGAGAACTTGTCGATAACGACGGCGCTCATGCTGCAAAAGAAGAATCCGGCGGAGTTACGCTACGTAAAGGAATTTACCCCATTGAGCTTAAATATTTTCAGATGGGCGGCGGCCAAGCGCTTAAAGTAAGCTGGCAGGGACCCGGATTTTCGAAAAGAGAAATCACAGATAAAAATGTTTTTATAAAAGCGAATAAATAAAAAAATAATCTCTATATTATTAATGCGCACAAAATATGATTCATTAAACATCGTTATTCTGTTCCGATAGTAACCGCCCCGACTTCCGCTCGGGAAATAACCATAAGGTTCTTTGTAAAAATACGGTCATTTCCCAGTAAATCGTAGAGAGTGACCGTTTTATCATTTTTCTATACCAATAATAACTGTTTGCTATCAATATGTAGTCCTAAAACTAATAATTCTTCCGATTTATCGGTTCTCAATAGACATCGAATAGGGCGTATCGCTTTTGTTCACGCCTCTTTTATAGTTCGGTCGATCGGACATCTGAAATGTTAAATTACCCCCATTGATTATATCTTTATGACGAATATAACTTTTATCCAATTTTTTCCCATTTAATTTTGCCGTTTTGATATAAATATTTTTGTCGGAATTATTTTCAGCTATTATTTCAAAGCTCTTTCCGTTCTCCAAATCCATCGTAATTTTATTAAATAATGGTGATCCGATTACATATTGGTTGCTGCCCGGACAAACCGGATAAAATCCCATGGCGCTGAAAACGTACCAGGCCGATGTTTGCCCGTTATCTTCATCTCCGCAGTAACCATCCGGCGTCGGACTGTATAGTTTATTCATCACTTTTCTTACCCATTTTTGCGTTTTCCACGGAGCGCCGGCATAATTATACAAATAAATCATATGCTGAATCGGTTGATTTCCATGGGCATAATTTCCCATATTGATAACTTGCATCTCTATTATTTCATGAATAGGAAATCCGTAATATGAACAATCGTAATGCGGCGGCATGGTAAATATGGTATCCAATTTTTGTAAAAATTTATCTTTTCCGCCCATTAATTTGATCAATCCATCGACATCTTGAAACACGGACCATGTATAATGCAGACTGTTGCCTTCGGTAAAAGCGTCGCCCCATTTTAACGGATTAAAGGGCTTTTGAAAAGATCCGTCTTTATTTCTGCCGCGCATCCAGCCGCTCTCTCTATCAAAAACATTTATATAGTTGCCAGCGCGTTTTTTATACAATTCTATCTCCTTTCGCGGCCTTCCTAATTTCTCGGATAGACGCCAAATGCAAAAATCATCATAGGCGTACTCAAGCGTACGAGCCGTATTTTCGTTTATTTTCACATCGTAAGGGATATATCCCAATTCGTTATAATAATTTACTCCCTTTCGACCGACGGAAGAAATATCGGGATTGGCGTTGTTGCTGTTTTTTACGATTGCTTCATATAAGGTTTTAATATCGTATCCGCGTATACCTTTTAAATAGGAGTCGGCAATTATAGAAGCTGAATTGGATCCTATCATACAATCTCTATGTCCCGGACTGGCCCATTCCGGCAGCCATCCGCTTTCCTTGTATGTATTCACCAATCCTTGCATGATTCGGCTGTTTAATTCAGGATACATTATAGTAAAAAAAGGAAATACCGCACGAAATGTATCCCAAAAGCCATTATCCGTGAACAGATAGCCATTTTCTATTTTTCCGTTATAAGGGCTGTAATGAACAATTTTACCCCCATTATCTATTTCATAAAATTTCCTTGGAAATAGTAACGTATGATATAACGCCGAATAAAAGGTTCGCATTTGTTCTAAAGATCCGCCGAATACCCTGATTTTCGATAATTCTTTATTCCAGATGTTTTTACCTTCGTTTTTTATAGCATTGAAGTCTTTTTTGCCGATTTCATGCCGAAGATTTTGTTCCGCTTGTTCGTAACTTATAAAAGACGACGCAATTTTAGCTTCTATTTTTTCGCCTTTTTTTGTCTTGAAAGCAAGTATGGCGCCTACATGATCTCCTATGCTTATATTACTGTTTTTATTTAATTTATCATTATTCCATGTATAAATTTCATCAAACTCTTTATCAAATTTTATTACAAAATAGTTATGAAAATTTTCCGGCGTTCCACCATGATTATTCCGGCAATAGCCGATAATTTTTCGTTCCTCTGGAATAATCTTTACTTTAGATCCTTTGTCAAACGCATCAATAATAATATAGGAACTATCGCTTTTCGGAAAGGTAAAACGAAAATATACCGATCTTTCCGTCGGCGTAAATTCAGTAGTTACATCAAAATCGGCCAGATATACACTGTAATAATAAGGCGTTACGCTTTCCGCTTTATGAGAAAACCATGATGCTCTGTCTTCTTCATTGAAAACCAGCTTTCCTGTTACAGGCATTAAGGAAAAGGCGGCATAATCGTTTATCCAGGGACTGGGCTGGTGCGTCTGTTTAAAGCCGACAATTTTGTGAGCGTCATAAGTATAGCACCAACCGTCATTCATTTTTCCTGTTTGCGGCGTCCAAAAATTCATTCCCCAAGGCCGCGCAATGGCCGGGTATGTATTTCCGGCGGAAAGGGAATACTCAGAATCGGTTCCCATTAAGGGATTAACGAACTCCGTATAATCCGGTTCCAATATTAACCCGAAATTTTTATCATAGCGCGCTTTTAAAATTTCTCCCCTTTCTTTATCTCCTTTTATGCGTCTCGCAACATAAAAAAGGTTCTTTCCAAGAGCCGAAATACCGACCGCCGCATCAAAATTATATCGCCCGATTAAGTTAAATTTTTCATCGGTTATTAATAGCTGCTGCGGTTTACCGTAACAACCAAAAAACCACCGGCCGTTATCGTAAGCGGCTGTTTGTATACCGAGATAGGTGTAACCGCTCTTTATAATGTGTTTTTTGATAAAATGAAAATTATTGTCATATTCAAATACATAATTTTGGGTGTGATTTTGCGGCAGCCCGCCGACAATAAAAAACCGTCCGTTATGATGTTCAATGCCGCCGGCGCCGTGCAATGCTTCTTGAACTTCATACTTCTTAACAAAAGAGAGGTCGGAAGCGTTATAAACATAAACCCATGAATCGGCAAATCCCTTTTCCCTGTTAAATTTACCGAGATTAACCGCTGTATAAATTTTCCCTTGCCAATAACACAAATCGCCATGATGAGAGGGAACGTCTATTTTTTTTAATAATTCCCCGCTTCCGTTCATTTTAATTACGGCAGAGGTGAAAGAACAATATATATTATTATATTCATCCGTATCGATTCCTTGAATATGTCCTTTATATTCACCGGGACATTTTATTTGAGCGTTCGCTTTTTGAAAAAAAAGCAATGATATAAAAATCGCGGATAAATATAATATATCTTTTTTAAAACGGTATGGCATATTATAACCCCTTTATATTATCTATTTATTTGTTTATAGCTTCCAATTCTGATTGGGTTGCGGTTGGTTTTTTAGAATATTCTCTATTTTTGACATTACTTGCTGCGTTAATTTTTTCGTCACTTCGAGCGCTTTTAAATTTTCTTTTAGTTGTTGCGGTTTTGACGCTCCCGTTATCGCTGAGCTTACCCGCGGATTTTTAAGAACCCAGGCCAATGCCAAATTGGCCATTGAAATACCGAGTTCTTCGGCAAGCAGAGTCAGTTTCTTTACTTTTTCCATCTTTTGCAATCCGTCTTCCGAAAAGAAAACCTCTTTGCGCCATTGGTGCCCCTTCAAGGTAGCGCGGCTATTTTGCGGTATACCGTTAATATATTTCCCTGTCAAAAAGCCAGCCCATAAGGGACTATAAATTGTCGTTCCCAATCCGAACTGTTCATATAAGGGCAAAAAATCTTTTACGACCTTTTGGCGGTGAAACATGTGATATTCGGATTGTTCCATTGCTGGAGGAATAAGATGTTCTCTTTTGGCAATATGACAAGCTTGCAAAATTTGTGCAGCGCTCCATTCGCTTGTTCCCCAATAAAGCGCCTTGCCTTGCGTGATAATATGGTTCATCGTTCGGACCGTTGCCTCCCCAAAATATTTTCGTGGATAAAACAAGATCACTTCTTTTCCAGCCGGCTTTTTTAATGCTCTTGCCTATTATTTCTTCTGATTTCCCGTCTCCGTATCCTTCGGCCGTATCAAAGAAATTAACGCCGTTATCATAAGCCGTTTTTAAACACTGATAAGCCGTCTCTTCGCTAATTTGTTCATTAAAAGTGGCCCACGTGCCCAAGGATATTGCCGGAACTTTCAGCCCCCACCTGCCAAGATTTCTATATTCCATTTTTCTTCTCTTCTTTTTTCAATATTAACATTTTTCTATGATTAAGCCTTTCCGAAAACATCAGCCATTTTTGCGCTACTTCTCTGCTTTCATATTGAAGATTTAAAGGCTTTTGAATTTCCTTTTCAAAATCCGCCCCTTTTAAGGTATACAAACGACCACCCCCACATAAAAGATGTTTAGCGTATTTATCAAGAATATGGAGAGGAGCCAGGGCTCTTGCCGTAATAATATCATATTGTTCTTTTTGTTGCGCTTCAATTCTTCCCGCAACCACGGCCGTATTTAAATCCAATTCTTGGCTTGTCTTTTTTAAAAAAAGTGTTTTTTTACGTACGGACTCTATCAATGTGATTTTGTTATCCGGAAAAAAAATGGAAATAATTATTCCGGGAAATCCGCCGCCACTGCCGATATCGGCTAAACGCCGTTTAACACTTAAGCCATCGTTAAACAAAAAGAATACATATAAAAAACTTGCTAAAAAATGTCTTTCAATTAAATAGGATTCATCGTTGTGTGATACAAGATTATGTTTGCGGTTCCAAACTATCAATAACCTTTTATATTGTTCCAATTGTTTTACCTGTTTTTGATTAACGGGAATGCCTTGATCTCCCAAAAAAGTAATGGCTTTTTGTAATGGTATATCATGTTTCACGTGAAACACCGGCGTTTTTATTCTTTGCCATATAAATCATTAAAACGGAAATATCCGCAGGGCTTACACCTGGAATACGCGAAGCTTGTCCTAGGCTTTCGGGTTTTATGCGTATTAATTTTTCTCTTGCTTCATTGGATAGGGATTTAATTTCGGAATAATTGAAATCCGACGGTATTTTTTTATTTTCATTGTTATTAAATTTTTCTATCATTTGCTTTTGGCGTTCGATATATCCTGAATATTTCACGGAAAATTCAGCTTCTTCTATAGAGCTTAGATTATACTTCTTGTCGCTGACGATTGACAGTAATTCGCTTAATTTTGTTTCCGGTCTTTTTAAAAGGTTAAATAGTTTTGTTCTGTTTTTTATTGTGGCGCTTTTATCTCCATACAGCGCGTTAAATGATTTTGGGTAAATATTTTTATTTAATTCTTGTTCTTTAATATCTTTAATCTCTTCTTTTCGCCTTAGAAAGCGTTCATAAACTTTTTCATTTATTAAGCCGAATTGACGGCCGTATTCCATCAACCTAAGATCAGCGTTATCCTGGCGTAACAATAGACGGAATTCAGCACGCGAAGTAAACATTCGATAGGGTTCTTCATGTATTTTATTTATAAGGTCGTCTATTAATACGCCGATATAGGCTTCTGATCGACTTAACGTAAAGCGGTCTTTGTTATCTAATTTTAATACGGCGTTAATACCGGCCATTAAGCCTTGAGCCGCTGCTTCTTCATAACCGGATGTTCCGTTAATCTGTCCGGCAAGATATAAATTCTCGATTTCTTTCGTTTCCAGTGTTCGTTTTAATTGGTTAGGATGAAAAAAATCATATTCAACCGCATAACCGAGTCTTATAATTTTAGCTTGTTCCAGTCCGGGAATTGAGCGCAATGATTTTATTTGCGTCTCTTCCGGTAGGCTGGTTGAAAAGCCGTTCAAATACATTTCCACATTATTATATCCTTCCGGTTCAATAAAAAGCTGGTGTCGTTCTTTGTCGGAGAAACGGTTTATTTTATCTTCTATTGACGGACAATAACGCGGTCCTACGCCTTTAATGGTACCGAGAAACAGTGGAGAGCGGTCAAACCCTTCTCTTAAAAACTCGTGTGTGATTGTGTTGGTATAGGTGATATAACAATCCACCTGTTTACGGTTTATTTTTTCTGTTGAATAAGAAAATGGCTGCGGGTTGTCATCGGGATGCTGCGTCTCCATTTTTGAATAATTTATTGTATCGCGATGAACTCTCGGAGGCGTACCCGTTTTAAGTCGTCCCGATTTTATTCCCAGGCTTTCCAAAGATTCGGTCAAACCGCTCGCCGGTAAATCTCCCGCTCTTCCTGCAGGCATTTTTTTGTCGCCAATATAAATAACACCGTTTAAGAATGTTCCTGCGGTTACAATAGCGGCGCGAACCGATATTTGCCCCTGCTTTTTTAATGATACGGAAATAATTTTTCCGTTTTTCACGGATATGCCGACGGCCATATCTTCTATTACCATAATATTTTCCGTCTCTTCCATGTATCGAGAGGCTGTAAACGCATAGCGTTTTCTATCCGCCTGAGCCCTCGGTGATTGTACGGCAGGCCCCTTGGATGTATTAAGCATTTTAAAATGAATAGCGGTTTCGTCTGTTATTAATCCCATAATTCCGCCAAGAGCGTCTATTTCTTTTACAAGCTGACCTTTTGCCAAGCCGCCGATAGCCGGATTACAGGACATTAAACCAATTTTATGCCGGTCCAGCGTAACAAGTATAGTCTTTTTGCCCATACGCGCGCATACGGATGCGGCTTCTATGCCGGCATGGCCACCGCCTATAACGGCAATATCGTATTTTTCCATTATTACAAATACTTCTCTTTAAGTGTGTTTTTATGTTTCACGTGAAACATTATTTTCCTATACAATATTGACTGAATATATTATTGAGTACGTCTTCTGTGGTAATTTCTCCGAGTATTTCAGCCATGGAGTTTATAGCTTGTCTTAAATCTAACGATAGAAATTCGTATCCTATATTTTCTTTAACTCCTTTTATGATGTTTTTTAAGTATTCTTGCGCTTTTTTTAAGGCCTCGTAGTGTCTGTAGTTTGTTAGAGATATTTCCTCTTCGTTTTGTTTGTCCAATAAGTCTATTTGCCGGTTTATTCTCCTTTTTGTTTCCGCTATACCAATGTTTTTTACGGCAGAGACTTCTATTAATTTATCCTTTTTTTTATCAAGGTGTTTTAAATTTTGTTTAATTATTTTTTTATCCGTTTTGTTCCCTATTAATATAATCTCTTTTGATTTATTTTTACACAAACGAGATATCAGCTGTTTATCTTCTTCGCTAAATGGGGCGGATAAGTCTAATACAAGTAAAATAATGTCGACTTCTTTTATTAGTTTTTTTGCGCGTTCTACACCTTCTATTTCGATTTTATTATCAGTATAGTGTATTCCGGCCGTATCAATATATCGTACAATTCGGCCGTTTTGTATTACATCTTCATGTATTATATCTCTTGTCGTTCCAGGGATATCGGAAACTATTACCCGATCTCTTTTTAACAAGGCATTCATTAGGCTTGATTTCCCTACATTGGGTTTACCCGTTATTAATACCTCTATTCCTTTATTTATTATTTTATTTTGTTGATAGGTTTCCAAAAGAGTTTCAATTTTTTCGAGCGCCGGTTTTATTTTGGCTATTATATCCTCTTTCCGAATGATTTGCAGGTCTTCATCGGTGAAATCCAAATCAAGTTCCAATAATGAAGCCGTATTGATTATATCTTTTTTAATAGATGATATTAAGCGAGATAATTCACCGTCAAGGTTTTTTATGGATCTTTTCAAAGCGTTTTTTGATTTGGCGTTGATCATGTCGGCTACAGCTTCCGCTTGCACCAAATCCATTTTTCCGTTAATAAAAGCGCGCTGCGTAAATTCTCCAGGTTTGGCAAAACGGCAGCCTTTTTTTATAAACATTTCTATAGCTTCGTTAATAATTAACGGGTTAGCATGAAAACTTATTTCTATAACATCTTCGCCGGTATAAGATTTAGGGCTTTTATAGTAATATACAACAACTTGATCAAGAATGTCTCCGTTTTTATCCGATAGGTATCCGCTAAATATTTCATGTCCTGCACTGTTTACTACGTTTTTATTCGAAAAATATTCAGCGGTTATCGTTAAAGCTTTACCGCCGCTTATTCTAATTAAGGATACGCTGCCCCCCATAGACGATGTAATAGGGGCTATTATTGTATCTTTATTATTCTCTATTTTTATCATTTTTTTATATTGAATTATAAACAAAATAAGCCCTTTACGGGCTTATAAAATTAAATTTGTTAAAGCCCGTCAGGGCGTTTAAAAATATTTTATCTTTTTCTTTTTTTATAGTTCTGCGTTTTCTTTACCGGCGTTTGTTTACTTTTTTTAACTGGATGCGGCTCGGTTTTTATGAATTTTTGCTGTACCATAGTTAATACATTAAAAAGCGTATAATATAAATTCAAGCCCGAAGAGAGACGGTTGAAAATCAACAGCATAAATACCGGCATAAAGTATTTCATTGATTTTTGTTTGGGATCGGTCATAGTCATACCCGATTGAAATATCATGGTTACGGCCATCAATATTGGTAAAATATTAAATTGATTGCCATACATCGGTATATGAAACGGTAATATAAAAACGGTATCAGGCAGCGATAAATCAGGAATCCAACCCGGAATGAACATTGCTCCGCGTAACTGAATGGTCGAACGAAATACAATATACAAAGACATCAATAAAGGCATTTGCAAAAGCATCGGTAGGCAGCCACCCATGGGATTAACACCATATTCCTTATACAACTTCATTGTTTCTTTGTTAATTCTCTGCGCATCGCCTTTATATTTTTCCTTTATTTCAGTTACCATCGGTTGAATGATTTTCATTTCGTGCATCGACTGATAACTTTTTTTCGTAAATGGCGTTAAAACGAGTTTGATTAATATGGAAAATATAATAATTACAACGCCATAGTTTGGTATGAATTGATGCAAAAATTGCAAAATTTTAAGTACCAGCAAACTGAAAATACGGAATGTTCTTTCATACCATCCGTTATTCATTACCAATTCTTCAAGATTATTTTTATATCCTTTAAGAATATCATAATCAAGTGGACCTAAATATACGTGGTAGGTTTCAGCTTTATTCTTATAATCGGCATTAAATTCGGCGTCATATATCCGTTGAATA